>Ga0209036_1000571_pt1 | contig 16346 bp, 13 predicted proteins | sample MarorgKNORR_S2LV_3_FD_188222 | JGI IMG/M metagenome (GOLD analysis project Ga0209036, IMG submission 188222) | Marine microbial communities from the Southern Atlantic Ocean, analyzing organic carbon cycling - DCM_A/KNORR_S2/LV (SPAdes) (version 2) | ecosystem: Environmental > Aquatic > Marine >... | reverse complement strand
TAAAGTTATGGGTACTTTTCTAGATCTGAATAAATCTAAAATACGCCAAACACCTGCCCTTGAGCCATATTCATAAATTGACTCCATAGACATATGCCGCGCGCCTTCAAATGGAGCCGCACCAATTATTTCAGATAGAAAAATTTCCGAGGCTGGATCACCATGCAAAATAGAGTTTTCAGCACCTTCCTCATAATTTAAGACAAATTGAACGGCTATTTTCGAGCCATCTGGCCAAGTCGACTGTGGCCTTTTTTGACCGTAACCAACCATATCTCGAGGATATTCGTTCATTTTTACCTCAATTATCTTTTAACTTTTTGTGCCATTCAGACAATAAAGCTCGCTCTTCATCATCCAACCATATTATGTTCCCTGGAGGCATGGCCCAAGAAGCTGCTGACTGCCAATAAATTTCATTCGCCAGTTTTAAAATTTGCGCTTCTGTTTCAAGATAAACCCCCTTAGGCGCAAAAGCCAAGCCATCCCAAACAGGCTCCTTTGCGTGGCAAGCACTGCATCTCTCTATTACTAATTCGACTGCGGAATTATGTACTTCGTCTTTTGATAGATTAAGATTACTTATCTCGTAATCTTCGTTAGTCGGCCCTCCAACATATGATAGTGAGATACAGCAAACGACGAGGAAAGAAGCCGCTAGCCATGTCCAATAGGGCGCTGGCAAGCCTTTGTGCTTAGTATTGAAAAAATGTCTTATCAGTGCACCAATTATCAAAATCAGTCCAAGAATTAACCAGCTATATTCTGTAGCAAAAATTATTGGGTAATGAACACCAAGCATTACAAAGATAACTGGAAGCGTAAGGTAGTTGTTATGTAAAGATCTCTGTTTCCCTCTGGCTCCATAAATAGGATTTGGCTCTTCGCCAGCTTTAAGTGCCTTTACAACTTTTTTCTGACCAGGGATTATAACCATTGCAACGTTAGCAACCATCATGGTTCCAATCGAAATACCCATTTGCATAAAAGCGCCCCGATGGGAAAAAATTTGCGTATAAATGTAAGATAGTACTATGAGAAAAATCAGTCCGGATAGAGCCAAAACCAGGTCATTTCTTCCAAGTGGACTGCGGCATAAACCATCGTAAACTAACCACCCAACTAAAATACCACCCAAGCTTAATAGAACTGCTTGCCCTTGTGTTATATCAAGAACTTCTAAATCAATCATGTAAAGACTAGTAGAGCCGTAATACACCAGAGACATTAAGGCCATGCCCGAAATCCAAGTGCTATAAGCCTCCCACTTAAACCAGGTCAACTCGTCAGGCATTTTGCTGGGAGCTACCAGATATTTGACCATATTATAAAAACCACCGCCATGAACTTGCCAGGCCTGGCCATTAGCCTCTTTGGGCAATTCTTTTCCAGGCTTTAAACTCAAATCCAGCGCAATAAAATAAAAGGAAGAGCCAATCCATGCAACGCCCGCAATCACGTGCACCCAACGAACGATCATTTCGGACCACAACCAAAAATAATCAAACATTATTCATACCATCCTTATCCCGTTTGTTTCCTGCCATATTGAAAGCTGGGCAGCAATCGAAATAGCAACCTTAACCGGTTGTTTGGAATTAATTTCATCTATGCCAATGGGACAGGTTAATTTTTTTAATTGTTCAGCTTTAATACCCATTTTTGACAGTCGACTTCTAAATCGAGCATTCTTCGTTTTAGACCCTATCAATCCACAAAACCGAAATTGATCTTTTGACAATAACGCGAAACAGATAGCCTCGTCCAAAGGGTGTGAATGAGTTATTATCACATGATAAGCATTACTTGGGGCATGAGACGCAATCAGAGCTGGATCTAAAGCAATCACTTTGGAAAAGTTAGATGTTGATCCTTCCGGAAATCGTTTCTCATCAATATCTACCCAATGAATGTCAAAATCCGTATGTTCTATTATTTTTACCAATGCCCTGCCAACATGGCCAGCACCGTAAATAAATAAAGGATCAAGTTTTCTAGCTGTTGGGAGAATAAAACTTTCTTTTTTTAAAAATGGTTTGAAATTTTTATCATCATCAGTTCTCAAAACTTCCGTCGAAGCTCCAGATTTTAATGGGTGCTCTAACACCACTAGTTTTTGGGAGTGCTTTGACAATTTGTTGATATCTGCCTGACTTAAAATTTCCAAAAGAACCTTTACAGTGCCACCGCAGCATTGTCCCATATCTGGGCCAAGTGCTAAATTTAAAACTTTTCTATTTCTGCCTTCTACTTTTAAGCCAATCTCTTTAATTAATATTCTAGCCTGCTCCATGACTTCAAATTCAAGAGAGCCACCGCCTATGGTGTTCCAAATTTGATTTTCAGAAATTAACATATTGGCACCCAATTCTCGAGGTGCAGAACCACGAACCGAAATAATTACAGCGTGAGCTACTGCTGTCTCATCACCAATCAAATGATTTGCAGCGGCTATCCAATTTCCATTCGGATTAATCAAAGACTTATGCATAATTCTGCGCATTCAAACATTAGCTTGATCAAGTCCTACAGATTGCATCAAAAGCCTTTCAGGTGTTGCGGGCGCATTTAAGTTTGGATAACTACTGCTGCCATTTACCGACTGTAAAGCATGTGATAAAGCCATTAAAACGCTGGTCCCTAGCATGAGCGGAGGCTCACCAACAGCTTTTGACCTATGAATTGTGTCTTCACAATTTTCTCCTTCAGAGAAAAGTTGAACCCTAAAATCTAGAGGTCTATCTGAGCAAGCCGGGATTTTGTAAGTTGATGGTGCATGGGTTAGAAGTTTACCTTTACTATCCCAAACAAGCTCCTCAGTAGTTAACCAACCTGCGCCCTGAACATAGCCACCTTCTATTTGTCCAATATCTATAGCTGGATTAAGTGATCTGCCTACATCATGTAAGATATCGGCTCGTAAAATTCTATTCTCTCCTGTTAACAAATCGAGCGCCACCTCACTGCATGCAGCACCATAAGCAAAATAGTAAAATGGCCTGCCTTTAAATGTTTTTGGATCCCAATGGACTTTGGGTGTGGAATAAAATCCCGTTGCAGACAACGAAATCCTTCCCATGTAACAACGCCTCACAGCCTCTGCAAAATCGTAACTGTTGGCTCCAACTATCACCATTCCATCCTCAAAAGCTATCGCTTCGGGCTTAATTTGAGCCTCAGCTGCAAGATATTCAGTCATTCTGGACTTAATTTTTTCTGCTGCATTTTTTGCTGCCATTCCATTTAGATCGCTTCCAGAAGAAGCAGCAGTAGCAGATGTATTAGGAACTTTTCCCGTCGACGTGGCAGTAATTTTAATTGCATCTAAGGGCAGCTGAAACTCATTGGCTACTATCTGGGCAATTTTGGTATTTAACCCTTGGCCCATTTCTGTTCCACCATGATTAAGATAAACAGAACCATCATTGTAAACATGCAGCAGTGCACCTGCTTGGTTTAAAAAGCTTGCATTGAAGGAAATCCCAAACTTTACAGGAGTAAGAGAAATTCCTCGTTTTAAAAACTCGCTATTTTTATTGAATTTTTCGATATCTTTTCGGCGGTCAGCATAGTCACTTGTTTTCTTCAATTCAGAAATAATATCTTGGATTATACAATCGTGAACGGTTTGTCCGTACGGAGTGATCCCATGTGTGGCAGAGGTCTTGTGGGGATAAAAATTTCGTTCCCGAACCAAAAGGGGATCGACATTCAAATGATGCGCCACATGGTCGATGACCCGCTCCATACCGACAATTCCTTGCGGCCCTCCAAATCCTCTAAAAGCAGTATTGGATTGAGTGTTAGTCTTGAGGCGATGGGATGTAATTCGCATATTTTTTATAAAATAAGAATTTTCGGCATGGCACATAGCACGGGCAGCGATAGCCTCAGATAAATCCCAAGACATTCCACAACGCATTGACTGATCGACAATTACACTGTTGATTAACCCATTATCTTCAAAACCTACTTTATAGGATATTTGAAAATCATGCCGTTTTCCCGTTAAAATAAAGTCGTCATCTCGATCATAAATTAATTTAGCCGGTCTACCTGTTAGTTTTGCCGCAAGTGCAGCGACTATAGCTGGTAGATTGCCTTGGCTCTCTTTTCCGCCAAATCCACCTCCCATTCTACGCGTTATTACTGTAACATCGTGATTGGATAGCCCCAGCGCCATTGCAACTTTATGCTGAATTTCCGTTGGATGCTGGGTCGAGCAGTGCACAACAATATCAGTATCTTCGCCGGCAACAGCAAAGGCCGCTTGGCCTTCAAGATAAAAATGTTCTTGGCCGCCTAGTATGATTTTGCCCTCAAGCTTGTTTTTACTTTTTGCTAATGCTTGATCTACCTTTCCACATTCAATTACAGCCGGCGGTCCTAAAACATTTCCTGTCTCTAGTGCCTGATCAATAGTTATTACAGCCGGAAGTTCTTCATACTTGATGTCGGCTAGCTCAATGGCATTACGAGCGGTTTTGATATCTTCGGCAACAACCGCAAATACAGACTGTCCTAAGTAACTTACTACATTTTCAGCAAATATTGGGTCATCACCCGCGAAAGGACTACAATCATTTGTTCCTGGTATATCTGCTGCAGTTAAAACTTTTATAACACCTGGAAAGTTTTCAACCTGGGATAAATCCATACTTAAAATTTTTGCATGTGCAAATTTGCTTTGCCCCAATAAGATCTCAAGAGTATTCGGCGGAACAGCTATATCATCTACATATTTAGCAGCGCCACTTACATGCTTATGGGCACTATCATGTCGAATAGCCTTGTGAACTATGCCTTCTTTTGCTGATCCATCTGTATCTTTCATTCAACTCACCAAATTCTCAACTTGGTTGCGGTCCGCCAAATTAGGAACGAATGAACCTGTAAGTTCGTACCCATATTTCATCACCAAATTTTGCGCCGCTTTACGTCTATAGTCTGCACTACCGCGAACATCCGTTAAAGGGTCAAAATCCTTATTTATATTTTTTGATGCCTTAATAAAAGCCTGCGGCTCGAAAGGTTGGTCCAAAAGAGCTTTTTCCACTTCTGTTGCTCTCTTTGGGGTGCCCGCCATACCGCCAAAACAAATTGTAGCCTTGGTTATCTTGGTTTTTTCTACACTGAGATTTGCACCCATCATAACAGCAGAAATGTCCTGATCAAATCGCTTGGATAATTTATAGCATCGAAAATTATTCCCTGATTTATTTGGCACAAATACTCCAGAGACATATTCGCCGGAATGACGGTCTTGTCTTCCATATTCGATAAAAAATTCTTCTAAAGGTAGTTTTCGCTTTTTATTTCTATTTGTAAGCTCAATTAATGATCCCAATGCAATCAAAGCAGGGGGCAAATCACCAATTGGAGATCCGTTAGCGAGGTTCCCACACACCGTCCCAGAATTTCGCACCTGCACTGATCCAAAACGCTTCCATAAAGCGTTAATTGTTGGCCATTTACTCCCTAACTTTTCCATGGCTTCCTGATGGGTTACTGCGGGTCGAATAATTATAAAATCCTCTTGCTGGTCGATTTTGCTGAATTCTTTAACTCGACCAGTCCAAATCATGTTTGGTAAGTTCCGATTTTGCTTTGTCACCCAAAGACCAATGTCTGTAGCACCAGACACTATGGTAGAGGAAGGTTGATCTGCATAGGTTTTTGAAAAATCTTCGTGATTAGTAGGTACAGAAAATGAATTTTTTCCGTCTGTAATTTCAACTGGCTCTGAGCTCTTTATTTTTAAAAGTTCTTTTTTAAGAATTTCATTGCGATCCAAATCCCACTTAGGTTGTTTTGCATTTTTCAGCGAAAGCCCGGCTTCGACAATTGGCCTGTAGCCTGTGCACCTACATAAATTCCCCGCCAAAGTATCGTCTATATCTTCTGCCATCAAACCGTGTTTGTTTGACCAAGCTGTAAATAGTGACATAACAAAACCAGGCGTACAAAACCCACATTGCGATCCGTGAAAGTCTATCAGCGCTTTTTGACAGGGATGCAATTCACTGTCAGGTCCATTTAAGCCCTCAACAGTAATGACTGCACAACCTTCAAGCATACCCATAAAAACAATACATGCATTTACGGACCGCCAAGTTAAATTTCCAGAATCATCAGTTTTAACTATTGCAACCGTACACGCTCCGCAGTCACCTTCAGCACAACCCTCTTTAGACCCTACTAAGCTTTTTTGGTTTCTTAACCATTTCAATAGAGTCATATCACCAGCGATATTATCGACCCTCTGGGTTTTCCCATTCAAAATAAAAGTAAGATAATTTCTCACGTCACCACCATCAACTCCCACGATAGGTAGAGTATCCATATGCTGAGAGCAATAATGGGACATGATAATGCTGTTCAGCGTCATCAATTCCGAAAGCAATAACTACCTGATCTAGAAATGGTGTTTTCGGCAAAGCATCACCCTTTTCTTCCAAATATGGAGCTGCATGAAAAATAAGCTTATATTTACCGGGGTTAAATGAACCTCCCTCTAAAAGGGGTTTGTCACACCTACCATCACTGTTGGTTGAAACTGATTTTAACTTCTGCTCAGTGCTCCCAGTAATTTTGTAAAGATCTATCGCCAAATTGGCTGCTGGCGTACCGCGAGCAGTGTCTAAAACATGGGTTGTAAGGCGGCCCATAGCGAACTCCTGTTTCAATTCCTTGTAATTTATTTTGCAAAACAAATTATTCAAAACTAGTGTACATTTTGTACTATCGTTTTCCAAATTAAATTCGTAACAGATAACAAAATGGTTTTAGAAAAATTAAATCAAGCTGAAATTATAGATTTATTAGGGAGTATTTACGAACACTCTCCTTGGGTTGCCGAAATCTTATTTTCACAAGGAATTACATCGCAAGATAATGATGTTGGTTTTTTAGCAGAACGAATGAAGAGAATTGTAGACACATCAAGTGAAGAGATGAAACTCAACCTTCTTCAGGCTCATCCAGAACTAGCAGGCAAGCTCGCTATTTCAGGAAATTTAACAGAAGACTCTACCGCTGAACAAGCTAGTGCCGGACTTGATCAATGTTCAAAAGAAGAATTTGCTGAATTCAGTAAATTAAACTTTGAATACACAAAAAAATTTGGCCACCCTTTTATAATAGCTGTAAGAGGTCTCACACGGTCTGAGATATTAACTTCATTTAATGACCGGCTTGATAACGATAGTAAGAAAGAATTTTCCACTGCTGTTGGGGAAGTGCATAAAATAGCTAGACTGCGGCTGGAACAGCTTTCACTGTAAAGCAATCTAATTTAACCAGAGAATTTTAACCGTTTACAAAATAGGCCGATATCAATTTATAGGATTATGGCAAGAAACAGCTGACCCATTTTTAACTTTTTTAAAGATAGGTGTTTTCTGAGAGCAAAGCTTCTTTGCAAAAATGCATCTATCTCTGAAAGCACAACCTTTAGGTGGGTTCATAATATCAGGCAACTCATATCCACTGTTTTCATTTAAAGTCAGAGGTTTTCCAATAATTGGAGCACTGTCTGCCAAAAGCTTAGTGTAAGGATGTTTAGGCTTTGAAAAAATCTCTTCTGCTGTTCCAACCTCAACGATAGATCCAAAATACATCACAGCTACTCTATCGCTTACCGCTTCTACAACTGAAAGGTCATGACTAATAAAAAAATATGTAAGGCCAAATTTTTCTTTAAGCTCTTCTAGTAAATTTAAAACCTGAGCCTGTATGGAAACATCAAGCGCAGATACAGGCTCATCTAATACTAAAATTTTTGGCTCAGCAGCCAAAGCCCTTGCGATCCCTATTCGCTGAGCCTGACCTCCAGAAAATTCATGAGGATGTCTATCTAAAAAATCTAATCTTAAATTTACGGCTTCAAATAATTCTTTAATTCTACTGTCCCTATCTGGACGCTTCATTCCATGAAGGTTTTTGAGTGGCGCTTCCATAATCTGCCGAATAGTTTTTCTAGGGTTTAAACTGCTTATGGGGTCCTGAAATACATATTGAATTTTTTTTCCAAAAATCTTTGGTTCTGATTTATCAAAAATTTTTCCATCAATTTCTATCTTGCCAGAGGTGGGCTTCAGTAATCCAACAAGCATTTTAGCTAATGTCGATTTTCCACAACCCGACTCACCAACGAGACCAAAAGTCTCTCCTTGCTTTATTTTCAAAGAAACAGTTTTAACCGCTGATACTTCAAATTTTGATAAACTCAACGCTCCTTTTCGAGCAGGAAACTTTTTACTAAGCTTATCGAATTGAAATGATACATTCATATTTCAACCCGCCTTTATTTCTTCGGGAAAAAGGCACCTGACAGCTCGTTCCTGCCCAATCTTTTTAACATCGACCATAGCTGACTGACAATTTTGTTTTACTTTTTCACATCTTGAAGCAAATGCGCATCCAGACGGCATATTATCAATCATCGGTGGAAACCCTGGAATTGCTATTAAGTTCCTTTTACCTTGCCCTAACTCAGGAACACAACTTTTGAGCCTTGCAGTATAAGGGTGGGCTGGGGATTTAAGTATTTCTGCTGCCGGGCCAGTTTCGACTATCTTACCAGCATACATGACTGCAACCTTGTCGCATATCTGTGAAATTACTCCAAAATCATGTGTTATAAAAACTAATGCTAAACCTTTTTCACGGCGAAGGTCTTGAAAAAGTTTTAAAATTTGAGCTTGAACGGTAACATCTAAAGCAGTCGTTGGCTCATCAGCAATTATAATGTCTGGATCATTTGCCAAAGCCATTGCAATACCTATCCGCTGCCTCATGCCGCCGGACAGTTCATGCGGATAGCTATTTAGTCTTTTTTCTGGATTTGAGATACGAACCGCTTGTAGTAATTCTAGAGCTTTTTTGTGTTTTTCTAATTTACCAACATGATTATGAGATTGGATCGCTTCAGATAATTGCTGACCAACTGTATATAGTGGATGAAGTGTAGAAAGCGGGTCCTGAAAAACATAAGAAACTTTTTTGCCACGAAAATCCCTAAGATCTTCAGATGAAAGCTTTAAAAGATCATCACCTTTAAAATCTATACTGCCATCAGTAATTATGCCTGGCGGTGATGACACCAACCGCATAATACTCAATGCTGTAACAGACTTTCCAGAACCACTTTCCCCAATAATGCCAACACATTGGCCTTTATCTACTGTCAAACTGACGTCATTAACTGCTTTCAAAATTCTATTACCTATGCGAAATTCAGTTTTTAATCCATTAATGGAAAGTAAGGTTTGGGTTTTTAAGCCAGCATCTGATTTATTTTTTGCTACTTCTGTTGTTGAGCGTGGCGTAGACAAAGCCCCTGATTTCAGCCTTGGATCTAGTACATCTCTAATACCATCTCCAACAAGATTGATTGCCATCACTATTATTAAAATCATAACGCCAGGAACAACCGAAGTGTGAGGGCTCGTAATAATCGCCGCCCGAGCTTCACCCAACATCGACCCAAGATCAGCCTGTGGAGGCTGAGACCCGAGGCCCAAAAAGCTCAGTCCTGCTGTTTCGAGTATCATCCAACCAACTGTTGTGGACATTGCAACGACGATAACTGGAAAAACATTCGGTAGTATTTCGTTTATTATTATTTTTGCATTACTCATCCCTGATAAACGTGCTGCGTCTACAAACTCTCGATGAACTATACCAAGCGTAACTCCACGAATATTTCTTGCAAAAAAGGGGATGTTCACGATGGCAACTGCAATTAGAGCATTCATTAGTCCAGGACCCAAGGCCGCAACAATAGCCAAAGCCAAAAGGATGTATGGAAAAGCCATCAACATATCCACGCCACGCATGATAATATTATCAGTGTGACCACCATAAAACCCAGCTATGACTCCAATTGCTGAACCAATAAAAGCAGCTATAATTGCAGCACAGAGACCAACGGCTATTGATAATCGTGTTCCCCAAAGTAAGCGGCTCAACAAATCACGGCCAAGGTGATCTGTCCCCAGAATACTATCTTCCGAGAATGGCCGTTTAAATCTGTTTGAAGTGTCTATTACATTTGGATCATTTAGGGGTAACCAAGGGGTTAAAATTGCTAAAATCAAAATCAAGGAAAGAATAATTAGCCCAATAAATGCAAGCTGACTGCGAGCAAATAAAGCCATGAAACGAGTCATGTTTTTATCCGAGGGTCTAGCAGGCTTTGAATTATATCTACTACTATATTAAACATGACGTAGCAGGCTGCAACGAAAACAACACCACCTTGCACCAACAAAATATCTCTCTTCAATATGGCTTCTACGAGCATCCTTCCGACACCTGGCCATTGAAAAACCATCTCTATATAAACCGCTCCTGAAAGAACAAACCCAGCCTGCACACCGAGTACGGGAATAACGCTTACCATAGCAGCCTTCAGAGCATGCCTCCATATTACCCTTGCCTCACTTAAACCTTTCGCTCGGGCTGTTCTAATAAAGTCCTGCCTCAAAACTTCTAACATAGCTGACCGAGAAAGTCGGGCAATCACGCCCGTTGCTACTACTGATAATGCTAGAGCTGGCAAGAATAAATGGCTTAGAAGTGCGGAGAGATCTCTCGCCCCATATATTGGCCACATCCCCGAAACTGGAAACCACCTCAATTGAACTGAAAAGAACAATATCATCATCATGCCCAGAAAAAATGATGGGATAGAAATTCCGATCAAAACTGACAATGTTATCAATTTGTCAGTTATACCAAATTGTCTAGATGCAGATAATACTCCTGCAACCACACCTAAGATTGAACAAAGAACAAAAGAAACTCCGGCCAAAACAAGCGTTGCTCCAAATCTTTCAGAGATTTCATCAAGAACATCTTTATTTAAAGAAAAACTCCGGCCAAAATCGCCCTGCAACATATTTCCAAGCCAAATAAAATAGCGCTGGATCATCGGTTTATCTAAACCAAGATCTCTGTTTAATTTTTCGACATTTTCTGGCGTGGCAAATGACCCAAGAATTGCTGTGGCAGGGTCACCGGGTATCAAAGCCATTATAATGAAAACAATTACGGAAATTCCAAGTAATACAGGTATAGCTGATAAAAGTCGTTTTATGATATAAGCTATCATTTCCAGCCTTATTTAGAAACGCCGTAGCCAAAGATTACTCTAGGCTACGGCATAATCTTTAATTCTTTGTTACACCATCTAGCAACAAAAAGAATGATGGTTGCAATGAAAAGCTGCCAACTTTATCAGATGTGACAGCGTTCTGCTTCCAATTTGCAACAAAAACCCAAGGTGCATCTTCCTGAACTATTGTCTGCATTTCTTGGTAAAGACGAGCACGTTCGTTTTGATCAGTTGAAGCACGCGCAGCCTCTAAAAGTTCATCGACTTTAGGATTAGAATAATAACCTGAGTTAAACCCACCCTTATCTGGCCAAGCTTCCGTCCGAAGGGCAAGAAACGGCAATGTGTCAGGATCGTTCGTCATCCATGCCATCTCAGCCATATCGGCTTTACCCTCAAGGCCAGGATTAACGACACCGAGAAAAGCATTCCATTCGTAAGTTTCTATTTTTACTTTTAAACCAACAGCTTGAAGATCAGCTTGTATGGCCGTTCCCATTGCAACTGGATCAAGCATTCCCGAACCACCTTCTGTTACATAGAAAGTCAACTCTGCGCCATCAGCACCAGCTGCGGCTAAAAGTTCACGGGCCTTGTCTGGATCATAGGGATATGGTTCTAGACTTTCATTATATGCCCAAGCAAAAGCTGGTGGCGTAGGACCAGCGGCAACTGCAGCAGTGCCCTCAAGCACGTCATTAACAATTGCTTCTTTGTTTATAGCATAATTAGCAGCCTGCCTGACCCTCACGTCTGCAAACGGACCTTCTTTCGCATTTAGAATTAAAAACCAAACATGGGGACCAGCTTGCTCATGGACAGTATAGCCGTCACCTTGAAACTGGCTTAGTGCTAGCGGAGGAACTTCTACCATTAAATCTATTCCACCTGCTAACATTTCCGCAGTCCTAGTATTTCCATCTGTTATGGGGCGAAAAACCACTGCATTTAGATTTGGCGCACCTTCCCAGTGGTCGGCATTGGCTTCTACAACAACTGCCTCATTAGATCTCCAATCACCAAACTTAAATGCCCCAGTTCCTGATGGATTTCGACCAAAATCTTTTCCATGTTTTTTCACAGCAGTTGGTGAAACTATCAAACCTGTTGGATAAGCTAGATTAGATAAAAATGGAGCGTAAGGAGCATTTAAAGTAAACTTAACTGTCATATCATCAATCACTGAAACATCAGTAATGGCTGAGAAGAAGAATGATAATGGAAAAGGTCCAGTATCATGATAGGGGTGGCCATCATCTAGCATTCTATCAAAATTAAATTTGACGGCATCCGCGTTTAAAGCAGACCCGTCATGAAACTTCACTCCGTTACGTAGTTTAAAAGTATATACCGTTCCATCGTCACTTATATTCCATGAAGTTGCGAGAGATGGCTCGACTTCCAGTGTACCATCTTTGTAGCGAACTAAACCATCATAGATATTCATTAATATGCGAAAATCATTAACCGCTGTAACAGTTGCTGGATCCATAGATTTTGGTTCAGCAATTTGACCCACGACAAGTACATCATCGGGTGTTTGTGCGGTCACTGGTATCGCAGATGTCGCAAAAGCTATTGCTGCTCCAGCAGCAATAATTGCTCTACGAGAAAACTTAAGCAGTGCCATTAGTTATCCTTTCCCACGAAAATTATCATTATAAAAATTTATCATTATAAATTGCATTGAGACAAATTATCATGATAAAATCAAGAAAATTGTTGTAAGGTACCAATATGACTTTCTCGGTTCTAACTTTTGACCATAAAACAGGCATATATGCTGGTGCAGCAACAACTGGCAGCCTATGCGTGGGCGGTTGGGTCTTAAGAGGAGACATCGAATCAGGATTAGCTGCCTCACAAGGAACCGCGCCCAGTACATTCTGGCGAGACGGTGCTTTACGGGAAATGTTCAATAACAAGTCTTCAAAAGAAACAATTGCAAATTTAACTGCAGAAGATTTGGGTCGAAATAAGCGGCAATTATCAGTAATTGATAAAACGGGAACACCTTTTGCTTACACTGGCGAAGATAGCATTCCTTTTTCAGGACATTTAGTTGGAAAAAACTTTGTCATAGCGGGAAATATGCTTTCAAGCGCATCTGTATTGGATGCAATGCGCGCGTGCATTGATAAAACTTACAACTCTGAAGCTGAAAAAATGTTAGCAATATTGAAAGCAGGTCAAGGAGCAGGTGGTGATAAAAGAGGCATACAATCAGCAGCAATGATAATTCTTGATCCCCAAAAACCACCTTTAGACCTTAGAATAGACCATCATGATAACCCTATTATAGCCCTAGAAGAGTTGTGCGAAAAATCCCAGAGACCGCCATATTCGTCTTGGTTAGACGAAGTACCTGTTCTTAATGACAGAAATAGAAATAACTCACCGCACAAAAATACGGGCTCATAATAAAAAAATTATCAATTAATTTATTGGGGCACAAAGTTCTTACTCTGCAATAAAACGGCGAACTATTTCAGCTTCCTGCTTATGCATTAGAGCTTCGGCTTTGAGCATATGCGACTGCATTACTTTGCGGGCTTTTTCCGAATTTCCATCCTGCAAAACTTTCAAAAGTTGCAGCTGGTGGTTTCTACCTTCTTGCCAAAGCTTAACGTTAGGTGGTTCGTATAACCGCTTATATAGCGTCAAATCAGTAAGGATTTGTGCCATAAAACCAATGATAAAACCTAGCAGTTTATTTTCACCAAATTCAGATAATTTCTGATGAAAAGCTAAAGATGCGATGTGCTGATCTCGCTCCTCTTCTGCAGACTTTGAGGGTTGTGGATATTTGTCGACTAATTGTTTTAACTGAGCTAGCTGTTCGACGTTAAGCTTTCCGGCTAAACTAGCAGCTAGCTCGGGCTCTAAAACTTTTCTCATTTGATAAATATCAGCTATAGACAGGTCCTGAAAATAAAAATAGTTGGCCAGCAGAGCCCGAGTTCTTTCAACAGAAACCTTAGCAACTATACTACCTCCACCAGGTCCTGTTTTTGTAAAAATAAGACCTTGCGCCTCTAGAATTCTCAATGCCTCTCTAACTGTGCCCTTTGACACACCAAAAAGATCTATCATTTCACTTTCATTTGGAAGCTTATCGCCACTCTTCAGATCTTTTTTAACAACCCATTCTTTGATTTCTTCTGCAACCAAAACCGGCCTAGATCTTTTTGTCTTAACAGGCTCACTAATGCTGCCGTCCATCGGACCTCCAAAAATTTAAATTTTTGTTTGAGAAATTTGCTACCAAACTCCTCTAAGTTATAAATGATTTTGATGTATTATATCCTATTTTCTTTTTATTTTTATGTACAGCTAACAGTTCTAAAAGTTCTAAAAAACCTTTAGCGCAATCTTTCACCCATATCATTCCAAACACTTTGTGACGTAATTTTCATATCCGAAACACTAAAGCGATCAATAAAGCGAATTTGGGAAAAGGTTTCGCCACTTAACCATGTGCCCTCTAAATAGCCATTACAATAGACCGTGGCGTTCAGCCCTTTAAAAGAAGTGTCAAAGTTTTCAAATGATTTTTTTACATGCCTGTATCTTTTGCTAGACCAAGAAATTAAATCTTCAATTTTTTTGAAACTTGCTCCCCCAGGAAAGATCATAGTGAAATCATTAGCTAGATACTGCTTAGCTTTCTCTAGATCTCTTTTTTCCATAGCACTTAAATACTCTCTAACAATAACCTCTGGCTCAGTAGGAGCTGCAGCAGGCTTTCTGTTTACACGACCACGCATGTAATTAGCGGCAAGCACTTCTTTTATAGTTACTATCACCTGATCGGGATGGGCTCCAATAGTTGAACAGGCCGCATCTGTCACGCGTTCTGCAAGTAATTTACGAGTTTTTTCTTCGTAACCCTTAATTAAAGTACATTCGATCATTGGCATTTTTAATCTCCGCTTATGCGCATAAAATGTTTTCTTATTTTTGTACCACCTTTCATATAATGGAAAGATATTTCCATTGGATGTTTTTGTGCTAGATTTACCCAATGACTACACTTGCCCAAAAAATAATTGCGAATGCCTGTAATAAATCCGAAGTAGCGCCGGGAGAGGTTGTCGTTTGTAAAGTCGATTTAGCTATGATCCATGACTCTGGTGGACCGCGACGAGTTAAACCTATTTTAGAAAAACTTAATCGAAAAGTTTGGGACGCTGAGAAGGTTGTAGTGGTAACAGATCACTATGTACCGATTGAAAGTGAAGAAACACGGGCAATTCACGAACTCACAAAAAAATGGGTTCGCAATCAAGATATACAAAATTTTTATGACCAGCAGGGTATTTGTCACGTGGTTGTTCCGGAAAAAGGGCATCTCAAACCAGGAATGTTTTGCGTAGGGGGCGATAGTCACTCTCCAACAGGAGGCGCATTCGGTGCTTATATGTTTGGTATTGGAGCCACTGAGATGGCTGGCGTTTTAGCAACTGGAGAAATTTGGTTAAAAGTCCCAAAAACCATTTTTATAAAATGGAAAGGAAAACTTAACAATCTTGTAACTGCCAAAGATATGATGCTCGCAACTTGTCGCAAAATTGGGATGGGTGGCGGACAATACCAGGCTATTCAATATATTGGAGAAGCTATTTATGATCTCTCAGTCCAGGATCGTATGACTTTATCAAATATGGCTGCAGAACTCGGTGCGCAAACTGGATTAATAGCTCCAGACGATAAAACTATTGACTACATAAAGAGCTCTGGTGGATTAGTTCCTGAAAACTGGAAGAGTTTTAGTTTAGATGAGCCCACTTCTGGTGCTAACGTTAATGAGTTTGATGCATCAACGCTATCACCCCAAATTGCTGCACCACACTCACCTGAAAACTCTGAAAATGCAGATGAGTTTGCGAATACAGTTTTTGATGTTGCTTACATTGGTGCCTGTACTGGAGCTAAATATGTAGATTTGGCAGCTGCTGCGTCAGTTTTAAAAGGACGAAAAATTGCTTCAGGTATCTCTCTTAAAGTAGCGCCCGCTAGCCTAAAGGATGAAAAGCAAGCTTTAGAGGATGGGATACTTGAAATTTTGCAAGACGCTGGTGCAGAATTTCTGCCAAATTCTTGTGGCATTTGTGCAGGGTACGGAAAGGACAGGCTAGCAGAAGGACAGGTATGTCTATCCTCAACGGCAAGAAATTTCCAAGGCCGAATGGGAGCTCCAACTTCGGAGGTTTACCTGGCTTCACCT
>Ga0209036_1000570_pt1 | contig 16355 bp, 15 predicted proteins | sample MarorgKNORR_S2LV_3_FD_188222 | JGI IMG/M metagenome (GOLD analysis project Ga0209036, IMG submission 188222) | Marine microbial communities from the Southern Atlantic Ocean, analyzing organic carbon cycling - DCM_A/KNORR_S2/LV (SPAdes) (version 2) | ecosystem: Environmental > Aquatic > Marine >... | reverse complement strand
GTTTATAATTTTCTTTTCCACTAATTATTTGATCAAGTATAAAATTTCCATACTTATCTGTTACTGGTATGGAGAGAACATTATCATCTAAGTTAATCGTTTTAAATCTTTGAAAACCAATTATTCCTCTATCCTCAAAAGATATTGGTGTATACTTACTTGAAGTATAAAGAGCTGAGGAAAATAAAGTATCGGTTATTTGATTAACTGAAATTTCTTGCTCAAAATTTATATTTTCACCAAATACTTTTGATAACCTAAGATAGATAATTGCTGAGTCTAAAATTGATGAATCATTTGGAACATAATAATTTTCAGAATACTCTCCAGGAATAGGAGTTACGTCAGGGCCTTCCTGATATAATGTTTGAGCATATCCGGTTGATTTGGTGTTTCCAAATATGGGGTCATTAATTTGACCAAAATATAAATCTCCGTCGTCTGTCCTGACACTGTCATAGTAGATATTATTTACTTCAAGAGGGATCTCGATGTAGTGAACTTTTACTTTCTCTTTTTGATTACTAAGGAGCTCGTCTATACCTATCTCACTAGTTTCATCACAGCTGTAAATAAGAAAAGATAATACTATGGATAATCTACTTAAGAATTTCATTATATAATTTATAATGGGATTCAACTGATTTTTCACCTTCAGAAAGTTTGTGAACCTTATTTTTTGGTGAGATATTAGATATAGAATCTTCAGTAGCTTTATTCAGACTTTTCTCAGGTCTAATAATGGCATCAGAATATTCTGATGCGATATTAATTAATCCTTGGTAGTCATTTGATTTAAGAGAAGTTAACATATTGGAATCAATATCTTCATCAATAATTTTATCAATCATTTTCTTATCTAGTTTCTCTTTGAAACTATTCTCATAGATTGAGAATATGCATTTACTTTTTTCAAAAATATGCCTATCACTATAAGATGTTTTTATTAGTAGCGGTATAAGCGAACTCATCCAGTCGTTACAGTGGATAATATCCGGAGCCCAACCTAATTTTATTACTGTTTCCAAGACACCTTTGCAAAAGAATAGACACCTCTCATCATTATCTTTGTGGAATTGCCCTTTTTTATTATTGAAAACAGTTTTTCTCTTAAAATAGTCTTCGTTATCTATAAAGTATACTTGAAGCTTAGCAGTGGGTATAGATGCTACTTTAATTATTAGGGGCCTGTCCTCATCTCCAATAGGAATATTCATTCCTGATAATCTTACAACTTCGTGGAGCCTATTTTTCCTTTCGTTAATAAGTCCAAATTTTGGAACTAAAATTCTAATCTCTACTCCTTTTTCCTGCATGCCTTGGGGGAGTTTTCTGACTATCTCAGAAACATAGGTATCATTTAGAAACGGTTTTATTTCTGTTGCAACGTAAAGAACTCTGAAGCTTTTTGCCATATCTGAGTTAGATTGTTTTATAAGACTGAAGCACAAATTTACATAAAATAAGTCATTTTTCAATCTTAAAATTTATTCAATGTCAATGTTTAGATCCGTGTCATATAAACATTAGATTTGTAAAAAAAAAATTGAACAAGAAATCAGTCATAATAAACTCGTTACTATCACTCATACTTGGTGGAGTGCTTTTCTTTTTAGTTTTTAGATCTATAGATTTCTCTGACTTCTACGCAAGATTAAATGAGTTGAATTTTTATTGGATATACCTATCAATGTTTATATCAATTTTTGAGCATATTATTCGTGCCTACAGGTGGAATCTCATGATGGAAGTTGGTGGAAATAAAAAATTTTCTACATTCGTAACAACTAATGTTATTATAATATCATATTTTTTTGCTTTACTTATCCCGAGGTTCAATGACGTTGTTAGATGTTATTTGATATCTAAAACTAATCAAATTAATTTTTCAAAATCTTTAGGTTCAGTAGTCTCTGAGAGGATAATAGACTTAATATCTTTATTGATTATCATCTTTTTTTTTCTAGCCATTGAGTTCAAAAATTTCATGCTTTTTATAAAGACTTACGTAATTGATTATACTTCTTTAGGTAATAAATCTATCTTTATTACAGTAAGTGTCATGGCCCTAGCTATAATCTCTACTAGGTATATAATAACTAAATCAAAATTTTTACAGGATAAATTTTCAGAGTTTAAGGAGGGTTTCATGTCCGTTAGGTTTTTATATAATGACAAAAGGTTTTTATTATCAACAGTACTTCTATGGGGGACATACTTTCTTATGGGATATCTGATTTTTTTCTCTTTTGATCAGACATCAGATCTGGGTGTTTATGCTGGTCTTGCTGTTTTAGTTGCTGGGTCAATAGGTATGGTAGTACCTGTTAATGCAGGTATAGGGGCTTATCATTTTCTTGTAGCTAGTATATTATTAAGTTACAACCTAGATTATCAAAGTGGTTTATTTTTTGCTACTGTTCTTCACACATCACAGATTATATGTCTTTTAGTTGTTGGTACTTTGAGCTCTATCTATATATTCTTTAAAATAAGAGCTAAAGAATGAAGGGAAAATTATCTATTACTTCCTTAGAGAAATCTTGTAGAGAAATAAGATTAAAAAATAAGAAAATTATTTTCACAAATGGTTGTTTTGATATCATCCACCCAGGTCACATTCATATATTATCTAAGGCAAAGTCTCTAGGTGATATTTTGGTAGTTGGGTTAAACTCTGATCTATCAGTAAAAAAATTAAAAGGGGATAAGAGACCTCTAGTAAGTGAGGATGATAGGTCCAGAGTGTTGCTCTCGCTTAGATTTGTTGATTATGTTATCATTTTCAATGAGTTAACCCCGTTAAAAGTTATAAAAAAAATAAAACCAGATTTTCTAGTTAAAGGTGGTGACTATAACGAAAATGATATTGTAGGTTCAGATTTTGTAAAGGCATACGGAGGTCAGGTCGAGATAATTAAATTTTTAGATGGTTATTCTTCCTCAAATTATATAGATAACTTAAATTAGATAAAAAATCTTTAAGCTTACTATATCTTAGATTAAGAAGTAATAGATTTAAGTAAAACATACTCTATGAACAAATTATTTCGTAATGTCATTAATAGTAAACTTTCTATTTCTGTAAAGAAGTGTAATATAATTAGTTTAAAAAAATCATTCACCATAGCGAACTTTTATGATATTGATAACACAATAATATTTCCTATTGACGGGAGGCTGAGATATGGAAAAAATAAAAAAACTCTAGAAAAGAATTCTGCTTTATTTATATCATCACATAACACTCAATCTCTTTCGTTTGGTTCAACGCGTGCTAGGACTTTGGCTTACGAAGATTTCATAGATAAAAAGCCTAAATATATATGTGAAGATTTAGAATCTAACTCAAATTCAAGGTCTGAGAAATTTTTAATTATCAGCATTGATGTTAAGGCTTATGATTTAATTAATATTTTTCATAGTAAGTATGTAGGTATTGATGTATTTAATAGTAAAAATATTTTAATGACATTAAGATCAATATCTAATGAGTTAAAAAATAAACATGTTGGATTTAACAATGTGATTGATCTCATGTCTACTAAATTAGTCTATGAAATAATAAGATCTTTTCTATCTAATCAACCACTCTTTTCAGGGATTGAAGAGAATTATAAATATTTTAGTGATGAGAAGATCCTGAATCTATTTTCGTTTATTGAAAGAAATATAAATAAAGAATTATCTAATAAAGTTTTATCAAACCACCTTAATATATCTGAAGACTATGTTGGTCAATTTTTTAGAAATAGCATTGGGTTTTCTCCTCAAGACTATATAGAGCATAAGAGAATGGAGAAGGCAATAGATCTCTTAAGAGATGAAAAAAATGCAGTTAAGGTAATAAGTAATGATGTAGGGTATAAGGACACTGCCTATTTCTGTAGGAGATTTAAGATGATGTTTGGTGTTCAGGCGGGTAAGATGAGGAAGAGGCTTGGAGAAATCTAACTATTTCAATCCTTTCAAAAACTCAGACTCGATTCTATCTTTTAATTTGCCCGTTTTAGAATATTTGTACAGTCCGATAAATATCATCAAGTAGAAAATACCAACAGCTAAATATCCAATATAGCTATTTTGGGTAAAGTCATTAATCAAGTTAGCAGCAGCAATACTTAAAAATCCAATTAAGAACATTAGGATAAGAAATAAAATAAAGAATGTAATTAATCTCGAAATAATTGAAGAAATTTTTTCAACAATATCTCCTTTCATTACATCAAATTTATCCTTGATGAAGCTTGAAATAGCCTCTACTAATTTGTCCATTTTAATCATAATTACTACAAAGGTAGTTTCTTTTTTTAATTAGACTCTTTTTAAGAATTAACATTTATTTAATTTAAATTGATTTTAGAACTAATTATATATCATATAAATTTAAATATGGGTTTTAAAAAATCAGATTTAATTATACCATCTATACTTACAGTTTTTTGTTATGTGGTTTATCCTTATCCTGAAATTGCTATGTGGTCTATCTTCTTCATGGCATCCTATTCAGCCATAGCCAATGATAGTATACAAACAATTGGAACATTCATTGCATCTAATTCTGATAAGAAATGGTATTATCTCTGGATATTTATGGGAGGTATCTTCCTAATAACAGTTACTTATAGTTGGTATAATTATGGTGGTGACATAAGTTATGGCAGATTAGCATCAAAAGGGTTAAATGAAGCTCCTGATAATTTTAAATTTCTTCAGGTTTTTGCTCCAGTAGCGTTATTGATAATGACTAGATTCAAAATGCCGGTGTCTACTTCAATTTTATTACTTAGTGCATTTGCAACCCAAGCCAGCTCCATAACAAGTATTCTTTCTAAAAGTTTTTTTGGATACTTTATAGCATTCTTTATAGCCATGTTAGTATGGATTTTAACTACTAATATTTTTGAGAAGTTTAAAAACTCAAAACCCTCTAGGATATGGTTACCTCTTCAATGGGTCTCAAGTGGTGCCCTATGGTCTGCCTGGATCATGCAGGACATGGCAAACGTAGCTGTTGTGCTTCCAAGATCTTTAAATTATGATCAGTTTATAGTGGTAGCCTCTTTCATATTTTTTGGCCTTGGTCTTCTCTTTTATTTAAGAGGTGATAGAATTCAACAGATAGTTTTGGAGAAGTCGGATATTATTGATGTCAGAGCAGCTACTGTAGTTGATTTCATCTATGCGTGTTTGCTATTTTATTTAAAAGAGATTAGTTCTATTCCAATAAGTACAACATGGGTATTTATAGGTCTACTAGGAGGTAGAGAGTTGGCGATTAATTTAAGAAAGAAAAATGGAAATTATAAGGATGCTCTTAAGATGATAGGAAAAGACTCTTTAAGTGCAGGAATTGGACTTATTATTTCATTGATATTAGCGGTATCTATAAATGAAAATATGAGAAATGAATTGCTTAGTTTATTTTAATTTTTTCAGGAATAATAATAGCATTGGGAAATTCTTTTTTTAGTTTCTTAAACTCATAGTTTGCATTAAATCTATCTAAAAAACCTCCTGTCTTAACTCTGTAATTTGGCTGAGTAAAAACTGTTTTACTTTCTATAAGGCTATCTAATTCAAATAATTTTTCTACTGTATTTTCAGCTTCACCTCTATCATCACCTAAATATATTTGTATTGTGAAGCCATCAGTATAGATATTTTCTTTTACTTCGTTTTTAATGATACTTAGTATGCTATCTATCTTATTATTTAATCCTAAGTTAGTATCTAAAGTATAGTCTTCATCTAATATTTCTTCTTTCTGAAAGTTAGTTTCGGATTCTCTAATATAGGAGAGGTCTTCAAAATATCTCCTGGAATCATTACTTGATACAGTAGCCTGTTGGCTTATGCAGCCATACAGAAAATATGAGAGGCAAAAAAAAATTAGAACTAGTCTTCTATAACAACACATTTTTCAGAATTAATATCGTTCTCAACTTTTTTAAATTTTATATCTTTTTTTACTGTCCCATCTTCATACCTTACTGAAACTTTAGTATTCCTACCAAAAACTTTTTCAGACTTAATTGGTTTAGTCTTTTCTATTTGTTGGGTTTTGTTACCAGTTAGAAGTGAACGAGACTCTTCTTTATTTGTGTCGTACCTGTTTCTGTCCTTTGTCTGTTTAGACTCCTCAACTTGACTTGAACTCTGAATTGGTATAAGACATTTTGTAAGGAATGATACTGTGTCCTGATTTACTTTAGCAATAAATTTTTTAAATAGTTCAAACCCTTCAAATTTATAAATCACTAGAGGGTCTTTCTGTTCATATACCGCACTCTGTACAGATTGTTTTAGATCATCCATTTCTCTAAGATGTTCTTTCCAATTTAAATCAATCATTCCGAGGCAAACTGTCTTCTGCATTTCTTTAATAATGTTTTTACCTTTGCTTTCCAATGAATCTTCAAGGTTTACAGAGACACCTATCTGCCTGTTACCGTCTGTAAATGGAATTAAAATATCTTTTACCACACCACCTCTTTCTTTTTTTATCTTTTTAAGGATAGGGTATGCAGCCTCTGAAATACTATTGTTTTTTCTATTATAATTATTATTTACAGCTTCGAATAATGATTTTGTTATCTCCTCTGGTTGCTTCTGCCTGAAATCGTCCTCACTTAATTTGCTGTAATCAAGACCTAGAATAGTTAATACATTTAACCTAAAATCTTTGTAGTTGTCATTTTGTTTTGAGGTTAAGACTATGTCGTCACATGTGTCATAAATAGTATTTAAGATATCTACTTCTAACCTCTCTCCAATTATAGCATTTCTCCTCTTCTTGTATATAACTTCTCTCTGAGAGTTCATTACATTGTCGTACTCAAGAAGCCTTTTCCTAATAGCAAAATTATTCTCTTCCACCTTCTTCTGAGCTCTCTCAATTGATTTTGTTATCATACTGTGCTGAATTACTTCGTCTTCATCCATATTCATTCTATCCATCACTTTAATCATCCTATCAGACCCAAATAACCTCATTAAATTGTCTTCTAACGATACAAAAAATTGAGAAGAACCCACATCTCCCTGCCTACCGGACCTTCCTCGTAACTGTCTGTCAACTCTTCTAGACTCATGTCTTTCTGTACCAATAATTGCTAAGCCGCCACTCTCTTTAGACTTATCTGTAAGTTTTATATCTGTCCCTCTTCCGGCCATATTTGTTGCTATTGTCACTGTACCTGGCTTACCAGCTTCTGCAACAATATCGGCTTCTTTAGCATGCTGCTTTGCATTTAAAACCTGATGTGGAATTTTTTTCATATTCAACATCCTCCCAAGAAGCTCTGAAATCTCTACAGACGTAGTACCTACGAGGATTGGCCTCCCATTATTTTTAAGTTCAATTATCTCGTCAATAACAGCGCTAAATTTAGCTTTTAGGGTCTTGTATATTTTATCTTCCATGTCAGACCTTGCTATGTCTCTATTTGTCGGTATCACAACACAGTCTAAATTATATATCTCCCAGAATTCTCCGGCTTCTGTTTCGGCTGTACCAGTCATGCCAGATAATTTATTGTACATTCTGAAATAGTTCTGGAGAGTTATGGTTGCATAAGTCTGGGAAGCATCCTCAATCTTAACATTTTCCTTTGCCTCGATTGCTTGGTGGAGACCATCTGAGTATCTTCTTCCCTCCATAATCCTACCAGTCTGTTCATCAACTATTTTTACCTTTGAGTCCATAACAACATACTCTTGGTCTTTCTCAAAAAGAGAATAAGCTTTAAGAAGTTGGTTTATGCTATGTATTCTTTTAGTCTTTACACTAAAATCTTGTATTAACTTTTCTTTTTCTTTAGCAATTTCTTCTATGGGTTTATCCAATTTTTCTATTTTATCTATCTCAACTCCGATATCAGGAACTATGAAAAAGTTTTTGTCATCACCTGAACTTGTTATTGTGTCGGTACCCTTCTCAGTTAACTGGATACTATTGCTTTTTTCTTCAATAGTGAAGTAAAGTGGCTCGTCTGCCTCAGGCATTAGCTTAGAGTTGTCTTGTAAGTATATGTTTTCTGTTTTCTGCATTATTGCCTTAGTACCAATCTCACTTAGGTATTTTATTAAAGGCTTGTATTTTGGTAAACCTCTGTATGCCCTAAATAATGATAATCCACCTTCCTCTTCCTTTCCCTCACTTATTAATTTTTTAGCCTCTGATAAATAGTTTGTTACCATCTTCTTTTGTAGGTCAAAAAGTTTTTGAATTCGAGGTTTTAGATCAAAAAATTCGTGGACATCTCCTTTGGGTATAGGACCTGAGATAATTAGAGGAGTTCTAGCCTCATCTATGAGAACAGAATCAACTTCATCGACCATTGCAAAATTATGTTTTCGCTGAACTAGTTCTGATTTCTCTCTTACCATATTATCTCTTAAGTAGTCAAAACCAAATTCGTTATTTGTCCCGTATGTGATGTCAGCATTGTATGCCCTAATTCTCTCACTAGAATTAGAATCGTGTTTATCTATACAGTCAACTTCAAGTCCATGGAATTGAAAAATGGGAGCATTCCACTCAGCATCTCTTTTTGCTAAGTAGTCATTCACTGTGACAATATGAACTCCTCTCCCAGATAAAGCATTGAGATATGCTGGTAAGGTTGCAACCAATGTCTTACCTTCACCTGTTGCCATTTCTGATATTTTACCCTGGTGAAGGACTACACCCCCAATTAGCTGGACGTCGTAATGAACCATATTCCACTCAATTGAAACACCAGCTGCCTCCCATTTATTTAGCCATATAGCCTTAGAGCCTTTTATTTTAATGTTTTCTTTCTTCTGTGCAATTTCTTTGTCGAAATCTGTTGCCTTTACCTCAAGTGAACCATTCTCTGAAAACCTTCTAGCAGTCTCTTTTACTACTGCAAATGCTTCAGGTAAAATTTCATTTAGTATATTTTCAATAATCTCATTTTGATCTTCTATTATCTTATCGATTGAATTAAGTATTTCTTCTTTTTCATCTAATGTCCCCTCACTGTTCTCGTAATTAATTTTTAGATTATTAATTTCTTCCTCAGTTTCTATTAAAGAATTTTTAATTTTTAATTTGAATTCCTCTGTCTTTGATCTTAAATTTTCATCACTTATTGTATTGAGCTTGTCATATTCAGAGTTGATTTTATCAACTAGAGGATATATTTCTTTTAAATCCTTATCTGACTTAGATCCTAATATTTTCTTGAGAAAACCGAACATGTTAACATTTTACACAAATTTAACAATAAGAAAGTAAGAAACGTAATATTGAAATATTATCATTGCAAAAAATTAAAGATGAAAAACTTAATTCTACTGATCTTAATATGTCTCTCTTGCTCTTTTAAAGATGGTAATTTTAAGAAAACTGAAATAATATATTCTATTGTACAGACAGAGAAGGTAGAGAGAGATATTGACGATCCAGCAATATGGTACAATGAATTGAATCCTAGTGAAAGTTTAATAATTGGGACTCAGAAAGACGTGGATGGTGCAATAATTGTCTATGATTTGAATGGAAAAATTGATAAAGAAAGGTCCATCTTTAATATATCTAGGCCAAATAATGTTGATGTTATAAAAGGTGTTAGGATGGGTGATATCAGAACTGACATTCTAGTTGCTACAGAAAGATTTAAAAATACTGTAAGAATTTTTTCTCTTCCTGACATGCTTGAGTTAGATGGTGGAGGACTGAGAGTTTTTAAAGATGAAGATAACCCTGAGCCCATGGGAGTTGCCTTGTGGAAAGATAAGCAGGGGTTCGCTAACGCAATAGTTGGAAAAAAAGATGGTATTTCAGGAGAATATGTTTCTCAGTATAAATTAGTATATAATAAAAATAAATTCGAGCTTGAATATTTAAGAACTTTTGGATTATTCTCTGGAAAAAAAGAGATTGAGGCAATTTCTGTAGATAATATAAACGATATAATATATTACTCAGATGAAGGATTTGGGGTAAGGGCTTACCATGCAGACCCAGAGGATGGGGATGATGAGATATTAAATTTTGCTAAAAATTTTACAGGTGATCAAGAGGGAATAAGCATTATAAATAAGGATAATAATTATGTAGTTGTTTCAGATCAACAGAAGGTCAATCAGTTTAGAATTTTTTCACCTGAATTAGATTACAAACAAACAGGAAGTTTTTATGTTAATTGTATTGACTCAGATGGATCAGAATTCCATCCTGGGCCTTTCCCAGAACCCTTTGAGAATGGTATCTTTGTAGCCATGAGCGATGACTTATCATTTCATTACTACTCTTGGGACCAGATAAAAGAATATTTTGATGAGTAATTAAAATTATAATCAGAAAATTTTAAAACATTAAAAATAGAGTATATTTGCACACCAAAAAAATAATATGGCATCGATTGATTTCAAGCTTACTAAAGAAAATTCAGAGACCCTAAAGTCATTTCCTGATTTTGGTTCTGGAGATACTATAAATGTACACATCAAAATCAGAGAGGGTAATAAGGAGAGGATTCAGCAGTTTCAGGGTACTGTCCTCCAGAGAAAAAATATAGGAACAAATGGTGAAACATTTACTATTAGAAAAATTTCTGATTCGATAGCTGTAGAAAAAATTATACCTATACTCTCTCCTTCAATTGATAAGATTGATCTAGTTAGGAAAGGTAAAGTAAGAAGAGCCAGAATATTCTATCTCAGAGATAGAAAAGGTAAGAGCGCAAAGATTAAGGAAAAGTTATAACCCTTACGCCTTCTTCTAACAGATGAAAATCAAATATTCTAGATTAGAATCAGCAGGTAACAATTTTATTTTATTAGACTACCTAGATAACTCGTTGCCCGAGTTCAATAAAATTTCAAAGTTGATTTTTGACAGTAGAGAGCTTTCAAATTCTGATGGATTATTAATTATAACTAAATCAAGAAATAAAGATTTTGAATTAGATTTTTATAACCCTGACTCCTCACCTAGCTTTTGTGGAAACGGTTCGATTTGTGCTGTAAAATATTACTCTAAATTTTATCTTAATAAAAACTATGAATTTTATTCAAATGGTGTAGGCTATGGTGCAGATATAAAAAATAATCAAATATCATTAGTTATGAATGAAATTAATTTTTTTAAAGAATATGAAGAAGGATTTTTAATAAATTCTGGTACTCTTCATTATGTTGAATTTTCTGATGATTTGGGGGATAGATTTTTCAATGAAAGAGTAAAAAAAATAAGATTTAAAAAAAAGTCTGAGACAAACCCATTTAATATAAACTTAGTTATGATCAAAAATAATCATATTCAAATAAGAACCTTTGAGAAGGGAGTTAATAGAGAAACCTTAAGTTGTGGCTCTGGTTCTATAGCTTCTATTTTGGCTGTCTTTCTTGCCTTTAAAAAAAAATATAGTTTAGTAAAAGCAAGGGGTGGTAATTTAAATGTTGACTTTAATTTTAATAATAAATTCTTTGAAAAAATCAGATTGATTTCTAAGCCAACAATTATTAATTCAGCTTATTTAAGCATTTAATCATAACATTCTAATAACATACTGATTATACTACAGCAATATCACTGATATAGTTTTGCTGAAAACTAAAACAAATGAAAAAAATTTTTTTACTATTAATTACTTTTTTATCATATAACCTCTACTCTCAAAACGGAGCAATTGTAGGTACTATAAAGGATGCTGATAATAGAATACCATTACCAGGTGCAAATATAATTTTAGATGGCACTGATTACGGTACCGTTTCAGACATAAAAGGTAACTTCGTCATTCCAAATGTAGCATCAGATAACTATAAAATTAAGGTGTCATACATTGGATACAATGATTTTGAAATTGAGGTTAATGTATCTAGCACTAATCTAGAAGTTAATATTGAATTAGAATCTGGAGTTTTAGTAGGTGACGAAATAATCATTACTGGAAATAGCTTGCAGGGACAGGCTAGAGCAATAAATGAGCAAAAAAATAATGTTAATGTAACAAATATAATTTCATCAGATCAAGCAGGTAAGTTTCCAGACTCAAATATGGGAGATGCCCTTAAAAGAGTACCAGGAATTACAATGCAAGGAGATCTGGGGGAGGCAAGGAATATAGTTGTTAGGGGATTAGCTTCTGCCTTAAACTCAGTACAAATTGATGGCTCAAGAATTCCTTCTGCCGAAGGTGACAATAGAAACGTTCAGTTAGATTTAATTCCAGCAGATATGATTCAAACAATTGAAGTCAATAAAGCTGTACTTCCATACATGGATGGTGATGCAGTAGGTGGTGTAGTAAATTTAGTAACGAGATCTGCTCCGGATGCATTAAGATTTTCAGCTGATTTAGGTTCTGGGTTCAGTCCAATTACATCAAAACCAATTTATAATGGATCTTTTGTTCTAGGTAATAGGTTAGGGAATTTTGGTTTCCTTTTATCAGGATCTTACAATAATAGAGATTATGGGTCAGATAATATTGAGGCAGAATGGAGAGAAGTTGATGGGATTAGGTATATGAAGGAGATGGATATAAGAACGTATTATGTAAAAAGAGAAAGAAAAAGTTTATCGTTGAACTTAGACTATGAATTTTCTGCTTCAAGTAAAATTTATTTTAATTCATTGTATAATCACAGGGACGATTGGGAAAATAGGTTCAGGTTAAGATTTAAGAATATGGATGATACAATGGGAGAAGGTAATTATACATCACTTGGAAACAACACCTATCAGATGGAGGCAAGGGTAGAGAGGCAGACAAAAGGAGGTATTGATGATAGCAAGAACAAAGCCACTAGACTTGAAGATCAGAAAGCTTTAAATACTACTCTTGGTGGAAACCATTTAGTTTCAAGTAAGTTGAAAATTGACTGGATGGTTAACTTTTCTAGAGCTTCTGAAGAAAGGCCAAACGAGAGATATCTCACATTTAGAAACGACCCTGTATCTATAATAATGGATTTATCTGACACAAGAAAACCATATATATCTTATGCTGATCCTAGTGTTATTGGTCAGTCTAAGGTAAGAGATCCTGAGCAAGCCCAAAAGTGGACTTACGAGAATGAAGCTAACGCTAAGGTAGACTTTACCCTCCCAGTAAATACCTCAGGAATATTAAAATTTGGATTAAAAAATAGAGGAAAATCAAAAAAGAGAAATAATACCTGGTCAGAGTTTGAGGGTTCAATGGCTGGTGATGTACTATCTCAATTCCCACTTGAGGATCAGTCTGATCCTAATTATTTAGCTGGAGGAAAATACCTCGCTGGAAATTTTGTCACAAAGGAATATCTAGGTGGTCTAGATTTATTAGGAAGTAATTTTGAATCTTCACTCGTATTAGATGAATTTGCAGCAGGAAACTATGAGGCTAATGAAAATATCTTTGCTGCTTATCTTATGTATGATGTCGCTTTAACATCCGATCTCTCTTTAATAATAGGAGGAAGGCTTGAGGCAACGAATATCTCCTACACGGGAAGAAGCGTTGATTATGATAATGAAACTGTCACTGTAACAGACGAGGTGGAAGATAATTACTCAAATTTTTTACCTGCAGTATTATTTAAATATAATTTATCAGAAAATTCAGCTCTTAGATTTTCTTGGACAAATACTATTGCAAGACCTAATTATTACGACTTGGTACCATACCAGGAGTATGTTGAGGAAGATGATGAGCTAAGCCTAGGAAATTCACTTTTAGATCCAATGAAAGCACTTAATTTAGACTTAAACTTTGAGTCATATTTTTCAAATATTGGACTTGTATCAGCGGGATTGTTTTATAAAAACTTAAATGATTTTATTTATAATACAGAGTTTGAAGGAACCTATACTGGATATACGGGAGAGCTTACTATAACTCAACCACAAAATGGTGCTAATGCATCTGTCTTTGGTTTTGAGGTTGCTTTACAAAGACAAATATTTAAGAATTTAGGACTTTACCTTAATTACACTTATGCTGATACTGATACTGAAGGAGTGCTTGATAGGTCTGACCTAGATAAAATACCTTTACCTGGTGCTGCTAAAAATACATTTAATGCATCACTTGACTATGAGACAGATAAGTTTAATGTTAGAGTCTCATATAACTACACTGATGGATATATCGATGAATTTGGAAGTAGGCCAACAAGAGATAGGTATTACGACTCTCAAGGATTTTTAGATATTAACGCTTCAGTTTCTCTAACAAAAAACCTTATTCTTTATGCTCAGGCTAAAAACCTTACAAATCAGGCCTTGAGATATTATCAGGGTGAAGAGCAGTACGTGATGCAAGAAGAATTTTATGGCTCCAGATATACTGCAGGTATTAAATTTGACTTGTTTAAATAAAAGTTATTTTCTGGTAGAGAAGGGACTATAAACTAGTCCCTTTTTTTTTGATAAAAATTTACTAGATTAAAGGTTATATGGTAAATCTTTATTCTAAAGTTTTTGTTTTATTTCTCCTCTTATTTCTTTTAGCGGATAAGAATATTAATTCACAATCTCATTCCCAGATATGGCCAACTATTGAAATGACAGGTAAAGTAAATAAAGATCTTGACCTGAAATTTAAGTATAGAAATAAATATGATTTTGAGGAGGGAGAGTCCACTGCCTCATGGGTAAACTTTGGGATTAGTTATGATATAAAAGATTTAACTTTTGGACTCTATTACAGAGAATTAAGTAAAATAAATAGGAGAGGAAGGAATTTAGAGAGAAGACCTTATGTCGACATTTCATATGAGATATTTAAAAACTTTAAAGTTCGCTTAAGAAATGCATTTAGATTTAGGGAAAATTATGAAGAAAACTTAATAAGAAATAGATTTAGAATTCAATACAGCACCAAATTAATTGGATTATCTCCATTTATATTAAATGAAATATTTATGTCTAATATGAGCTTTAATAGAAATAGGGTTGGAATAGGATTTAAGAAAAAGATTAAAAAAACTCCTATTACCCTTAAGCCGTCGTATATTATTGAGTTTTTTAGTAATGATGAAACTCGTGGAGCATTGCTTTTAAGTTTAGAAATAAAATTCTAGTTTTTATTTTAATAGATCTGGTCTAATTGATTTTGTCTTCTCATAAGATTTCTTTTCTCTCCATTTATTTACTTCTTTTTGATTCCCTGAAAGTAAGATATCTGGAACTTTCCAGCCTTTAAAATTAGCTGGTCTTGTGTAGTTAGGGTGTCCAAGTAAATTATCTTGAAATGAGTCAAATAATGCAGCTGATTCATTTGATATTACTCCTGGAATTAATCTCGATACAGTATCTATTAACACAGCTGCAGGTAGCTCACCTCCAGTTAATACGTAGTCTCCAATACTTATTTCGCTTGTTATTATATTTTCCCTAATTCTCTCGTCTACCCCATTATAGTGACCACATAAGATAATTATATTTTTAAGCATGGATAATTTGTTAGCTTTTTTTTGATTAAGTTTTTTACCGTCTGGACTCATGTAAATGATCTCATCTATCTTTTTATTTTTTTTGATTTTTTCTATGCATCTATAAATAGGTTCAATCTGGAGAATCATTCCACCTCCACCTCCAAATGAATAATCGTCAATTTTTTTATGTTTATCAGTACTATAATCTCTTATGTTGTGGATATTTATTTCAATTAGCTTTTTTTCTTGAGCTCTTTTGATAATACTCTCATTTAGAGGTCCATCTAAAATTTCTGGTAAACATGTTATAATATCAATATTCATGATTATTAATTTAAATTAATTAAATCTCTTGGAATGTTTACTGAAACTAATTTTTCTTTATGATTTACATCAAAAAAGTACTCTTTAACATATGGGACCATAACTTCTTTATCATTGATATCGCATATAACTATTGGCTGATCGTTATAAATATAATCTTTAATTTTACCAATTTCTTTTTCGTCTTGAATAAGTCGATATTCCAATAATTTTTCAATTTCATTTAGAAATTTTTCTGCTTCCTTATCATTAATTGATATATAATTATTAATCAACATATCGTTGCTCTCTCTTGATCCCTGATTTTTTAAAAGGAAAATAAACTTTCTATTATTTATTTTTTTTGTCTTTTTGATTACATAAGGTATATGGCTATTTTCTTGCTCAATATATACAGTATCTATACCATCAAAACTTAGATTGAAATTTTTAAAAATTTTGATAATTAAGTCTCCTTTAAGACCTCTATGTTTTGATACTTTTCCTATGCGGGTGAATCCCATAGGTAAATTTAATCCTTTTTTGAACTATCTTCTTTGGTTTCTTCTTTAGCTTCTTCAGCAGCAGGAGCTTCTTCTTTCGCCTCTTCAGCAGCAGCAGCTTCTTCTTTCGCCTCTTCAGCAGCAGGAGCT
>Ga0209036_1000569_pt1 | contig 16356 bp, 16 predicted proteins | sample MarorgKNORR_S2LV_3_FD_188222 | JGI IMG/M metagenome (GOLD analysis project Ga0209036, IMG submission 188222) | Marine microbial communities from the Southern Atlantic Ocean, analyzing organic carbon cycling - DCM_A/KNORR_S2/LV (SPAdes) (version 2) | ecosystem: Environmental > Aquatic > Marine >... | reverse complement strand
AAGAAGTATTGAAACATCAAAAAATTTAATATCTGTCTCTAATACCGGACCAACATCTTTGATTAAAAGTAATGGAAGAATTGATACCCTTCTTATGCCAAACAAAGAACTGGTTCAACTAGTTGATCTGGAATTAAATGGAAAGAAAACACTGTACACATTAATTTCTGATTTACCAATGATAGCAGTCATTCTGATAAGTTTAATAGGTGTTTTACGATTACGTTAGTATGGTTGATATTAATACTCTTTTGAAATAAGTCCCCCTCCTAATACATAATCACCCATGTAAAATACTGCTGCTTGTCCAGGAGTAATTGAAAATTGATCTTCTTCAAAATGAATATGACATTTATAACAATAATTTTCTTTATTACTATCAAAAATTGGTATTAACTTTGCTTTCACTGCTTTACTTCTATATCTAATTTGTACCTCAACTTTGATTGGTTCTTGAGGCGCTTCAATTGATACCCAATTTATATCTTTTACAATACATTCTGACTTGCCAGAGTCTTCTCTTGGGGCAACAATTACTCTGTTTAAAGAGGCATCAATTTCAACAACATGTAAAGGCACTTCCCAAGCAATACCTAATCCCTTTCGTTGTCCTATTGTGAAATGCTGAATTCCATTATGGGAGCCTATTATTTGACCGTTTTTAAGTACAACCTCTCCTTTCTTTTGAGGTAAATACTTATCAATAAATGCATTCATTGATCCGTAATGTTCAGCAAGACAAAGGTCTTGGCTTTCTGGCTTTTTGGCAGTTTTTAATGAATGTTTAAGAGCTTCTATTCGTGTTATCTCTTTAGTTAATTCTCCAAGTGGGAAAATTGTTTTTCCTAAAATTTCTTGAGGGAGATCATACAAAAAATAGCTTTGATCTTTGTTGAGATCTTTACCTCTTAAAAGCTTATGTCTTTTAATTCCATCACTCGGAAGATCATTCTCATTGAAAGATTCGTTTGAGTATCTAATCCTTGCGTAATGCCCAGTTGCGATCTTTTCGATATTTTTATTTTCTTTAACCCATTTGAGCATTTCTGAGAACTTGACTGATTTGTTGCAGCGCGAGCACGGCAAAGGAGTAATTCCTTCCTCATATCCTTTTAAGACATTATTGATGATTTCTTTTTGAAAGATTTCTTTTGAATCAACTATGTGATGCTTGATTCCAAGTTGATCACATATCCCTGCAGCATCAACTAATCCATCAGAGCAGCAAGAACCTTTTCCTTTCATTAGCCACAAAGTTAATCCTTCTACATCCCATCCAGCTTTACAGAGTAGAGCAGCCGTTAAGGAGCTATCTACTCCTCCCGAAAGCCCTACTACAACTGAATGATCCCCAGAAAATGTTTGCAGTCTTTTTAATGTTTTCTCGACTGTTTCTTCTGAAGGCAAATGATTTAAAACTTTTTTTGTTTCTCTTGTTTCCACATTCATGGGCATTGATAGTAGCTTCTATTCATAGTGGGTTTGGTTGCTTTTTGATTTTGAATTGGCCTCAATCTGATTCGGAACATTTGATGGTTTCTTCAGAGCAGATGCAAAACATAGAAAAAGAAATGTTTTCTATGGGTATGCCTGTTGAAGCTCTGATGGAAAAAGTGGGAATTGGTATTTCTTCATGGATATTAGACAGGCATGGGTTGATTGAAAATGGTGCAATCGTTTTGGTAGGGCCTGGTCACAATGGAGGCGATGGACTTGTTGTTGCGAGAGAACTTTATATGGCAGGCGTTGATATCTCTATTTGGTGTCCATTCCCATTGAAAAAACAATTAACACAAAAACATTTTGATTATGCAATGCAGATTGGGATTGAAAACTTGGAGCGTAAACCCGATTCAAATTCAGATTTATTATGGATTGAGGCTTTATTTGGATTAGGACAATCAAGAATTATTTCTGATGAAATACTTCGCCTATTGAATTCGAAGAAGACATTTAGTCCTGAAAAGTTAATTAGTATTGATGTCCCCGCAGGATTAGACTCAGATAATGGAAATATAGTATCAAATACATCATGTAAAGCCAGTTCTTCATTAACCTTGGGTTTATTTAAGTCGGGATTAATTCAAGATTCAGCTATTGATTATGTAGGTAATTTAGAGAGAGTAGATATCGGAATTCCAGATAAGATCTTAGCTGGTTTTCCTGAAACACAGCCTCTAAGGATTTCTTTTTCAGATTTGTCTACTTTTGTTTGGCCCATTCTTAGTAAAAGTAAAAGTAAATATCAGAGAGGAAGAGTTCTGGTGATTGCAGGGAGTGAGAAATACAGGGGAGCAGCATCCCTTGCTTTGAATGGAGCTTTAGCAAGTGGGGTAGGTAGTGTTAGTGCTTTTTTGCCCAATTCCGTTTCATCTGCTCTTTGGATTACTCACCCTGAAGTCTTGTTACTTGGAGATCTAAATGCTTTTCAGGACGGTTCTTCAGATTTCTCCAAAGTTTTAAATGAAGTTGACTTGAATAGGTTTGACTCGATTTTGCTCGGACCAGGATTGGGGATTGCAGAAGAAAAAGATTGTTTTGGCTCTGACTTGCAGGATTTCAAAGGCCTACTTGTTCTTGATGCTGATGCAATTAATAGGCTGTCAATAACATCAAAAGGTTGGGAGTGGCTAAATGATAGGGAAGGTCCCACTTGGCTTACCCCTCATCTTGAAGAATTTAAAAGGTTATTTCCTTTAATTGATTGCTCGAATCCATTGAAGGCTGGAATTGAAGCTGCAAAAACTTGCAGTTCTTCTGTCTTATTGAAATGTGCTCATAGTGTTATCTCTGATCCAGAAGGTAAAACTTGGCAAATAGGGCAAGTGAATTCAAGTGTTGCAAGAACTGGCCTTGGCGATGTTTTGGCTGGGTTTGTTTCAGGGATGGGTGCTTCTGGACTGGCAAGTGATAAAAAATTGGATACAAGTTTGCTTGCTGCGTCAGCTTTGATGCATGCATATGCAGGGGCTTTTTCTATAAAAGGGAGCACAGCGAGCACTATTTGCACTTTTCTTGGTGAATTAATAAAAAAGGAAAGCACTTGAAATGTTTTGAAACAACCATCTTTAGTGCATTAAATGGTCCATTTGGTGTCATTTGTTAACTAATCGTCAACAGAATCTGAAGCCTTCATGAAACCTTGGCATCTTTTGCGATTTGTGTAGGAAAGTCTTATCACTTTAAGTACGGGGCCAAGAAACAATGGTTTCAACTGCACCCAAGCCTGCTGAATCACAAAAACGACGCAGCAGTGATCCAATTAGTTGGTACCTTTCCTCCATAGGACGAGTTCCTCTTTTAACTCCTGCTGAGGAAATTGAACTTGGTAATCAAGTTCAAACGTTGATGAGTCTTACCGAGGATGGCCAGATTAAAGAGCAGAGCAAAGAATTTACCTCTCATCAAAGAAGATTGATTCGAATTGGAAGAAGGGCAAAGGAAAGAATGATGAAGGCCAATCTTCGATTGGTTGTCAGTGTTGCAAAGAAATATCAGGGAAAAGGTCTTGAACTTTTAGATTTAGTTCAGGAAGGTTCTCTTGGGTTAGAAAGAGCGGTAGAAAAATTTGACCCTACTCGTGGATATAAGTTTTCTACTTATGCATTTTGGTGGATAAGGCAAAGCATGACTAGAGCAATAGCTTGTCAGTCAAGAACAATCCGATTACCTGTTCATTTAAGTGAGAGATTAGCGACCATTAGAAAAGTCAGCTTAGATTTGGCTCATAAGCTCGGTGCAATGCCCAGCCGTATTGAAATAGCTGAGGCAATGGAAATTGAGTTAGAAGAACTTGATTCGATTTTGAGACAAGCTCTGACCACAAGCAGTCTTGATGCACCCGTTAATGGAGATGAAGGTCGTAGCTTTTTAGGTGATCTAATAGCTGACGGTTCTGGAGAAGAACCTCTAGATAAGGTAGAACAAAAAATTCATCAAGAACAACTTGGAAGGTGGTTAAGTCATTTAAGCGAACAAGAACAGCACGTTATTAGGCTTAGATTTGGCTTAGAGGGTAATGAAAGACATACTCTCGCAGAGATAGGCAGATTGTTACAGGTTTCACGCGAGAGGGTAAGGCAAGTTGAGCTAAAAGCTTTAAGGAAATTGAGAAATCTCACTAGAAAACTTCCAAGTGGAATTTGATTATTTATCTAATTTTAGTTTTCTGCCCAGATATATTTTGTTAACTCATTAGGGTCAGGCTCTGGGGCGTTTAAGGCAAATTCAACAGCATCGTTAACTTCTAGATCAATTTCTTTCTCAATATTTTTTAATTCTTCATCAGAGACTAAGCCAGAACTAGTTAAATCATTTTTTAACTTTTTAATTGGATCTCTTTTAGCCCAGAATTCCTTTTCCTTTTCAGATCTAAGCTCGTCTGGGTCAGCTAATGAATGCCCCCTGAATCTGTAAGTTAGACACTCTATTAAAGTGGGGCCTTCCCCAGCTCTTGCCCGCTCTAGGGCCCTTTCGGCAGCCCCTCTTACTGCTAAAACGTCCATACCGTCAATCTCTTCTCCGTGCATGCCAAATGCTGAAGCTTTTCTCCATATTTCTGTCTCACTAGTTGCTCTGTCATGGGCCATCCCAATTGCCCATTTATTATTTTCGACTACAAATATGATCGGTAATTTCCATAGCTGGGCCATATTTAAACATTCATAAAACTGACCAATATTGCAAGTACCATCTCCAAAAAATGCTGCAGTTACAGAATCACTATTTTCTTTAAGAGCCTCTCTTTTGTATTTACTGCTGAAAGCTGCTCCAAGGGCAACTGGAATACCTTCACCAATAAAGGCATAACCTCCAAGTAGGTGATGTTCTTTAGAGAACAGATGCATAGATCCACCTCTGCCTTTACTGCAGCCTGTCTCTTTCCCAAATAGCTCGCTCATCACCTCTTTCGCAGGCACTCCAGCACTCAAAGCATGAACATGATCTCTATAGGTACTGCAAAACCAGTCGTGTTTGCGTTTCATCGCACCAATAACACCTGTACTTATTGCTTCTTGCCCGTTGTAAAGATGAACAAACCCAAACATCTTCCCTCTGTAATACATTTCAGCGCATTTATCTTCAAATCGTCTTCCCAAAGTCATATCTTTGAAAAGATTTAAACCAATTTCTCTATTGATTTGAGCTGGTTTGGTGTTGCCAAGATTGCTTAGCCTGTCGGCGTGTTCCCTGTGCTGAATAGGGTCTTGGCCTGTTTTGTCCTGGTTGTGAGACATGACTTCGTTCATATTCACTTATCAATCCTTTTTAGACTTTAAGCGTCAATGGATGCAAAATGGTTAAAACCCCTTACGATGCCTAGAGCTTTTTTTCTGATTACCTAGTAGCGATTGGAATTACCTATTGATCATTTTCGCTTATTGGGGGTTAGCCCTTCTGCAAATGCTGAAGAAGTCCTCAGGGCTTTTCAGCTAAGGCTAGATCGTCCTCCCAAGCAAGGCTTTACTTATGAAGTTTTAGCTCAGAGGTCTGAGCTTCTAAGGCTTTCTGCTGATCTTTTATCTAATCCTGCTGAACGACAATCTTACGAACTCGCTCTGATTGAGGGTTCGTCTGGACTTGAATTATCTTCAAATAGAGAAGTTGCTGGTTTACTTCTCTTGTGGGAATCAAATGCTTCTTTCCAAGCTTTCAAGCTTGCAAAAAAAGCATTACAACCTCCACAAGCCCCAGCCTTGGGAAGTGGTAGAGAGTCAGATTTAACATTAATAGCAGCTTTAGCTTGTAGAGACGCTTCTATTGAGGAGCAAGCTTGCAGAAGATACGCTTCAGGCGCTGATTTGCTTCAGGAAGGCATACAGTTATTGCAGAGGATGGGAAAGCTTGTTGAAGAAAGAAAAACCCTTGAATCCGATTTAGAGTCTTTACTTCCATACAGAATTCTTGATTTATTAAGTAGAGAGAAAGAAGACGAAAAATCTCATCAGGAAGGCCTGATGTTGCTGGAAGACTTTGTTAATAAAAGAGGTGGACTCGAAGGAAAAAGAAATTCAGAAAAAATAGCAGGATTAAATCAAAATGATTTTGAGCTATTTTTCCTCCAAATCAGAAAATTTTTAACTGCTAAAGAACAGTCAAAAATTTATGCAAACTGGTATAGAAGAGGTTCTGAAGATGCTGGCTTTCTTGCTGCTTTTGCTTTGATTGCTTCTGGCTATTTTTATAGGAAACCAGAACTCTTGCAAGAAGCTCGGAAATATCTTCGAAATATCAACATTAATGGCTTTGACCCTATGCCATTAATTGGATGCCTAGATCTTTTATTAGGGGATGTAACGCAAGCAGAGTCTCGTTTTCGAAGTAGTTCAGATGAGAAATTAAAAGACTGGTTAGACAATTACCCAGGCGAAACATTGGGAGCTCTATGCGACTACTGTAGAAATTGGTTGAAAAAAGATGTATTAGTAGGTTTTAGCGATGTTGAGATACAAACTGTAAATCTTGATGATTGGTTCGCTAGCCAAGAAGTTCAAGTTTATGTAGAGCAGTTGGAAGCAAAAGGGGCATTAGGTATTGCAAAAGCTGGATTTTCTTTCTTATCGTCATTGACCCCTGAACAACAAATTGAGAATAATTCATCAAGAAACTTGGAGGAAAAGGCAGATTTGCCAATGCCGGGTGGGGCTTTAGGTGAGAATTTTAATGAAAGCTCTTTCAAATCACGATTAGATATTAAAGAAATTTTCTTAAGATCTAATTTGGTTGAAAAGATAGTTTCAAAATATTATTCAACATTTGAATTGATAAAAAACTCAGATTTCAAATCTTTCATATTAAAACGACCGATATATACAAGTTCTTTAGCATTTATTGGTTTATTTATTGTTGGAACAAGCTTAGGAGTCCTTACGCAAAGAAAACCCTCGCAAAATAATGATCTCAGCAATATCTCTAAGTCTGAATTGGTTAAACCAGAAGATATTAAAAATAGAGATAATGGATCAACTAAAATAGAAAATAATAAAGAAAAATTAGATTTAAAAAAATCAATTCCTCTTACTTCATTAGACCCCTCAAATCAAGAAATTCAATCTCTTGTTCAATCATGGTTGGAAGGTAAGGCGGACATTTTGAATGGTTCGGAAAGTCAGTTTCTTTCTTCTGTTGCTAGAGCCTCTCTATTCAATAGAGTTATTGAACAGAGAAAGAAAGATAAACTATTAGGACAAAGACAGATTATTAATGCAGATATAACTTCAATCAATATTGTTCAAAAATCTGACAGGAGAATTGCAGCAGATGTTGAATTAAACTATCAAGATAAATTGATTAGTTCTTCGGGTGAGATTTTATCAGAAACGGTTATTCCTTCTTTGAAAGTTAAATATATAATAGGTAAGAATAAAAAAAACTGGCTAATAGTTGACTATATTAGTGGAAATTAAAAAATAATTTTTTAAATTATTTCTGTAACTCTAAGAAAATGTTTGAGGAACTAACTAATCAATTTGAAGATGCTGTAAAGGCATTTAAAGGTGAAGCTAAAATTTCAGAGGAGAATGTTGATGAAGCACTTAAGCAGGTCAGACGAGCTTTATTAGATGCAGATGTCAGCTTGTCTGTAGTAAAAGAATTTATTGATGAAGTAAGAGTAAAGGCAGTTGGAACAGAAGTTGTAAGAGGTATAGACCCTGGACAGAAATTCATTCAAGTAGTTCATGAAGAACTTGTGAATGTTATGGGAGGAGAGAATGATCCCTTAGCAAATTCAGAGGAACAGCCAACGGTCATTTTGATGGCTGGACTTCAGGGGGCTGGAAAGACAACCGCTACAGCAAAACTTGGATTGCTTCTTAAAGAAAAAAATAAAAAGCCATTACTTGTGGCTGCCGATACTTACAGACCAGCCGCTATTGATCAATTAGTAACTTTGGGAAAACAAATTGATGTAGAGGTTTTTAATTTAAGTTCTAATTTAAAGCCGGAGGAGATTGCTAAAAAAGGCTTGGAAAAAGCTAAAAAAGAAGGTTTTGACACTGTTCTTGTAGATACTGCTGGGCGGCTCCAAATTGATACCGACATGATGGGAGAGATGGTTCGAATTAAAGAGGCCGTTCAACCAGATGAAGTTTTATTGGTAGTTGATTCAATGATTGGCCAAGAGGCCGCTGACATTACCAGAAGTTTTCATGAAAAAGTAGGAATAACAGGCGCTGTACTCACGAAGCTAGATGGAGATTCGAGAGGTGGAGCTGCTCTTTCTATCAGAAAAATCAGTGGAAAACCAATCAAATTTATAGGTACTGGAGAAAAGGTTGAGGCATTGCAACCTTTTTATCCCGAGAGGATGGCTAGCAGAATCTTAGGGATGGGCGATGTTTTAACTCTTGTCGAAAAAGCACAGAAAGAAGTTGAAATTGCTGATGCAGAAATCATGCAAAAGAAGCTTCAAGAAGCAACTTTTGATTTTTCAGATTTCGTAAAACAGATGAGGATGATAAAGCGAATGGGCTCGTTAGGGGGGCTGCTGAAAATGATTCCTGGGATGAATAAAATTGATGATGGAATGATTAAAAGTGGAGAAGATCAACTTAAAAAAATCGAGGCAATGATTGGTTCAATGTCAGTAGAGGAAAGGAATAAACCTGAATTGTTGGCAGCGCAACCATCAAGACGTCGAAGGGTTGCAAGTGGCAGTGGGCATAAGCCAGCAGACGTTGATAAGGTTCTCGCGGATTTTCAAAGGATGCGAGGCTTGATGAAGCAGATGTCTACAGGAGGAGGTCTTCCCGGTATGGATGGAGGTCTCCCTGGTATGGGTGGACTACCTAGTATGCCTTCATCTGGTGCTAATCCATATCAGTCAAGGAAAGGAAAAGGAGGTCCTGGTTTGCCCCCCCGAAGACAGCGACCAATTAAGAAAAAGAAAGGTTTTGGTGATCTTTAGAGATATCAAAAGGCTAAATTAATCATCCGTGGAGTATTATCAAGATGAAGAACCTTTGAGTTCAATCCACTTACAAATAAATCGAAGATGATCAAGCTCCGCCTCAAGCGGTTTGGTAAAAAGCGTGAAACCAGTTTTCGTCTAGTTGCATGTAATAGCACTTCAAGGCGAGATGGTCGCCCCCTACAAGAACTAGGCTTTTACAATCCAAGAACCAAAGAAACCAGATTAGATACAGAGGCTTTAAGAACTCGACTAGGGCAAGGTGCTCAACCTACTGATGCTGTAAGAACTTTATTAGAAAAAGGAGGACTCCTTGAAAAGAAAGTTAGACCAGCTGAAGTCCTAGGTAAGCAAAAACAAGAAAAAGAAAGATCAGCAAAGAAAAAAGATGCGGCTGCATCCGAAACTTCTGAATAAGAAGTTTTGATGAGTATCAATAACTTCAAAAAAATTTATGTCTGAAGCAACCACTGAAGGTCGCTTTTGTATAGATCTGCCTGATTCCGATGCTGCTACTGCTTTAGCGGGAACTGGTCAGTCAACACTTCATAGATTAGAAACCCTTACAGGTGCTGCTTTTGCCTTAAGGGGGTTGCAACTCGAAATAAAAGGAAATTCTTACCAATTAGAGAAAGCTGCAGCAATTGTTGAATTAGTTAGACCAATTTGGGAAGAAGGGCAAATTGTCTCGCCCGTTGATTTACATGCCGCGGCTAAAGCATTGGATAATGGTAAAAAAAATGATCATGCCAAATCCACAAATAAAGTTTTAGCGAGAAGTCAAAGAGGAAATCTTTTAAGACCAAGAACAATTAGACAAAAATTTTATGTAGAAGCTATGGAAAAAAGTGATCTTACTTTTGCTTTAGGCCCAGCAGGAACAGGAAAAACTTTCTTGGCAACTGTATTAGCTGTGCGAATGCTAACTGAGAGGAAAATCGAGAAAATTATTTTGACAAGACCTGCAGTTGAAGCTGGCGAAAGATTGGGATTTTTACCTGGGGACTTACAGCAAAAGGTTGATCCTTATCTAAGGCCTTTATATGATTCTCTCCACTCTTTACTTGGACAAGAAAAAACTAATTTGCTTATAGAAAAAAACGTGATTGAAGTTGCGCCTTTGGCTTACATGCGAGGAAGGACTTTAGAAGAATCATTTGTCATACTTGATGAGGCTCAAAATACGACACCAGCACAAATGAGGATGGTTCTTACCAGATTAGGTGAGAGGTCAAGGATGGTAGTAACTGGCGATATAACCCAGGTTGACTTGCCATATGGACAAATGAGCGGACTTATAGAAGCAGCAGACTTACTCGAAAAGGTTAATGGAATTTCAGTTTGCAGACTTACTTCAGCAGATGTAGTAAGACATCCACTTGTTCAAAGCGTTGTTGATGCTTATGCAGAACTAGATAAAAAAAGACGATAGGGTGATCCGCATTCACATTCATGGAGACTTATTTTTTTTGTGCCAAAATAAGTATTAATAATTATCTGGTGCGTTATGCCAGCAAACAGCAATTTTCAACAAGCTATTCGTGAAGCACAATCTAGTGCACTTATTGGCCCAAATGTAGTAAACAAAGCCTTGCCTTATGTAGGCGGAGGAATGGCATTAACTGGATTAGGTGTTTTAGGTGGACTTTCTTTACAAGCAACTAACAATCCTTTATTCGGCCCTCTATTTATAGTCGCATTTATTGCAGAAATAGTTTTATTTTTTATGGCAAGTAGCGCTGCCAATAATGCAAATAACTCCAAAGCTCTTCCACTCTTGACTGGATTTAGCTTGCTTACTGGTTTCACTCTCAGTGGGATTGTTGGCTTAGCAATTCAAGTTGCAGGAATGGGCGCGATAGGAACTGCAGTATTTGCGACTGGAATTACTTTCGTAATTGCTTCTTCAGTTGGCAGGAAAATGAGTGATAACGTTGGCCAAGCTTTGCAAGGTGCAGTTGGTCTTGGATTGCTTGGTTTGATTATCGCTATGGTCTTCCAATTTGTTGGAGGTTTATTTGCTCCAGGAATGTTTGGAGGCAGTGGCTTTGAATTGATGATTGCTGGTTTTGGAACTGTACTTTTTGTTGCAATGTCTTTTGTAGATTTCTACACAATGCCAAGAAGATATAACGACGAGCAGTATTTAGCTGGAGCATTAGGAATGTACCTAACTTACATAAACTTATTTGTTTTTGTTCTTCGTTTAATCATTGCTCTTCAAGGTGGTGGAAGAAGAGATTAATTCTATAAACCAGACATAAAAAAAGAGCCGCAAGGCTCTTTTTTTATGTCGCAACTTCATAGATACTTTCTGATATTGCATTGATTTGTTTATCGTTATAACCCCATTTGTTAATAAACTTCAAGTCAGTTCCATTTCCTTTTGTTGCTTCAAGTAAAACATCTAAACGTTTTTTAACTTGATTTGAATCCAACAGTTTAAGTAACTCAATACATCGAATTTTTATTCTCTCTGACTGGATTTCTTGTGAATCATTATTATCATGATGTGTTATTACCATGGCTGAACTCATTGCAAGATTTTTTACGGTTAAATCAACAATAATATCTCCAGAACTTCTTAATTGAAAAATCAAAGCATCTGGGAATCTATCCATTAATGGACAATCTATTGAGAGACTTACAACAAAAAATCCTCTTGCACCTTCCACCGTTTTAATAAGCTCGCCAATTCGATCAGAAATAACTTCGTCACTTATTTCATCATTTTCCCAACTTTTGCACCAAATCATTGTTGCTTCCATTGCTTCTTTAAAAGTTGGTTTCTGCTCATTCATGGTTTTATTGCACTTTTATAGTAAGGCTATAGATAATCGTAGAGAAAGGAAATGTCTTTGGGAGATTTGAGTCAAGAGGATTTTAAATCAGGGTTTATTGCATTAATCGGCAGACCCAATGTAGGCAAATCAACTTTCATAAACAAATTTATCGGTGAGAAAATAGCAATTACATCTCCAATTGCTCAAACCACTAGAAATCGATTGAAAGTAATACTCACGAATGAAAAGTCTCAGATTATTTTTGTAGATACTCCTGGTATTCATAAACCACATCATTTATTAGGTGAAAGACTTGTTCAGAGTGCCAAGAGATCTATTGGAGATGTTGATGCAGTCTTAGTTATTTTTGAAGCCAGCCATTCTCCAGGGAGGGGGGACGCATTTATTTTGAATTTGATCAGGAATTTAAAAATCCCTGTCATTGTTGCCTTGAATAAATGGGATCTTTTAGCGTTGAGTCAATTTAAAGAAAGAAAGAAAGAATATTTAGAATTTTTAGAGGGTACTAATTGGCCAGTCTTTTGTTGTAGCGCTCTTACAGGTCAGGGATGTAATGAATTAATTAGTGAAATAGAAGAAACACTACCTTTTGGACCTCAGCTATATCCAAGTGATATGAATTGTGACCATCCTGAGAAGTTTTTGATAGCTGAATTTATAAGAGAACAAGTTTTAATAAATACACGCGAAGAAGTACCTCATAGTGTGGCAGTCTCTATTGATAAAATTGAAGACATAACCTCGAAAAAAAAATCTGAACAGAAATCAAGAACTGGAATTCTTGCAACTATTTGTGTTGAGAAAAAAAGTCAGAAAGGAATTTTAATAGGTAAAGGGGGAAGCATGTTGAAGAAAATTGGCCAGGAATCAAGAATGCAAATTCAAACTTTAATTAATGGAAATGTCTATCTAGAACTGTTTGTTAAAGTTGTGCCTGACTGGAGAAGTAAATCTTCTCGGCTTAATGAGTTTGGTTATGAAGGTAGCTAATTTATATGAGTAAATTAAGATTCGATGTCGTAAGCCTTTTCCCAGAAGCTTTTAAAAATTTTTTTAATCATGGACTAATAAAAAAAGCATTTGAAGAGAAGATTGCATCAATTCATATACATAATCCTCGTGATCACGCTATGGATAATTATCGAAAAGTTGATGATGAGCCATATGGCGGAGGCGCAGGAATGGTCTTAAAGCCAGAACCCTATTTTTCGGTTTTTGATCAAATTCCAAAGCTCAATAAAAAAAGAATACTTTTGATGACTCCACAAGGTAGAAAAATATCTCAATCTGATTTTTCTAGATGGTCAAAAGAAGATCAACTCATATTGATATGTGGTAGCTATGAGGGATTTGATGAAAGGATTCGGTCTTTAGCTGATGAAGAAATTTCAATTGGAGACTTTGTTCTTACCGGTGGAGAAATTCCTGCAATAACTGTTATTAATGGAGTAGTACGTCTATTGCCTGGAACCTTAGGCAGTCCTGAATCATTAGAGGATGAAAGTCATAATGAGTTTCTTTTAGAACATCCCCAATACACCCGACCCGCAGAATTTAGAGGTGTGAAAGTTCCTGATGTCCTTTTAAGTGGTAACCATAAATTAATTAGAGAATGGAGGCAGAAGCAAAGAGAACTCAGGACGCAGTCACGTAGACCCGATTTGTTCGAACTTTGGAAGCTCGACCAATTATCATCTATTAAAAGAAGTTCATTATTGAAAACTGAAGTGAACTTACGAATAGGCAACGGTTATGACATGCACCGATTGGTTTCTGGACGACCTTTAATTCTTGGAGGGGTCGAGTTAAACCATCCAGAGGGTTTAGGCCTTGATGGGCATAGTGATGCAGATGTTCTTACTCATGCAATTATGGACGCAATATTAGGTGCGTTATCATTGGGCGATATTGGAAAGTATTTCCCTCCAGATGACCCTAAGTGGAAAAATGCAGACAGTTTAATTCTGCTTGGACATGTCATGGAATTAATTGAGAAGAAAGGTTGGCAAATTCAAAATATTGATTCAGTTATTGTTGCTGAAAGGCCAAAACTAAAACCTTATATTGACTTAATGAAGGAGAAGATATCTAAGAAAATAGGATTGAACATTGATGATGTAGGAGTTAAAGCTACTACAAATGAGAAATTAGGTGCGGAGGGAAGAGAAGAGGGTATATGTTGTCATGCAGTTGTTTTAATGAAAAGGAATGAAAACTCTTAGAACTAAATATTTTATCGAAAAAATATTTAGTTTCCTTTTATTAGGTGTGATTTTTATTTCAACTATTTTTGGAAACGTGAAAAATATTCAAGCTGAGTCTTTATTGAAAGTGAATTTTCCAAAGGAATCTATTGTCGAGCACCTTAAGCTTGATGTTCCGAAAAAATTTAAAAATGCTTGGTTAAAAGCTGAAGAAGGAAGTTGGGAGCCATGGTTGTTAAAACAAGATGGTTTTTTAGGACGCCAACTTTTTTGGGATCCTAAAGAAGAGGAAGCAACCTTATTAATTGGATGGGAGTCAAGAGCCGTTTGGAAAAGCATCTCGCAGACAGAAATAAATCTTGTCCAGCATGACTTTGAAAAGATTGCCAGAAAGGAAACAGGTGAACAAAGTGGAAATCCTTTTCCATTGATCTTTGAGGGGGAATTAAATCCAGAGTAAATAATGAATGAATCAATTATTGATTTTCAGAGGCGAACTCGACTCGGCGTAGTTGAGGCCATATGGGGGGAGCATAAAACAATTGAACAAATATTTGAAATATTGAAAAAATATCAACGTGAGTGTGAAACTGCTTTAGTGACAAGACTAACTAAAGAAAAGGGTCAAAAACTTTTAGTTGAATTTCCTTCTGCAGAATTTCATGAAATATCTGGTTGCCTAACTTTGGGGGGATTTAAGGAATGTACTTCTTCTGAGGAAGAAGTAATTATTTTGACTGGAGGAACCAGTGATGTTGGAGTGGCATCAGAAGCAGAAATAGCTTTGAACTTGCATGGAATAAAAACTAAATTGTTGATTGATGTTGGCGTAGCAGGACTTCACAGGTTGCTAGACAGGCTTGAAGAAATAAAATTAGCAAAAGTAGTTATTGCATGTGCAGGAATGGAGGGAGCTTTACCTACGGTGCTGGCTGGGTTAATCCCTCAGCCAATTATTGGACTTCCTGTCTCAGTTGGATATGGGATGAGTGGTGGTGGTAAAACTGCTTTGGAGGGAATGCTTGCAAGTTGTGCGCCGGGATTAACAGTAGTGAATATTGATAATGGTTATGGAGCCGCGATGGCAGCTATGAGAATTTTATCAACTTAATTTTGATTTTATTTTGTAGAGGATTTTTGTATAGATTTTTCTGATTTTATCTCTAGAACTTGCTCTAACCATAGTTTCATTGAGTTAGGAAGTAGACCTTTCTCATAACGGAATATTGCTTCAGAAATAACAGGAGTGTTTATCCATTGAATAGTCTTTCTTCTCATTAAACTCACTTCTTTCCACTAAATTGAACTAATAACTTGAGGAGCGCAAGGGGTTATTTGTAGTCTTAAGATTCTCCGTCATATTTGCTACTAAGTCTTGTTAGCTCATCACTATTGTTGCTCGATTCAACATCTAGAAGACGAGTGACTAATTCTGATAAATCTCTTTGAGCTAACTCTCCCGAGCTTTCCCATTTCATTGAGCGAGGTTCTGGTTGCGAAGAAGCCGACACTTCCGTAGTTGATAAATATGTGAGCGAATCCTAACTGCTATTTACGTAAAAATTGACTGTTGTTTACGTAAATAAGATGAAAAAAATATAAAGAAATCCGTTTTTTGGTTATTTTGGACACTGACTTTATAAATGTTTAAGATTTGGGTATTGAATTATTAGCTCTTCTTCTCTCAGTGTCTCTCCTTCTCCGTCAGGTTGCCAGATAACTTCTAAGGCAATTAAGTCATTAGATGATATTGACCCTAAGATTCTCAAAGCTTCTGTGATGACTTCGGTGTTTGCGGAGTTTTGAAGACTTAAATCTTTTTTTGTTGCTACGAGAATCGTTATTGCGATGTATTCATTTGTTGAATCCGAATCCCCAGGATTGGATTGCTTATTTGTTGAGCTAGATATTTGACCAGAATAGTTTGATGTTAGCTCTGCCTTTAGTTTGCTTCTTTCAGTTATTGATATCCGATTAAATGTTGATTCTGCTGAGGCATATGGAACAGAACCTGTTTCTATATTTGAATAGACCCATAATTCAGGCTTCCTAAGTAAGGACAGTGTTGTGTCTTGAAGAACTCTTTGAAGGCCAGATGACGTTGATGTGTTTGAAGAGGCAGCAAGCTCCCTTAGGTTCACTTGAATTTCTTTTGCACTTGCCAGTAAGCCAATTTGAAACTGAATTAAAGAAACCTTGGATGGGTTCGTTGATTGAGAAACTATTGAGTTATTGCTTGCGTTGGAAAAATTTGAAGAGCTTTTAAATGAATTAACAATTACACCAACAATTGACATAAGTATTAAAAAACCAAAAATCCCACCTCCACCAAAGCCAAATATTGGCAATAAGAAAGGAAAACCAATACCACCTCCTCTATACCCACTTCCATAACCTCGAAAGTTATTGCCTCCATAGCCTCCATAATTTTGTCTTC
>Ga0209036_1000567_pt1 | contig 16375 bp, 23 predicted proteins | sample MarorgKNORR_S2LV_3_FD_188222 | JGI IMG/M metagenome (GOLD analysis project Ga0209036, IMG submission 188222) | Marine microbial communities from the Southern Atlantic Ocean, analyzing organic carbon cycling - DCM_A/KNORR_S2/LV (SPAdes) (version 2) | ecosystem: Environmental > Aquatic > Marine >... | reverse complement strand
GTCATATCCAAAACGCTTAACTTTTTTTAATTTCGTTGGGTCATCACCTAATTTCTCTATTTCAGATTCCATGATTTCAGGAAGTCTATCCGGAACAGTTTTATTTTTTTCATTGATGATAACAAGAAATGATTCACTCCATGGTTCACCTGGTTTTCGCAAATAACCCCAGAATCTCATTCTATCGACATAATACCTACGCCCGATATAAAAATCGCCTCGACTTTCAGCTGCAATTTTTTTGGCTCTTACCAATTTGGCTGACTCTATTTGAGGCTTTGATACACCACTTCCTGTAGAGCAACTCGATAGACATGCCGCGGAAAGCATCCACAGTGAAAGCAAGAAATATCTTAGACGCATTATTAATATAATGCATGGATCGTAAATACTCCGCAACTATGAAATCATTGCATCAGTAATCAAGCCAAGGACCTAACCACTTCTCAACTTGTTCAACAGTCATTTTTTTTCTGCCCGAATATTCAATAATTTGATCCTTTCCAATATTTCCAACTCCAAAATATCTGGACTTAGGATGTGAAAAATACAATCCACTAACTGACGATCCTGGATGCATCGCCATACTCTCAGTAAGGGAGACATCAATAATTTTTTCGGCATCTAGGAGATCAAAAAGGGTCAATTTTTCTGTATGATCAGGCTGAGCTGGGTATCCAGGTGCCGGCCGGATACCGCGATATTTTTCTCGTATCAATTCATCATTAGACAACTGACCCTTTTCCTCATAACCCCATACATTGCGAGCATCAGAATGTAACTTCTCGGCAAATGCCTCAGCTAAACGATCAGCAATTGCTTTGACCATAATTGAGGAATAATCATCATTTTCATCATCATACGATTTTGAAAGCTCATCCGCTCCATGAATAGAAACCACAAAACAACCCAAATAATCTTTACGATTCGAATCTTTGGGCGCAATAAAATCTGACAGCGCATAGTTTGGTTTGTCTTTTTTTTGCATCTGCTGGCGAAGTGTATAAAACACAGATTTAACAGTATCCCTCGAATCATCAGTATAAATCTCGATATCATCACCTTGTGAATTAGCAGGAAACAACCCCCATATACCTTTAGCTTGAAGAGTGTTTTCTTTGAGTATTTTCTCACAAGTGCATGTTGGTGTATCTGGTGCAATGGATTTAGAAAACGATATCTCCAAATTAGGAGTGGGTGTCAATTATATGATACTGCCAAAAGTTACATTGGGTGCTGGAGTAATGATTACACCATTTGATGTAGATGGTGATTATGAGATAATGTACAATGTGAAATACAATTTGGGTAGATTTAATGTTGCAGCTGGAATGATGACTCACGAAATGGGAAAAATGGATCATATGGAAATGCATAGTTCAAGTATGGATTCAGAACCATACATTGGAATTGATTTTAAACTTTTTAAAAACAGAAAACTCAAAATTTTTTATAATCAATCAGAAACGATGAAAACTATTGGTATAATGACTCCTATTTTCAACCTAGGGAAAAAGATGAAAATGGATCATTAACACATGAAGTTTTTAAAATATTTTACAGTTTTATTATTTATCTCTTGCTCCAACGCAACAGAATTCTCAGCTGAAAAGAATGGGACTTTTCCATTTGAAATAATAAATGAAAAAATACTATTTATTGGAAATAGTTTCACTTTTTATTGGAACCTTCCTTCTCAAGTTGAAAAGATGTCTATAGAAAGAGGATTAAATTGGGATGTAAAACATTTCACAGTGCCCTCTGCAACTTTAGAAATATTGTGGAATAACCCAGATTTAAAATCAATTCTTGAGACTGAAACTTTTGATCACATAATAATACAAGAGCACAGCACCAGACCTCTTACCGATCCTAACGAAACAGAATTTTATTTTGGACAAATTACTTCATTAATACCAGGAACTACTCAAATCCATTTCTTTTCAACCTGGATGTATGAATCAATTGAACAGTTCAATATTAATAATGAAGAATATCCAATAGAAGAAAGCATTAAAGGGATAATTGATGGAACTGCTACTAGAATCATACCTGTAGGGAGAGCATTTAGGCTTTTTAATGACAAATATCCAGAGTACAACCTATTAATGGAAGATAATAAACATCCAAACTCAAATGGATCATATCTAGCTAGCTGTATTATTTTTTCTCATATAAGCTCTCAATCATCACTAAATTTATCCAAAAGATACAAGGGATTAGATAATAAGGGAGTAGATATATATTACAGTATAGTAGAGGATGAAGTTCTAACTTTTCTTCAGCAAATATCGGATGAAGTTATATTTTAAAAATTAGGACCAAATTCATAATTATTATGAAACTCTTCAAGAATACCTATTACCTCCTCTTTTGTGTCAGCAATTCTAAGTAAACTTAAATCTTCTTTACTTATATGATTATTTTCTAAAAGCATAGTTTTTTCTATCCAATCAACTATTCCGCTCCAATATTCAGAACATACTAAGATTATTGGAAACTTTTCAGCTTCTTTGGTTTGGATTAAGGTTGCCGCTTCAAAAACTTCATCTAAGGTTCCAAACCCTCCAGGCATAACAACAAATCCTTGAGAGTATCTAATAAACATAACTTTTCTAACAAAGAAATAATCAAACTTTAAGAGTTTGTCTTCGTCTATAAACTTGTTGGGTACTTCAAAAGGCAGATCGATACATAGACCAACAGACTTACCTTTATTCTCTTTAGCGCCTTTATTAGCAGCTTCCATAATACCAGGCCCTCCACCTGTTATTACCCCATAACCCCTACCAACAATTTCAGAAGCAATTTCTTCTGCAAGTTTGTAATATTTGTTATCAGCTTTAGTTCTAGCAGATCCAAAAAAAGATATACAAGGACCTATAGCGCTTAATTTTTCATATCCCTCTACAAACTCACCCATTATTTTAAATATTGACCAAGAGTTATCTTTCTTAGGCTTCGTAAATTCCCATTTTTTATTTTTCATATTTCACGTTTTTATATCCATTCTACTTTAGTATTAATATCATCTCTGTTTTTTTCAGATTCTTTATGATCAAAGCTACCCATGAAAAAAAAACCAAGTGATCTTTCATTCTCTTTTAGACCAATTAATTTACCATATTCATCTTTAAATCCTGGCGTACTTAAGTAGCATCCAATATTATTTGCATAACAAGTTAGCCACATATTTTGAACAGCCATAGAGACAGCCGCAATTTCTTCCCATTCAGGAAGACGATTCTGCTTATCCCTATTCATAAAGACTGATATTACAGTATCAGATTGATTAATCTTGTCAATATATTTTTGAATTTTTGTAGGAGAATATTTTGAGCTATCTATCTGACTTATCAACTCACAAAGCTTTTCTTTTGAACTTTTTTCATAAACCTTAAAAAACCATGGTTGAGTTAACCTATGGGTTGGAGCATGATTGGCATTTATAAGAACTTCTTCAATTACTTTCTTTGGTATCTCTTTTTTTGAGTAGTCTTTTGGATAAACTGATTTTCTATTCCTAATAATTTTATTAATTATATCTTTTTCCATTTTTAATCAATTTTAGATAGTCGCATTTTTATTTCTATATTCTCACCATCAACTATCATATAGTTCTCTAGAATAGTCTTTCTACCATCATTATAAAGGATATAATATGATTCCTCAAGAGGAGATTCAACTTCTGCATAAAAATATTTTTTCTCATTTTTTATTTCTATACTAGAAATCTTTACATGAGCAGGAGGCCTTTTCCTGTATGTAAAAGATATAGTATCATCCTTAATCATTACTTTACTATTAAAAAGTCTTGCATTCCAACCATTTACATTAGTTATTTTATATTCTTGTGAATATGCAAATTGACTAATTATTAATAATAGAAAAAGTTTTCTCATTTAATCCGTTAAGTTTATTAATCCAAATTCGACAAATTTACCTATTAAATAATCTGCATATCTCATATATCCAAGGTCATTAAAGTGAACTGTGTCATTTGTTCCCTCATAGTCGTCTCCATTCGCATTAGCCCCTTCTACATAATAAACATAATCATAACCACTATTTATCAATTTTATATATTCATCTCTTAGAGCTTTATTCTTTTTGGTTATCATTTCATCATCTTTCATATCCAAAACAGATCTATCATATATGAAATTCTCAACAAGAATTATTGGAGTTTTTGAATGTTTTTCACGTATTGTTTTAACTAAAGGTATTGTTCTCTCAGTAACCTGTTCTGATGACATATTTGGTAAACATTCGATTACATATAAAAGGGGATCAGATTCAGAGATCAGCTCATTAATTGGGCTCTCCATCATACCATTTCCACTAAAACCAAAGTTAATTACATCGACATTTAGTTTTCTTGAAATAATATTGGTATGAACCATTCCTGGACGACTAGCACAGCAACCTTGTGTTATGCTTGTTCCATAAAATATTATAGGCTTAGCCATATTTTTATCAGCCTTAAGAATCTGACTATCTGAGTCAATTCCTATTTCAATGCTAACTAATCCATCATATAGAGGCAAAAACATTTTGTACTCCCTCATTTCATTGGACATATTTTGCATCAATAGAAACTCACTTTCAATACCTGATGGTATAGCTGTATTTAAGTATTGAAATTTACCATTATTGTTAAAATATAAATCAACTCCTTTTATTCCTGACTCAGGCATATGAGGCATCTTATTATCATTTAGAACAGTCCATTTAACATTAATAGCGGTAGTATTAGATAAAAATCTAATTGACATCCCTGCAGAAGATTTTGATAAATTCCAAACAGGCTCTCTTACAACATTTTTTAAAGATAATGGCAATCTATCATAACGACTTTCTTTAAGAGAATCTGCAATCTCAGTTCCTTCAAGTAAAAAGAAATCCTTACCATAATATCTAATATCAGATATTTCTTCTAAATTATTATCAGATGTTCCTTCTGAATTATTAAATACATGATACCATAACAAAAGTTCTAAGGGAACGAGTATAATAAGTATTTTAATAATTAGTCTTTTGTCCATATTAATTCAATTTAATCACTTTTAGTATGATTTTTAAAAAAATCCCAAAGTAATCTACTGGTTTTTAGATTATCGTCAAGACTATAATCCCACCAATGTCCCCCTCTTACCATTTTATAATGAACTATAGAAGAATTATTCTCATTTGATTCATATGTGTATTTCTCAAATCCTACTTGACTATTAAAAGATTGACTATTACCAAGATCATCAAAAATTACTTCTCCATTTAAATTATTATTAGATCTCCAAAAATCTATCACTTCATCTACAGTTTTAAATCCTTCCTGCTCAAATCCATCATAAGCAACCACAGGATCTGATGTTCCATGTATTTTTAAAACTGGAATAGGTGATGAAGGATTGCAGTTATTGTAAGTAGCTTCCAACATAGTTCCAGCTACGTCGCCTATTGCTGCAAGAATATTATTTGTGTTACATGCTAAAAAGTGAGAAAACATCCCTCCATTTGAATACCCTATAGCATATACTCTATTTAGATCAAGTATATTATTCTGATTAACCTCATCTAGTAATGCTAAAAAAAAGTCTAGATCTTTCATATTACTTTTATTCACAAATGATGGTGTTAAGGAGTTAAGTGGTGCAGCATTCCAGTGAGAAGCTCCTCCATCTAATGGAGCACCCTGAGGATAAACTAACACAACTCCATTTTCGTTTGCTATACCTCTTAAATCAGTCATGTTAAAAAATTGCTGTGCTTGACCTGAGTAGCCATGGAAATTAAAAATTACAGGAAGATTTTCTCGTGATTCAATATTTGGAGGTATATAAATAAAATACTCTCTTCTATAGCCATCATGGACGATATTAAAATTTGAAAGACCCTCATAATATGAGAAATTCTCTTCTGAGAAATCCTTATTCGAAATCTTCTCGTTTAAATTATCTTCATTTCTAGAACAGCCAAGGACTATTAGAAAAATCAAGATTAGTCTGAGCATACTTAATTAGTTTAATTAATTTCCTCTCCCAACCTTTCTAATACCTGACATATTTGATTTTCCGACACCTTTTGATTGTATCTTTTTGTTGGTATTTTTTTTAGAACCTTTAACTTGACGTTTACCTTTTGTTTTTTGATCATCAAGTCTATTTGAAAAATATTTACTACTCATCTTTTTTTTATAAAATTAATTAATTTCTAATTAACTTTTTACTTAACTCCTCAAGAGATACGCCTTTTGTCTCTGGCATTATAAAATGAGTAAAGAGTAATTGTAGAATCATCATAAAAGCAAAAAATGCAAATACAATCCCTGGTCCTATCCAACCAAATAAAAATGGAATAAATGATGGTATTATAGCAGCTAAAACCCAGTGAGTAGAAACTCCGAATGATTGCCCATAACTTCTAATATGATTTGGAAATATTTCAGAAATATATACCCAAATTATCGCTCCTTGTCCAATTGCATGAGATGCAATAAAGAGAAAAAGAAAAATAGGAAGTGCTATACCGCCCCAATCAAGAATAAATGATAGGCTTATCAGGGTGAGTGAGATTATATACCCTATTGAACCTATATACATCAAAATTTTTCTACCAAGCCTATCAATTAGACTAATACCTATAAATGTAAAGATGACATTCGTTAGACCAATACCAACACTACTTAATAGTGCTGCACTCTGGCCAAGACCACCTTCCTCAAATATTCTAGGTGCATAATACAAAAATGCATTAATACCAGAAAATTGATTAAAAGCTGCAACTAAAAAAGCTAGCATTAATATAAAACTATACTTCTTTTGAAAAATTGATTCTGATTTAACACTTGACTCTTTATCTTTTATAATTTCTCTAATTAATTCATCTGCATCATTTTTTGAGTATGCATCCCTTATTATTTTCTCCGCTTCATCTTGTTGATTATTTAAATAAAGCCATCTTGGACTTTTTGGAATTGATAAAACTAATACTGTATACAAAAGTGCAGGCAGAGCTTCAATACCCATCATATATCTCCAATCATTTTCTCCAAGCCCACTCAAAAGATAATTTGATAAAAATGCAATTAATATTCCAACAACTAAATTGAATTGGTACAGTCCAACAAGTCTACCTCTACTTTTTGCAGGAGCAATTTCTGAGATATAAGCTGGGGCAGCTATTCCAGATATCCCTACCCCTATTCCACCTATAAATCTAAATGCAGCAAATGTGATTGGATCATTAGCCAATGCTGATCCAATTGCAGAAAGAGTATAAAAAATACCAATCCACAACAATGTTTTCTTCCTACCAATTTTTCTAGTTGGTATTCCACCGAATATAGCTCCTACAACTGTTCCCCATAGAGCCATTGCCATAACCACTGAACCATGAAAAATATCAGTTGAATTCCATAAGAGTTGAAGCTTTTGATCTGCACCAGATATTACAACAGTATCAAATCCAAAAAGAAAACCTGCAAGAGCAGCAGTTAATGACCACTTAGTTAGTCTATTCATACTCTAATCTAATAATTATTCTCCAGATGCATACAAAATTCCACCCCTTAATATATCTATAAATCTTTCATCTGAATATGTTCCAACTAAATGACCTAACCCAGTATAGAAAGATCTTCCACCACTATATTCATGAAACCATGTAATCGGGTGATTTTGACCATGCTTTCCGCCTCTATATGAAGTCTCATCAAGATTAAGTAGGATATTAATGTTTGGGTTGATATTATAAAAGTTATACCACTCATCTCTTATTTCCCATTCTTTTTCTAAATGTTTTGTTGATATATGCTCACTAATAATTGTATTAATTTTTGCCTTGGCAGTGCCTATAGGGTGACTTTTAAAATAAGCTCCAACAAGACCTCCATACCAATCCCAATCGTATTCTGTGTCAGTTGCCGAGTGGATTCCAACAAAACCTTTTCCTTCTTTAATAAATTCCTCCATAACTTCTTGTTGTTTTAAATTTAGAATATCTCCTGAAGTGTTTAAGAATATAATTGAACTAATATTCTCAAGGTTTTTAGCTGTTATAGAATCAGAGTTATTCGATGAGTATACATTAAACTTATTTTCATTCCCCAATTGTTTAATTAAATCTAGGCCTGCATTTATTGATTTATGCTTAAAACCATTTGTTTCAGTTATAACTAGAACAGAGAATTTGTTATCATCTGAACAGTTTAGACAATCCAGATCTTTTTTAGGAAGAAATAAAAGGAATGGAATAAACACAATTAATAGTCTCATTACATCTATTTTAATGATAAATTATATAGGGATGAAACAAGTGTAATAGGATGCCATCTTTTCGATTCATTACAAAAAATAAGATGCTTTGTACTCTTTGGCTCATATAGATTTCCTGTCTCAGAGTGTTTAATAATATCTTCTTTTAAAAGACTGTTATCTTTATCTGTCATAATCTTATCTGAAAAATAATTTATTAAAGTAACAGGGATTTTTTTATATCCTAGCTCCTTAAGTGCGGCATACCTATGATGACCATCAATTATCATATTAGAGTTACTACAAACAAGTATTGTAGAGATTATCAGGTATTCATCTTTATATTTTAAATTATTTTTTAATATTTCTTTTTTATCTAGAAGTACCTTTTCATGAGGCATAACTATATCAACTTCTATTTCTTTAATACCTACAATAATATTATCATCAACTTGTATTGAATACATAAGTATTAAAGTGTAATTCGTCTTTTAGTTATAATGTAAACTATATATGCAACTATAAGTATAAACACCTCCCAAAGCATAATGTAGTATGGCCATTCACCAATAACTAAAGGGTTGGAAACTTCAGGTGGTTGAGCTAGATACAAATAATTAGAATTAATCAAAAAGTTTAAAGGCATTATTATAGCAAGAATAATATTTAAGTTTACCCAAAGTCTGAACCACGAGAGTCTAGGAAGTTTTAAATCTAAATGCATATAGTAAAATATTGGCATACAAATTAATAAGCTGTGTGAAACATAGAAATTTAAATAATACCTAAGCGAACCATCAAAATAGTTCATCTGCGGAGTTAGTATTGCCATAATACCACCTATTATACCGGCATAGTATACAAATTGAAATAGCTTTTGCTTATTTTTTAAAAAGGGCAAGAAAATAAGAATCAAACCAGAAATTCCGCATAATTGAAGTGGTAAATTGTATTCTATACTCCAATTTCCTGCAGAAATATAACCATAGTGCTCAGTTATTAGGTCAATTATTAAAATTACACTAACTATATAAGTAAATAACACCTTTTGATCTCTATTAAGATATTTAGCAATAATTAGGGGTAATGATATAAAGATTAAAGAAATAGATGTCCATGTAATCCATTCCTGGGACATAAATTCAATTATATAAACAGGTATTAATTCCTCTTTCATCTCTTTGGTTTTTTTCAAATTTATAAAAACTCCATTAACTGAAGATTAAAAATTAGATTTAATTATTACCAATAAATTCTAGCCTCTGTTTTGTAAGGATGTTAATTCAAAGTTAAAATTTATGTAAAAATTTTTATTACAAAAAATATAAAGAATATTTGCCGCTTATTTTTAACCAAATCTTAAATACTATGATAATAACTTACATTAAATATTCAATTATTAGTTTAATTCTATCGCTATCAGCGGAAGATAAAAACATTGTTGAAACTGCTGTTGCTAATGAAGCATTCTCAACTCTTGTTACTGCTGTTCAAGCAGGAGAGTTAGTTGATGCTCTTTCATCAGAAGGACCATTTACTGTATTTGCACCAACAAATGATGCATTCGGTAAATTACCAAACGAAACTCTAGAATCATTACTAGATCCATCTAACATTGAGACACTTCAGTCAATACTAACATATCATGTTGTATCAGGTGAATTCTATGCTACAGATGTAGTAAATGCAATTAAAGAAAACGGAGGTTCATTTATGGTAAAAACATTGCAAGGTTCAGAGTTGGAATTAAAGCTTTGGGAAGGCGATGTGTATGTAAAAGATAATAGCGGCAATAAAGCCAAAGTTATAATTACAGATGTAAAAACATCAAATGGAGTAATTCATGCAATTGATACTGTAGTAATTCCTCAATAATTCTGAGATTAGACAAAGGGTCCAATAAGGATCCTTTGTTTATTTATCTTTCCAAAAGACTATTCAATTACTTCACTAAGACCTTTGAAAAACAATTTTTCAAAATCATCTTGATTTTCCATATGAGGAAGATGTCCTGAGTTTTCTATAAAAAACTCTTTTCTATTTGGGAGCATTTTTTCTAACCTATCTTTAAAATCATCATAGACAACAACCTTATCATGTCTTCCCCAAAAAGTATAAACCGGGATATCAAGAGAGTGGATCTTATAATGTATATCATCGAGTGAAACTAAATTCTTAGTAGTAGATATTAATGCTTTTGCAAAACCAAAATGAGTCAATAATTCATCATATTTTTTTGACCAGTTTGGAAATTTTTCTGGGTTAAAAAAATCATTTTTCTGACTTTCTGACAATTCAGGATATCCTTCAATAAATTTATCAATCTCTTCTTGAGAGACAGATTTATCAGGTACTTCAATATGTTCAAAAAATCCTGCAGATGCTATATAAAATAGCGAGTTTACTTTTTCTGAATCTAAATCAGCTATTTTAGAAATTATTCTCCCTCCATTTGATAATCCTACTAGAGCAGCATTATTTACTCCTGTATATTCCATTAATTCAATTACTTGGTTTGCCCTTAAATAGTCAGTTTGAGGTAAATCTGGATTATCAGAATAGCCCCTTCCATAAAGATCCATCATAAGGACTCTGTAACCTCTGTCTTTTAGAGAATTAAATGTTGTTTCCATAATATATGAAGGTATTGAATAGCCATGGACTAAGACAACATTACCCTGATTAGATTCCTTATTTGCTTCTTCAAAATATGTAAATCCATCAGATAGCTCCACATATTCTCCTTTAGCATTCTTTAGTACTTCAGTTCTATAATTTTGATTTTTAATTATATACTCATAGTCAGAGCTAGTAATCTGACATGATATTAAAAAAAGAGTAAATATTATTAGTCTATTCATAAGTGGCAATTTAATAATTTATTATTTTTAATTATTAATAATCATAAAACAATTAAAATGAAAAATATATTATACACATTTATAGCTCTATTTTTCTCAATTTCATTAAACGCTCAGTTCTACTGGACAAGTGAACATGTTGTATTAAATGAAGGGATGGAAGAAGAATACGAGAAGTTTGAAGCCTTTTGGGGTGTTGCTAAAGAAAAAGCAATAGCCGATGGAATTCAAGCTGGATGGTCAATCTGGAAAGTTGATCCAAGTAGCAATGACGATAATCCATGGGCAGATTACATAATTGTAAATATCTATCAAAGTAAAGAGCAAATGGAAGCTGATGTTAATTGGATGGAATTACTTCAAGAAGCACATAAAGGAAAAACAAAAAGATCTATAATTAAAAAGTACGTTAAGGAAAGTACTGAAAATAAATATAGAGCTAGTACTAGAACTTATAATATGCTAAGTATATCAAATCTTTCTGAAGAAGGATTAGATCCTGAAGGAACTGTTACTGCTGCCTATCTTGGTATGGAAGCTTTAAATGATGACTATGTTGAATTTGAAAAACAATATTTTAGAGAACAACATAAAGGAAACAAGTACTGGTGGGACTTATCTGAAATAATTGACAGATCAGATAATGCATATGAACCTATTACACATACAATTTTTGAGATTAATAAAGAGGATAGTAATTCTAACTCCGAACAATCTTTTACAGACCAAATGATGACAAAGTATGGAATGGCATCTCGTGAATTGCACGGATGGCTGCAACTTAAATTTGTTATGGGAAAATAATTAACTAAATAGGAAAACCCTCTTTAAGAGGGTTTTTTTATCTTTAAACAAAACACATGGCAAGAACACCTTCAAATATGTTACCATTAGGAACAAAGGCTCCTAATTTCAATCTAATTGATGTAACTAATAACACAACAGCTTCCCTAGATAATTTAAAAGGAGAAGTTGGAACAATGATAATGTTTATATGCAATCATTGCCCTTTTGTCAAGCATGTTAACCATACATTGGCATCTATGGGTCATGATTACCATGGGAATCAAATTAACTTTATTGCTATTTCAAGTAATGACGTAATTAATTACCCAGAAGATGGCCCAGAATTAATGAAAAGCAATGCAACTGAAAATAATTTCAATTTTCCATATCTATACGATGAATCACAGCAAGTTGCTAAAGATTATGATGCAGCATGTACTCCTGACTTTTACTTATTCGACTCTGAATTAAAACTAATCTATAGAGGTCAACTAGATGATTCTCGACCAGGTAATGAATTAGAATGCGATGGTGCTGATTTAAAAAATGCTCTGGATTGTCTTCTAGAAGGAAAAGAAAATAATGAAATTCAAAAGCCAAGTATAGGTTGTAACATTAAATGGAAGTGATATGTTTTGGAATAAAAAAAATAAGAATAAATCCCATATTAAAAGAGAGTGGAGTGCCGAGATAGGTAAACTTAATTATATAATCGAAAATATGGAGAAAGGTATAAATAAAGACTGGGTTCTAGATGAATTGGATGATTTATATGAAATAGTAGAGAGATTATAGATATGGACTAACATTCTTATGAAAAAAGTCTTTTTGATTTTATTATTTATTTTTTCATGCTCTAATGATAATTCAGAGAATCAACCAATAGGACAAGCAAATCCTGAATTAGGAATTGAAAATATTATCCCAAGTAATTTAGGCAAAGAGTATTCTGCTAATTTTAATCGTTACACTAAAGTTGTCACTCCAAACGGAGGTAAAATTCATATTGTTGCACAAAGCAATTTAACGGATGAGCAAATTGTTAGAACTAGAAGTACTCTTGAGCATTTTCTTAAAAATTACCCTGGATCAGAATACGGCGATAACAAATCTGAATTAGCTAATAAGATGGCTGAGAATGGTGCAATTCTCACACTGCTTAATGGTCAAGATGATGGAAATAACCCTGTTGAAGTAAACGGTCAAGCATTATTTGAGAATGAAATTCAAGTAGAAGGACACCCATGGTATATTAATCAAGATTACAATAACCATAGAGATGCAACTTATGAGGAGATTCTTCATTTAGTACATGATTATGGAATAGGAATAGATGGACATAACTCTTTTCCAGGCGCAATGCCAAAATATCAATCGGAAATAAGACAAGCTCAAAAAAATGCACTCTCAACTAATTTATGGGGAATAGGAGCCGACAGATGGATTAATGAATTAACTGATGAGAATAGCTTAACGCAAGAATACCTTGCAGCACTTATAGATTCTTATTATGGTTTATGGGGTGGATGGACAGACAGTAATACTCATGGAATGTGGGGCATCTATGTTGCAAAAACAAGAAATGAGATTTTTTTAGAAGATCCTGTTGGTGGTGAAATAATGAACAATAAATTTTTTCACCCATACTTAACTTATAATGCTAGAATAGATTCTGGTTTTAATGGAATTTTCTCGCTAGAATTTGATTCTTTAAAACCATACACTAATCATTCCCAATATTTAAAAGATATAACCTTATTAGGTAATAATGACACATCAGTTTACATTAATCAACTTGATAATAATATAACTGGAAACAAAGGAACAAATACGGTTATTTTTAATGGTAACAGTTCAGAATATATTATTGATATAACTGATATTGAAATTTCTGTTACTGATAAAGTTTCTAATAGAGATGGGGTTAATATCTTGAAGGAAATTGAAAAAATTAAATTTACAGATCAAACTATTGAACTGAATTAATATTAAAAATAATAAGAATAACCTTATAAGAAAAAGTTATATTCTATCTTAATTTCTTATACAACAATAACTTAGCATAGTTTATTGTATATTACTTTAATGAATAAGTTCTATAGAAGTTTACAGAAATTAGTTCTTGGAGATATTACTAGGACTATATTCCTCTTAGGAGTTATTGTTAGTATCCTCGTTCTTATTGGAACTTATCTATTTCGAAATGAAGTTTATCATGAAAGAGATTATTATGATAGACATGGTGAGCCTAAATAATAGAAATGATTCTTCCAGTATCAAGAAAAATCAAACTAAAGTCTAATACAGATATTCTATGGGATTTAATTTCTTCTCCCGAGAATCTTAATCTAGTTCATCCATTTTGCAAATCAAATAAAGTAATTAAATGGGATAATAATAGCCACTCAGATAGTCTTTTATATTATAACAACAGAACTTATATAAGAGAATTTTTTGAGTGGGAAGAAGGTAAAGGATACAAACTTTATATTGGAGAAGAGGGAAAGAAAAAATCAAAAGTTATATGGGAGATTATTAAAAATAAAAATAATTCAATCTTAAAGATATCAGTTTATCCATACATATTTAATGATAAGGCTGTTATTCCATATCTTTTTTATTATGTTCTTTTTATTAAACCAGGGTTGTCAAAATATTTAGATAATGTTTTAAAAGGAATTGATTGGTATTTAACTAATGAGATTCCTGTTAAAAAAAATCAGTTTGGAACCCACAAATGGTTTTCTGAATAATTAAATCATACTATTTAACTACCTCCCCAAGTGTCTTGAAAAAAAATTCCTACTCCAAGCTCAACCCATAGATATAGAATTAAAATTACAACTATTACTATTATTACTTTTTTCACAAATACAATTTAATATATTTATAAAATGAAAAAAATCTTATTGATATTATTTATACCACTTATCTTCTCATCTTGCTATGTTCATAAAATATCACATGGTAATGGATCAATAGAAGGTTTTACAAAAACAGACAAGCAACACAACTTTCTTTTTGGATTAATTTCTGAGACCTCACCAGTAATAGAGGAGATTAAAAATGAAAAAAATTACGAAGTAGAGATAAAAATAAATCCAATAGATGGAGCTATAAGTATTTTGACTTTTGGTTTATATGTTCCAACTACAGTTGTTGTAAAAAAATAGTTTTTAGTCTTCCATTTTCCAGAACGCTATACCTCCTGCTTGTTTACCTATCTCAACAGAACTCACAACCTCTAATTTATCAAGACTAATGACATCAACAATTCCTGGTTCACCTCCCCTGCCCTCAAGAGAAATAAAAGCATACTTACTATCTGGAGAAATAGCGATCCCATGAGATACACTTCCAGAATTTTTAATATTCATAATAAAGCTTAGGTCGTCTAATCTCCATACACCCGTCTTACCTTCGCCTTTAATCGTGGCTATTAAATACTTACCATCTTTTGAAACATCAAGATTATAAGGCCCTTTACCAGTTTTAACTCTTTTAATGATCTTCCAGCTTTTAAGATCAATCTTAATGATCTCATTTGACGCATTACCAGCGACATATACAAAATTATCAGATGGATGATGTATTACCCATGTAGGCTCAACAGAAGAATGCATCATCATTGAAGAATGAGAGTGATCATTATGCATCATAGGCTCTAGATTTAGCACCCTATTTACTTTAAGACTTAGTGCATCAACCTCAAATAATTCACCTGACATCATTGCAACAGAATATTGAAATAAACCATCTGGAGAAATTCTAGATCCATGTGGCATAGAGCCTGTTGTAATCTTTTTTATTTCAGTCATTGTATCAGGATCTACAACAGATACTGAACTTGGCTTCATATCTCCATGAAGATTGAAATTAACACAATAAAGAAGGCCTGTAACAGGAGATATTTCCATAGTTGCAGGGAATAGGCCTAATTTGGTTTTAGATACAGGTCTATTTGATTCTGTTGAATATTTAACTAAAGTTCCGAAAGGATTTCCATGAGCTAGAGATAAGTACCAATATTTACCATTTGGATCAACAGTTATCCCATGAGGGCCTTCAATCTCTGTTTTCATAATTCCAACTTGAATCTTTTCCTTTTCAATAGCATCTTCTCCATTAAATTTGATTAGTGAAACTTCATCTTCAGATTCAGCTGTAACATATACATAGTAATCTTGAGATAAAAGAAAATTTATAGATAACAGATATATAAAAACTAATATATTTTTCATTAGTCTATTAATGGAACATTATTTATATACTGATTCTCTTTTGATGTATCAGGCTTTAATTTAGAAACTTTTGAAGCCCCTAAACCACTGTTCCAATCTGAATAAAAAACATACCCTTTATATAATTGGGCTCCCCAAGACATTGTAGCGTTTGGAATATATCCATTTGATGTTCCAGTCATTATATAACCAATCTCTCTTCCTTGTCTATATAGATCACCTATCAAGTAACCAC
>Ga0209036_1000566_pt1 | contig 16384 bp, 11 predicted proteins | sample MarorgKNORR_S2LV_3_FD_188222 | JGI IMG/M metagenome (GOLD analysis project Ga0209036, IMG submission 188222) | Marine microbial communities from the Southern Atlantic Ocean, analyzing organic carbon cycling - DCM_A/KNORR_S2/LV (SPAdes) (version 2) | ecosystem: Environmental > Aquatic > Marine >... | reverse complement strand
TCCTGCGAACTCGAGATCGCTGCCAGTTCATCCAGTCGCTTGTCGGGAACGCTGACGACACCGACATTGGGGTCGATGGTGCAAAACGGATAATTCGCCGACTCCGCTTTTCGCGTGCGGGTAACGGCGTTAAACAAGGTGGACTTGCCGACATTAGGCAAGCCGACGATTCCGGCTCTCAGCATATATTATTCGATAGGTTGTGCGGCAACGATTTGCTGCATTTTGATTTTTAAATCCTCAAGGCCGAGATCGAACGCTGCAGAAATCTCCACCACATCGACCAGGCCGACTTCTTTTTGAAATTGTTTGAGTTTTTCCGCGGCCGGTTCCTCGTCCATCTTGTTCGCAGCGACGAGCCGGGGGCGGTTCAGCAACTCGGGATTGTACATTTCCAGCTCGGTCAAAAGTTGCCGGAAATCATCCCACGGCTCGCGGTTGTCCGTGCCGGCCATGTCGATCATGAACACCAGGACGCGGCAGCGGAGTACGTGCCTCAAAAACGCATGGCCTAGCCCGACATTGTTGTGCGCCCCCTCGATGATGCCCGGGATGTCGCAGACGGTTAGCCGTGAGTAGTCGGCAAACTCAACAATCCCGATGTTCGGATGGAGCGTCGTGAATGGATACGCGGCAATCTTCGGGCGGGCGGAGGAGATCGCCGAGAGCAGGGTGGATTTGCCGGCGTTCGGGTAGCCGACCAGCCCGATCTCCGCCAGCATCCGCAACTCCAGCCGGTATGTGCCCTCTTCGCCGTCCTCGCCTTCCTGCGCAAAACGCGGAGCCTGCCGGACGGATGAGGTGAAGTGCATGTTACCCTTCCCCCCCCGGCCGCCGGCGCAGAGGACGAACTGTTGTCCGTCCTCGGTGAGGTCCGCGATAACCTCCGGTTCAAGCAGTTCCGGCTCGGGCTCCTCTTCCGGCTGCGCCTCGAAATTGATTTCCAGCGCCTCCGCGCTGCCTGCTTTTCGAAAAACAGCCACGTCAGCCTCCTCCGGGGGTGGCTTGGGTGTGGGCAATTTCCAGACGAGCGTGCCGCAAGGCACCTTGACGATGAGCTTTTTGCCACCGCGCCCGGTTTTGCCCTTGCCCTCGCCGGGCCGACCGTCCTTGGCGTGGAGGTGCGGGGAGTAGTATTGCGCGATGAGGTTGTTGATGTCGTGGTCCGCCTGCAGAATCACGTCGCCACCCTTGCCGCCGTCGCCGCCGCACGGGCCGCCCTTGGGCTTGAACGGTTCATGCGAAAAGGCGATGCAACCGTTGCCGCCCTTGCCGGCCCTGGCTTGAACCTTGACTGTGTCGACGAACATCGAGTGACGAATCCCCGTTAGCGGGGTGACTTAAAACAAAAATGGCGAGGCCAAGTGCCCCGCCATTCGAAATTCTCTTTGCGGCTGCTCAGTTGGCAGCGGCTGCTTCTTCCTGCACCACGTTCACGCGGCGGCCATTTTTGTCGAACTGCACACGGCCGTCAGTCAGGGCGAACAGCGTCCAGTCGCGACCAAGGCCGACGTTGCGACCGGGGGTAAACTTGGTGCCGCGCTGGCGAATGAGGATGTTGCCAGCGATAACGGATTGGCCGCCGAACTTCTTCACGCCGAGACGCTTACTTTCGCTATCGCGACCGTTGCGGGAACTGCCTTGTCCTTTCTTATGTGCCATGACTTATGCGCTAATTTTGTTAATCTTGAGTACGGAAAGATCCTGCCGATGACCGTTCTTGTTGCGGTAACCCTTGCGGCGTTTCATCTTCCACACGATGAGCTTCGGACCGCGGGTGTGTTTGACCACCTCGGCCTCGACCTTGGCGCCATCGATCGTCGGGGAGCCGATCTTCACGGAGCCGTCCTGATTGACCATCAACACGGTATCGATCGTCAGGGCACTCCCGGCGTCACCGCTCACGCGGTTGACCTCGATCGTGTCACCCTCGGTCACCTTGTATTGTTTGCCTCCCGTTTGAACTACAGCGTACATTTCCAAAAAGGGCGGGAAGAGAACCAGAATGGGGGTAGCGTGTCAACCTCCGTTTCAGCCTTTTTTCGCCTTATTTACTGGTGAAAACGGGCGTTTGGTCAAAATCCGCGTTTTCTGGCCATTTTCGCCCAAAAACAGGCCAAGCGCTTGGCCAAGCGGCAGTGCGACAGTATAGTCTCGCCCGCATGAAAACTACACTATCATGGCTCATGGCCGTCGTTGCCGTCCTCGCGCTTGCCCCGGCCAAGCCCTTGGCCAAGGCGGAAAAACAACCCAACATCATTTTCTTCCTGTCCGACGACCACCGCTGGGATCGTCTTGGCAGTGCCGGTCATCCATTTTTGAAAACGCCGACCCTCGACCGCTTGGCCAAGGAGGGCGTCCGGTTCAGCAATATGTTCGTGACTACTTCGATCTGTGCTGCCAGCCGGGCCACGATCCTGACCGGCCTTTACGAGCGTACGCATCAGTTCACCTTCCGCACTCGCCCGATCGACAGCCGGTTCAGTCAGGCGAGTTATCCGGTGCTGCTGCGCAAGGCCGGCTACAAGACCGGTTTCATCGGCAAGTTCGGTGTCAACGTGCAGCAACAGGATCGGGAGGCGATGTTCGACTCCTTCCAGCCGATCGGCCGCGCGCCTTTTTTCAAAAAACAACCGGACGGCTCACTCCGTCACGAGAGCGAGTTGGCCGGCGACCGGGCGATCGAGTTCATCGACCAACACAAGGGCAGCGGCCCGTTTTGTCTCTCCGTGAGCTTTAACGCCGCCCACGCTGAGGACGGCGACAAGCGCCCCGGCATCGGGCATTTCCCCTGGCCCAAGGCGGTCGATGGGCTTTACGAGGATGTTCAGATTAAGGCGCCGCTCCTGTCCGACCCGAAGATTTTTGAGAGCCACCCCGAGTTCATGAAAAAGTCGATGAACCGCATCCGCTTTTTCTGGCGCTGGGATACCCCGGAAAAATACGCCACCAACCTCCGCGCCTACTACCGCATGATTACCGGCATCGATGGCGTCATAGGCCGAGTCGCGAAGCACTTGGAAAAAGCGGGCGTGGCCGACAACACCATCATCATCTTCTCCGGAGACAACGGCTACTACGAGGGCCAGCGAGGCTTCGCCGGCAAGTGGTCGCACTACGAGGAGTCACTGCGTGTGCCGCTGATCATCTACGATCCCCGTGCCGACAAAAAACGTCGCGGCAAGGTCGCCAAGCCGATGGCGCTTAACACCGACATTGCCCCGACCATCCTTGGCTATGCCGGCGTGAAACTGCCCGGTCATTATCAGGGCCGGAGCCTGCGTCCGATCATGAGTGGTGAAAAAACAAAGGACTGGCGCAGGGACACATTTTGCGAGCACCTTATGGAAAACGCCACAATCCCCAAATGGGAAGGCGTCCGCAGCCGGCGTTATGTCTATGCCCGTTACTTCCAGCAAAAGCCGCAGTACGAGTACTTGCACGACCTGAGGGAGGATCCGGATCAGTTAAAAAACCTGGCCGACGACCCCGAGTATGCCAAGGTACTCAAGCGCATGCGCAAACGCTGCGACGAATTGCGCGATGAGTACGGCGGGGAATACGATCCATCACTCGTTGACAAGTATGTCGCCGAACAGCAGCGAAAACGCGCCGAGGCTCAGGCCAAGCGCAAGGCCGCTCAGCAAAAAAAGAAGCAGCAGAAATAGTCTGCTGCTTCCGAAAATAGGTGGTTGGCCTGAGCTATTCCTTCATAGGGCCAATTAACTCGATAAAGTTTCCGTCAGGGTCACGGTAGACGGTGAGGTAATTGCTGCCGCCGAGTTTTGACGGCGTCTTGCCCAGCATCTTCACGCCGCCCTTCTTGGCGCGTGCCACGGCGGCGTCCATGTCGTTCACAAAGATCGTGAGGTAGCTGAACCCCAGCGAGGAGTGAATGAATTTTTGATCGGTCTTCTTTCCGGGGGCATCGGGGAAGGCCATTATCTTCAAGCTGGAGCCGTTTTTCCCATCGTTAAAAACGAAACGCCGCACGGTTATCGGTTGGTTGTCTGCCAAGCCAAACTCTGCTGTACGCTCGCCCGACACACTGAACCCTTTGACCTCAGTCAGTCCGATGACCTCGGTATAAAACTTGGCAGCCTTGTTCAGGTCCGAGACCACAATCCCAAGGTCCACCGTCACCTTGGAGAAAACCGGCTTATCTTCAGCCTGAACAGGAAAAACCGGCACCAAGGAAAGTGCCACAGCGAAAACCACTCCACGAAAATGAAAAAGAGAATCCATGTGCGAGAGAGTAGAGAACCCGTCCCGCGAGGCAAGCGAAACCAATTATCGTGGCTTGTTTCAACCGTCGGGCTCCATGTAACCTGCCGCTTGGCTTTGCCGTATTATTAGTAGGGTTTTTTGCGTGGGATGAAATCTGTTCGACAACTGTTTTGGATGACCGCCCTTGTGGCGGCGCTTTGCGCTTGGTCAAGCGCATTCGCCGCTGCCAAGCCGCAGGCCAAGCCAGTGCTCACCGATGTGAAGGGCAATCAACACGCTCCATTCAAGTCTGATAAAACTAAGGCCGTGGTCTTTGTTTTCATGCTTCGTGACTGTCCCGTGTCGAACGTCTATGCACCGGAACTGACGCGTATTCACAAGGAGTACTCGGCCAAGGGTGTGGCACTTTACCTCGTGCACCCCGACAGGGACACCAACGCCAAGTCCGCCATCGCTCACGCGAAGGAGTACAAGTTGATCGCGCCGGTGGTGCTGGATCACGATCACAAACTCACGCGCCTGGCCGAGGCGGAGGTCACCCCGGAGGCGGCTGTGTTCGATGCCAAGGGGCGCTTGGTTTATCGTGGGCGCATCGATAATCTCTACGCCGGTTTCGGCAAAAAACGCTTCAAACCGACCAAGCGCGATCTGCGCGACACGCTCGATGCGATGCTCGCCGGCGAGCGCTTGGCCAAGCGGACTACCGAGGCGGTGGGCTGCTACATCGATTTTTCCAATGACAAAAACAAAGACAAGTAAACTGCTCTTTGCTGGATGGGCGTTGGCAGGAGTGGCCCTGCTACCGAGTACAGCTGAGGCTGCGGCCAAGGCCAATCCAACATTCACCGAGGATGTCGCCTCGATCATTTTCAACAACTGCACCGAGTGTCACCGCTCCGGTCAGGCGGCGCCATTTGAGTTGACCAACTACGCCAACGTCAAGAAACGCGCCCGGCTCATAGCGAAGGTGACGGAGGATCGCTACATGCCGCCGTGGCACCCGGTGGATGGGCACGGCAAATTCCTCGACGAACGGCGTCTGAGCGAGTTCGAGCTGGCCACATTGAAAAACTGGCAAAAGTCCGGCATGGCCGAGGGGCCGGCAGACAAGCTGCCCGAGCCGCCCAAGTTTGAGAGCGACTGGCTATTAGGTGAGCCGGATCTCATTGTGACCATGCCCAAGGCGTTCACCGTGCCCGCGGATGGCCCGGACATTTACCGCAACTTTGTCATCCCGCTTGACTTGAAGGAGGACAAGTGGGTGGCTGGCTTCGAAGTGCGCCCCGGCGCTCGCTCGGTGTTGCACCACGTGATCATCCGGCTGGATGAAACCGGCGAGGCTCGCAGAGCGGACGGCGCGCGCGGCAAGCCCGGGTTCAGCGGCATGCGCGGTGTCGGCGGCGGGCGCGGAAGAAGCCGCGATGTTTTTTCAGGCAGCCTCGGCGGTCTGGGGGGCTGGGCAGTCGGGGGGACGCCACGGATTTTGCCGCTTGGCTTGGCCCGCCATCTCCCGGCCGGGGCTGACCTTGTGCTCAACTCCCACCTGCACCCCTCCGGCAAGGAGGAATCAGAGAAAACCACCATCGGCCTTTACTTCGCTGACAAGAAACCGGACCGGACGATGATCGGGTTTCAGGTGCCGCCGTTGTTCGGCAGCGTTTCCGGGCTGGACATCCCGGCGGGCGAGGAGAATTACGAGCTGACCAGCAGCTTTACCACGCCGGTGGACATTGAGTTGATCGGTGTCGGCGCACACATGCACTACCTTGGCCACACAGCCAAGGCCACCGCCACGCTTCCGGACGGCACCGCCAAGCCGCTGTTCTACATCGATGAATGGGATTTCAACTGGCAGAACAATTACTTTTACGAAAACCCCGTTCGGCTTCCGGCCGGCACGACCGTCAAGGGCGTGGTGACGTTCGACAACTCGGCGGAGAACCCGCACAACCCGTTCAGCCCGCCGCGCCGTGTCCGTTGGGGGCTCGAGTCCACCGACGAGATGGGCAGCGTCAACTTCCGCGCAGTGCCGGTCAATGAGAGCGACGTGCAACGATTCAAGGACGCCGTGCGCGACCAGTTCGTTGACGAGGTTCGCGTCGCTGCTGAGAAACGATTCAACGAACGCAGCGGCAGTCGAGGTGGCCAGGGGGGCGACCTGGCTGAGCGGCTCCGGGATCGCCTTCGCGATCGTCGTGGTGGCGGCAGCAGTCGAACCGGCAACAGTCGGCTGGGTGGAGACTGGCGCGGACAACTCGGCTCGCGACTCAAGGAGCTGGACAAAAACAACAACGGCGAAATCGAGGCCGACGAGGTTGACGATCGCTCCCGCCGTTACATCCGTTTCATCGACACAAACAAGGACGGCAAAGTCAGCAAGGAGGAACTCAGCCGCCTGAACAGCCGATAAACGAATCGCAACTTTTCGATGAAAAGCCGCCGGTCATCGGCGGCTTTTTTTATGGGCAAAGTGCCTCGGCCAATTTTTCCAGTTGCGCGCGGGTGTGCTCGCTGGAAATGGCGAACCGGTAAAACGCTTCGGCCTTGTCGGATGGGTAACGGATGCAGGACGGATAAATGCCGTTGGCCAAGAGCCGGCGCCGAAGCACTGTGGCCTCCTTGGGAGCAGGACAATTGAGGCTGACCACGGGGAACACCGAGGCGTCGATCGCCAGCCCACTCCCCTGCAAAGCATCCTTTACAAATGCCGTATTCCGCTGCAGCCGCTTGGCCAAGCCGGGGCGGGTACGGAGTAGCCCAAGCGCAGTCTGTGCCGCCGCCGCGTAGGCCGCCGGCAATGAACTACTGCCGGTGACCACCCGGTTGCCGTCGAGTAGACTTTTCCGGAGCCAAGCCGGGCCAAGGATTGCCCCGCCGTAACTCCCGAACGCCTTGCTTAACGTGGTGGATTGAATCAGTTCACGCCCCTTGAAGCCGGATGGCGCAACATGTTCCACCGTGCCGCGCAGACGATCGCCGAGCACGCCTGCGCCGTGGGCGTCATCCACCCAGACCACGGAACCGCGCGGGAGCACCTTGGCCAGGTTCGCGATGGGGGTAATCCGGCCGGTCGCGCCAAAGACACCGTCCGTCAATAGAAGGATTTGCCGGTCGTTCTTCCGCTTGGCCAAGCGCTTGGCCAGGTCGTCGCCATCACAGTGCCGATACGTCACGACCGGGCATCCGACGAACTTCGCGGCATCGCGCAGGCTGAGGTGCGCGTACTCATCGATGAGCAGGGCATCGAACGCCTTCGCCCCTGAGCCAAGCGCTTGGCCAAGCGCTATGTTTGCCAGATATCCATCGCCGATGACTGTTGCGGTTTCGCAGTCGAAGAATTTTTTCAACTCTGCCTCGAGCGCGTCATGCGCCGGGTGATTGCCGGTGGTCATCCGCGAAGCACCGGTGCCGAGTCCGTCGCGGGCTGCCGCTCGGGCGTGGGCCTTGAGCAGGTGGGGATGCCGTGCAAGCCGGTAGTAATCGCACCCGCCGAAATAAACCAACCGCCGGCCGCGATAGCGCACATGCGTGGCATCCACCGGCTGGATGGACTGCGGCAGGTTCACGGCTTGGCCGTAGGCGGGAGGGCTGGCGCGTCCAGTTTTTTCAGAATCTCATCCTTCAACACGACGAGCTTCGGGTCGTTCACGGCTTTCAGGATTTCGCGCGCCTTTTCGGTCTCCCCGATGTGCGCGTGGATGCGGGCGAGATGAATTTGCACGCCTTGTTTTGAGCGGTCATCCGGCGCGAGGGCGAGCGCCTCGTTCCAGGCTGCGATGGCTTCCATGGACTGAAGCGGCTGCGTGGCGAGGTACGCCATGGCGGCATCGGCCGCGAGGGGGAAGTTTTTGGGATCCAACTCGCGAGCCTTTTTGAACAGGGAAATCACCTTGGGCACAACGAGGTCGCGGCCGATGAGATAATGGCGGGCAGCATGGTCGGGATAGGCGAACAGCATGGCCGCAAGGTTGCGGTAGTAGAGCGGTTGTTTCGGTGCCAACTCGGAAGCCTTGGTAAAGTGCCGGATGGATTCTGAGACGTTTCCCTTCTGTCCGTAGGCCTTGCCGAGATTGTTCCACGGCACCGGATTTTTAGGGTTAAGATCACGGGCCTCAACCCACTGGCCGATCGCCTTGTCGGCATCGCCGATACCGCTGTAATAGCCTCCGAACGCCAGCCGTGCCTCGATATGTTTCGGGTGCTTGGCGACGAACGACACGTACGCCTCTTCCACTTTTTGCAGCCGGATTCGGACCTGTTCGCCCAGCGACTTCCGAGAGATGGCTGCATTGGCCTCAGCCAGTGCCGCGTTGTCTCGAATCCACCGGTCCACCTCGGCGTGCAGCCGGTCGTCCAGCTTGAGCAGCTCGCGGAACTCCTTCTCGACCGCCAATGCCTTGGGGTCGTCCGGCTTGGTTTCCGCCGCCACCGCCGGCACGAGCGCTGCCAACGCAGCGGTCGCGAGCATGTTCCACATCATTTTCACGCCGGCAAACTAGCCTGCCGGCTTGGCGTCCGTCCAATTCAATCGCGCCTTCGCTTGCTCCCCCCCCGCAAAACGCCCATCCTCCGCCCGACGCTTGCGCGGCAAGACAAAAAGTGACCTATCCCGAGGCCATTCAGCACCTGCTCGACCTGCGGATGTTCGGAACCAAGCTTGGCCTGGACAATCCGCGGCGGCTCGCGGCGTTGGCCGGATCGCCGCACGAGCGGCTGCGTTTCATTCACGTTGCCGGCACGAACGGCAAGGGCTCGGTCTGCGCGATGCTAGAGTCGGTCTACCGCGAGGCCGGCCTGCGCACCGGGCTGTTCACCTCGCCGCACCTCGTTTCCTTTCGTGAGCGGATGCAAGTAAACCGCGAACTGATCCCCGAGGCCACCGTTGCCCGGTTGACCGCCCGGCTGCGCGAATGGATGGCCACCTTTCCGGAAGGCCAGACGCCGACATTTTTCGAGATGGTCGTGGTGATGGCGCTCTGCCACTTCGCCGAGCAGGAGTGCGACATCGTGCTGTGGGAGACCGGCATGGGCGGCCGGCTCGATGCGACAAACATCGTCACGCCGCTGGCGAGCGTGATCACCAACGTGGGCCTCGACCACACGCGTTGGCTCGGTGAATCGCACGCCGCGATCGCCCGCGAAAAATCCGGCATCATCAAGCCCGGCACCCCCGCCTTCACCGCAACGGATCATCCCGATGCACTGGCGGCAATCCGTGCCGCAGCCAAAACGCATGGCGCGGAACTGACCGCGCTTGGCCAAGAGGAGGAGGCCACAGACCTGCCGCTGCTCGGCAAACATCAGCAAACCAACGCCCGCTTGGCCAGGGCCGTGGTCGATCGTCTTCAGCCACAGCTGCCGGTGTCGCGCGAACAGGTCGCGGCCGGCTTGGCCAAGGTGCACTGGCCGGGTCGATTGCAAACGGTTGAGGTTGGCGAACAGGTGTTCCTGCTTGACGGAGCACACAATGCCGAGGGCGCGGCGATCCTGCGCCGGGCGCTGGCCGATCATTTTTCAACCCGGCATCCGGCATTCATCCTAGGGATGGTTGACGAGAAGGATGGCAGCGGGTTTTGCCGAGAACTCGCGCCCTTGGCCAAGCGCCTGGTCTTGGCCCCGGTACGCAGCGGCCGCTCGGCGGATCCGGCGGCGTTCGTGCCAGTTTGCCATGAAGCAAATCCAGAGGCTGCAACCGTCGTCGCCGCGTCGCTTGGACAAGCGCTGGAGCGGTGCACCGACGAGCCGTTCGTGGTTGTGACCGGCTCATTTTACCTCGTTGGCGAGGCAATGGAGCGGCTCGGCGTGTCACCCACGCCCACCGAGTCTGAGCGCCTACTCAACGACTGGGGCGCCCCCGGAACGCTTGGCCAAGGCGGATGACTGCCTGATTTTTTTGGTCGGGGCTGAAAAATGGGTTCGCCACGCGCCGCCGCTTGGCCAAGACTGCCCGGCCAGCAATATGAAAAAGACGTTTTCAATCCTCCTCGGCGCGGCACTGGCCGGCATCGTTTCGACCCCGCAGGCCGCCAACATCGGATCCAAGGCGCCCCAGCTGCAGATTGAGCACTGGGTAAAGGGCAAGCCGGTCGACTTGGCCAAGGCGGATGATAAGAAAATTCACATTATTGAGTTTTGGGCGACGTGGTGCGGGCCGTGCCGCGACAGCATCCCGCACCTGACCAAGCTGCAGGAAAAATACAAGGGCAAGGGCGTGACCGTGATCGGCATCACCGACGAACCCAAGGCCACCGTCGAGCGCTTCGTCCGGCGGCAGAAAAAACAGATGGAATACACCGTCGCCATCGAGAAGGGCGACGCCATGTCGCAGGCCTACATGCGCGCCTTTGGCCAGACTGGCATCCCGGCGACGTTTGTGGTCGACCAGCAGGATCGCATCGTATGGGTTGGTCACCCGAAGAGCGGGCTCGACGACGTGATCGACCGGCTGGTGAAGGGCACCTTCGACCTCGAGGATGAAATCGCAAAAGAGAAGGCACAGATTCGGTTGCAACAACTCTCCGTGGAATACTGGGAGCGCCTCGTTGAGGGTCGCAAGGGAGACGAGACTCGGAAGATCGGCAATGAGCTGTTGAGCCTCGTGAAGGACAACGCCGAGGTTTCGTGCAACATCGCGTGGGCGGTTTTGACCGATGAAAATGTGAAGTACCGCGATTTGGAGTTTGCCCGTGCAGCTGCCAAGGCGGCCTACGATCTCACCGAGGGCGAGCACCCGCAGGTCATTGATACCTACGCGTTGTCGTTGTTCGAGAGCGGCAAGGTCGATGAGGCGATCAAGCTGCAAAAGAAGGCGCTCAGCCTCGCCCGCGACCAGCAGGAAACCGTACAGCTCCAGAAATCGCTCGACCGCTTTCAGGCCAAGGCCGGAAAGAGCGAGCAGTAAACAAAGCCAAGTACATCGCACCGGCTTGACGCGCGGGAGCGTAAAGAGAAGGATGACGCCTGCAACCCGCAATGCAGCGTTATGATCAGTAACCCATCTATTCCGAAACACGGCTTCGTCGTTGCGTTGGCTCTTGCGTTTAGTTGGCTGTTTCCTTCCGTTTCAGCGGAGGATTATTCCGAAAAAATTCGGCCGTTGCTGGATCAGTTTTGTTTCGACTGTCACGAGGGGGAGGATGCCGAGGCGGAGGTGGATCTCGATTCGTTCAAGTCGCTCGACGATCTCCGGCGCGACACGAAAACCTGGGTCAAGGTGGAGGAGATGCTCTCGAGCCGCCAGATGCCTCCCCGAAAATCCGATCAGCCCACCGACGAGCAGCGCGCGACCCTGCAGCAGTGGGTGAACGGTTTCCTCATCGAGGAGGCGCGGGCGTTGGCCGGCGACCCCGGCCGCGTGGTGCTGCGCCGCCTCAATAACGACGAGTACAACTACTCCGTGCGCGACCTCACCGGAGTGCCGACGTTGAATCCCACGCGTGAGTTTCCGGTCGACGGTGCGGCGGGCGAGGGGTTCACCAACGCCGGCGATGCGCTGGGAATGTCGCCCGCGCTGGTCGATAAGTTCCTCGACGCCGGCAAGGAGGTTGCCCGGCACTTGGTGCTGCTCCCGGACGGCATCCGTTTTTCCAAATACACGACCGAGCGTGACCGGGCCGATGAGATCATGGTGCGTATCCACCAGTTTTATTCGCGGTTCGTGAACGTCAACCGACAGCTTGGCGACACGTGGGACGACCCCGCCACGGCCAAGGCCAATGTCATCCGTCGCAACGGCAGCATCCCGCTCGAGGCCTACTTTGCCGCCGCGCTCGCGGAGCGTGGGGCGCTTGGCCAGGGGGAGAAAAGTGTGGCCGCAGTCGCCGCCGAGCACGGGTTGAACGCAAAGTATTTTGAGGCGCTCTGGAACATGCTCAATCAGGACGCCGCCCCCGGAGGCTCGTTGGTGCTCAACCGCATACGGGCGCTTTGGCGCGAGGCCCGGCTTGCGGAGGCCAAGCCGCTGGTCGAGACGATCCACCAGTGGCAGCAGGCACTGTGGCGGTTTGACCCGATCGGTCACATTGGCCGCGAGGGCGGACCGACCGCGTGGATGAATCCGCAGGGCATCACCCAGTCGACGCAGGATTTCAACTTCAAGCTCACCCCGCCGAAGGACGGCGGAGACGTGGTGGTTTATCTCGGGGCCACCAACGCGGGCGACGGTGATGCCGGTGACTTTGTGCGCTGGCGAAATCCCCGGTTGACCGGTGGGAACAAGCCGGATCTCGCTTTACGCGATGTGCCCGGCTTGGCCAAGCGCTTGGCCAAGCTGCACGATGAATCCCTCGCGCTCACGGATCGTTACCTCGCCGCAGTGGACGAGGCTGCCTCGGACAGCGCGGACGCTGTCCGCTTGGCCAAGCGCCATGGCCTCGAGCCGGATGTGCTGGCTGCCTGGCTGGATTACCTCGCGTTTGGCCCAGCGCAACCGGTCGAGATCACCGGGTTGTTTACGAAAAAAATGGAACGCGTTGGTGGCTCGGATTACGTCAACGGCTGGGGACTGCCTGAGACCCCGAGCGTTGTGGCGAATTCATCGGACGCCGAATACCGCATCCCCGGCCGGGCGCGGGCGCGCGGTGTCGAGGTGCACCCTTCGCCCACGCTGTTCGTGGCCGTGGGTTGGCAAAGCCCGATCGACGGCGAGATCACTGTCTCGGCCAAGGTCGCCGACGCCCATCCCGAATGCGGCAACGGCGGCGAGTGGTGGGTGCAACATCACACCAGCCGTAAGGTCGGCAACCTTGGCCACGGCGTGTACGGCACGGGCGGTGGCGGCGAATTGAAGCCGGTGACGCTGCAGGTGCATCGCGGCGACGTGGTGCGGTTAGTGGTTGGGCCAAAAGATGGCAGCCACGCTTGTGACCTGACTCACGCCGACCTGACCCTCACCGAGACCGGCGGCGCCAAGCGGGAGTGGGATATTTCGAAGGACATTTCCGGCAACATCCTCGAGGGCAACCCGTTGAAGGATCGGCACGGCAACGATGCGGTCTGGCATTTTTACAGCGGCAAGGTCACCGACGTGGCCAAGATGTCCGGCAACGCGATGAGTGTGCCGGAGGGGTCGCTTCTCGCGCAGTGGCGCGACGAGCCGGACGCCATCCGGCGCGCGGCGTTGGCCGGTCGCATCCGGTCGCTTGCCACCGGCAAAACCAAGCCCGCCCCGGGCACACCGGACGCTACGCTGCTGACGCAGTCGCAAAAGATCGCGACTTCCGGCCGGTACGACAATCTGCTGAAATCGATCCGGCCGGACGAGCGGTTTGGCCGGCACCCTCTCGGGCACACGGTGGTCTCGGCCGACTTGATCATGAAAGCGCCGGAGGTGGTCGAGTTGCGCATTCCGGCGGCGTTGGCCGAGGGCCGGTCGCTCGTCGTCTCGGGCGACCTCGAGCCGGAACACGGCAGCGCCGGCAGCGTGCAACTGACTGCGGGACTGACCCGGCCCACGCCGTTTATGCTGTCGCCAAGCCACCCCATCATCACCGCCACGGGTGGCGACACGGACAAGCGCATCAATGCCGGCCTCGACGATTTCCGCGACCTGTTTCCGGCGTCGATTTGTTACCCACAGATCGTGCCGGTCGACGAGGTCGTGACGCTGGCGTTGTATTTCCGCGAGGACGAACCGATGCAGCGGCTCATGCTCAACGAAAAAGAAAAGGCCGAGCTGGACCGACTCTGGGATGAGCTGATGTACATCACGCGGGAGCCGTTCAAAAAGGAGGTCGCCTACGAGCAGCTCGTCGAGTTCTCGACGCAGGACCGGCCCGACCTCGTTATCGCGTGGAAGCCGTACAAACCAATTCTGCTGGACGAGGTGGCGGCGTTTCGCGCGCGTTTGCTGGAGGATGAGCCGAAGCAACTGGAAGCGGTGATCGACTTGGCCGGTCGTGCCTGGCGTCGGGCACTGACGGCGGACGAGCAGGAGGGATTGCGCGAGCTTTACGGGGCGCTGCGCGAGCGCGAGATCGATCACGAGAAGGCGGTCCAATTGACCCTCGCGCGTCTGCTGACTTCGCCCGCATTTTTGTACCGGCGCGAGCAGGCCGGCGACGGGGCCAAGCCGGTGGCAGTGAGTGCCACGGAACTGGCCACGCGGCTGAGTTATTTCCTGTGGGCCTCGGTGCCGGACGCCGCGCTTGGCCAAGCGGCGGCAAGCGGTGAGTTGACGAACGACGACGCGTTGCTTGGCCAAGCGCGGCGCATGCTCCACGACTCGCGCACTCGGCGCATGGCTGAACAGTTCGCCTGCCAATGGCTGCACATCCGTGGGTTCGACCAAAACGACGACAAAAACGAGCAGCGCTTCCCCGAGTTCGCCACGTTGCGCGGCGACATGTACGAGGAGTCGGTCCGGTTTTTCGAGGACCTGTTTCGCAACGACGGCTCGGTGCTCGACCTGCTGACAGCCGACCACACGTTTTTGAACGAACGCTTGGCCAAGCTCTACGGCATCGACGGTGTGTCCGGCAAGGTTTGGCAGCGCGTGTCAGGCATGCAGGCCAAGGGGCGCGGCGGCGTGCTGGGCCTGTCCACGGTGTTGGCGATCAATTCCGGTGCCTCGCGCACCAGCCCGATCCTGCGCGGCAACTGGGTTTACGAGACGCTGCTTGGCGAGAAGCTGCCCCGGCCGCCGGCGGATGTGCCGCAGTTGCCGGAGAGCGTGCCCAGCGGCTTGACCGCGCGGCAGCTCATCGAGAAACACAGTTCCGTGCCGGAGTGCGCCAAGTGCCACGAGCGTATCGACCCGTACGGCTTCGCGCTGGAACAGTTCGACCCGATCGGCCGACAGCGCCTCGACGCTGTCGACACGCGGACACAGCTCGCGGACGGCACGCGCATCGAGGGCCTGATCGGCCTGCGCGAACACCTCGCCACCGAGCGCATGGACGACGTGCTCGAGCAGTTTTGCCGCAAGCTGCTCGGCTACGCGCTGGGCCGCGAGGTGGCTCTCTCGGATCTGCTTTTGATCGAGGAAATGCAGCGGCAGCTCAAGGCGAACGATTACGGTTTCAGCGCCGCGGTCGAGACGATCGTACTCAGCCCGCAATTCCGGAAAATCCGGGGGCGCCTGGCTAAAAATCAAGATTGACTCGTGCCGCTGACGATTCAGCATCAACCGAAAGACGATCTGGAATGAAAAACGAACATCACCAATTTTCCCGGCGCACTATGCTGCGCGGCCTTGGCGTGACGATGGCCCTGCCGTGGATGGAATCGCTCCGCGTCTGGGGCGATGCCCGCCGAGAGGCTAGGCAGTCGAGCGAGGCGCCAACCCGCATGGCGATCCTGTTCGCCGGCTGCGGTTTTCACCGGCACGAATGGTGGGCCAAGGGCGAGGGCGCTGACATGGAATTGGGCAAGGTGCTGCATCCGCTGAACGATTTCCGGGATCGGATGGTGTTCATCCGCGGCCTCTACAACGCCGAGGCGCTCAAGGGTAACATCCACAGTTCGCAAACCGGCAACCTGCTTTCCGGCGCGCCGTTGGCTTCCGGCGGGCGGATTCAGTCCGGCACCAGCGTCGATCAATTTGTCGCACAACACATCGGCCATCGCACCAAGCTGCCGAGCCTCGTGCTTGGCTGTGAAAAGGCGAACCCCTCCGTGCACAAGGATTACTCGATGCTGTACAGCTCGCACATCTCGTGGAGTAGCCCGACTACGCCGACGCCGCTCGAGGTCTACCCTGCACTTGCGTTCGACCAGATGTTCAAGGACAAAGCGCAGACCGGCGACCGGAGCGTACTCGACGCTGTGTTGTCGGACGCGAAGGATTTGCGCCGCAATATCAGCCGGCTCGACCAGCAAAAACTCGACGAATACCTCAACTCTGTCCGCGAGGTGGAGAAACGAATCGAGAGCGCCGGCAAACGCGGCGAACTGCAGGGCTGGCGACCGACTTTGGCCAAGCCGAACATTCCGCGCCCGGCGGACGGCTACCCGCAGGACATCGTCGAGCACATGCGCATCATGAGCGACCTGCTTGTTTTGGCGTTCCAGACCGACACCACGCGCATCAGCACGCTCAAGCTCAACAATGACCACGGCACGCTGCGCTTCCCGCACCTCGGCGTGGACTACATGATTCACCACCTGCTCTCACACAGCGACACCGCCGATTGGCTGAAAGTGAACCAGTTTTTCATCG
>Ga0209036_1000563_pt1 | contig 16434 bp, 14 predicted proteins | sample MarorgKNORR_S2LV_3_FD_188222 | JGI IMG/M metagenome (GOLD analysis project Ga0209036, IMG submission 188222) | Marine microbial communities from the Southern Atlantic Ocean, analyzing organic carbon cycling - DCM_A/KNORR_S2/LV (SPAdes) (version 2) | ecosystem: Environmental > Aquatic > Marine >... | reverse complement strand
ACTGATAGAAGAAATATCTTCATCAAATATTTCTTCTTCAAATACATATCCGACACCTCTACCATATGTAATATTGGTTATATTTGGAACAAGCATTATTTCGTAATCGATACCTCTTTTATATCCCTCTTTTATTAGATTGTCTTCAATATTTTTGCAAACTGTTTCCCATGAAAAAGGATTATCATCTTGTCCTTGTCCACCTGATGCTCCCTCTACATCTCTTACTTGAATTATTACTTGACCAGTTTTTTTAATGCATCTTTTAAAGAGCTCTTGATGACCTTTATGCCATGGCTGCCATCTACCAAGCATTTGAACAGTTGGCTTTTTCCAGTCAAACATTTTTAAGTATTTCTTGTGAGATTATTTCATGATTTTCATCATTCATTTCTGTAATCTTGTAATCAACATCCAAAGGCTCTTCAAACATTTTATTTGTATCTTCATATCTTCCTGTTTGAATTGTGTTCATCCATATTGTTATATCAGGAGCAAAATTTTCTTTCGTTTCTTTAGTGGGGCATACGAAGTCACAGATAACCATTCTCCCATGATTTTTTTCAAAATCTGCTAAATTCTTCATTCTTAAACTTTGTCTTATTCTACCTTCAGGAGAAAAATCCCAATCGTTAGCCATTTCCCTAACAATATCTGCGTTATACCATGCTGCGTCTAAAATAGGCTGCATTCGTTTTGCTAAATAAGTTTTACCACTACCAGGAAGGCCCATAATTAATATTTTCATTATCTTTGCCTTACTATACTAAAAATTTCATTCTTAAATTGAATTTTACCTGCGCTATTTATAGCCTTTTTAACTTTGTTATAAAGCCTTTGATTAGCCTCTATATTAAGAATATCTTTTTCAGGTATTTGCCCAACATATAAAATATTTGCCCATTTAGCGTCTGTATTATGACCAAATAATTCCGTTACAGTTTTATCCGGAGATTTTTTAAATTTGAAATAGTAGCTTATTGGATTTAAAAATTTATAAATATTATTTTCTCCAAAAGGATTATCTTTTAAGTGCTCAATAATGTCTTTGGCATTATTTGGAAAAGCTTCTTTATCTTTAAATGCTAACTTAAGAATTCTTTGAACAGATTCTCCCCCACATGAATGAGTAACTATTAGTTTTCCAGATTTATTTAAGAGCCTCATTAGAGGACCAATTACATTATTTACTTTAACTTTTGCTGAAGAGGCAGCTCTATATGCTTGTGAGGCAACAATTAAGTCATATTTATTATTCTTATAATCATTGCTTAGAAATTGTTTAAGATGTTTTTCATTATCTTCACGATATATTCTTATAATGCATGGACTTGAATAAGATGTTCTTCCTTTATTATCAATTTCTATGCCCCAATTCTTCTTAATAAAATTTCCTAATTTGGCTCCGGATATCTGAGAATTAAAATCAAACGAATTGTCACTTTTTAGAACTAAGTTAATTTTTTTAACTCTTTTATCTTTAATTTTATTTGAGCTCTCTATTGAACCTAACTCAGAGAATTTAACATTGCTCATCGTAATCAGTAAATTAGGATGCTCAACAAACCTATCAGGAGTCTTCTCTAAAGTATTTTTTAGGTCTTCGTAACTTACTTCTTTTCCAGTAATTAAGAGGGAGGTATAAGGATGATGCTTATGAAAACTTTTTACTATATTTGAAAATATTGTTCCATCACCAGTTCCAGCATCGAGAACTCTCAGATAAGATTTATTTTGTGACAAGCCCGCAATATGTGAATAAATTTTTTCAGATATTGCTTTTTTCTCTCCAGTATTTTGTATGAATGATAAATATTTTAATCGATCATCAAAGAATCTTTTTTTACCCAATTTTTACCCCTAAATTGTCTATGTAAATAATAATCTAAATAACAAAATAATGCATTTACTCATTGGATATTTTGAGATTAAAATAGCAGTAAATTCACACTACAAATTAAAGGAGAATACATGACGGAATCAAAGCTGCCCTTAATGATCGGTATTGGAACGCGTATAAGGAAATCTCCTTATTACGAATCGAATTTAAAGTATGGAGTCACTGGTTTCACGGTATACAATAAAATGTATTTGCCTACTGGATTTTCTGATCCATTAAAGGAATATGAAAGCCTAATAAATGATGTAACCTTTGGAGACTTTGCCGCTGAAAGACAAATAGAAGTGAGCGGCCCAGATGCTCATAAATTTGTTTGTTATATTCAACCAAGAAATTTAGATAAATGTGATATTGGTTCTTGTAAATATATTATTTTAACTGATATGGATGGCGGAATAATAAATGATGCATGTTTATTAAGATTAGAAGAGGATAAATTTTGGATCTCACCTGGAGATGGTGATGTAATTCTATGGCTGCAAGGAATAGCAATTAATTCAGGAATGGATGTAGCCATTCATGAGCCTGATGTATCACCTTTACAGATTAGTGGCCCAAAGTCAGGAAAACTGATTCAAAAGCTATTTAAGGGAGAACACGATGATTTGGGCTATTATAAAGCTAAGCAAACATCTTTAGAGGAAATCCCAATGGTAATTGCTAGAACTGGATGGAGTGGAGAGCTTAGCTATGAACTTTATTTACAGGATAGAAAACTTGGAAACAAACTTTTTGAATTGGTATATGCAGCAGCCGAAGAATTTAATGGAAGGGTAATAGCTCCAAATATAATAAGAACCATTGAAGGCGGATTATTATCCTATGGTGGTGATTTTGGCAGAGAGCACAATCCTTACACAATAGGATTTGGCAGACTAGTTAATCTTGATCAAGAGGCTGATTTCATTGGCAAAGAGGCACTTAAAGTTATTAAAGATGAGGGACCTAAAGAAATGTTGGTAGGCATTGAGTTAGAAGGAGATCCGATTATAAAAGCCCCAGAAAACTTTTGGCCGGTGAATAATTCTGATAATAAAAAAATCGGTCGAGTTTCAAGAGCATTCTTTTCACCAAGACTACAGAAGAATATTGGATTGGCAATTGTTGATATTGATTATGTTGAAGAGAAAACAAAATTTTCTGTTGCAACTCCAAATGGAGACTTACAATCAGTGGTTGTTTCTTTGCCTTGGTTTAAAGCTGAAAAAGATACAAATCTAGATTAAATATGCTTACTAAATATAAACTTTTACTTTTATTTCTTACTATATCTATGAATGCTTTATCTAATATCTCTAATAATCCATCGAATTGGTATCTTGTCACAGATCAAGTGATGGGGGGCAAATCAGAATTAAAGGTAGAGGTTGATGATGGAGTTTTTAGCCTAAGTGGTTATGTAACCACAGAAAATAATGGCGGCTTTGTTAGGCTCGCACATAGTCCAAAAAATGTTGATAAAGAGGTTAAAGGAATTCGTTTTATGGCCAAAGGTAATAATGAAACTTATGAGGTGCATGTAACCATGCAAGGCTTAAGGATGCCTCCTTGGGCTTATCATAGTTCAACATTTGATGTTAATACTGAATGGAAAATATTTGAGATAAACTTTTCTGATTTTGAAAAAAAATCTGGAGTATCTGCAAAACTACTGCCTAACAATATAAGAGACATTAGCTTCGCAGGATATGGAAGAGATTTCGATGTTGATTTGCAAGTCAAAGAAATAAGCTTCTATTAAAAATGTTTTCATCTCAAGATAAGCTTTTTATGGAAAGGGCTATCGAACTAGCTAAAGAGTCTTTTGATGATGGAGAAGTTCCAGTAGGTGCTGTTATAGTTCAAAATGAAATGATTATTGGGGAAGGAAAGAACAAAGTAATATTTGAAAATGATGTGTCTTCACATGCAGAAATAAATGCGATAAGAGCTGCATCTAAAAAGATAAAGAACTATAGGCTTAATGATTGTTATATGTATGTAACATTAGAGCCTTGTCACATGTGTGCAAAAGCTGCAGTGGATGCAAGAATGAGTTCTATAATTTTTGCTGCATCAGAACCAAAAACTGGAAGCATAATTTCAATAGATAATTTTTTTGATAAAAAAGAACTAAACCATAATCCAAAATATCAACATGGCTTATTAAAGGATGAGAGCTCTAAGCTTCTAAAAGATTTTTTTAGATTGAGGAGGTAGATATATTTTTTTCCATCGTGGTATGAGGAATGCCAGTATCTGAGCCATTATATTTCTTCAAAGCTTCATATCCTGAAATTCTATAAAAATCTATCGCATGATCTCTAGCATTAAGAACTATTTTTTTTGCATTATTTTCTACAGCATTTTTTTCAAGCAATTTAAGCACATGCTTTCCAATACCAGTTCCCTGAAGATCTTTTGAAACAGCCATATATCTAATTTGTGCTTCATAAGTTTTATTAAAATGAAGTCTGCCACAAGCAATAATTTTTTGATCCTTAATTCCAACAAGATGAAATGCAGATTCTTCATATTTGTCTTTAAGAGAGTCGATATCTTTACCTAAAGGCTTTCGAAGTATTTCCCACCTGAATAAATCATATTCCCTAAATTCTTTATTATTTTCAGGAGTCTTATAAGTGATCTCACTCATGAAGCTCAAGCCATACAGGGCAATGATCAGATGGTTTTTCCATTCCACGTGCAACATGGTCTATACCCACACTATTAATGGAATCTTTTAGATTTTCTGAAAGCATAATATGATCTATCCTAAGTCCTCTTTGCGGATCCTGATCAAACATTCGTGATCTATAATCAAACCAAGAGTATATTGATGATTCATCTGGATTGATTACTCTCCAGGTATCCACAAATCCTAAATCTTTAATACTGTTCCACATTTCTCGCTCTTGAGGTTGGAATGAAGTTTTGCCTTCTCTAAGCCATCTTTTTGCATTTTGCTCACCAATACCAATGTCAATATCTTCTGGTGAAACATTAAAATCTCCCATCACTATCAAATTAGATGAAACCTTTTTGAGATTAAGAATATGTTCTTTTAAATCATCATAATATTTAATCTTTTTAGGAAACTTTGTTTCATGATTTATATTTTCTCCTTGAGGAAAATAACCATTCATTACAACCAATTCCTGATCACCATATTTAAAGGTCGATTGAATAAATCTTTTTTGATCATCTTCTGTATCATTAACAAAACCTTTTACAGTACTTATTGGCTTTTCTTTACTTAGTATTGCAACCCCATAATGACCTTTTTGCCCCCAATATTCTGCGTGATAACCTATTTCATTGATGACCTCTATAGGAAATTCAGGATCATTAACCTTAGTTTCCTGAAGCCCAATAATATCTGGATCAATAGTATCTCTTAGGTGCTCAATTTGATGAGGTCGAGCCCTGATGCTATTTATGTTAAATGACACAATTTTCATTGTTATTTCACCAAAGAAAAAATGTTTTTGTTTTCTATGTCCAAAAAATCATTAATGATATTAGTAGACTCAATTAATTGATAATCATTTTTAAGATTTATCATATTATTATTAAAATCGTCTTCATTGTCATTAAATTCCTCCATTTCTGAATAGGTTAGGAAAACATTTAAACCTAATCCAGATCTTCTCTCATTTTCAATTTCAAGCAACCAATCTTTCCTCAGTTCTTTTTGTGTTTTTCTATTGTTAATATTTAGACTCAACAATTTTTTATTTTTATTTAAGTCATATCTATTTCTAACTTTCTTAAGATAATTTAAGTTTGGTTCATCACTTAATCTAAACTCAAATTGACTTATAACTTGCTGAATCAGACCTTCATCTAATTTAAATTTCTTATGTCTGTAGGGTCTTATTACATCCCAAGCCATTGCTGTTGGATATGAACTCTCACCAACTGTATCAATATCCCAGGTAACAGGTAACTCTATATCTGGAACAACGCCTTTGTTTTGCGTGCTCATTCCATTTATTCTGTAATATTTTGATTCTGTAATTTTTATTTGCCCTGAAGAAAGATTTTCTAAGCTTTGAACAGTTCCTTTACCAAAAGTTCTTTGACCTACAACAATGCCTCTTTTGTAGTCTTGAATAGCTCCAGCTACAATTTCTGAAGCCGAAGCTGAATATCTATTTACCAGAACTAAGAGAGGTTTTTCCCAAACCTGATCAGTTCTTGAAGAGCCATATGGTTGAATATAGCCTCTGCTTTGTTTTACTTGGACCGTAGGTCCTGAAGAAACAAATAATCCAATTATTTTGTTTGCCTCAATTAAAGCTCCACCGCCATTATTTCTGAGATCTAAGATAACAGCATCAACATTAGATTCATTAAATTCTTTGAGAATATTTTTAACATCATTACTGCTACTTCTATAATCCTTTTTTCTTTTTTGATATTCCTCAAAATCAATATAAAAAGAGGGCAGATCAATGATTCCAATTTTATTATTATTTATATCTATAATTTCAGATTTTGCAGCTCTATCCTCAAGTTTAATTTCTTCTCTTTTAAGAATAACTAATTTACTAGAATCATTATCAGAATCAAACGATATAAACTCTATTTCAACTTCAGTTCCAGCTTCGCCTCGAATAAGATCAACAACCTCGTCAATTCTCCAGCCAACCACATCTTCATATTCAGAAGAACCTAATTGCCTTATTTTTGTAATTCTATCTTCTGGATTAATTTTGCCTGATTTTTCTGCAGGACCTCCAGGCACTAAGTTAATTATTTTTGTGTAGTCATCCTCAACACCGAGAAGGGCGCCAATACCACTAAGCTTTAAGCTCATATTTACATCAAAATCTTCTGCAGATCTAGGAGATAAATAGGATGAATGAGGATCAAATTGATTAGTTAAAATATTAATGGCTAAGGAAAATATATCTTCTTCCTTCTGTTGATTGATCCTTCTTATTCTATTTTTATATCTTTTTACTAGATCACTATTAGGTTCTGAGCTCGAAGATTCTGACATTTTTGCAACCAATAAGTCATTCTTTGTTTCTAATCTCCACAAACGTTTAAGATCTTTAAAGTTTGATTGCCACTCATTATCCTCATAAAAAATATCTAAATATTCATCTTTGGTAAAATTAAATTTATTTTCTTCTATTAATTCTATTTGAAAGTTTGAAAATTCTACTAATCTTTCAAAATAAAGATTGATAAGCTCATATGCTAGCTCAATATCAAAAGTATACTCAGTGAAATTTTTAGATTTTTTGATATATTCTTGAATTTCATCTGCTATAAATAAATTTTTACTTTCATCAACTCTTTTAATAATTGCTAAAAAATAGTCTTCGTTCAAATTATCTTTTTTAATCTTTTTAAGATAATGATCCCTTTCAAGTTTTTTAAAAATTTCTCTACTTAATTCCTTTTTAATTTTGCTGAGTTCAACTTTATTGTAGGTATCAGAGTAAACCTCAGTACTAAAAATAAATATAAGAATAAATAAATAACGCATTTAGATTAATTAAAGACCTTGAATTTTTGCTGCTTCTTCTCTAACTATTTCTGGGGATCCAAGAATATGCCTGTTAAGGCCTATTCTCTTAAACCAAAAGTGTAGACCTAGCAAATCAGTAAACCCCATGCCTCCATGTACTTCTGTAGCTTTTTTGGAAACCATTTTAGAAACTTCTGAGATATGAGACTTGGCCAAGCATGCCATCAATCTTGCATCTTCACTTGAATCATCAAAACAATGTGCTGCATGCCATACTAGTGAATAACAGGGTTCAAGCTCTGCTGCCATTTCAGCACACATATGTTTTACCGCTTGAAATGATCCTATAACTCTATTGAATTGCTTCCTCTCTTTGGAGTATTCAACAGCTTTATTTATCATAGCTTGTGAAGCTCCTAATGAGTCTGCAGCAGCAATAATTCTTCCAGCATCTAATGCCATTTCAATAGCAAAAGATGATGACTTAGTTTTATCTAATATTTCTATTGGCGTATCTGAAAAATGCATTTCTTTATATGTTCTTGTTTTATCAACAGTTGTAAGGTCAATCATTTCAATATCATTTGAATCTAGGGATACTATTCCAATTTGTCCTTTATTATCAGCAATCATGACATGAGAAGCAAAGTCTGTATCAAGAACAAATAAAGTTTTACCAGTAACTTTATTATCTGAAATATTTAAACCACTTGAATCTCTAGATCCAAAATATTCTGAAAACCCAATTCCAAAATTAATTAAATTTTGAGACATATCAGCAAACAACTTCTCTTTTTGACTATCACTAGCTCCATATTTAATTGCAGTGGGAGCTAAGATATATGGACCTAAAAAGGGAAGGGTGGCCACACCTTCACCAAGACTTTGACTAACAGCAGTCGCAAAAAGCAAATCTAGACCAAGCCCTCCATATTCTTCAGGTACCAATATATTATTTATTCCTAAATTGATAAGACCCTTGTGAAGCTCTTCTTTTGCTAAATCATCCTCACCTTCTGTTATTTTTCTAACAGTATCGAGAGTTAGCTGATCTTCAAGAAATTTCTTAACGTTATCTTGAAAAAAAATTTGATCTTCTGATAATCCAAAATACATACTAAACCACCTGTTGAGTTTTTGGCTCTCTTGGCATTCCGAGACCTCTTTCAGAGATTATATTTTTTTGTATTTGACTAGTTCCACCACCAATTATTAGGCCTAAATAGTACATATAAGTGAATTGCCAAGACCCACCATCTCTAATATTAGGGCTATTTTCATATAATGTTCCTAATTCACCCATTACATCAATAGCAAAACCTTCAAGCTCATGTCTTAATTCAGTACCAATTAATTTTTGAATCATCCCTGCTATTTTTACATCTTGCCCTTTATTTAACTTAGCAGATAAGACTCTTAAGGAATTAGACTGAAATGCCATAACCTTACCTTGAAGTTTAATTAATTTATCTCTGTATGCTGGATTTTGAATTACTTTCTCACCATTAATAGTTTCCTCTTTCATTCTATCTATAAGTAAATTCAATCTACTCATTGTTGCGTTTGGATTTGTAAGAGAACCTCTCTCATGTCCTAAAGTTGAGTTTGCAACAGCCCATCCTTCTCCTCTTTTACCAACAATATTTCCCTCAGGAATTGTTACATCTGTAAAAAAGACTTCATTAAAGCCAGCATTTAATGTCATATCAACTAATGGCCTAATTTCAATACCAGGCGTATCCATAGGTATTAATAAATAGCTTATACCAGCATGTTTAGATGCATCAGGTTCAGTTCTAACCAAACAAAACATCATTTGAGAATATTGAGCTGTACTTGTCCAAATCTTTTGACCATTTATCACCCAGTTTCCATCAATTAGCTCTCCTTTAGTTTGTAAACTAGCAAGATCACTTCCTGCATTAGGTTCTGAATAACCCTGACACCATATCATTTCACCATGAAGGGTTGATTTTATATATTTTTGTTTTTGCTCCTCAGTACCAAGTTCAAGAAGTGTTGGCACTAACATATCGATACCTTGACCTCCCATAGGCGGTGGTAATTTTGCAGATGCAAATTCTGCTGCAATAATACGATTCTTAATGATATCTATATCCCCTCCAAAACCACCGTATTCCTTTGGAATAGATCTAGCAAAATATCCATTTTGAATTAATATTTTCTGCCATTCAGATCTTTTCAGTTTTTGTCCATCAGCATTATCTAACTCTCCAACAGCATTTAAAGCTGTTAATGCGCCGCCTTTCTTATTAGTAATAATTACGCCAGAATATTCTCTGCAAAAACTTTCAACTTCTTTTTTAAAATCTTCGTACTCTTTTCCATAATCTAAGTTCATAACATTTCCTTAATTAATCCCAATTTGGTTTTCTTTTTTCAAGAAATGCAGAAATACCTTCTTTTGCATCCTTGCCTTCAAAACACTTTGCAATCTGTTCTTGCAAATATGGTAGTGCTTCATTAAAACTTTTACTATCTTGTTTTTCATATGCTTCAAGACCAAACTGCATTGTTTCAGGAGCTAAACTGGCCAATTCTTTTGCTAACGAATTTACAGTTTCGTCTAAATATTCTTTATTAACTGACTGATTAATCAAACCAAATTTTTCTGCTTTAGAAACGTCTATAGGTTGACCTCGCATAATAAAATCTAGGCCAGCTCTTTTAGGCATGACTCTAAATAATCCTGCCATAACCATAAATGGCCACAGACCTCTATGAATCTCAGGAGCAGAAAATTCTGCTTCTTTTACCGCAATAGCGTGTGTAGAATTTGAAACTATTAGGAGCGCTCCAGCATAGACAGAGCCTTGAATCTTGCATATAACAGGCTTGTATAAATGCCTTAAAGATAAACTTATATCATCATTATTTTTTAATTTAGGTACATTTGACTCAGATTTTGTTCTTGTTAGGTCAGCCCCAGCACAGAAAATATTTCCCTCAGCTGCTATCACCACAACCCTTATAGAACTTTCTTGTTTAGCATAGGCAAGAGCATAATTAAGCTCATTCATCATTACATTATTTAAAGCATTCTTTTTTTCTGGCCTATTAAGAGTGATTGTCATAATATTATTTTTAACATCCAATAAAATTGTTTTAAAATCCAATCCCTCTAAAGATAGATTTTCCATAATTATTTATCTCCCAAAATTTCTTTAGGCACTTTAATAATTTTTGCTCTTAAATATTCGCCTAGAGATTTAGCCTGACTGTCTTTTCTATTATTTGATGAAACGCCATCTTCTAAAATGCCATGTATATAAAAATTAAGGGAATTTATATTTGATAATTCAAATCTTTCAATTTTAAAATCTTTTAAATCTGGCAATAGTTCTTTGAGTTTCTCTTCAGATAAATATTTACTTAAGAAAGCAAATGACTTGGAATTTTTTGCCCATACACCAATATTTGCACACCCACCTTTATCTCCAGATCTGGTTCCATAAAGATCACCAAAGTATATATTTTCTTCATCTTTTATTTCTATTTCTTCTATTTCTATAGGATCTTTTTGATAATAAATATCTTCAAAGTCCATTTGACTGGTTGGTATAATTTCAATTTCTTTATCCTCAATATAAACTTTCTCTTTGATATGTTTGCTATCAATAAGTGCTGGCCAATACACTATTACTGGACCACTTGACTTCACACCTCCTTGTGCAAAAAAACCAGGAATGTTTGCTAAAGCTAATTCAATAATTTTTGCGCTGAATAATCTACCAACTAAATCAGCATTCATTGATTTAACAGAAATTACTAGTGAAGCCATTGATTCTTCATTTGAAATTGGATTTTCTTTGTCTGTTCTGTGTAACTGAATTGAAACTTCATCAAATTGCTCTTTACCCCCTACGGAGTTGAAAAGTGCATCTTCAAATACTTTTGCTTTAGCTTCTATATCAAGGCCAGTTAACATTATTTCCATCCCATTTCGAAATCCACCTGCAAGATTTATACATACCTTATGGTCTTTGGGGGGAGAGCTGCCTCTACATCCAGAAATGTAAACTTTGTCTTTTTCAATATCTTCTATTTTAAGAGTATCGAAGTGTGCTATGACATCTGGATTTTTATAAGCCGGTGAACTTATTTCATATAATAGCTGAGCAGTAACTGTTCCTTTTGAAACAAGACCACCAGTTCCAGGATGCTTAGTAACATAAAAACTGCCATCTTCGAGTATTTCTGCAATAGGGTAGCCTACATTATCAAAGCTTGATACTTCTTTAAAAAATGCATAATTCCCCCCAGTTGCCTGACAACCGCACTCAATGATATGTCCAGCAGCAAGAGCTCCAGCCAGGGCATCATAGTTATTTCTATCCCAATCAAACTTCCATGCTGCTGGACCAATCACAACTGCTGCATCTGTTACCCTAGGGCAAACCACTATATCCGCCCCATTATCCAAAGCTTCTTTAATTCCCCATGCCCCAAGGTAAGCATTTGCTGTTAATGTTGAAAAGCCAGAGTCATTTAATGGGATATTTTTATCTATATTTTCAAAAACTTCTCCTTCCTTTGTAAGGTCTTCCATTCTAGGCAACAAATCATCACCGTCAATGTAAGCCACTTTCATATCAATTGATTGCTCATCTAATATTTTTTTAATTTCGCTTGCCATGGATTTTGGATTTAGCCCACCAGCATTACTTATGATCTTAATTTTCTTTTCTTTGCAACTCTTTGCTACTTCTTTTATTTGCTTAAGAAAAGTACCAACATAACCTTTATCTTCTCCTCTTTGGAGTTTTTGGCTATATAGAATCGCCATAGTTAATTCTGCAAGATAATCACCTGTCAAAACATCAATAGGACCGCCATCAACTAATTCTTTAGCAGCAGATATCTTGTCCCCATAGAAGCCACTGCAATTCGCGATCTTAATCATGTCATTGTTCATAATTAACTTTTTAATTTAATTCCATTTAGTATTATTTCGGTGATTGAATTGGCTGATTCTTCTGGTGAAGAATCAATAAGTTTATTTTTTTCTTTAATGAACTCTCTTCCAATACCACCTAGTAAAATTGCAAATGCTTTTGCATCTATATTTTGGATTTCTTTTCTTTGAATTGCCTGAATTAAAAGATCTTCAGTCATATTGGTAATAAAATTAGCATGGTAGTCTGCCATTTCTTCTAGTCCATTAATTTTTTTAAGATCATTGAAGAATGTATTAAATTTAGGCCCTACAGCTTGGTTTACTAAAGAAAGATATTCTTCTAATTTTTTTATTGGGGATTTAATATCAGAAATTGAGTCAAGAGCATGTTTTCCAAGTTTTTTTAAAATAACATCCATTATCATTATTATTAATTGATCTTTGCTTGGAGCAATTTCGTATAAAGTCCTTAGTGATATTTTTAAGCGGGAGGCAATTTGAGACATTGTTAAATCAGGAACTCCTTTTTCTAACATCTCTTCTAGTTGTTCAATTATTTGATGATGTTTTTTTGAAAAATTCTCACTTTCCTTGTTATTTAAACCTGAAATATATTCTATGTTCTGCATTATTTGACTTATTTAATGACCATTAAAAGAGCACCATTCTCTACCTGATCATTGTCTGCTATAAACAATTCGTCGACTGTACCATCTTCTGCTGCCTTTACTGTGTGCTCCATTTTCATAGCCTCTAATATTACTAATGTATCTCCTTTTTTAATTTTGCTACCTACTTTAACTTTAAGATCAATTACCTTGCCTGGCATTGGAGCAACAAGACCTCCATCACGAACTTTTTGACCAACTGATTTAAATCTAGGCAGTACCTTTAGCAAAATATCTCCCCATGGACCATGAACAACTAGACTTTCATCTTTTCTTGTTACTTTTGAATAAAATCTAGTATTTTCAATTTCTATGCCGATTCCCACATCATCAAATTTAATAACCTTGGTTTTTAAATTTTTATTAACATTAAAAGATCCATCTCTATTAGATTTGTATGATGTGGTGATTTCATCTTGACCAAATTGAAAACTAATCCTCTGTCTTGGCAATCTCGAATTTGTCCATCCCGACTGAATTCCATTCAATGAGGCGGCATTTTTTCTATTTTTTTCTTGAATCCAAAGAGCAGCAACTATAGATGCCTGTTCTAGTTTATCTTTTGATAATTTTACAGACCTTTCTGGTTTAGCTTTATCTATAAAATCGGAAGTAGTATTTCCATTATGAAAATGTTTTGATCTTAAGCAAGCAACAAGAAAATCTCTATTAGTAGTGACTCCACCAATATGAAGAGATTGAAGAGCTAGAGCCAATTTATTAGTGGCATCAGTTCTATTTTTCCCTTTAGCTATAACTTTAGCTAACATTGGATCAAAATCTGTACCAACAACTGATCCTTTCCTTACTCCAGTGTCCCACCTAGCGTCTATATCTTTATCAACATCATAAGCGATTAATGTTCCTGTAGCTGGTAGGAAGTCATTAGCAGGATCTTCTGCATATAGCCTAGCCTCAATTGAAGATCCATTCCATGAAATATCCTCTTGGGTATAGCCTAAAGTTTCACCTCTAGAAATTCTTAATTGCTCATAGACTAGATCTTTGCCTGTAACTTCTTCAGTAACAGGATGCTCCACCTGTAATCTGGTATTTACTTCTAAAAACCAGAATTCTCCCGTTTTATCATCAACTAAAAATTCAACAGTTCCCGCAGATTCATACTTAAGTTTCTTAGCTAATTTAATAGCAGCATCTCCCATGGCTGTTCGCATCTTTTCATTAACTCTTGGTGAAGGAGATTCTTCAATAATTTTCTGATGTCTTCTTTGAATAGAGCATTCTCTTTCACCCAAATGTACTATATTTCCAAATGAGTCTCCTAAAATTTGAATTTCAATATGTCTAGATGAGGCAACATATCTTTCTATGAATATCCTGTCATCTCCAAACCCTGTTTTAGCTTCTCTTTGAGCTCCTATTATGGAATCTTTAAGATCTTTTTTTGACTCAACAATTCTCATTCCTTTTCCACCACCACCAGCAGCAGCTTTTATAAGCAAAGGATAGCCTACAGTATTTGCTTTTGAAGCCTCAGTGGTCATTGGAAGAGTAGGGACTCCGGCCTTATCCGCAATTTCTTTTGCTTTTAATTTATCACCCATTGATGTGATAACTTTGGAGCTAGGACCTACCCAAATTAACCCAGCTTTAATAACATCTCTTGAAAATTTTGCGTTTTCTGAAAGGAATCCATAACCTGGATGAATTGCCTGTGCTCCTGTTTGAAGAGCTGCTTCGATAATCTCCTTTCCATTAAGATATGTATCGGTTAATTTAATAGCCTCTTCGGCTAATTCTACAAAAGGAGATTCCGAATCAGCATCTGTATACACCGCAACACATGAAATGCCCATTTCATGTGCAGTTTTAATAATTCTGCAGGCGATTTCACCTCTATTTGCTATAAGTAATTTATGATATGTCATAGTCTATATACTCCATAGCCTGGAGCTCCCTCAATATTCCTACCATTTACCAATGATAAACAAATTCCCAACACTGTTCTGGTATCTCGAGGATCAATGATCCCATCATCACTAATTGCCCCAGTTGCCCTTAAAGCAAGAGATCCTTCTTCTTGCCACTTTTCTGCAAATGCAACCATAGCTGCATCTTCTTTCTCATCAAATTTTTCACCTTTTCTAGCAGCTCTTGCTCTTCTTACGATAGACATAACACCAGCAATTTGTTTTGGCCCCATTACAGCAATTTTTGCTGTAGGCCATAGAAAAGTAAAGGCATTATCAAATGCTCTTCCAGACATCGCATAAGTTCCAGCGCCATAACTTGCACCTAAAATAATTGTGAGGTGAGGAACTGTTGAGTTTGAAACCGAATTTAAAAATTGAGCACCTTTTTTAATCTGTCCATCTCTTTCATAATCTTTTCCAACTACAAATCCAGTAATATTTTGAAGAAATATAATTGGAATATCTATTTGATTGCAGAGTTGAACAAAATGAGCACCTTTTGATGCAGTATCTGGGAATATTGGACCATTATTTCCAATTATTCCAACCGTATAACCATGTACAGAGGCAAAACCACAAATTATTGTAGGGCCAAATAATGGTTTAAATTCTTCGAATCTTGAGCCATCAGCTATTCTTCCAATAACTTCTCTAACATCAAAAGGTTTCTTAAGATCTGAATCTACTAAACCAAGTAAATCTTCAGAATCAAGGATAGGACTATCTGGAGCTAATTTTGGTTTTTTTCCTTCTTTTCTCCAATTTAGATGAGATACAACCTCTCTTCCAATTCTCAGAGCATCCATTTCATCTTCAGCCAAGTAATCTGCCAAACCAGATACCTCAGCATGCATCTGGCCTCCACCCAAAGTTTCATCATCGGACTCTTCTCCAGTAGCCATTTTTACTAGTGGAGGACCCCCAAGAAATACCTTAGATTGTTTTTTAATAAATATATTGTAATCTGACATGCCTGGTTGATACGCACCCCCAGCAGTAGAAGAGCCAAATACAATAGAAATTGTTGGTATCCTTAATTTAGACAATTCTGTGACATCATAAAAAGTTCTACCAGATTCTGCAAAATGTCCTGCACCTAATATAGAACCTCTTTTAGAACCTTCACCTTTTCCACCACCCATTCTAAGATCTCCGCCTGATGATTCTACAAATTGAATATAAGGGATTTTATTTACCCTCGATATTTCCATAGCACGAGTCCACTTTTTTGCAGAATATGTATGCATTGCACCAGCAAGAACAGTAGGGTCATTGCCATAAATAACACATTCAGTTCCAGCTACGATACCTATTCCTGCGACTGCACCTCCTCCAACAGGATAAGCTGAACCAAATGCTGCTAAAGAACTTATTTCAAGAAAAGGTGAGTCTGGATCAATAAAATTAGCAATCCTGCTTCTTATGGACATCTTGCCTCTTGAAGCAAGCCTTTCATGGTGGTGCATCCCACCACCTAGTTCAGCAAAATCCATTAAATCTTCTATTTCGCTTAATTTCTCAAGCATATCTTTTTTATTTTTTTGATATTC
>Ga0209036_1000562_pt1 | contig 16435 bp, 10 predicted proteins | sample MarorgKNORR_S2LV_3_FD_188222 | JGI IMG/M metagenome (GOLD analysis project Ga0209036, IMG submission 188222) | Marine microbial communities from the Southern Atlantic Ocean, analyzing organic carbon cycling - DCM_A/KNORR_S2/LV (SPAdes) (version 2) | ecosystem: Environmental > Aquatic > Marine >... | reverse complement strand
GTGCTACTTCTCCTCCCAATATAGAATGATCTCCACCTCTACCTTTTGCAATATCATGCAAAAATAAGGCAATGTATAAAACTTTTTTAGACACAATTTTTTTTATAACTTCTGAGGCTAGATCAAATTTACTTTTAAGCTCACCATTATCTATTTTACGCAGAATACCTATAGCATTTATAGTGTGCTCATCGACTGTGTAAGTATGGTACATATCGTGTTGAACTCTAGCTACAACTTTTTGAAAGTCAGGAATAAACCTTCCCAATAAACCTATCTCACTCATGCTTCTTAAAACTTTTTCAGAATTATTTATATTTGTTAATACATTTATGAAGAAGGTATTCGCTTTTTTGCTATTCCTTAAAGTATCAACCTTTCTAATATTTAATTTAATTATATTAATAAGGTCGTTGCTTAAGCTTAAATCATATTTTGCGGAAAAATCATATGCTCGAAATATATCTAATGGTTCAATATTTTTCTCCGTCTTTGCAAGATGAATACTATTGCCATAAAATTCAAAGACTCCATTTTTATTCTTTTTAATGTTAAATACTAACTTCTTAAAAAAAGATTTATCTGTCTTAAAGTTATTATTTTCTATATTCTCTAGTACACTCTTAGTAAGGTAGCCAACGTCTTTAGCAAATAAATAATAATGCTTCATTAAACGTTCTATTGGAGTAGATCCAGAATGTGATTTATAACCTAGTTTTTCAGCAATACTTAACTGTAAGTCAAATGTAAGCCTATCAGAATTATTTTTACTATAATAATGCATCATGGACCTTAAAGTCATAAAGTATTTTTCCGCTTTATTATAAAAAGATGCTTCTTTATTTGTCATCAGTCCAAGTGATAAATATTCTTTAGCACTATTACCTTGATACAAAAATGAGATAATCCATCTGATGGTATTTAAATCTCTTAAACCTCCTTTACCCTCTTTGATATTTGGCTCCAAAAGATATCTAGAGTCTCCCATCTTTTTATGCCTGACATCTCTTTCTTTTATCTTTTCATAAAAATATTTCTCTTTTAATTTATTTAAAATTTCTAATTTAAAAACTGAATTAAATTGAATCCATAAATCTTGATCCCCAGATATTAATCTGGCATCTAGTAAAGCAGTACATATTGTATTATCTAACTTCGCTTTCGAAATATTATCTTCTAAACTTCTAATGGCATAACCTACCTTAAGCTTTAAGTCCCATAATATATATAAAAGCGTTTCAACAATCTGCTCTATCCTAGGTGTAATCTTATATGGAGTTAAAATTAATATATCTATATCTGACCCAGGAGCCAAATTACCCCGTCCGTAACCTCCTACAGCAATAATAGACAATTTGTCAGCTTTGGTAGGGTTCGCAATAGGAAATGCGTATGTGTTTACAACGTCAAAAGTACTTAAAATTACTGCGTCTATAGCTTTTGCTCTTAATTCGCCAGAATAAAAGCCATCTTTATTCTCCATAAAGAGGTCTTTTATATTTGCATTGTTATTATCAATAAAAGTTTTTAAAATTGGCAACAAGTTCTGTTTAAGTGACTTGCTAGAATCTTTTTTAGATAAAGCACTATCTATCTTTTCTATCAAATTTCTTCGATTAAAATGATATTTTTTATTCACACATTTTCCTATTTTTTTTATTTATCTAATTTTTTTATACTTTTATCATAAGTATATAGCTTTTCCAGAGCTTCTCTAGGAGATAGACTGTCTATGTCTGTAGCATTTATATCAGAAATAATACTATTTAAAATATTTTTAGTATCATTGTTTTTTGTCTCTTGAGATAACTGTTTTTTTTCTATCTTCTCTATATTAGAAGTTTTGTCTAAACTTTCATACTCATCTAATATATTCTTAGCTCTTTCTAGTACAGAACTTGGAATTCCTGCTAAAGAAGCAACATGAATTCCATATGAACCTTTAGCTACTCCTTTTTCTACTGTATATAGAAAAATAACTTTATTTTTCCACTCCTTAACCTTCATGGTGTGGCATGATAAAGATTTTAGAGAATCTGCTAATTTAGTTAATTCATGATAATGTGTTGCAAAAAGAGTTCTAGAATTACTGTCATTATGTAAATGTTCTAATATAGCCCATGCTAAAGATAATCCATCATAAGTAGAAGTTCCTCTTCCTACTTCATCCATAATTACCAAAGACTTTTTTCCAGCTTGATTTAATATTGAAGCTGTTTCTAACATTTCAACCATAAAAGTTGATCTTCCACTGGCAAGATCATCTGAAGAACCCACACGACTAAATAATGAGTCAACTATACCTATTGAAGCTTTTTTAGCAGGAACAAAAGAGCCCGCTTGAGCAAGAATAGTAATAAGCGCATTTTGTCTCAGAAAAGTCGACTTTCCTGCCATATTTGGCCCTGTAATTAACCATATTTTGTCTTCATTATTTAAATTACAATTATTACTATAAAAACTATCTTCGCCAGACTTACGCATAGATAATTCTACAGAAGGATGACGCCCTTCTAAAATTTCTAAGCTTTGGTCCTCTAAAATAGATGGTCTTACAAAACTATATAATGTTGCTATTTCTGCTAAAGATGAAGCTACATCTAACCTTGAAATAGCATATGATATACTAGCCAAATCATTGTGCTGATTCTCAATTGTAACTCTAATATCTTCAAATATTTTTAATTCAATCTCTATAGCTTTTTCTGCTGAATTACTTATTTCTTCTGATAATTTTGAAAGCTCATCAGTTACAAAACGAGAAACACCTTTTAAAGATTGTCTAGGAATAAATCTCTCCACACCTTCCATCTGAAGAAACTTCTTTTTTTGTAATTGAGTAATTTCAAAAAAATGCCCTAGTACATTATTATATTTAATTTTTAAAGTGCTTAATCCTGTTTTTATTCTTTCCTCTGATTCCATCTCGATAATATGCTGTCTACTCTCATCTCTAAAAGAGGTCACTTTATCAAGCTCTTTAGAGTAACCCTTTTTTACAAATCCTCCATCTTTAGCAAACAATGGAAGATTATCTGATAAAATATTTTCAATAGATTTTAGGAGAGGTAAACATTTTTTTAAATTACTAATTACTTCTGTTAATAATTTAGGAATCTTTTTTAGTTTCATATTATCTAAAATATCTGCAAGATTGTGCGCGGCCTCAATTCCTAATTTTATAGATTGAAGGTCTCTAGGTCCTCCTCGGGATAAAATTATTCTTGCTTTGGATCTATCAATATCTGCAGAAGATTTTAATATTTTTCTTATACTGTTTCTAATAGCCTGTGACTCAACAAAAAATTCAATTAAATCTAAACGCTCATCTATCGCATTTACGTTAGTTAAAGGCGCTGATATATCTTTATCTAATTGCCTTGCCCCTACAGCAGTCAGAGTAAAATCAACCGAGTCAATTAAGCTGCCTTTTTTATTTCCTGAGAGTGTCTGGTTAATTTCTAAACTTTTTCTTGTAGAATTATCAATCTGCATTGTTGATTCATTTTTAATAGACTTAGGAAACCTTATAGGAGGAATATTTCCTTTTTGTGTAAGAGAAACATAGTCTAGCAAAGACCAGCAAGACATAATCTCATTTTCTGTAAAGCTTCCAAATGAGTCTAGAGATTTAACTCCATAATTTAGGCATATTAATTTTTCTGCTTTTTTACTATTCGTAATATTTTGAGCAACAGGAGTAATTATGCAATCAAATGTATTCTTTAACACTTCTATATAATTGTTCTCTTCTATCAGTTTATTATCTATAGCTAAAATTTCTTTAGGTCTAACTCTAGAAATAGATGTTAAAAAATTTTGTTTGGAACATAATTCTGTGTAAATTTCACCTGTCGAAATATCTATCCATGACAAGCCAATGTTATTTTTTGAATAAGATATACAAAGTAAAAAGTTGTTCTTGTCCGCTTCTAATAATACTTCTTCTGTTAAAGTTCCTGGTGTCACAATTCTTACGACTTCTCTTTGAACTATTGCTTTATAGCCTCCTCTTATCTTTGCATCTTTAGGGCTCTCTACTTGCTCACATATAGCAATTTTATAGTTCTTTTTTGTTAATTTCTCTAAATATGGCATGTAAGAATGATAAGGCACTCCACACATTGGAACCGGCTTTCCATCATATTGGCCTCTGCTTGTTAGAGCGATATCTAATTCATTAGAAGCAATAACAGCATCTTCAAAAAATAATTCATAAAAATCTCCCATCCTGAAAAAAAGTAAGCAATCATCATTTTCAGCTTTAACTTTCATAAATTGTTGAAACATTGGAGTAGTTTTTAATATTGCTTCACCGGTAGCTTTTGATAATAATGGTAAAGACTGTTGTTCTAAATTGTTCTCACTAGGCATAATATTACTCTAATATAATTTTTTTAGTGTATGAATAATACTATATCATATTGTATAGATTATCTCATGATAAATATATTCTATAGAATACAGTATATCTTTAATTATAATTCTGTATTAAATAGATAGACCTTATTTAGTAATAAATGTAATCTATAAACATTGTAAATCACACGGATAATATATATGCCTAAGTCAATACATCCTAAAGATGCCCTTAACTTTCATAGTAAAGGCAAGCCTGGAAAATTAGAAATATCTCCTACGAAACCGTTAGCAACTGCAAGAGACTTATCTTTGGCTTATTCTCCAGGAGTGGCAATACCATGCCTTGAAATTGAGAAAGATCCATCAACTGCGTATGACTATACCTCAAAGGGAAATACGGTTGCTGTCATATCTAATGGAACTGCGGTTTTAGGTTTAGGAAATATAGGAGCATTGGCTTCAAAGCCTGTCATGGAAGGTAAAGCTGTATTATTTAAGAAATTTGCAGATATTGATGGGATAGATTTAGAAGTTAATACGGAAGATGCCGATGAATTTGTTAATAGTGTAAAGGTTCTAAGTAAAACTTGGGGGGGCATAAATTTAGAAGATATAAAAGCTCCTGAATGCTTTATTATTGAAGAAAAATTATCTGAGCTTTTAGATGTTCCGGTATTTCACGATGATCAACATGGTACGGCTATTATAGCAGCAGCAGGATTAATTAACGCTCTAGATATAACAAACAGAACTATTGATAATTTTACAATGGTTATTAATGGTGCAGGTGCAGCTGGTATAGCTTGTGCCGAATTATTAAATGCAATGGGCATGCCTAAAAAGAATATTATTATGTGTGATACAAAAGGTGTAATACATAGAGAGAGAACAGACCTAAATCAATGGAAATCTGCACACGCTGTCTCTACTAAAAAGAGATCTTTATCTGAAGCTTTAAAAGGAGCAGATGTTGCTTTTGGTCTATCTGTAAAAGGAGCTTTTACAAAAGAAATGATGAAAGTTATGGCTCCTAATCCAATAGTTTTTGCTATGGCTAATCCAGACCCAGAAATCACTCCAGAGGAATTAAAAAAAATTCGTCCTGATGCAATAATTGCAACAGGAAGATCCGATTATCCAAATCAAGTTAATAATGTCTTGGGATTTCCTTTTATCTTTAGAGGCGCTTTGGATGCAAGAGCATCAAGAATAAATATGGAAATGAAGATTGCGGCAACGAATGCACTAGCACAACTTGCAAGACAAGATGTTCCTGATGAAGTTTCTGCAGCATATAGTGGAGTGGAATTACATTATGGTCCAGAATATATTATTCCTACTCCATTTGACCCTAGACTTATAACAACAGTTCCACCTGCCGTTGCTAAAGCAGCAGCTGATTCAGGGGTGGCACAAAAACCTGTTAAAGACGATGTTACTTATCGTAGAGAACTAGCAATGAGACTAGACCAAACAGCCTCTATGATTCAAATGTTATCTGCTAGAGTTAAAGACAACCCTAAAAAAATGGTGTTCGCAGAAGGTGAGGAAGAAAGAATAATACGTGCTGCATATCAATGGTCTAAAGATGGTTATGGAAGCTCTATATTAATAGGGAGAAAAAGTAGGGTACTAGATGCAATTGAAAACTTAGGGCTAGACCCTAAGCTTGAAGGAATAGAAATATTAAATGCAAAAATTAGTAAACGTAACACACATTATACTGATTTTTTATATTCAAGGCTTCAAAGATCAGGCTTTCTAAGAAGGGATTGTGTAAGACTAATTAATCAAGATAGAAATAGTTTTGCTGCTTGTGTCGTTGCTACCGGAGATGCGGATGCGATGGTAACGGGAACAACTAGAAATTATTATGCAAGCTTAAAAGATATTAAGCGTGTAGTTGCAATAGAGAAAAACAAACTTCTATTTGGTTTATCAATTATGATTACAAGAAGTAGAACACTTTTTATTGCAGATAGTACTGTAATTCATACTCCAACTTCTGAAGAACTAGCAGATATTGCAATTCAAGCGGCTAATGAAGCAAGAGCGCTTGGACACACTCCAAGAGTTGCGCTACTATCATTTGCTAATTTCGGAAACCCGACGATGAAAGGAACGGAACGTATTCATGAGGCCATAGAAATATTAAATAAAAGAAAAGTAGACTTTGAATATGATGGTGAGATGAGTGCAGATGTTGCTTTAAATAAAGAATTATTAGAACTTTACCCTTTTAGTGGATTGTCAGAACCTGCTAATATTTTAATAATGCCCGGTCTTCATTCTGCAAATATTGCAGCAAAATTATTAGGACAAGTTGGTGGAGGAGAGGTTATAGGGCCCATATTAAATGGTTTTTCTAAGTCAATTCAAATAATGCCAATAGGTGCAAATGTTTCAGAAATACTTAACTATGCTATGTTTGCAGCGCATGATGCAACACTTTTAAAAGTGAAAAATAATAATGCGCTTTCAAAAGTTGGAAATAAGTAATATCTAAAAATGCTTTATTTTTAATATTTCTGTAATATAAACATATTAAAAATAAGTTTAATTTTATATAGCTTTATAAAGAATAAGGTCCCAAAAATGAACTTAATTAATACCCTTTCTTTATCTACCAAATTATCCTTACCCGGAATTGCTACTATAATCCTAATAGGGCTTTATTTTTCTATAAATATTTTGCACTTAGTAATAATTTGCATTGTTAAATTTATTATTATTTTACTTATTACACTTTATTTAAAAAAAGATTGGGATAACTTTAATCAATGGCTTAAAAAATTAACACATGATAGTAAAAATAGTATTAACCCAAAGAGCAATTTTCCTATAATAGATAATAGTCTTTTAGCGAATACCATGAAGCTAGTATCCAAAATTAATGAAAACCATATTAAATCCAATGCTGATAACTCAGAAAAAAATATTAGATTTAGTTATATAATTGATAATTACTGGCATCCTGTAATAGTGATAAATAGAAGTATGACTATAATTTATATCAATCACCTTGTTAAAGGTATTTTCCCCACGGCCAACATAGGAGAAAATATTTCAATCATTTCAAGAGAACCGAAACTAATTCCTGTAATTGAAAAAATTTTTAAAAATAAGCCTAAAAATAATAATAAAATAAAACCGTTTTCCATAACAAACTTTAATAAAAATAAATTATATACAGCAGTGCCTATATTTATTTCAGCTGAAAATTTAACCAATCATGAAGACGAAATAGCTTTTATATTGAAGCCAAAAGAAAATAAAAAAAGCGAAGAAATTAAAACTGACTTCATTGCTGATGCAAGCCATGAATTAAGAACCCCTTTAACTGTCATAAAAAATACTACAGAACTTCTTAAAAATGTAGATGACAAAAAAACTAAAAATAAATTTTTAAATATTGCTAATAAACAGATTAATAATATGACGAAATTATTAGATAAATTGATTGAGCTATCAAGAATAGAAAATGCAGCAAAAGTAAAAAATTCCTCCGTTACAGATATTAAAAAAGTGATTACAGATAGCATCAACCAAAGAAAACAAATTGTTGCAGCCAATAATCAAATTCTGACATATACAAAATCAAAAAAAATTACAATTTTAGCTGAAGAAAGTGATGTATCTACCATCATCAATAATATAATTGATAATGCTATAAAATATTCTGGGAAAAATTCTAAAATTAATATAACCACCTCTATAATAGAGAATAAAAATAATAAAGAATTGGTCTTAGTAAAAATAAAAGATAATGGAATTGGAATAGAAGAGAAGCATTTACCTAAAATAAAAGATAGGTTTTACAGAGTGGATAAGGCTCGAAGTAAAAGTAGTAACAGTTCGGGGTTAGGGCTCTCAATAGTAAAAAGTTTATTAGAAAAAAATAAGGGAAAATTTGATATTTTTAGCATCTTTGGCAAAGGAACTGAAGTTTGCCTATATTTTAATAAGTTTATTAAATAATGTAATAAAACTGTAATATTGCCGTAATATAATTTCCAAATGAAATATTTATCAACACATAATCTATATTAATTAACCTATTAGAAATATTAAGGAAGGAAATATCATGAAAAAATTAATTATATTATGTGCAATCGTTTTTATGTTTTCTTTTACTAGTCATGCAAGAAACCAAATAAGCGTTGTTGGGTCATCAACAGTGTATCCTTTTTCAACTGTAGTAGCAGAAAACTTTGGAAGAGATACTGGTATGAAAACTCCAAAAATAGAAAGCACAGGCTCAGGTGGAGGCATGAAGCTTTTTTGTGCAGGTTTAGGAGTAAATCACCCTGATATAACAAATTCATCACGCCGTATTAAAAAATCAGAATTAGAAAAATGTTCAAAGGCAGGAATAGAGGTAGTAGAGATTAAAGTTGGTTATGATGGAATAGTCATTGCAAACTCTAAAAAAGGCGAAAAATTTAATTTATCAAAACGTGATATTTTCTTAGCTCTAGCAAAAGATGTGCCAGAAGGAAATGCAGAAGGAGGAAAACTCATTCCTAATCCAAACAAAACATGGAAAGAGGTAAATTCTAATCTGCCTGATATTAAAATTGAAGTTTTAGGGCCTCCTCCTACATCGGGAACTAGAGATGCATTTAATGAATTAGCTATTGAGGGAGGATGTAAAACATTTCCAAACCTTAAGGCCATAAAGAAAGAAGATAAAAAGAAATATAAAGCTATATGCAGAGCAGTTAGAGAGGATGGCGTTTATATAGAAGCAGGAGAAAACGACAATCTTATCGTGCAAAAATTAGCAGAGAATAAAAATGCTCTTGGAGTGTTCGGGTTTTCTTTCTTAGCTGAAAACGAAGACAAAATTCAAGGGTCAAATATTGATGGAAATGAACCGACTTTTGAAAATATTGCGTCAAAAGCTTATCCTGTATCGCGACCACTATATTTTTATATTAAAACTGCACATGTCGATGTAATACCTGGAATAAGAGAATTCGTCGAGGCTTATACTTCAGATGATGCGTTTGGACCTGATGGGTATTTATCTGAGAGAGGTTTAATTCCAATGCCTGATGAAGAAAGAGAATTCTTTAGAAAATCAGGGCAGGAAATGATTATTTTAGATAAATTATAATGATAATAAGGAGCGGATATAAAATATATATCTGCTCCTTAAAAAATAGAAAGAGCTAATGAATACAACTTTACTAACAATTCTAATAATTAGCCTTTCTATATTCGCATTTTATTATGCCGTATATAAAATTAAATCAGCTCAAAGCCTAAACACTAAACATAGGCCGCTTCATTCATATTACGGTTGGTATTGTTTGTTTTGGACAATTTTTCCTGCATTACTATTTTTTTGTCTTTGGACTTTTTGTTCTAGTGTATGGATAGATAAAACTATTATTAATATTATAACTCTAAGCATCAACGAAGAAGGTGCAACAAATATTAGTTTACAGTTAAATGCTATTAAAAATGCCGCTAATGGTATTTTGACTGACCAAGTTCCTAAAGAAATATTAAGTAATTACATTTCACTCAATCAAAAGTCTGAATTTATAAGATTTATAGCGACTTTAGGCATAGCTATCATAGGCTTATTTTTTGTTATACGTAAAATAAATCCAGACCTTAGAGCAAGAAATAAAATTGAAAGAATTTTAATGGTATTGATGTTTATAGCATCATTTATTGCAATTATTGTAACACTAGGAATTGTATTATCATTATTATTTGAAACTCTAAAATTCTTTTCTGACGTCTCACCTTTCGAATTCTTTTTTGGCACAACGTGGTCTCCACAAATTGCTCTTAGAGAAGACCAAGTAGCAGCTTCTGGGTCATTTGGCGCTATTCCTGTTTTTACAGGCACTTTATTAATTACTATAATAGCAATGTGTGTTGCAATTCCTATCGGTTTACTGGCAGCAATATATCTAGCTGAATACGCCAGTCAAAGAACAAGAACAATAGTTAAGCCTCTTTTAGAAATACTCGCAGGAATACCTACAGTCGTATACGGTTTTTTTGCAGCTTTAACGGTTGGCCCTTTTATTAGAAATATAGGAGAAACTTTTGGTTTATCTATAGCTTCAGAAAGTGCTTTGGCTGCCGGTCTTGTAATGGGCATAATGATAATCCCTTTTATATCCTCTCTTTCTGACGATGTTATAAGCGCAGTACCTAATTCTCTAAGAGAGGGCTCATATGGATTAGGGGCTACAAAATACGAAACTATTATATTAGTTATTTTTCCTGCGGCCCTACCCGGAATAATAGGATCCATTCTTTTAGCCACCTCAAGAGCTATAGGAGAAACAATGATAGTCGTTATGGCAGCTGGGCTAGCAGCGAAACTTACTGCTAACCCTTTAGAGTCAGTTACTACAGTTACAGTACAAATTGTTACGCTCTTAATAGGAGACCATGAATTTGATAGTAGCAAAACTATGGCTGCTTTTGCGCTAGGACTAACACTTTTTATTATTACCTTAATTCTAAACGTAATAGCTCTTAAAGTTGTTTTAAAATACAGAGAAAAATATGAATAGAATATTATCAAAAAATCAAAATATTGAAAATTCAACCAATAAAAGACACAGAAAAGAAAAAAGATTTAAATCTTTGTGCTTAGGAGCCGTAATAGTGGCAATATTATTCTTAATAATATTGCTATCTTCATTAGCCTACAAGGGCTTATCAGGTTTTACTAAAACTACAATTCAAATTCCAATATATTTTAATGAAGAAATTATTGACCCTGAAAATACTAGAGATATAGCCGTAATTAATAAAGCCAGCTTTAGAAAAATTTTTAAACAAAGCCTTTTACAAAAATTCCCAGAAGCAAAAGATAATAGAAAAATGTATAGAAATATTTCTAAAATATTTAGTAGGGGGTCTACTTATCTTTTAAAAAACATGGTTCTTGATGATATATCGCTAATAGGCAAGACAATTAATGTTGATTTAATTTCATCCAGCACAATAGATCAATTAAGAAAAAATAATATCAATATTAAAGTACCAGAAAGTGATAGACCTGTTTCAGATGCTACCTTAAAAATATATGATCAATTAAATACTGAAGGTGTTATTAAAAAAAGACTTAATTTTTCATTTTTTAAATACGGTGATAGTAGAAACCCAGAAGAGGCCGGAATTCTTGGCGCTTTATTAGGATCAATGTTTACACTTATTATTACTTTATTATTATCATTTCCTATAGGAGTACTCACTGCTATTTATTTAGAAGAATTCGCTCCTAAGAATAAATTTACGTATTTTATTGAAATAAACATTAATAATCTAGCAGCAGTGCCCTCTATAGTTTTTGGGCTCCTAGGTCTGGCTATATTTTTAAATTTTTTTGGTCTTCCAAGGTCTGTTCCTTTAACGGGTGGATTGGTTTTAACTCTAATGACTCTTCCTACGGTAATAATTTCCTCAAGAGCTTCTTTAAAAGCCGTCCCTCCAACAATAAGAGAAGCCGCATTAGGATTAGGAGCTAGCAAACTGCAAGCTGTATTTAACCATGTCGTTCCAAGCGCAGCGCCAGGAATGTTTACAGGAACTATTATTGGGATGGCTAGAGCACTTGGAGAAACAGCACCCCTACTATTAATGGGAATGGTCGCTTTTATAGTTGAAGTACCTACATCCATATTTGATCCTGCAACAGTCCTGCCCGCGCAAATATATTTATGGGCAGATAGTCCCGAAAGAGGTTTTGTAGAAAAAACATCTGCAGCTATTATTGTTTTAGTTTTGTTTTTAATTATAATGAATAGTCTAGCAATTTGGTTACGCAGAAAATTTGAAGTAAGATGGTAATAATATGATAAAAAACGATAATATAAAAATAACAACTAATGACCTGTGTGTATTCTATGATGAAAAACAGGCTTTATTTGATGTTAACATATCAATTAATGAGAAAGAAACCACTGCATTAATTGGGCCATCTGGATGTGGAAAATCGACCTTACTAAGATGCTTTAACCGTATGAATGATACAATAGAAAATTGTGTTGTGAAGGGAAACATAAATATCGATAATGCTAATGTTAATAATCCTGAAATAGATGTCGTACAGCTAAGAACTAAAATAGGTATGGTGTTTCAGAAACCAAATCCATTCCCAAAATCAATTTTTGATAATGTTGCATATGGTCCAAAAATTCACGGGATGGCAAAAAATAAATTAGAACTAGAAGAAATAGTAGAGAAGAGTTTAAAGCAAGCAGGCCTATGGAGTGAAGTCAAAGATAGATTAAGTCAACCAGGAACCAGTTTATCAGGAGGGCAACAACAGCGCCTTTGTATAGCCAGAGCAATTGCCGTTAGACCCGAAATTATTCTTATGGATGAGCCTTGCTCTGCCCTTGACCCAATAGCGACTGCAAACATTGAGGAGCTAATGGACGAATTAAAAAAAGAATTTACTATCATAATAGTAACTCATAATATGCAACAAGCAGCAAGAGTCTCTAAAAACACTGCTTTTTTCCATCTCGGAAAACTTATTGAACTAGGCCCTACTGATCAGATATTTACTAACCCTAAATTAGAAAAGACTCAAGACTATATAACGGGAAGATATGGTTAGTATATAAAGAAAGGAGTTTAAAAATGTCAGATGAACACGAACATATAGTAAAATCGTTCTCAGAAGATTTAATTCAATTAAAAAATATGATTCTCAAAATGGCTGGCCTAGTTGAAAATCAATTACAACTTTCATTAGACAGTATCCTGAAGCACGACTCAAAAGACTGTGTAAAAATAATTAAAAGTGATAATGAAATAGATGAATTACACATTAATATTCAAAATTATGTAGAAAGAATTATTACTTTACGGCAACCAATTTCTTTAGACTTAAGAAATGTTTTAGCAGCAATGCAAATTGCCAGAGAATTAGAAAGAGTTGGAGACTTAGCTGTAAATATAGCTAAAAGAGCTATAATTATAACTCAACACGCTAAAATTGATAAGCTGTATGACCTAGAAGAATATACTATAATTACCAAAAATGTGCTTAGAGAAGCTTTAGACGCATATGTAGAAAATGATTTGAAGATGGCAAGAAAAGTTTGGGATAAAGATGATTTAATAGACGACCTGTATGCAAAAATATTTAAGCAACTTTTAGAACTTATGAATAATGATAAAAAAATTGCTACGCCAGCTGCACATTTATCATTTGCTATAAAAAATATAGAGCGAATTGGAGACCATGCCACTAATATTGCTGAAGATATATCTTTCATTCTTACTGCTGATAGAAATATGCATATGTCTAATAAAGATTAAACAGGAATAAAAAAATGAATAATAAAATCCTTATAGTAGAAGATGAAAAAGATATAAGAGATTTAATTATTTATTCACTCGAAGGGAAAGGTTACCAAACTATTTCTACTGATGACGGTGAAAAGGCAATAAAAATGTTAAAAGAAAATAAACCTGATCTAGTTATACTAGATTGGATGCTTCCTTCTGTATCTGGTCTAGAAATATGCAGAAGTATAAGACGAGATATAAATACTAAAAATATTCCTATTATAATGCTAACCGCAAAAATTACAGAAGAAGATAAAGTACTCGGCCTAGATAGTGGAGCTGATGACTATATTACTAAACCATTTTCAACTGCAGAGCTTAGTTCCAGAGTGAAAGCAATATTAAGAAGAATAGAAAGGAATAATAATAAAAAACTTAAATATGCAGATATAGAAATGGATTTAGTAGCTCATAAAATAATTAGAAATGGTCGTAAGATCAAATTAGGGCCAAAAGAATTTAAATTACTAAAAAACTTTCTCGAGCAACCTCAAAGAGTTTTTAGTAGAGACCAATTATTAGATAAAATTTGGGGTGAAAATATTTATGTTGAACCGAGAACAGTAGATGTACATATAAGGCGGTTACGTAAAGCCATTACTGCTAATAATGAAATAAATATTATTAGAACTGTAAGAGATGCCGGATATTCATTAGAAGCAGATGTTTAATATAATAATTAACGTACAATATATATTTAAAATATAATGTAATAAAATTGTAATATTAATTAAAAATTATTTTAATATTCGATTGCTACTTTCCAATTAGATTTTTTTTAATTTAATGTATGGAAAAGAGAATGAGAAAATTAAATATTTTTATAACAATACTATTTGGGATGATTTTAGTAAATCATAATGCTTTTTCCCAAGAAGCTGATGCCTTACAAAAACAAATTGATGAATTGCAGAATCAAATTCAAGATTTAACCATTAAAATGAAAGTTGCAAATAAAAAACAAGAAGCTTCTGATGATGCTCCTAAGTTTAAAGTTGGCCCTGGCTTTTCTGTAAAACATGGTAACAAATCTTTTAAAGTCCATGGACGTATGCATTGGGATGTAGGTTATTATGGTGAAGTTAAAGATCAAGATGTTTATGGTTCCGGAACTAATATAAGAAGAGCAAGACTAGGGTTTAAAGGGAAAGCAGATGACTTTAGTTTTACTGCTACCTTTGATAAAGGTGCTTCAGCTAAGGCTGCTTCAGATGTTGCAGACCAAACTAGTATTGATGAAATACACTTTTCCTACCATCCAACTAAAACTATGAAACTATCAATTGGTAAATTAAAGATGCCAATGTATTTTGAAGAAGCAATCTCCTCTAATGATATTTCTTTTATAGAGCGTTCAGTAGCTATTGATATTTTTAGTGATAAGCAGTTTGGTCCTAAAAGGCCTGCTATAAGGTTTACTACTTATGATAAAAAATTAGGGTACTTTTTTGGAGTAGCCCATGGTTTTGGACCAGAAAATAAAATAGATAATAAAGATGGAAATAAGCTTAATACTATAAGAGCGGCTTTTGCTCCTGTACTGTCTAAAACTCAAGTTGTACATTTAGGGGCATGGGGAGCAACAGTAGATTTTGGTGGTGGCTATGCAGCTTCTTTATGTAAATTAGAATACAGAGCTGAATTAAATGTTACCGACGCAAAACCTTTAAAAACTTCATCTATTCATTCTGGAAATAATATTTGCGAAGGAGCTCAACATTATGGTTTAGAAGCTGCTTATTTAGGGCAAGACGGCCAATTCTGGGCATTGGGAGAATATACCGATTATACCGCTTTCAGAAGTGGTTTAGATGGCGCTGAAGTACCGGATTATAATGCAGATTCATCTACTCTTTCTATGGGTTACGTTTTAAATGGTAAAAAAAGATATGATATAAAAAAAGCTGCCTTTAAAGCTCCTAAAGTAGAAACCAAATGGCCAAATAAGGGAACTGGTGTATGGGAAGTAGCTGCACGTTATTCTCATGTAGATATGGATGATAATAATTCATCTAAAATTTTAGGTGGGGTTATGGATAATTACACATTAGGATTAAATTGGTACATCAATGGTAATGCTATGATTAAAGCTAATTACATTAGATCTATCATGAATAATAAAGCAGCTCAAAATGCGGGAGCAACTTCAGCTTCTCTTAATGGAGGAGGTGCAAGCACCGATATTTATGGCATGCGTTTCCAATATAAATTTTAAAAAACAATCTCCTTAGAACAAAAAGGGCTCTATTTTTAGGGCCCTTTTTATTTTGTAGCCTTCCTTAAAATCAAAAGTGCGGGAATTGCTAATAGGGTCGTTAAAATAAAAAAACAAACCCAATCTATATGTTCTAAGTTATAAAAAGAAAACAAACCGTTCCATCCAATTCCTTCCACCATCCATCCTGCAGGAGCTGATAATTGTGTCCTAGATAAAGCCATAAAAGACGTCAAAAGAGCAAATTGTGTAGCTATATATCTAGAATCCACAAGCTTTGATAAATATGCAAGAAAAGCAGCCGTTCCAATTCCTCCTGCTAAATTTTCTATCGAAATTGTTAGCATTAAAACATTTGTATTTACTCCTACAACTCCTTGAATAGCAAAAAATAAATTAGAAAACATTTGGAGCAAGCCTCCAATAAATAATACAGAAACAATATTATATTTTGCTACTAACATCCCTCCTATAAACAGTCCTATTAGAGTTGCAGCAAGACCTATTACTTTAACTATA
>Ga0209036_1000560_pt1 | contig 16449 bp, 18 predicted proteins | sample MarorgKNORR_S2LV_3_FD_188222 | JGI IMG/M metagenome (GOLD analysis project Ga0209036, IMG submission 188222) | Marine microbial communities from the Southern Atlantic Ocean, analyzing organic carbon cycling - DCM_A/KNORR_S2/LV (SPAdes) (version 2) | ecosystem: Environmental > Aquatic > Marine >... | reverse complement strand
GTTAACTTCCGGTAGATTCACAGAAGGTAGCGCGGGTTGCTTTACGGCTGTTATGGGTGGATCGAGAGGGGATGGCAGAGAGGCAGTTCGGGGGTAGAGGAAAAAGGCAACTACCGCACAGGCCGCAATAGGCACCCAAACGGGGATGGAAAGAGTGGGCTCAGTTCTGGGTTCGGTGGACTGCAGGGCATTGATAATACGCGCCCGCAGGAACGGTGGGGCTTCTGGTGTTGGAGAAGGTTGCTCAAGTTGCTCAATGAGCTTTGCCTGTTGTTGGTAATGGTCACGGCAATTTGGACAGTTAGCAATGTGAGTTTTCGTAGAACGAGGTAGTTCCTGATTATCGTCCAGTGCGCGATCAATTTTCCAACGATGAATTAGGCAGAACATGGTGCACTTCCTTTGTTGTAGTTGAGTTGTTGAACTGTTGAGATTGAGTTATCGATTTCGGGTTCTGGATTTATTTTAGCTTCGGATGATTCCAGAGCGGTTCCCAAATTTTTTCTGGCACGATGCAGCATGACTTTCACAGAAGTTTCGCTTCTGTTCATTATACCTGCTATTTCAGCGATACTCAGCTGCTCCCGATACTTCATCCACAGCACATCAAACGCTTCGGGTTTTAATGTTTGTCTAGCGACACGCCATAGGGCTGCGTGCTCTTCGGTTTCAGATACAGTTTGTGCTGGCGTAGCGTGATCAACCATACTCGAAGTAGCCTCCTCAAGTTCGCAGTGTGTTACCCGACCGTGCTTTCGGTAATGACTAACAGTCAGGTTACGGGCGATGGTATAGATCCAAGTAACAAACCGGGCGTCACTACGGAAGAGGTGAAGCTTTTGCCATGCGTTCACAAAGGTTTGCTGGGTGAGGTCTTCAGCGTCCTGCCGTGAGGGTGCTTTTTGACAGAGAAAGTGAAACAATCTGGCCTCATGGCGGCCCACAAGTTCCTCAAAAGCGGCTAAAGAACCCTCTTGGCCTTTGCGGGCTAAATCTTCATCCGATATGTCTGACCAGTTAGCTATTTTAGTTTTTCCTTCAAATATTAGATCGGTCTAGAAATCGATTTTTCCGTCTTTGAGTTGCTTATTGGCCTCCTCAAGAATTGTCGCTACCGGGATTGCCATACTCATGCGAACCAACTGTTTCTCCTGTGAGATTTTCACGTCTTTGAGAAATTTCGCCGCCTCTTTGGCCATTGAGTTTTCAGTATTACCAGCCTGTAGTTGGACGATGGCCAGAAGCCCTTGCATCATTTGCTGGATTTGCACTGCAAACTCGTCGTTAGCCGTATACAAGTGAATGTTCGTCTCAAAGTTTTTGTCCTTCTCACCCATTGTGATGCCGATTTTTTTTACGTTCTCCAGCATCTTAGCTTGGGGAGGAATGGGCAGTCCCTCAAGAGAAGCCATCCCCATGATGAAATAAGCGTTGGGATCAAGTTTGAGTTCCTTGAGTTCCTTTCCTTTCAGGGTTTTAGTTTTTCCACCTAAAGTTGATAGGGCTAGGGAAACGTCCTCTTTAGTGCTCCCCATTACCAGAAGGTTTTCGCTGACGATGGAGCCGTATTCGCGCTCACCGGAATCGTCATCACGCCAAGAATGTAATTTATGTTTGCCTGATTTCTCGGTTTTGAAGGTTTTATTCGATTTGAGCAAAGTCAGCAGGTGTTCTTGATCGAACTTACCACGAATGAGTGCCACGCCGTTTTCATCGGGTTGCTCTGCATCCACATGTCCAAAAGCCGTTACATCAGCCAAATCCATCCGTGGATCAAACTTTAGCATTGCCGAAAGGGCATCAATGGCACCGGCATGTTCATCCATTTGATTCATGGCAAACTTGCCCAATTCGCTGGTTTTGAAACCATCGAAATCCATATGAATAACCCACTGGGCACTGGCCGGGATTTGTTTTGAATTGAGTTTCTCCGCAACAGCAGGGAACGCAAAGATTATCAAAGCAAACGTGGTTTTTAGCATGATTTTCATTTTTAAGGAATACGCACAAGCGGAGAAGGGGGTTACAGAGGAATTAATCCTCCTGCAACCCCTCTTTGAAGGCGTCTTTTAAATCTTGAGCGAATTTGAAGCTGGGAGCGTCTTTGTTGGGCTCATCGGGCGGCGGGGCTGGGCGGTAGGGGCGTTTGAAGTACAGCTCGCGGCGGTCTTCCTTACCGGGTAACACGGCGACCAGTTCCCAGCCTTGAAGGCTGTGTTTTTCGAGCTCCACATTCACGGAGTCTTTCCAGACACCGGGGAGCATCTTGGCTTCCCATCGGCGAGGGGTGCTCATGGGGTCAGGGTAACGCCAGACCCGGAAAGTGCCAGCTTGAAGTGAGGTTAGTCCGCTGGTTTCTCGAGTGCCTGGATCCGGTCAGACAACTCGGCAATCTGATTATCGCGTTGTTCAATGGCCTCGATGCGTTCAGACAACTCGGCAATCTGTTTATCACGTTGCTCGAAGACCGTGGCGGTGAGCTCACTCATTCTCTCCAGACCTTCAGCAAAATACTGCATTCGTTCCTCGATTTGTTCATTCGTCAAACTCACGCGGTCAATGAAACACGAATAAGGATTAAAAGCAGGTTTTAAATGGTGTAGGACAACAAATGTCTAACATGCAGCTCGAAGATTCCCCCGAGATGATTGCAACGGGGGACAATCTAAAAGAAAATGGAGCGAGTGATGGGCTTCGAACCCACGACCTTCTGCATGGCAAGCAGATGCTCTACCAATTGAGCTACACTCGCATCCGTGAGGAGGCGCATTCTAAGGACTTCGGCCGCTTTGGCAAGCGGATTTTAGTCATCGAAATCGTAGACCACCACGCTTTCACAGCAGGGTTTGAAGACTTTTTCAATAAAGTCCACGTGCAAGGGGTGCTCCTGATAGGCGTCCTGCGCGGCTTTGTCCTCAAACACGAGGTTCAGCGCCACTTGGTAGGATTGATCGACCACATCGCGGTGGCTGGGGACCATCTTTCCGCAGTGATAATGCAGTACGCCCGGGCAGGGCTTGAGGTATTGCTCGGCGCCGGCCAGCAGTTTATCGGTGGCATCGGGCACATCGGGTTTGGTCCAGAAAATGACGACGTGTGAAAACATGGCCGTGAAGATACGAAGGCCGGCGGCCGGCTACAACTGATTTTACCGAAACCAAAAATAACAACATGGACTTGCGGGGCGCGCCACCGAGGCGCATCATACCAATTCCGCGAGCTTCTCAAGCAGGAGACAAAATATAATGGCAGAAAAGAAAGCTAAGAAATCCGCCGGGGGCGAAGATGCCCGCCAGGCTAATCTCGACAGCGCGCTCGCGCAGATCACCAAGACCTTCGGTGAAGGCAGCATCATGCGGCTGGGCGATGCGAATGCGCGGTCCAGCATCGAGGGCATTTCCACCGGATCTCTTTCGCTCGATTTGGCTCTTGGCATCGGCGGGGTGCCCAAAGGACGCATCATTGAAATCTACGGACCGGAATCCTCCGGCAAAACCACGGTGATGCTGCATGTGATCGCCAATGCCCAAAAGGCTGGGGGCGTGTGTTCCTTCATTGATGCGGAGCACGCGCTCGATCCGCAGTACGCTCGCAAGCTCGGCGTGAACCTCGATGATCTGCTGGTGTCTCAGCCGGATAGCGGCGAGGAGGCCCTGACCATTTGCGAAACCTTGGCGCGCTCCAATTCCTTGGACGTGATCGTGGTGGACTCCGTGGCGGCGCTCGTGCCTAAGGCCGAGCTGGAGGGCGACATGGGCATGGCCACGATGGGGATGCAGGCGCGGTTGATGAGCCAGGCGCTGCGGAAGTTGGCGGCGATTTTGAATAAGGCGAAGACGACCTGTATTTTCACAAACCAACTGCGTGAGAAAGTGGGTGTGATGTTCGGTAGTCCGGAAACGACACCGGGCGGTAAGGCACTGAAGTTTTACGCGAGTGTGCGAATCGATATTCGCCGACGCGAAGCGATCAAGGATTCGACCGGACAAGTGATTGGCAACCACGTGAAGACAAAGATCGTTAAGAACAAGGTGGCACCGCCGTTTGCCGAGGCGGAGTTTGACATCATGTACAACCAGGGCATCAACCGAGAAGGCAGCATCATCGACGCCGGCCTGCGGTTTGGCGTGCTCGGCAAAAAGGGCGCATGGATCCAGCACGATGGCGAGCTGATCGGGCAGGGTGTGGCTGCGGCGCAACGCACGCTGTCGGACAAGCCGGAGCTTTGCGAGTTGATCGTCAAACAGATCATGGACAAAAAGAACGGCGTGGAGCCGGAAGAGGAAGAGTCTAGCGAAGACGAGGCCACCCCGGCCGAGGCTGCGGAACCCGCCGAATAATTTTGTCATGCGAACCCAAACTGTTTCCCTGCTGGCCTACCTGTACGCCATTGGGTGTGGCACTGGCTGGGGCAAAAATGTCGATACCCCAATCGTCCGCATCGAGAACACCGGCAAACCCTAGCCGCATCATGAGCACCAGCCATTCCGTTGCTGCCCACTTCGACGGCCCGTTTGAGGTCGATGCGCTTGAGGCGTGGGCGACCGAGGTGCGCAAGCAGTTTCCGGCCGAGGAAGTCTCGCTTGGGCTGGTCTTCACCACACCGCAATTTTTTGGGCATGCCACGGAGTTGCTGGAAATCCTTCGCGTGCACGCGCGTATCCCGCTGTTGCTCGGCTGCTCTAGCGGCAGTCTTATCGCCAATGCGCAGGAACTGGAAAAGGAACCGGGCCTTGTGCTGTCGTTGTATCATCTGCCGGAAGCCGAACTGAACGCCATCCGTTTTACGCAGGCGCAAGTGGAGCAGGGTGAGGCGGAGGGGTTTTGGCCGGAGGAAACCGGCGTGCAGGACAGCAACGGATGGCTGGTCTTTGCTGATCCGTTTCATTTGCACGGCGAACAATGGCTCAACCAATGGAACGCCGCCTGGCCCAATGCTCCCATCCTCGGCGGCTTGGCCAGTGGCGAACATCGGGCGCAGCGGACGCAGATTTATTTGAATGGCGACGTGTACGAGGACGGCGGTGTGGCACTCAGCGTGGGTGGCGGCGTGGCGTTGCGCAGTGTGATTTCGCAGGGTTGCACGCCGATCGGCGAAACGTGGACCATCACGCGCGCCGAGCACAATGTGATTCACGAGATCGGCAACCGGCCAGCCTACGAGGTGTTGGTCGAGACGTTCGAAGCGCTCAGCGACACGGACAAGGAAAAGACGCGCGGCAACCTGTTCGTGGGCATGGTGGTGAACGAGTATCTCGACGAGTTTCATCGCGGCGATTTTCTCATCCGCAATCTCATCGGCGCCGATCCGAACAATGGCGCCATCGCCGTTGGTGCTCTACCGCGCGCTGGACAGACCCTGCAGTTTCAACGCCGCGACGCCCGCGCTGCCGGTGAGGATTTTGATGAACTGCTACATCGCGCCAGTGAAACACTGGAGGACGCCACCGTGTATGGCGGATGCCTGTGCTGCTGCAATGGGCGTGGCAAAAACCTGTTTGGCGCCTCCGATCACGATGCCGGTCTGGTACAGCATCACCTGGGCGAGATCGGCCTCAGCGGCTTCTTTTGCAACGGCGAAATCGGGCCCGTGGGCGAGAGCAATTATCTCCACGGCTACACCGCTTCGCTGGCGCTTTTCGTGGAGAAGGCAAACGTATGAGCGAACCGGACGCGCTGCTGCACGATTTCCAATCCATCACCGAGCCCCTACGCTTGGAGGAACTTTTTACTCAGCCGCAACCCACCGATCTGGAGATCGGCTGTGGTGACGGCGGCTTTCTTCTCGAGTACGCTCAACGCCATCCCGAGCGCAATTTTCTGGGCGTGGAACGTTTGCTCGGTCGCGTGCGCAAGCTCAGCAAACGTGGCCAGCACGCCGGTCTGAACAACCTACGCCTGCTGCGCATCGAAGCGCGTTATGTGTTGGATTATCTTCTGCCCGAGCGCGCCTTCAGCGCCGTGCACATTTACTTTCCCGATCCGTGGCCCAAGGACAAACACGCGCGCCATCGCCTGATCCAGCCCGACTTTCTGCCGAGCATCCGACGCATCCTCGCGCCCGACGGCGTGCTCTACCTGCGCACCGATGCTTCACCGTACTTCGAACAAATGCAGAATACTTTCCGTGACGCCGAAGGGTTCGCGGAGGAATCCACGCCCGCTGCCTTGTCGGAAATCACCACTGAATTCGAACGCCAATGGCTAGCCGAAGGCAAGCGCACGCACTACGCGGCCTATCGCCTCAACAGCTGAAGCGGTCACACATCAATCACTGGCCCATCGTCATCATCACGGTCATAGCCGCGCTTGTCCGGCGGGCGTTCGCGTGGTTGGGCGCGTTTGAAGTGCACTTTGGAATTACCTTTACCGCTCAGGGAATTGGCTATCAGCGTGACAATCGAAATCACCAGCGCGCCCCAGATTGCGGACCAGAAATCCTCTACCTCAAAGCCATTCACCAACTCGCCTGTGAGCTTGAGTAGAATGGCGTTGATCACGATCAGAAAAAGGCCGAGCGTGAGGATGAGCAGCGGCAGGCAGCCGAGCAATAACAGCGGCCGGAGGAATGCATTCAGCGCTCCGAGCACCAGCGAAGCGAGCAGCAGGTTGGCGGGGGTGTCGTAGGTGATGCCGCCAACCACATTCACGGCCACCAGAACGGCCAACGTGCCCACCACGAATTGGTGGAGGAATTCCTTCACCTTATCGCCGGACGTTTTCTCTTCCACGTTCATGCGCCTTGGGTGAGGAAGAACTGAGCGTTCTCGCCTTCAAGACCGGCGGCCTCGACGCTCGCGGGCAGCAGGGCGAACCCGCCGGCTTCCAGCCTCAACGGTTCCTCGCCGGCGTGAATGGTCAACGTGCCGTGGGTCACCGCCAACACGCGCATGCCTTCTCCCGGACAAAGCTGGGTTGCGGAATCTTCCAGCCGCACGAGGCTCAGATCGAACACTCCAAGTTGATGGGCGATCGGGGAAACGGAATGTCCCTCGGCAGCTTCCCATTCCGGCGTGGCCAAGGCGGGCGTGGTGTCAGTGAAATCAATCGAAGCCAGCGCCTGTTCCACATGCAAATCGCGGGGTTGGCCGTCGAGGCCGGTACGATCCCAATCGTACACGCGGTAGGTGGTGTCCGAATCCTCCTGAATTTCAAAAACCACCGTGCCGGCTCCCAGCGCGTGCAGGCGGCCGCTGGGAATGAAGAGCGCCTTGTCCGCTTCAGCAGGAATGGCGTGCAGGCAGTCGGCGAAGCCGGGTTGGCCGAGACGTTCGGCGAACGTCTCGCGAGTCATGTCTTCGGGCAGGCCGGCAATGATCCGGGCTTCGGGTGTGGCGTGAGCGATGTACCACGCCTCGGTCTTGGATTCTCCGCCGAGCGCGGGGGCAATCTCGGCCGGCGGATGGACTTGTACGGAAAGATCCGCCTCGGCATCCAGTAGCTTGGCGAGCCAAGGGAAGCGGCCGTTTCGGTCCGGCACGTTGCCCAGCAACTCCTCGGCGTGTTCTTCCATCAGCCAACGCAGGGAGAGACCCGCGAGAGGGCCGTTGGCGATGATGCTTTCGGCCCCGGGGCGGTCGCTGATTTCCCAGGATTCTCCGATGCGCTTATCGGCGGGCAACGGTTTGCCAAACAACGATTCGAGATTGCGCCCGCCCCAGACGCGTTCCTGGAAAATGGGCTGGAAGGTCAACGGGTAGAGCATGGGCTCAACCCTCGATGTATTTGCCGTGGCGACGATACTTGGCGTAGCGTTCCTGCAAGCGGATCTCCGGATCGATCTGCTCCAGCTCATTCAGGTTGCGCAACAACGCATCGCGCAGGGTATCCGCCATGGCATCGTGATCGTTGTGCGCGCCGCCCAACGGCTCGGGCACCACCTCGTCCACCAGATTCAACTCGTGCAAATCGTTGGCGGTGATCTTCAGCGCCTCGGCCGCCTGCGGAGCAGCGGCGCGGTCTTTCCAAAGAATGGCGGCGCAACCTTCGGGGCTGATGACCGAGTAATAGGCGTTTTCCAGAATCAAAGTGCGATCGCTCACGCCAATGCCGAGCGCGCCGCCGCTGCCGCCTTCACCGATCACCACGGAGATCATTGGTACGCTGAAAAGCGTCATCTCGCGCAGGTTAATGGCAATGGCCTTGGCGATGTGGCGTTCTTCGGCGGCCACGCCGGGATAGGCGCCGGCGGTGTCGATCAGGCAAACAATCGGCAGCCCAAACCGGTTGGCCATGCCCATGATGCGCAGGGCCTTACGGTAGCCTTCGGGATGGGCGCAGCCGAAGTTGCGTTTGATATTCTCCTTGGTATCGCGCCCTTTCTGGGTGCCGACCACCATCACGCGGCGTTCGCCTAGCATGGCAAAGCCGGCCACGATCGCGTGGTCATCATGAAAGAGCCGGTCGCCGTGCAGTTCGGAAAAGCCGCTGAAGGTTTTGTTGATGTAATCGAGCGAGTAGGGTCGCTGCGGATGCCGCGCCAGCTGCACGCGCTGCCAGGCGCTGAGGTTGGAATAGAGCTCGCGCTTCTTGGCCTCAATCTTCTCCTCGAGCTGCCGGATTTCATCGCCGATATCCAGAGGGACATCAGTTTCCTCCGGTTGTTCGCGCAATTCCTCGAGGCGGCGTTGCAGGTCGATGTACGGTTTTTCGAAATCCAGCAGGTGCTTCATTCGTGAGTAAGGGTAACGGCTCAGGCTGGGTTTGCAATGGGGAACTCTTCTCAGGTGAGCCAGAGCAGCAAAATGATCTCGGCCAGCGTGATGGCGCCGAGAAGGGCCCACGCAGCGGCTTCGCGTGCGGCGAGATTTTTCTGACGCACGCCGCCCAGCCAGAATTGCAGTTTGGCCGAGCCGAGCTCGATTTCGTCCCCGTTACCCAGTGGTGTGATCTCATCGGCCGGTTCACCATTGATCATGACACCGGCTTCGGGGTGGCGGCGCAGGATGAATTGCTGGTCGGCATTGATGTCAATTTCGCCGTGTTGCTCCCACACGCCTTCCTCGGTAAGCTGCAAATGGCATCCCCTGCTGCGGCCCAATCGAAGCGGGAGTTGATCGGCTGACAGCACGTGTCCGGCGGCCGCGCCATGGCGTACTTGCAGTTGAACGAGGCTGGGTTTCGAGGAATTCATGTACCTCGATTTGCTCGCCACAACAGCCAGCCGCCAATGAATTGAAAGAGGAACACGGGAATCCACACGAGATAATGCGGATGCCAATGCGGTTTGCTCTCGAGCGCCTGGCCGAGAATGACAAAACTGTAGTAGATGAGAATGAGCACCAGCGCCATGGCCACGCCCGCGGTGGTCTCGCGACGGTGCGTGCGAATGCCGAGTGGAATGCTGATGAGCGTGAAACCAATCGCGGCAAATGAAAAAGAGACCTGCCGATGCAGCTGCACTTTCAAGGGCATTTGGTTGAGGGCAAACCGGTCGCCGGCGCGGATGTCGCCTTCGAGAATTTCCAAAACCAAATGGGCCGGCGTCGCGTCGCCGTTGAAGCGCGCCCGCCCTACAGAGTTATCGTCCCGCAGGATCTCCAGCTCCAATCCCTTTTCCGGTAGGCTCCGCGTGGAGTAATGCACGAGCGCGGTGGATCCGTTACTGTCCACATTGAGGATTTCGCCGTGGCGCTGCAATTCGCGCCGCAACTGGCCGAAGGTCAGGTAACTCAGCTTGGCTTTGAAGACGCGTTTTTCCATATCTGCCATGGCTATGGGCAGGATAATTTCGCCGCCAGCCATGGGCATCCATTCCGGTGCGGAAGGAAATGGCTGAGCTTCGGTTTCGGGTTCCGGCACGGCATTGGTTGTCACTGAGTTGGTGGCGGGCGCTTCGGGCGGGGTTTCCTCTTCCTCCGGTTCATCTGATCCTCCGAAGATGACTGAGAGCTTGTCCGCTCGCACATTCACTTGGGCTTCGATCAGGCGGAAAATAAATTGCTCGGTGGCTTCATTATATTCCACTTCACCGCGCGCGGCGCGCGTGCGCTGGATGAGTTCGCCTTGGTCCATGCGATTGAGCAGGATGTTCTGCATCGTCCAATGATGTGGATTGGCTGTATCGCGTTCGAGTTGCCCAATGTAGATCACGTGATCAGGGACCTCGGTGACAAAGGTGTTTTCCGACAACAACGCGGACGGATTGGTTTTGGCCAGGTCATAAACCAATTGCTTGTAAGCCGTGCGGCAGCGGGGTGCGATCTCCAGATTGATCAATGCGCATAGACCGCTCATCAGAAGACTGAACACAATGACTGGGGTCACTAGGCTGAGCAGGCTCACTCCGCCGGCGCGGGCGGCGGTGAGTTCCTGGTCGGCACTGAACCGGCCGAAGACCAGTAGCATGGCCGTGAGTAACCCCATCGGCAGCGAAAAGGAGATCACAAACGGCACCAAGAGGGCGAACGCCTTGGTCACTCCCCAGAGCGAGGCCTGGCCCTTGACCACCAGCGCGAGCACCTCCTTCATGGCGTTGCCCATCATCAGCACGGCCGTGAAGATGCCAACAGTGAGCACCAGCGTGGCCAGCACCTGAGAGAGCAAGTACCGATGAAGCGTTTTCATGCCATGAGGCCCCCGGCCCCGGCGGGCAACTTAAGCGAACGCAGCGATGGTGTCACGTTGGGAGGTGGGGCGGAGGAGGAAAAGAAATGGTGGCTGGACCCGGGTTCGAACCGGGGACACACGGATTTTCAGTCCGTTGCTCTACCAACTGAGCTATCCAGCCACAACCGCCACGGATGCGACGGGCGGGTTACTATGCCCAAAATACCCGCCCCATCAAGCCCTTTTCCGCCCGATTCCTGCGCGCTAAATGCCGACCGCTCTTGCCTTGTGCCGGCGTTTTCCCTCACACTGCTTCCTATGCCGACCTACATTTACCAAACCATTCCCAAGAAGAAGGGCCAGAAACCCAAGCGCTTTGAGTTGGTCCAGTCGATGAAGGATAAGCCTTTGAAAAAGCATCCCGAAACCGGTGAACCGGTTGAGCGGGTGATCACCGGCGGGTGCGGTGTGGTCTTTCATGGACCCAGCATCATGAGCATGAACGTGCCACGAGGTCGAAAGTAAGCGCCCGCTTGTCCTTGTCCTGATCGGCGAGGAACTGCTGCACGCTTTTTGCAGAGGAATCCGCTCGGTAAATCTAGCGTGGTACGCCGAAGAAATTCCGCATCCGAAGCCGGCTCGGCCAGTGGTTGGTCCCCGGCCTTAGCGGCAATCAGCCGGTCAATGGCTTGATGTGAGGTGTTGCCTCATTGGCCCGTGTTCAACGGGCGTGGAGTTTACTCAGTGGATTTTTGAGGAGCCGGGGCGGACTTTTCGCCGCCCTCTGTTTCCTCACCGGTTTCGCCGGGTTCGCCTTCCTCGGAGGCTTCCGGGGCGGGCTTGGGCTGTTCGCCCTTCTTGGCGGCCTCGAGTTTGGCCAGGAATTTCTTGGGATCCTTCTGGAAATCCCCCACGCAGCCTTCGCAGCAGAACTTCACTGTTACTCCTTCATGCTTGTGAACGAAGGCGCCGCCCATGCTCTCGAGATCCTCATCGGAAACCAGACAGGTTTTGAGCGGATAATCGTCGCCACCGGCACTGGAAGTCTCCTTGTGCTCGCCCGGACCGTGGTCCGGTTTGCCGTCACCGTCGTGATCGTGGTCGTGATGGTCGTGGGATTCGCCGCCACAGCCGAGGAAAAGGCCGCCGGCAATGAAGGTCACAGGGATGAGCTGGAATAAGGTCTTCATTTTCATGAGATCATTCTGCCGGAAGGAATGAGGGAACGCCAGAAATTTTGTAGGCTTCGCGGGATTGGTGGCCGGCCATTCCCATTGCTTTTTCACGGGTGTTATGGTTCAAAATGCGCCAGCACTGACATGTCCGACTACTCACTCGAGAATTTCGAACGTCCGCAGTTGGAGACGCCCAACGGCGAGCAGCGTATTCTCATGCACTCCTGCTGTGCGCCGTGCTCGGGCGAGGTGATGGATGCTATGGCGGCGAGTGGGATCGAGACGACGATATTTTTCTATAACCCCAACATCCACCCGCGCACCGAGTACGAGCTGCGCAAGGAGGAGAATATCCGGTACGCCGAGAAGCTCGGCATGGAGTTTGTGGATGCCGATTACGACACGGACAACTGGTTCGAGCGCGTGCGCGGCTTGGAGCAGGAACCCGAGCGCGGCGCTCGTTGCACTGTGTGTTTCGACATGCGCTTCGAGCGTACCGCCCTGTACGCCGCTGAAAACGGCTTCAATCTAATCAGCAGCACCCTCGGTATTTCCCGTTGGAAAAACATGGATCAAATCAACGCCAGCGGGACCCGCGCCGCCGCGCGCTGGGAAGATATGACCTACTGGACCTTCAACTGGCGTAAGCAGGGCGGCGCTGCCCGCATGATTGAACTCTCCAAGCGCGAGGAGTTTTATCAGCAGGAATACTGCGGTTGCGTCTACAGCCTCCGCGATACAAACGATTGGCGCCAACAAAACGGCCGCGAGAAAATTGAGCGCGGTGTGAATTTTTACGGCAAGGCGGAGGTGGATTGTCCGACCGATTCAGAGGAGTAACGCGCCCACAGGCACAGCGTCTTCGCCGAGTTCGGCAAGTTTGACTTGAGGGCCGTTGCCATATATTTCCATCAGGAAACCGGGCAGTTGTTCCTCGATACTTTTGCGGAGGGGGACCCCTATTAATGACAGGCCTCCGCCAAGGGTGATCACCTGCGGATGGAACAGGTGCGTGACGTGCGATAAGGCGAAAGCGAGGTCTCGAGTGACGGTTGTGAGGATGTCCTGCGCAAGGGAATCCCCCTGCGCAAGGGCTTCAGTGAGGTGCTTAGCTTCGCCACCGGGAGTGTCGCCGCACAGGGAGATAAGGAGGCTTTCAGGATGATTGCCGAACGCTGCACGGATGGCGCGGTCAACGGCCCAGCCGGAACAGCGGTCCTCCACGGTGGTACCGTCGGGATCCAGTCGCAGATGGCCAACCTCGACTTCGCCGGGTTTATCGCCGTGATATATCTTCCCTTCAATCACGAGCCCGCCGCCAACGCCGCTGCCCATGTTCATATAAAAGGCGGGATTGAATCCGCGGCCTGCACCTCGAAGGGCTTCACCGAGGGCTGCAGTGTTGGCATCGTTTTCGATGACGACCGGTAGCTCAGTGAGTTCGTGCAGCCAATCGCGCAATGGGAAACCACTCCAGCCTTCAATCTGGTGGGAGACTGCCACCGTGCCCGCGGCGATATCCACCGGACCGCCAAAGCCGAGGCCAATGCGCTCGGGATGATGCTCGGCCAGGATCGGCGGCAGTTCTTCAGCCATGCGGTCTCGTATCACCGGACCGCCACCGGCAGGATCTACGGTAAATCGGCAGCGATCAATGATCCGCCCTTCGGCATCACCCACCACGATCTGTTGTTTCGTGCCGCCAATCTCGATGCCGATCCGGGTCATGGCGTTAAATCAACTGCAACGACTTTTCGGCTTCTTCGCTCCACTCGGCTTGGCGGCTGGCCATGTTTGGATCGATGAGGTTTTCGTCGTAGGAAGGGATCATGGCTTTCATGCGCTTGTGACCTTCATCGGTTTTGAGAAGGTCGCTGAAGCAATCCTGCACAATTTCCAGAATAATGTTGGTAGACACGGAGGCCCCGGGTGAGGCGCCGAGCAGGGCGGCGAGAGTTTTGTCTTTGTCGGACAAAACCTCGGTGCCGAAGTGCACGATGCCGGCGTCGCCGTCCTCCTTTTTAACCGCCTGCACGCGAATGCCGGCGTCGATCAGCTCCCAATCCTCGGTGCGGGCGTCGGGATAAAAATTGCGCAGCTCTTTCATGCGCGTGTTCATGCTCTGCAGGCCTTGTTGAATGAGGTAACCGACCAGCGGAATGTTGTGAAGCCCCACCTTGATGAGCGAGGCGATGTTGTCCAGCCGGATGGAGCCGGGCAAATCCCAGAAGCTGCCGCCGCCGTGCAGGAATTTGGTGGTCCATGCGGCGTACGGGCCGAAGAGGAGGGATTTCTTACCGTCGATGATGCGTGTATCCAGATGCGGCACAGCCATAGTGGGCGCAGCGCCGGGCGAAAGACCGTACACCTTGGCGACGTGTTGTTCGACGACTTCTGGCTTATCGCACCGTAGCCATTGGCCACCGATGGGGAATCCGCCGAAGCCTTTGCTCTCGGTAATACCGGATTTTTGCAGCAAGGGTAGACTGCCGCCGCCGGCGCCGATGAATACAAACTTCGCCGAGTTGGTAAACGTGCGGCCGCTTTGCAGGTCTTTCACCTCCACATCCCAGCCGTCCTTCGTGCGGGTGAGATCGGTCACGCGATGCTCGGTGGCGTAGCCGCCGCCGTCCTGTTTGCCCAGCCATTTTACGAGCAACTCGGAGAGAGCACCGAAATTTACATCCGTGCCGCGATCCATCTTGGTGGCGGCAATCGGCGTCTCATCGCGGCCCGACAGCAGCAGCGGCCCCCATTCGCGGATCGTGTCGCGATCCTCAGTGTACTCCATGCTGCTGAAAAAATGATGGGCACTCATGCCCTTGTGCCGTGAGCGAAGGAAATCCACCTGTTCTTGGCCGTACACGAAGGCGATGTGCGGCACGGCATTTACGAACCTGCTGGGATCCTCGATCATCCCGCTGCGCACGGCGTAGCCCCAGAAATATTTGGACTGCTCAAACTGATCGAAAATCTCGATCGCCTTGGCGACATCCACCTCGCCGTCAGCGCCACGGTTGGGCGTGTAGCTCAGCTCGCAAATTCCTGCATGGCCCGTGCCGGCGTTGTTCCAGCCGTTGGAACTTTCCTGCGCCAGCTCGGGGGTGACTTCATAGAGCTGAATCTTCAGGTCCGGCTGCAGATTTTTCAGCACGCCCCCCAGCGTGGCGCTCATCACGCCGCTGCCGATCAAAATGACGTCTGGATTCTCAATGTGCTCAACACTACTCATAAAGGGCCGACAACATGGGGAAAAATTTACGGCAAGCCAAGCAAACGGTGCATTGAATTGCTCGGCTCACACGGTACAATCTCCGCAGATGAACACACGTTTCCTGTTATTGCCGGTGATTGTGTGGGCGGCGGGTTCGCTGGCCGGTGCTGAATTCACCGCGGCGGACCTCGAGTTCTTTGAAAAGAAAATCCGCCCCGTGCTGGCTGAGCATTGCTACAAATGTCACAGCGCTGATGCCAAGAAACTAAAGGGTGATCTGATGCTCGATCATCGGGACGGCGTGTTCAAGGGCGGCGACACAGGGCCGGCGATTGTTTCCGGCAAGCCAGATCAGAGTTTGCTCATCGAAGCGATCGAGTACGACAACGTGGATCTTGAAATGCCGCCACGCGGCAAGTTAAGTGATCAGCAGATTACCGACTTCACAGAGTGGGTGAAGCGCGGCGCGCCGTGGCCCAAGGAAGCGGCCGTTGGCCCGGGCGCCCGGGAGCAGTTCGACCTCGCCAAACGCAAGGCCGAGCATTGGGCTTGGCAACCGGTTCAGGCCGGCGCCCCACCCAAGGTGAAACAGGCCGACTGGCCCGCGTCGCCGATCGATCAGTTCATTCTCGCCAAGCTGGAGGCCGCCGGTCTCAAGCCCGCCGGTCCGGCTGATAAACGTGCGCTCATTCGCCGTGCCTATTTTGATCTCATTGGACTGCCGCCCACGCCGGCGCAGGTGGAGGCGTTTGTGGCGGATAACTCGCCCAAGGCCTTTGAGAAGGTGGTGGACGAACTGCTCGCCGCACCGCAATACGGCGAGCGCTGGGCGCGCCATTGGCTCGATCTGATGCGTTACGCGGAGACGTTCGGGCACGAGTTCGATTATATGAATCAGGAAGTGTGGCGCTATCGCGATTACGTGATCCGCGCTCTCAATGACGATGTGCCCTACGATCGTTTTGTGAAGGAACACATCGCCGGCGACCTACTCAAGCCGCGCTTCGCCAAGGACGGCGGCTGGAACGAAAGCCGGCTGGCCACCGCTTGGTGGTGGCTCGGCCAGCACTGTCATTCGCCGGTGGATGTGCGTGCCTATCAGGCGGAGATCATCGACAACCAGATCGACGTGCTCGGTAAGGCGTTTCAGGGCATGACCATCGCCTGCGCGCGCTGTCACGATCACAAGTTTGATGCCATCAGCACCAAGGATTACTACGCGCTGTACGGCATGATCGGCAGCGGCAGTTTCTCGCACGGCGCAGTTGATGGCCCGGAGAAATTCGCCGAACTGAAAAAGGGATTGGCGGATTTGAAACAGAAGATTCAGCCGGCCCTGCCAAAGCCCGCCGAAGCCGCGCCCATACCGGCGGCGGAAGCGAACAAACAATACAAGCTCATCTCGGACATCCGCAAAACGCAGGGCCGCGATTGGTTTGCCGACGGCGCGGCGTGGGCCGATTCGCTGACCTATACCGATGATTTCACCGTCAACGCCAAGGTCGCGCGCCG
>Ga0209036_1000559_pt1 | contig 16455 bp, 12 predicted proteins | sample MarorgKNORR_S2LV_3_FD_188222 | JGI IMG/M metagenome (GOLD analysis project Ga0209036, IMG submission 188222) | Marine microbial communities from the Southern Atlantic Ocean, analyzing organic carbon cycling - DCM_A/KNORR_S2/LV (SPAdes) (version 2) | ecosystem: Environmental > Aquatic > Marine >... | reverse complement strand
ATTAGATAAGGGAAATGATAACTATATAATTAATTTTCAAATGCCTACAAAAATATCGACTGATATGAATTTAAGCTTTGGGCTAGGTAAAGTTGATCTTGATTTTTCAGGTTTAAGAATTTCAAAACTAACGATGGATTGCGGCTTAAGTGATGTCACACTTATCAGCAAAAAATCAAATATAATAGATTGTGAAAGTATAAAAATTTCAACTGGAGTTTCTGATTTTAATAGTGTTGGGTTAGGAAATTTAAATTCTTCCTTCTACCATTTTGACGTTGGAGTTGGTTCAGCTGAAATTGATATGTCTGGGTCCGCAAATAGAGATACAAAAGTTAAAATTGAAGTAACATTCGGTTCTCTTGAATTAAAACTCCCTAAAAACACAAATCTAAATTTAATTGTAGATCAAAATCTTCTTAGCTCCGTAAATATAAAAGACTTAGTCTCATCTGGAGATGGAAAATATGAAAGTATAGAGAATCAAAAACGTTGGGCGTCAATGGACATTGAAATTTCAGTTGGTGTGGGTTCTATTGACGTATTTATGGAATAATATAATAAATTTATTTTTTTGATTCGTTTACCGATTTAATATTCCTTTTTAAACCCATTAATTTTGTTCGTTTTGCAGCTGATTTTTTAAATGTGGTCGAAAATTTTTCTTGATCTATCTCAAGCCATTTTTGATCAGTATTATTAATAATATCTGCTCTAGGTTCAAAATATTTTTCTTCACTAATCTTTGAAAAAGAAATATTCCATGGACATACTTCCTGACAAATATCACATCCATATATCCACCCATCTAAATCATCGTGCCCTTCTATGAAATCACCTCTATGTTCAATTGTTAAATAGCTTATGCATTTCCCTGAGTCTAACTCATATTCACCTAGTGCATGAGTTGGACAAGCGTCAATACACGCAGTGCAACTTCCACATAAATCTTTTGTGAATGGATCGTCAGGTTCTAATTCAAAATCAATGATTATCTCACCCAAGAACAACCAGCTCCCAAAATCAGTACTAATTAAATTGGTGTGCTTTCCTTGCCAACCCAAGCCAGCTCTTTGCGCCCAAACTTTCTCCATAATTGGGGCAGTATCAACACAGACTAACCCTTTAACGTTTGGTTTTTTATTTTTTATAAATTCTAATAAGGAGAATAATTTTGATTTAATAACCAAATGATAATCATCTCCCCATGCATAATTACTAAATTTAAAATCACTTGTTAAGTCAGATTGCTCTTTCCCAACATAGTAATTCATTCCTAAGGATATCACAGTTTTAGCTTCTGAAAAATAATTAAATATATTACCTCTCTCAGATTTTCGATTTTCAATCCATTCCATATCAGCATGTTTTTTTTGATCTAGCCACTCATTCAACCTTTCTTGCTCCTGTTCTGTTTTGGCAGCTTTAGCAATCCCAACTTTATGAAATCCTAGCTCAATCGCCTTTTCTTTTATTATATCTGAAGTAATCATTAGTTAAATAAAAATCCTAAATAAGCCATAACGGATATTCTATTATAATTATTGGAAACCTTAAAAGGCTTTGAATTATTTTGCTTTTGATACTCAGTTTCTTCTTGGAAACTTTCATACCCAATAATTATTCCGCTAATGATTCCATTACTTAACGGACTAGAGATATTGCAACTGAACTCATAACCATCATCTTGAATAGACCCATAAAATAATATATCTAGATCCGCTTCATAGAAAGAATCAATTTTAGGTTTATACCAAGATTCATACATTATACTGCTATCACTATAATAACTATAGATCGATAGACCTTGCATATCTATTCCTAAATACACCTCATTGGATTGCTTCAATTGATTTGATAGAGTGATATTTGACCCAAGTCCAACATCAATTGATAAATCATTTGATATAGATTTATTTAGACCTAAAGAAAAATTTGAAATTAAGTTTGTATTTGAATAGTAATCAATCTGCCCTAACCACATACTCCCATATAAACCATTTTTATTTTGTATATTGGTGAAAACTTCCATATCTATTCCATCATCAGCAATATTAAAAAATCCACCTAAATTATATTTCTCCCCTTCAATTATAATATTGTCCATATTTGATTGAGCATTTAATGTAACTAAATAAAAAAATCCTGTTATATAAACTCTTATTTTCACTGAAAATAACTTATTGATTACCCATGACTATTTTTTGATACCATAGTATGCCAATTATAGTTTTAACATCGGTGATTTTATTAGACCATACAAGATTTAATGCTTTATCTAATGAAGTTGGCATTAATTCAAGAAACTCATCAACATCTCTATTCTCCTGAGTTTTTATTAAGTCCTTTGCTAAAAATATGCTCATTTTTTCATTAGCAAACCCTATTGCTGGATGAATTGTCGCAATAAAATTTAATTTATTTGCTTTGAAACCGATCTCCTCTTCCAGCTCTCTTTTTGCACATTCTTCTGGAGTCTCACCTTTATCTAATTTACCCGCAGGAAGCTCAATAAACTCCTCACCTACTGAATATCTAAATTGCCTAATCATTGCAATATCTCCATTAGGAAGAATAGGGATAACTACAACAGCTCCAGGATGGTTTATCCATTCTCGAGAGCTAGTTTTGCCATTTGGTAGGATGACATCATCTTTCCTAACATCCAAAAAGTCACCACTGTAAACAATCTTAGAATTAATTTTTTTTTCTTTTAAATCAGACATTTTTAAAATGATACCTAATTGTCAAAACTTTTTAGAATTCGCCTTGCTTTTTTTAACCATTCCCAATCTGAAGCATAATTATCTACAGATGGGGTTCTTTCGATAACCATCTTTAATAAATCTACCGCTGCCTCTTTCTTTTTATCTTTATTTAAAGCCTGAGCAAGATAGACTACTTGAGCTATTTCAGCCTCACCAGTATCATAAGCACGTTGTAACCACATTATTGCATCTTTATTACTTGGCCAAGAAAGAATAAAGGGCACGTAAGGCGATTTGTAATGCACTGCTCCCAATAGAAAATACCCTGCTCCGTTTTCATAATTTGGATCTAATTCAATTATCTTTTTAGAGTGGAATCTCATTTGATCTGCTACTCCTTCCCTAGCAGCAGCAAGAATTCCATATTCCTCCGCCCAGCTACCAAGGTTGACTAAATACCAATAACGATACTCAACAGACTCAGGGAATTTTTCAACATATTCTTGCCCAAGGTTTTTACCTTTTTTTAAAAACTCTTTTTTCAGCTTCTTATCTTCAAGAACAAATTTTGATTTAAAATAGTAAGATTTTAGAAGGTATAAAGAGGCTTCATCTTTATCTTTATCATCATTTAATGCATTCTCAAAATAAGAGATGGCTTTAGCTATTGGCTCAGATTTTGCTTTATTTTCAACGCAATCTGAATGCCTTAGATTATATTGGACTACGCCTTTTTCAAGTTCAGATTGGCATAAGATAAAGGAAGATAAAAAAAAAAGACTAAAAAATAGCTTATTAAACATTTCTATTAAAAATATTCGATGTAAATAATTTTTATTTCACGCTTAAAATAATCTACTTTGTCTTCATCAAATAATAAATTATTAAAATTTAATTCTAGATGGAGATGCTCAACAAAAGTCCAACGAATAGCGGCATTTAGATATCCACCACGACTAATGGCTAATGTTTCCGTTGTCATATTATTTTCATTTAGAGCTGCATTATACTCCATTAAAACAGAAAATTCTGGATTTAATTCAATATCAAATCCAAAAAATAAATTTGGATCTTCATCCCCGTCATCTGTTTCTGTAAAATTATAACTCACACCACCATGTAAACCTAGATTGCCTAACCCAGTCTTCCAGTTTTTACTTGCACTAAAGTATAAACCATATGCTTTCATATCATAACGATTCAGAGAATCACCCTGATTGAAATTGCCAAACCCTTGTGTATTTAAACCAAATGCTACTCCTGGAGAAGTAATAGACTCGTCAATGAGCATATATTTTAAGTTAGCTTCAGGTCTTGGATACCATCGAAGGCTATCATCTCCAATCAAATTTGGAGAACCATATGAAAGACCAAATTGAAACCTATCTGTGATACCTGCTCTTAGACCAAGAATCATACCTCCACCATCTTGTATCCGCATTCCCAAAGAAAAACTCCCTCTCATTAAAGTTGCTGCGGTTGGGACGGTAATCAAATCAGTTGGAGGTGGATAATTTTGCCCAGTGGGGTAGGTTTGCCCAAGTATTAGATTAAAAAATATAAGTAGTACTATGATAAATTGTTTCAATAGCTTTTCCTAAACTCAATTGCCTCAGGATAAATTACATCTCCCATACGCGAGGTCAAAGAACGTACATTGTTAAATGGTACTGTAAGTAAACCATCGTTATTAGATAACCTAAATTGAATACCGTTTTGATTAGTCCCTACGAAATCAACTTCTAATGATTGCCCAGACTTAAGGACTAATTGATCAAATACACTATGCGGAATAATCGGATTATTTGATGTTATAATCCTCTTTTCCTTGATTTCTTTTTGAATGATATCGTATTCATCTAATATGTTTCCCGTCCTTGGTGGCGGAGTTCGATATAGCTGGTCAGCCGGTACCATATCTAATGCCACCTCTGAAACTAATTTATTATCTCTACCATATTCCCAGATCTGAGTAACATTAGACATTAAATCGAACTTATAATTAAACTTTCGAATTATTTCGCCAGAAGGTAGTTTTCTCCATCGTTCTTCTGATAAGAAATTTAAATAATCGTAATCCAATTCAATCTTACCATATTTTAAACCATCTATTGTTTCAAAAATAATTTGTGTTACTTCTTCTCCCCTAGGAATAATAAAAGTTGAACGCTGATCAACAAGATTGACACTTTCTTTTTCTATAGAATTTGATTTTTGGAACTCAACACTCCATGGTTCATCATTGCTATATACAACTAATTCTAAAAATTTCCCTTCACTATTTACCTCACCTTTTTTCACCAAAACTTTGTCACTGTTATATTCCATTATTTCACGTTTCCTTAGACTACCATTGGACATATAATATTCAAGCTTAACAGGAAGGTTTTTATCATTAAAATATGCAGTAAGGTGGTCATATCCTCGTCTATTTGTAGATTTCATAGGGACGTTAGCAATGAAATCTTTTTCATTTGCGTAATAACGGATATAAGAAATCTCACTTGCAAAAACAGTACCTATTACCAAAGCCAAAATCAAAATAATTATAGATTTCAAGGTGTAAACCTCCAGACAACAGGTCGATGATCTGATATTACTTCATCATACCCAGAAATATAGTCACCTATCCTGATAGTTTGCACATCACTGGTTTCAAATTCTTCAAATAAATCACTAGATATCATTATGTGGTCGATAAAGCTTCCGCTACCAAATCCTGGAAACGAATCATAAGTATTAGAACTTGAATGTGCATTTTCATAGGTGACATATTTAAAGCTATCCTGATCATCTAAAAATACATTAAAAGAGTTTTGACTATAGCTATCTGATATATCATCATTCCAATCTCCAACAACAATATGATTAACAAACCCTAATTGGATTGAATTTTTCAAATATTCATACAATATATCTGATGACTGCACTCTTCTATTGTAACCATCATTACAGCATTTTAAGTGCATGTTTATGAGCGTAAAATCCATAGAATTCTCACCGGTATAAGTCATTTCTAACCTTAGCGGAGGTCTAGAAGCAAACTCATACATACTATCTGTAAATAAACTTGTTTTACTTCTAACTAAGAAATCATTTTTTTTGTATAATACAACTAAATTTAAATAATCTGTGTCATCTGAAATTACATAATCATATTCGATAAGATCATCTGCAAGATTTAAAAACGAATTTATATTATATATTTCCTGAAGACAATAAATGTCGGCATTCAAGCCAGTTATGATATTGTATACAGAGTCAATGGTACGCTGACCTTGTTTAGGAAAGAATTCTATATTCCAAGTTACAACTTCTATACCATTAACTAAATTGAGATCAGGTAATAAACTGGTTGAACTACTCCCATTTATGCTTTTTTGCTCAACCGGACTGGCACAAGAAAAAAACACAAAAATAATTACTATATAAAATAATCGATTTAATGTCATTGTGTAATTGGTATAGAAAGAAGTATTGGTCGGTGATCTGAAATAAGGTTTTCATATTCACTCCATCCGCCTATCCATTCCTCTACATTAACAGACCTTATTTGACCTTTACTTTCAAATACTTCAAAATATCCACGCCCAATCATTATATGATCTAAAAAACTCGGCCAAGTAGGGTAAGATTGTTGATTTGGGTCACTAACTATACGGTCCGTAGCAAAAAGAAAGTTTTCTTTGTCATTTATAAAAGGACTAAAGGATTGATAAATACCAGTATCTTGTAATTGATCATTCCAATCACCAACTACAATGATATTATTCTTACCATTTTCAATCTTCCCTTTTAAAAATCCATGTAACTGCTTCATAGATTGCTGCCTCCGATACAAACCATCACCACAACATTTTAAATGCATGTTAACAATACAAATTTCTTGTTTTATATCTCCACAATGGAATAGAAAATCTGCTACTAATGGAGGCCTTCCTGCAAAATAATAATCATCCATAGCAAAGGGCTCATCTTGGCCTAACAAGGTAAACATATTCTTTTTGTAAATGATTGCCTGCTCCAAGAACGAAGATTGTCGACTAAGAATAAAATCATATTCTGGCAACCAGGACATCATTTTTGCAAAATCACCAATTTTTATCACTTCTTGAACACCAATAATATCAACATCCAGATCATCTATTATTTCAGCAACTGCCTTCATAGTAGAATCGCCTTTAAGTGGGAATCTCTCCATATTCCAAGTCATAATATCTAATAATTCATCACTCCCAACTGCGGGCACTTCTACTGCATTATAAATAGAAGATTTTTTTGATGAGCAATCAACATTCTTTTTATCAGAAATAAGTGAGGAATAATCATTTTTTTTCAATGAGGGTAATGACGATACCCAATTTTTTATTGAATCTTGAATAGTATTATTTGGCCAAATATCATCAGTAAAAAGATTTACCATCATTCCTCTTTCTGTAGGGAAAGAATAGTCTTCTATAATTTTATTATTTTGATCAATATTTAAAATTAAATGACCAATTCCCGTAAGGTTCCCATAGTTTTGAACAACAATAGTATGAGTATTTGGATCAACCCAAGGAGTATTATATCCTTTGCTAACGCCCCCAGTGATAATAACATCAACATCATCAGTATAATGCGCTAGTTCTAAAGCATTGCGAATAGGATGGTTTTTGCCTTGCTCAAAATCACTTATAAAACTTTTATATTCGTCTTCGCGGTCATAAGGAATGCCTAAGTGAGATAAAACAAAAATAAGATCTACGTTATTACGTATTTTTTCAATTTGAGTATTCAAAGAACTCAGTAAGTCCGAGACTTCTACCCCTTGATGATTTATTGGCAAAAGACCATCAGATAAGAAAGGTGTGATTAGACCTATGATTCCTATTTTTGTACCATTAGCATCAATAATTTTATAATCTTCTTTACCTTCGATACCTTCCAAATTTGAAATAAGAAATGGAAAATTTGCTTCCTCTTTTAGTCTTGATAAATTTTCAACACCTTGATCAAAATCTCGTACGCCTGGTACGAAAGCATCATAAGCCATCCAGTTCATCCATCGTATTATTTTTGAACCACCATCATTGGTGCCTAATTGAGTACCTTGAAATATATTCCCAGCGTCAGTAAGCATTACAAAATCTCCAGATGCTTTTACTTCTTTTCTTAAGTTTGTAACATATGTATATGCTCCAGCACCACCAGCAAGTATTGGTGAAAACTCAGGGTTTATAAATCGCGCTGGGACTTGATGAATAGCGCCATGGATATTATTTGTAAAAAGAAGATGAAGTTTAAAAGAATTTGAAAATAGTGAACTGACAAAAATGATATTCACAAGTAATGATATTATTCTTTTCATCTACTAGTAATTCTAATTATTAATTAAAAAGAGTATTTAATTGTCGCTTTTAAAACTGCGCTGGATTCATCAACCCTATCAAGAAATGAATCTTCCTGCGAAGTAGTTTGAAATAGATCCTCATATCTATAATCAGTTGCACCAAATACCGCTGAAACATCTAAACTTATATTTTCGTAGACCCATCCACTCCCAATTGTGAATTTAGTTATCTCAAATTCTTCTCCTAATGGTGATTCACTATATATAAAACCAAATCTTAGTGGAGTTTTACCTAAAATTATATGCTCAACTCCTAGTGAAAACCCCAACGTAGACTGATAATTAAATTTAATGGTGTCTATTGAATTATGCTCTACAATATATTCGTCATAAACATCCCAATCTTTTAAAACTAATCCTCCAGTTATACTTGTTTTCGTAGGGTTATTTACTTGAATAGAAAAACCCATACTAATTTCTCTTGGAAGGGAAATATTATAATTTGAAGAACTATCACTAAAGGTAAACTTAGGTAGCTGACTTCTTTCATCTAAAACAGGAACAAACCCATCAGATGAAAATTTAATAGTTGTAGATGGAGTGAATGAAAGTCCAAAAGATACATTCTTTTTTAAATCGTATGTTGCCCCAAGTGTAAATCGGCTTTCATTTTCAGCTGATAAACTTATGCTACGTATATTTGTTGTATCACTAGCTAAGGCATCATCTTCATCAATTACATTAACACCGCTTGTGTATATAATGTCATCCTCATACAAATTTTCAAAATAAAAGCCTAATTTCACATTGCTGCTAATTTTAGTCGATATCCCAAATTCTAAAGATCTAATTGCACCATCCACATTAATTAAATGGTAGCCGACTACTGGATCACGATTGTATACACCAGGGCCTAAACTTGCTCGAACTTCTTCATTATAATCATATCTAAAATCCCAAAATGGGGCATCAGATAAGGAAAAGGAAATAGGAATATTAAACTTTTCATTTAAGCTACCTGATAAAGACCATGATAATGAAGTAAATGCTGGTCTATTTAGAGAATATACATTTTGCGTTACAACATCATCAAACATATCAATAACTGGTACACTCCTACGCTCAGTAAATGAATTTCTAATTATATCAGCTTCAAAATTGAGTGATTCTCCATATCTATTAAATATATGTTTAGAAAATGGCCCTGAATAAATTCCACCTTTTGCCAAATAAGCAGCATCAGATGAAAAATAATTATTAGGAATTAAAGGAGAAAAATATTGTTGCCCAAAAATGATGCTTATAAGAAAGAAAGAAAGGGCTATAATCTTATTTTTTAATTTAAAATGCATAATCTAATTGTAATCTAATATCATTTGTGAAATTTTCTCCACTCACAGTTTTCCAACTCAATCTTTGATCTGGAAATTGGCCAGTTGGATCACTAGGTTCAAAAATATAATTTGTTACGGGAGCAGAACTATCAACAGTCCATTTTAACCTTACAGCCCAGCGGTCATTTATGCGAGAAAATAATGACAACCAATAACGAACTGCATCTGAATTACTATCAAAGACTCTAAAATCAGTATCCTCAAAATTCCAAATGAATCCATTATAGAATATTACTTGACCCATTGCCTTCATACGTTGATTAAAATTATGAGTAACTTTAAAACCTATTGCCTCACTTCCAGTGCCTGCACTACCAATCAAAGAAGGTTCTTCACCACCAGATGTTAAATCATTAGTAAGCCTTCTTCTGTTTGAAAAGTCTACCCAAGAGCGAACCCACATTAACTCAATTTGGTCGTAACCAGATAATCGAATTTGAGATCGAATAATTGTCTCTTGTGAATAATAAGCCGAAGGATCTAAATGATTCATTGAGCCTCTTTTTTGCCATTTATGCCTAATACTAAATCGCATATTAAATACCGGTCTATACTGAGCGCGCATTACAGTCCTAAAATAACGAGCCTGATCTGCAACTCGTGTCCAAGTATCAAAATCTCCAGATAGAACCAGAGCCCTATGTGGTTGATATCTACTATTTATATAAATTCCCTTTTCAGATTGTGGTTGAGCTTGACCAGTATATAAAAATCCATAAATAGGATCTTCTAAATAAAAAGTATCTTCAAAAATACTTCCTTTATATCTAGAGTAATTTGAAAAAGAGCGTTGATATGGGTTATCAAACCCTAGATCATAATCTCGATAAACAACGAGCAAACTAAAATTATTGAACTGAGCATAACCACTAAAAACAAATGCCTTAGGGTCTGACCCATTAACTTTCATATCACCATTTTTATCAAGGACCCCATACTCACCCTGTAATGCAATATTGCGAATTACTGTAGAGAAGTCCATCCCAAATACTCTGCGAAAAGATTTAGCCTTGTCCCAAAAAGAAGATTCACCGTAGCTCGAATACATTGCTGCTATTTCAGTGTCAGCAGTGTTACCAATAGAAGTCAAAAACTTACCTTCATTAGCATCAGCAATAACGGTAGTTGCTATATCTGGCCTAATTGGCCTATCATATAAACTTTCATAAGCTGAAAAGCCAATGAATGTGCCATATAACGGAATTAACCTCACACTACCACCATATGTAACTTCTTCTAGCGTTTCAAGCATTGGCATTAAAAGAGAATCAGCTCCAAAACCACTATTCGTTCTTGGGTAAAGTGTTATCATTGATGCAACTGAGCTGTCAGCTATGTTTAAAATAGCATCTCTTTTATTTCTAGATACAAACCCCATTAGGTCAATCATTTTATTACCAGCCTGAAATGCAGCTCCTCTTAATGCATATTGACGTGTTCTAGAAATATCAGGAAAAACACCATGCACTCGCCTACTCCAACTGTAACCAGATCTTCTTGGTGAAAAGAAATCAGTGTTTTCAAATATTACACCCTGCCCAATTGTAGCAGAAAAGTTTCCTAAAATTACTCTATCTATTTTTAAGCTACCAAGCTTGAGGTCTCTATACGTGAGAGACCATTTTGAATTAGGAACTTCAAAATCTCCTACCTTGAAATCATATACTTTTTCACCAAGCTGGCGATGTGTTGCCAAAGAGAGCTTCCAGTGCCTACCAAAAGTTGCAACCATTTTATGATGCAAATCACCAGGATGATTACTGATTTGATCAACCATCCCTACCTCATCATCAAATGAGGTTGTAGAGGGGAGTGTTTTATACGTAGTATTATACCAAAAATGAAATGAATCTGTTGTATCTGTATCATCGTAGGTGAAGAAATCAACCATATTTCTATAGCCCCAATAACTTAAGCCAATAGCCCCTCTCAAAGCTTTGGGGTATGTTATTTTACCTTCATCAATTCTTTTCATTACCGCAACAGCATCTACAGGACTAACATTTTGTAAAGCCATTAAGTCATTCCATGTTGCAAAGTTAATATTCTTTGGCTCAGCTAATCTATCTAACCACACCTCTACAAGACCTTCATTGGCACCTTCCTCAGATGTCCAATTTTCAACTTTTCTGTATCGGTCACTAATTCTAGATGCTCTTATATTAATATTTTTATTATCCTTTATACTTACCAAAGATTTTAAAGACTCAATATCTTTTGCATCTAAACTTGAGATTTTTATTAAATCATATATATCAGATACTGGTCCCTGAAATAAAATAAAGTCATAGACGTCAGCTATTTGATTTTCAGATAAAGGGAGGCTTTTAAGCTCTTCAATAGTAGCAGAATTAATGAAAACTTTTTGACTAAAAATAAATGAAAAACAAAAAATCAATGAAAGCAAATGCTTCATTAACGATTAACCTCAATAGATAATTGATGTGATAGAGGGAGCACAGGATGAGTAATAAACCCATATGTAACACTTACCTTTTTAAAATAAAACTCTAACCCTGATGAAAAGCGATTAGGGCTTGATTGCATTCCAGCCCTAAGAAAAATATTTTGTTGAACCTCATATGAAAACCCACTACTAAAATTCGTTGGATGTCCGACGCTCTTATTCAAAGCAGCTGTAGTCCAAACCAAATCATACGGAGAATAGGCCAATCCAATTTGAGATCTCTGTGGAAGCCTCGTTGCAAGATTTGCATTGCCCAAAGTTGGACTATTAATATTTAGTGCCTTTGCTCCAACTTTAATCCTCTTACCTAATGAACCAAGAAAACTCACATCTAAGCCAAAGGCATTCAATGATCCTAATTCAATTCCATCGGAGCCATCTCCTGAAGGCCCAGCCGAAGAACCATAATCAACAGTATAACTTTTTAATCCATACCCAAATGAGAATGAACTATTTCTATCTGACCTTAGTGATATTCCCTGATGGATACCAATAGCAGTTTCTGCTGCTAAATTATTACCACTATAATCAACTGAAGAATGCTCAAACGAGATTCCAAATGATCCATATTTAGAATTCTTAAACTGAACTCCAAATAAAGAATGGCTTAAAAAGTCTTGAGCAAAATGAGATTGTGAACTTGCAACAAATGTTAATCCTTGTTGATCTACAATACCAGCAGAATTAACGAAAGCAGACCATGAAGTTTTTGGAAGAGCAATATCACTTGCAGCCATTGATAAAGAGCTCGCGCCATAGTGTATTTGCTCAGAAGTAACCTGAGAAAATATACTACCACTAGTAAAAATTAGAAAAATATATACGTTTATTAAATGTTGCTTCATGCTAGTTCTCATAAGCCGCTATTACTAGTGGTGCAATTTTCTGATAACTCTTCCCGGTTATAGAATCTGTTATATCTAAATGAATAATATACGTGCCACTAGGCACCAATCTATTTAAATAGTCTCTGCCATTCCAGGTTGCTTCTTTATAAAATGATATACCCCTGTATTCATCATAAAGCGTTGTAATTAAACGTCCGGCCATATCAAAAACTCTTAGCTTTATCCTCGCATCTGATGGAAAACTATAAGAATATTTAATCACCTCACCTAATTGAGGAACAAACGGATAAGGAGAGACTGAAAGAGAAGCACTAAAATTCCCAGTCTGGCCTTCTAGTTTTTCAACAATATCAGTTGCATACGCAGGTTGAATCTGACTTGCACCGCTATACTCCCCTCCAATTCCTGAAACCTCAATAATCTGCCCAACTTGAAGTAGTGAGTCAAGTTCTAGGTTTATTAACTGATTACTAGTATTAAATAAAATATTTGTCGAGTTCCATATCCTCATTGTTGTTACTTCTCCAGAAGCATCTTGGATGCTAATATTTGCACCGGTATTAGTCCCAAATGGATCTGACCGAGAAATAACTTTCCCCCATATTTTCACAAATGTGTAATTATACTTTAAAGAATTAAACTCACTGACCGTAATCTCTTCAACAGGTATACTAGCATTTTCTTTTAAGACTGTTATACTTGAATAAATAAGTTCTGGTTTGCCATCAAAATCATCAACCTCGGCAACAACAAGAACAGAATCACCTCGAGTAAAAGAAGTATCCAATTGGGAGTTATACAATATAATCCCTTTCCCAGATTCATCTTGCAAAAACGCTTCAGTGAAATTTGTTCTTAACTTTCCTGCAGGTATTGTAACAACACCATCAATCTCTACAATTTGACCAACATAAGAGTCAAGATCATCTAAAAGGCTTGCGATCGTTAGCTCAGCAATAGGCTCATTTATGTCAACCGCAATTCGGCTAGTTGAATCCTTCAACCCATTAATATCTTCCGCAACAACAGAATAAATAAGTGATCCAGTAGACCCAAGTGGGTCAACTTGAGCAGTGTATAAAGAAGATGAATTATCACTTAAAGACATAGAAAGAGAAGTTATTTCCTGTTGAAATTCATATCTCAAAATAACAGATGAAATTCCATCATCGTCAACCACATCTACTTCAAATTTTAATATGTCATCAGTAAATGGATTGGAAGGAGATAAACTTAGATTTGAAATCTCAGGCTTCGATGAAGTTAAACTTGCCGTCGTCCATGTATCTGCTAGAGGCTCACTGGTTTCATCATGACCTGTTATCCCATTACCGTTGGCTTGGGCCTCTCCACCTTCACTAGACTTATCCAATCTGACTAATTTTTCGTTCGTAGCATGAACAGGCATAAGTGATTGACTTGACGTAGGTGTATCAGAAAGATATCCATCAACGCCTGACTTATCAATAGCAAAAGAATTATCTCCCCATATTAGATAATCAACATCCTTTACTATCTCAGATGAACCATCCCAATAAAAAAGTATCAATGTCTCACTTGAGTTATGCAGTTTTGGAGCACCTGGATTTCCTTTTGTGTCAGAGTCTTCAGAAACACTTAACATATCATCATCTAAAGAAATATCCGGAGTCTGCCCATAAACACTTTCATAAGCGCTATTATCTCTAAGGGATATTTTAATTGCTGCTCCAGGAGCAAGTGTGTAACCATTTGGAAATCGACAAATAAAATCCGTGCTCGAACCACTCCAATAATTATCCTCAACAGGTAAATTGTAATATAATTTTGATGATGATATATCTGTACCATCTGTTAGATAATAATTTGTTAGATCAACCGCTGATTCAGTAGGATTAGAAATTTCAACATACTCGCCATCAGAGGGAGTTAATACAACTTCAGTAAAGATAACGTGATCTACTTGTCCCAAAACAAAGGATAAAGTAAAAACTATAGCTACGTATATATTTCTCATATCTATCTTGAAAATGCCCGAGTATTTTATTTTAGTAACATCACTTTTTGAGTATGTCTATCAGCACCATTAAGCATATGAATGAAATACATTCCTGAAGATAAGCTGGAAGCATTCCACTGAACATTATGAACCCCTGATTGATATATTTTTGGGTTGACTACTTGAACTAATTTACCATTCACATCAAAGATCTTCAATGAAATCTCAGAGGATTTATCTACTACAAAAGAGATATTTGTAACAGGGTTGAATGGATTTGGGTATGCAGGTAGAAGACTAAATTCATTTAAAACAATGTTATCTTGGTCAACACCTACGACTGTAGATATATCGCTATCATAACCAACAAGCAATTGAAAGCTCTCATTATACTGACTACCAACGCCAACAAACTCACCCCTAAAACCAACAATTAAATTTGAGACATCAATACCAGTAGAATTCCAAATCATTACTGTAGTAACATTATCAATGGTGTAATTATTTCCGGTGGTGCTTACAGGGGTTACCTCTGTAATGTTTCCAGTAACAGCAATTAAAGTTCCCTCATAGTTTGAAGAATTTGCCTGCGCAGCGCTTACCGATATGGGTTCTGGAATATCATTTCCACTAGATAATTCACGAAATACGAAGTCTTTAATTTGGTAGGTTGTATTATAGTAACCAGAATAACCAACAACCTCTACCTCATCTCCTCTATCAAGTCCATCAATAAGATTATAATCAAATAATTGAAGACCGCGCCCAGATGCATCTTGTATATATGCTTTTGTTTGCGTTGGATAAAGGAGACCTGAACCTCCAATAGTCACAATACCTTTAACAGTAACTAATTCATCGCTACTTTGGCTAGCATATAGATCCGCAATTTGACTCGGTGATGAGCTGGCAATAACTCTCTCTACTACTGCTGATTGTCCCTCGACACCTTCACTACTTGTAGCAAAAACTCTCATCTGGAGAACAATATTACCTTGCTGAGCAGGAATGGTTCCAGCCCAGATATCACCATTGTCCTGATACATTTCAGCTTCATTAACTAATTGATCATTAGTACCATACTTAACAACCACACTAGATACACTACCAGTAGGAACAGTAACTGCAGCACTAAACTCTATCTCGGTTTGATCTGTCAAAAACACTGGCGATATTGAACTTATCGTTACTGAAGGCGCATCTACACCTTGATTATGAAAACCTAAATTATCCCAAACATTTTGGTCAAAAACGAGCCATTCAGAATTTGATGCATCTGTTCCTGCAGAAGCAACCCAATCTGTATTACCATTTAATACTGAAGGTTTTCTTACAATCGTTTGTTCATTAGTCGCACTTGGAGTACCGGCAACATCCCATGCATCTGGTGGACTATTACTCATATCTCCAATCAAATCAACGATAAAGCCAGTTGTAGTGCTCACTAGACCAACAGCATCATTTCCATTACTCATGTATGTGAAAGAAGTATTATCTGCCTGATCAAGGATTGATTGGTCTGCAGAAGGATGAGCAAGAACAAAGACGTCTCCAGCTGCGACCATGGTTCCTGCATCAAAAACAACCTGATCAGGATAGTCCCATTCTCCTTCTGTATTACAACCATTAGAGCAAGAAGAAATCTTGTAAGTGCTTAAATCTATTTCTTCTCCTGTACCATTGTATATTTCTATGTATTTATTATACGAAGTTCCTTCTGCCCATTCG
>Ga0209036_1000555_pt1 | contig 16541 bp, 15 predicted proteins | sample MarorgKNORR_S2LV_3_FD_188222 | JGI IMG/M metagenome (GOLD analysis project Ga0209036, IMG submission 188222) | Marine microbial communities from the Southern Atlantic Ocean, analyzing organic carbon cycling - DCM_A/KNORR_S2/LV (SPAdes) (version 2) | ecosystem: Environmental > Aquatic > Marine >... | reverse complement strand
ACCTATCGTCTCCAAAATTCGCAAAGATGCATCGTGTATTGAACACAACTGGGCATCAGAAAAGAATTTCAGCCTACCAGTATTTGGTATTATTTTTTCTGCCGACTGGGAAACTCTTTTCTGCTGTCGCCTACGAGTTCGATTAGACAACTTAACTTCCTTTTTATAAACTATTTTTAATTTTAAACCTATTTGTTTGAATTTTGCGGGTAAAAATTTGGGTCAAAGAGGAAACTCTTTTATAGTGCCAATCATTTCAGAGCCATCCTGAACTTCAATTATGACGTTCTGCCCTATGTTCCAATAATCTTTATCTACCATTCCTTGTGCTACATTTGCTTCAAGGCGGGGTGACCAAATTGCTGAAGTAATATTACCGACGGCTTTCCCATTTGCATAGACACGCCAGGGTTTGGAGCAGGTTGGACAAGGGGTTTCACCAAATACAAATCCTCTAATAATCTTTTGCACACCATTTTTGTAAATATCCAGCAATTTACTTTTTCCAATATACTCTATCGGTCCATCCAAATCACAAAATTTTTCCAAACCAATTTCAAATGGATTATTTGCAATTGTCATTTCATTTCCGTACGAAAAAAGGCCTCCTTCAATTCGCTCAATTAGATTTGGACAACCTGGCGCTATTTGATATGACTGTCCCTTTTTCCAAATTATATCCCATAGAAAATTTGCATCAGCTTTACCCTTTAAATAAATTTCAAAACCACCCTGACGCGAATAACCAGACCGAGCGATTAACTGACTGGACCCATTAACATCTATCCAATCAAACTTGAAAAACTCAATATTTTTTACATGTGCCCCAAAAATCTCAGTTAATAGTTTTTCCGCTTTCGGACCTTGCACAGCTAGCGGGTATACATCTGGCTCACTGACTTTAACATCAAGATTTCTACCAAAAGCGAGGCCTTTCGCGTAAAGTAGTACATCGCTGTCCGCAATTGATAACCAATATTTATCTTCAGAAAGTTTCAATAACACCGGATCATTAATTAACCCAGCATTTTCGTCTATTAATGGAATATATAAACAATCACCAATCGCAGCATCGCCGATATTTCTTGGTGTCATCAATTGTATCAATCTCTGGGCATCTGGACCTTGGATTTCTACTTGTCGCTGGCAAGAAACATCCCAAATTTGAACGTGCTTCCTCAAATGCCAGTAATCCTCTTCAAGGGTCGACTGGAAAGCTTTGGGTAAAAGCATATGATTAACAATAGAGAAACCAGAAACGCCTAATTTTTCTATCCGATCAGTATAGGGCGTTCTGCGAAGTCTAATTGACATATTTAGACCATTCATTAACGCGAGATCCATGTAGAATAGGAATGAGGGTTTATTATCACAGGAAGGTGATAAGAACTTTCTGCTTCACTTATTGAAAACCTTAAGGCAATTTCGGCAATACCCCCAGTTATGTTTTTCAATTTCCAGTACTCCGTCAACGAAAATACTAATTCACATGCCATTGAAGGATAAATATCTTCGGGTTTGATTTTCAAAGATAAACGCCCACCATCATCAGTTTCACCACTAACCAAAATCTTTTGCGACTTTAATTCCACAAGTCTGGCTGGGATTTTCCTAGCATGGGTTCCATCAGTACCATTTAGAATATGAGAGGTAATACTTGCCATTACTCAATCGAAGCCTTGTCCCTTTTATCTGAAGTTGCCGCTACAATCGGGCTGATGACTCCTCTACACTTTACATTGATGCAAGCGGTCTTTCCACTGTTATAAGCTCTTTGAAAAGCGCCTGAAAGCTGCTCACGTTTTGTAACGAGCTCGCCAAATCCACCAAGACCCTCAAACATTTTATGAAAAGGAATATCGCGAAAATCGGTTGCATAATGTTGACCACTTTCAAAAAGTCTTTCCTGTTGCTGACTAATGCAATCTAGACCCCCATTGTTATCAATCACAACAATTATTGGGGTAGACTCTTGAAAACAAGTCTCAACCGACAAACCACCGGATAGAAATGCTCCATCACCTGTTACTAACACTACGTTAGTGTTTGGATTGACTCGTTTTGCAGATAGCGCAAACGAAACTCCCACACCCAACAGACTATAGTTTCCTGGATGAAGTATGCCACCGAGCTTTCGTCCGCCAGCGGCGGCAATATTAGTAGCAATTTCATTCCAAAAATGCGTATTACCTCCATCAAAAACTAACCAGTCATCATCAGACATCATAGACTGAACATCCAACGCTAATTGCAAAGGATGCATTTTTCGATCAAGTTTTAGATCATTTTCGGTTTCTTTCTCAATATGTTCAGCCCAGTGAGAAACCCAGTCGGCTCTACGTTGTTTTTGCAAAACAAACCAGTCATCCCATGTCCTCTCAATTTTTATAAGCTCATTAAAAAAGGCTCCAGGATCTGATAATAACTGAATATCTGCACCAATATTATAGGCTAGCTCTTCGTGGCTTCCATTTACACAAACGAGTTTAGAATCTTTACTAACAAATGGTGGATTCCCAAAGTTCATCTGGTTATCAAGCTTACATCCGACCATCAAAATAACATCCGCTTCTTGAATAGCTGCTTTAGAAGGATGATACTGATGAAAATCTGCGAGCCCCATCATGGCGCTGCAATCTTCTCCTAGTAACTTTGTGTGGTATGGAACGTTAAAGATTGGTATTTTTAATTTAGTTGCGGCCGAAGCTAGTGCTTGTTCTGTTTGCGACCACCAAACTCCATGGCCACCGATTATCACTGGCCTATTACTGTCTCTTACCAAAGATAAAATGTTCGATAAATCAACCGGATTAGGCCAAGCTTTTAATACCGCCTTATCAGAACGATCAAAGGGACGCTCATTAAGTCCAGCATTTTTTTCAAATGAGGAAAACATTATATCGACCGGTAGTGAAATATGAACTGGTCCTGGATATCCATTAGTAGCAGCATGCCAAGCCCTATCTACAAATTCACTTATCCTTGACCCATCTGTAATTTGAACCGAGTATTTCGTTAATGGTTTAGCAATCGCAACATCATCTATTTCTTTAAAACCTCCAGCGCCTTGACGTTTAAGTGTCGATGATCCAGTTATGAAAATTACTGGTGATCGCTCCCCCCAAGCTTCCAGCATAGCTGGCACCGCGTTAGCGAAACCCTCCGGACCAACAAGACAAACCGTTGGTTTACGTGAAATTCTCGTGTGACCATCAGCAAGATGACCTGCTACTTGCTCGTGTGGACAATTTATAACAGGCATCTGGCATTCCATAAATCCTTCTAAAGCCGGATTACAAAACCCACCTGCCAACGTGAAAACATGGTCAACACCTTTCTCTCTAAAAGCTCTAGCCAAAATAGCGCCGCCACGAAGATGTGTTTTTTCTACCATAATTATCTAGCTCCTATTCTTTTACTTTGGCGACAAACCAACCATCCGCTATTTTCTTACCAATGCAATAAAAATTATTCGTAAAGATTCTTTGCAATTCAGTTACCAAACGTAACTTTCGTACCACATATAATTGACATCACAATAAATCCCGTGTTCCATCGAACAAAAATATTTGAAGTTAGTTTTAATTTTTCTTCCATAGGTTAAAAGAAAGCCCATAATTAGGAGGTTTTTATGAACAATTTATGTTGCGGACCAGGTTATGCATCACCTGCCGATGCCATAAATGCTCCGAGTGAAAAACTTCTCTATACCATAGCAATATATACCGGTACAGGGATCCAGAAACCAGATTATCTGGCAACTGTAGACGTCGACCCCGATAGTCATACCTACAGCCAGGTTATTCATCGGCTTGAAATGCCCGGAATTGGTGATGAGCTTCACCATATGGGCTGGAATGCGTGCTCTTCATGCCATGACGATAACTCAATGTCTCGAAAATATTTAATTCTTCCAGGAGTGCGCTCGAATAATCTTCATATTGTTGATACAGCAACAGATCCTAAAGCTCCAAAACTCTATAAAGTTATTGAGGGAGCAGAAATTAAATCAAAAGTTGATTTGTCCGGCCCTCATACTGTTCACTGTCTTGGATCCGAGATAATTATTTCATTCCTTGGTGATGCCAAAGGTGAAGCACCGGGGGGTTATCTCCATTTAGATAAAGATTTCAATATCATTGGTCGCTGGGAGAATTCCATGGGCGATATCAAGTTTGGATATGATTTCTGGTATCAACCACGTCACAATATCATGGTAAGTTCCGAGTGGGCTGCACCAAATACTTTTATGCCTGGTTTCGATCTGGAAGAAGTGGGTCACCTTAAGTATGGACGTGAATTACACTTTTGGGATTTTGAGAAACGAAAACCAATAGAAAGTTTTTATTTGGGCGAAGACGGATTGGTCCCTTTAGAAGTGAAATTTCACCATAACCCGGATAGTACTCATGGGTTTTGTGGAGCTGCACTTTCCACAAATGTTATACATTGGTGGAAAGATAATGATGAAAAATGGCAGTGGGAAAAGGTAATTGATATAGAAAATGAGATGCATCCAGAATGGCCAATTCCACTCCCTGGCGTTATGTCAGCAATACTTGTTTCGATGGACGACAAGTACTTATATCTTAACAATTGGCTACACGGAGATATGAGACAGTACGATATCACCGATCCTCATAAACCCGTACTTACAGGTCAAGTTTTTCTGGGTGGACTCTTAGGTAAAGCTCCAAAAGTCAATGGAGTTGAGGTTGCTGGTGGTCCACAAATGTTCCAACTAAGCTTGGATGGGAAAAGGCTGTACGTAACGACATCTCTATTTTCAACATGGGACAATCAATTCTACCCTGAAATACGAGAAAAAGGTGGTGTTATGATTCAGATTGATTGCGATCCAGTAAATGGTGGAATGAAAGTAAACCCAAATTTTATGGTAAACTTTGGTCAAGAACCAAATGGACCTAGCAGATGCCATGAAGCCCGCTACCCAGGTGGTGATTGCACAAGCGATATATGGTTATGACAAAATATAAGGTTAAAATTTCAAACCGTGGGAATACGGAATATGAGGTGGATGACAAGCGACCAATATTAGATGAACTACGAAAGCATGGTGTGGACCTTCCTTACGGTTGCAAATACGGTGGATGCATAACTTGCGCCGCAAAGTTAACCGCGGGAAATATAGACCAGAGAAGACAAGTTGCTCTTAATAATTGGCAACTGGATAACGGCTACGTTATTTTATGCGTTGCGAGGGCAAGGTCGGACATTACATTAGAAATAGGTACTGAAAGTCATGACAAATTGTACCGCAATCCATTTTTAGAACCATTAAAATCATACCAGCTTAAGGCTGATATTGCGTCTAAGGAGGATACCTAATTGCCAGAAGCAGAAATAGATCGCATTTATGATTACGACCCAAGTTACCTCGCTGACATTCTAAAATCAGTAAAAACGATTGCGATGGTGGGTGCTAGCGGCGACAAAACAAAATTTAGCTATGGAGTTTTACGACAACTAAGCGAAATAGGTTATGACATACTTCCTATAAACCCAAACCCAGCAATTAAAGAAATACGTGGGCTTCGAGTTTACCGCTCACTTAAAGAAATTGAGAAACAAATTGATATGGTAGAAGTGTTTCGACCTGCAAACGAACTCTATGGAATAGCGGAACAAGCTATAGAGGTTGGAGCAAAGGTCCTATGGGGGCAAATAGGTGTATATGACGACAGAGCTGCCGAATTGGCCGAGGCTGCAGGATTGAAAGTTGTTATGAACAGGTGTCCAAAGATCGAATTGTTTAGGCCCTTCTGGAAACCAAGGCTAGATCTCAAAATATAGTATTGAAATGACTTCGGATTGGGAACTAAATACCCATAAAAAAAGCTTAAAAATATACACCAATAAAAAAGGTACCAAATGGGTCAAATTATAAGTTCGAGTGTAAAAAAAATTGTGAAAGAAGCTTTGGCTTCAGTGGACTCAATTTCAGTTCAGGAGGCTAAATCATTAATCGAGAACGAAAGATATCAATTTGTAGACGTTAGGGAATTATCTGAACAACAAAATGTAGGAGTCATTCCAGGAGCTATTTTATCATCAAGAGGTATGATCGAATTCCATATTGATCCAGATAGTCCTTTACACAAATCTGAATTTGCCCAAGAAAAAACTTATATATTTTATTGTGCTTCTGGCGCACGCTCAGCCCTAGCAGCCGTGGCAGCAAAAGATATGGGACTGAAGCCAGTTGTAAATATGGCCGGTGGAATTACAGAGTGGATTAAAAACAGCGGTTCAATTACGGATAGATAAAATGACCGATATATTTATCTCTTCGGCGGTAAGAACTGCCATAGGATCTTTCGGCGGATCTCTTTCGAGCGTACCATTAATCGAACTTGCAACCCATGTGGGAAAGGAAGCGATTAAAAGGGCAGAAATAACTCCAGATAAAATCCAACAAACGGTGTTTGGAAATGTTATTCACACCGAACCTAGAGATATGTATTTATCGAGAGTAGCTGCTATCAACTCTGGAGTACCACAAGAAGCACCAGCTTTGACGTTAAATCGTCTCTGCGGTAGTGGTTTACAGGCTGTGATTACAGCATATGAGCAAATCCTATTGGGCCGTTCAAACGTAAATTTGGCCGGAGGTGCGGAATCCATGAGCCGCGTGGGCCATAATTTGCAGTCAGCTCGATTTGGTCAGAAAATGGGACATGTGACAGCAGTTGATATGATGACAGGAGCACTTACGGATCCGTTTGGGAACGGTCACATGGGAATTACTGCCGAAAATGTGGCAAAAAAAATGAGTATAACGCGACAAAGACAAGACGAACTTGCCTATAATAGTCATCTGCGAGCTAGTAAAGCAATTAACGCCGGTTATTTTAAAGAACAAATTTTGCCTGTAGTAATCCAAACAGGTAAAAAACATGAAGTTTTTGACACAGATGAGCATTTGCGAAAACAGGTAAACCTACAGGATTTTAGTAAACTTAAACCTGCGTTTGACCGCGACGGAACGGTCACCGCCGGCAATTCATCGGGAATAAATGATGGAGCTTCTGCGTTAGTCCTTGCGAACAAATCTGCAATATCAAAGTACTCCATGCCTGTTATGGCTAAAATTATATCATATGGGGTTGGAGGAGTGGCTCCAAATTTGATGGGTCTTGGGCCGATACCAGCGACAAGGGAGGCACTATCTAGTGCTGGACTAAACATTTCACAAATTGACTGTATAGAGTCAAATGAAGCATTTGCAGCGCAAGCTTGCGCTGTGGCAGGCGAATTAGATTTTGATCCAGCCAAAACTAATCCAAATGGCGGAGCAATAGCTCTAGGGCATCCCGTGGGAGCGTCGGGAGCCATAATTTTGACCAAACTAGTTTACGAATTAAAGCGTCAAAATGGAAAATATGGTTTAGCGACAATGTGCATTGGCGGCGGCCAAGGCATCGCGATGATTATAGAGAATGTGTAGATAATTTTTGCAAACAAAACTAAATTTAAATTGCTAATTTTGAAACTTAATTTTGACGAGATATTATTACTTGTGCCTTTTAATTTCATTCTAGAAAAGGTATCTGCAGATCAATCGAGGAAACGGCGAGAAATTTATGGCACTGGAAAAGACCTTCGACGCTAAATCAGCAGAAAAAAGGATTTATGAAAAATGGGAAAAAGAAAATTGCTTTAGAGCAGGCGCAAATGCTTCTAGAGAGGCCACATTTTCTATAATGATCCCCCCCCCAAATGTAACTGGCGTTTTACACATGGGTCACGCCTTCAACAACACTCTTCAAGACATATTGATAAGATGGAAACGTATGCAGGGTTTCAAAACACTTTGGCAGCCAGGAACAGACCATGCAGGTATTGCAACGCAAATGGTCGTAGAACGTGAGCTTGCAAAAAACCCCAATAATAAATCTCGTCAGGAAATGGGTAGAGATGAATTCCTTACGAATGTTTGGAAATGGAAAAAACAGTCTGGCGATACAATTATCAATCAATTGAAGAGACTTGGTGCAAGCTGTGATTGGGAACGCACAGCCTTTACGATGTCAGGTGCTCCCGGATCACCAGCAGAAGATGACGGAAATTTTCATGATGCAGTTATAAAAGTCTTCGTCGAAATGTATAACAAAGGGCTTATTTACCGCGGCAAAAGACTAGTAAACTGGGACCCTCATTTTGAAACAGCGATCTCTGACTTAGAAGTAGAAAATATTGAGATTGCTGGAAAGATGTGGCACTTCAAATACCCACTCAAGGATAATGAAACTTACCTTCATATCGAGCGTGATTCTGAGGGTAATATTATGAAGAAAGAAACACGCGACTACATTTCTATCGCTACAACTAGACCAGAAACCATGTTAGGTGATGGTGCCATTGCAGTAAACCCAAAGGATCAAAGATATGCTGCAATTATCGGAAAATATTGCGAAATTCCAGTTGGCCCAAAAGAGCATCGGCGCTTGATTCCAATCATTTTGGATGAATACCCTGACCCAAATTTTGGTTCTGGCGCTGTTAAAATTACCGGCGCTCACGATTTTAACGATTATCAAGTTGCCAAAAGAAATAGTATCCCACTGTATAGGCTTATGGATACAAAAGGCCGAATGCGAGACGATGGCCTTCCATACAGTGAAGCTGCGTCGCTGGCACAGAATTTTTCAAGAGGTGAAGACTTTACTGAGGCGGAAATTGATACTTTAAACCTTGTTCCGGAAGAATTTCGCGGCTTAGATCGGTTTGAAGCACGTAAATTAATTGTCGATCATATTACAAATCAAGGCCTTGCAGTAAAAACTATTAAAGAAAACCAAGATGGAGCGAAACACGACGAAATCCCATTCGTTGAAGAAAAGCCAATCATGCAACCCTTTGGTGACCGTTCTAAGGTCGTTATCGAGCCCATGCTCACTGACCAATGGTTCGTGAATACATCAAAAATAGTTGGACCGGCTTTAGATGCGGTAAAGCTAGGGACAGTGAAATTGATTCCTGAAAGTGAGGAAAAAACATATTTTCACTGGCTTGAAAATATTGAGCCTTGGTGTATTTCACGCCAACTTTGGTGGGGGCATCAAATCCCAGTTTGGTTTGATGAATACGGAAATCAATACTGTGCAGACAACGAGCAAAGTGCTCAAGAATTAGCAGGTACTGGAGTAAAACTAACGCAAGACCCGGATGTATTAGATACCTGGTTTTCATCTGGTCTGTGGCCAATAGGAACCCTTGGGTGGCCCAAACAAACGCAAGAGTTAGAGGATTATTTTCCAACAAGCACTTTGATTACGGGTCAAGATATTCTATTTTTCTGGGTTGCACGGATGATAATGATGCAGCTGGCAGTCGTAGATAAAATCCCCTTCTCAACAGTATATCTGCATGGACTTGTTAGAGACTCAAAAGGTAAGAAAATGTCTAAATCAACAGGTAATGTGGTAGACCCTTTAGATATAATTGATGAATACGGGGCAGATGCCCTGCGCTTTACAAATGCAGCAATGGCGTCAATTGGAGGCGTCCTAAAATTAGATATGCAACGTATACAGGGATATCGGAATTTTGGCACAAAATTATGGAATGCTGCCCGTTACGCCGAAATGAATGGAGCCAAGCCAAGTGCAGGAGATTTACCTAAGCCAGCTGAAAATCTTAACAAATGGATAATGGGCGAAACCTCTAAAGTATTGAATGAAGTTCAAATTTCATTTGAAAGTTATCGCTTTAATGACGCTGCCAACGCTCTGTACGCCTTTATATGGGGGAAAGTTTGCGATTGGTATGTAGAGTTGTCAAAACCGCTTTTTAGTTCATCAAATAAACAGGTAATTGCTGAAACTCAAGAAACTATGGGTTGGGTGATTGATCAGTGCTTAATATTACTGCATCCAATAATGCCGTTTATCACAGAAGAGCTATGGGGTTCGGTGGGAAAGCGCAGTAATCTTCTAGTCCATCAGAATTGGCCCAATTATACTCCTTCTGATCTGATTGAACCTGACGCAGATCAAGAGATGAACTGGGTTATATCTTTAATAGAAAATATTCGCAGCGCCAGGCAACAGATGCATGTCCCGGCAGGTTTTAAAATCCCTTTGATTTTTCAGGAAATGAGTGAAGACGCACAAAAAACCTTTGAACGGAATTCAATCATGATTATGAAATTGGCTCGCATCAGCGATGTCGAAAAAATTAATCACTTTCCAAAAGGAACTGTATCAGTCAGTGCTTCTGGAGCAATATTTGGCCTGCCCTTAGCAGATGTTATTGATATCGAAGCTGAAAAAACCCGACTTAGAAAAGCTAACGAAAAACTAACGAAAGAAACTGCTTCAATGGAAGGCAGGCTAAATAATCCCAAGTTTATCAACAGTGCTCCACCAGAGGTAGTAAATGAAACACGTGAAAACCTCGCGAAAAGAAAAGAGGAAGAAGCGCAAATTAAAAATGCACTTAAAAGATTAGAAGAATTTTAAAAGCTTTCAGCAGTTTTTACACAACACTTAACTTTTAAAAACCAAAGTACCTACTCGAAATTACGACCCTCTGGACCCGACATGTCAAAGCCTAGATGTCTCGCAACCGTAAAAATATCTTTATCTCCTCTGCCGCACATATTCATACAAATAATATGATCTTTTGGTAAATCAGGAGCAATTTTTTGCACATAAGCAAGTGCATGAGACGGTTCCAAAGCTGGAATGATACCTTCGGCTTTGCAGCACAGTTCAAAAGCGCCTAAAGCTTCTTTATCCGTGATTGAAACATATTTTGCTCTTCCAATTTCATGTAACCACGCATGCTCAGGACCTATTCCTGGATAATCTAAGCCGGCTGAAATAGAAAAGCCTTCCAAAATCTGACCATCATTATCTTGTAGTAGGTATGTTCTGTTACCGTGCAATACTCCAGGACGACCACCTGTTAAAGAAGCGCAATGCTCCATTTTGCTATTAACTCCCTTACCACCCGCTTCAACCCCAATTATCTCCACTTCTTTGTCATCAAGGAATGGATAAAATAAACCCATTGCATTAGAACCACCCCCGATTGCCGCAATTAGTGTGTTGGGTAATCGACCTTCTGCCTCCATCATTTGATCTTTGGCCTCTTTTCCAATTATTGATTGGAAATCTCTTACCATAGCAGGGTAAGGATGAGGACCAGCAACTGTGCCTATACAGTAAAAAGTATCTCTAACATTGGTAACCCAATCCCGCAAAGCGTCATTCATCGCATCCTTTAGAGTACCTCTTCCTGAGGTAACTGGAATAACCTCGGCCCCGAGTAATTTCATACGGAATACATTTGGAGCCTGACGTTCTACGTCATGAGAGCCCATATAAACGATACATTTTAGACCAAATTTTGCACAAACAGTTGCTGTAGCGACACCATGTTGCCCAGCACCCGTTTCCGCTATAATTCGACTCTTCCCCATTTTCCTAGCCAATATAATTTGACCAAGAACATTATTTATCTTGTGGGCGCCTGTATGATTTAACTCATCTCTTTTAAGATAAATTTTCGCTCCACCCAACTTTTCCGTTAATCGCTCTGCCAAGTATAAAGGGCTTGGCCTACCGACATAATGCTTCCACAGATCATCCATTTCGTTCCAGAATTCTGGATCTATCTTGGCTTTTTCGTACTGATCCTCCAATTCTAAAATCAGTGGCATCAAGGTTTCCGAAACGAAACGTCCACCAAACTGTCCAAATCTACCTTTTTCATCTGGACCAGTCATAAAACTGTTAAAAAGATCATTGGCCACTAAAATCAAGCTCCCATTAGAAATTTTATATTAAGACATTAAGTTGTTATATTAGTTACAGCCAAGTTCAAGAGATTTTATCTAAATTCCTTTCGAAATTACACTTTTCTAAAGCCTGCATGAAATCCTTTATCTTATCCGAGTCTTTAATCCCAGGGCTTAGCTCTATACTGCTTGATAAATCAAGCTGCCTCGCATTGGTTACTTTCACAGCCTCTTCGACATTGGCAGCATTTAATCCTCCAGCTAACATCCAAGGCTTTGACCACTTTTTATTTGCAAGAACTGACCAGTCAAATTGCAATCCATTTCCTCCGGGCAACGCGTCTTTACTTGAAGGTTTTGCATCAAATAAAATTTGATCGCAAACCTCACAATATAATTTTACTTTTTTCAGGTCACTTTTAGAAGAAACACCTATCGCCTTCATAACTGGTAGGCCATATCGCTCTCGAATATCATGCACTAGCTGAGGGCCTTCGGAACCATGTAACTGGATCATATCTATTGGAACCTGTCTTGTAAGTTCATCCAAAAATGAAAATTGAGCATTTACCACTAAAGCTACTTTAGCCAATCCAATTGGCGCCTCCAGTGCCAGTTTGCGTCCCTTGTCAAAAGTCAGAGAGCGAGGAGACTTTTCGAAAAATACAAAGCCTGCATATCTAGCACCCATGGAAGCTGCCAAATTTAAATCTTTAATAGAGGTCAGGCCACAAAATTTTACAGCAATCGGATCAATTTTTTTCAAATTGAGGGTCATGAGTTTGCTTTATTATTGAGCAGTAACAAAATCTCATCCTCGTTCTGGCCACTCTCACGCTTAAGCTGACTTAGCTCATTTTCTACTTTAGCAAGCTCTTTAGATTTTCTACTTGAGGCTGATCTATGTTTCATCTCCCTGATCCATTCCCAAACAAATCCTACGAATAGGCCGAAAATTACACCACAGAGAAAAAGCACAAAAATTGGAATTGAGAATATCATACCACCACCCAAAAAACCCTCCAGTTCACTGGGTAGTATTCTGATATCCACAAGTTCTCTGTTGGCGACCGCTAAAGTTAAAAGTATTATGGAAAGACAAGTTAAAAAAATAACTCGTATGTAACGTTTCAAATATTAAGCCTTCCCATTTAGCCTATCACGTAAAAGTTTTCCTGTTTTAAAAAACGGAACCTTTTTCTGATCTACACTAACAGCCTCTCCAGTTCTTGGATTACGCCCGACCCTTGCATCCCGCGTTTTTACTGAAAAAGCCCCAAATCCCCTAAGTTCAACTCTATCACCATTTGCGAGAGCATCCGTAATCTCTTCAAAAATGGTATTTACAATTCTTTCTACATCACGCTGAAAAAGGTGTGGATTTTCATCTGCAATTTTTTGAATTAATTCCGATCGGATCATCGGGTTGTCTCCCTGGCATTTTTAATTGTAGCAGATTAACTATAGTCACCAGTCCTTCGAAATTAAAATCATTTCTAGTCCTAAAGCATTATTTTTTAACATAATACTATTACAAACACATATATTGTTCTCATTTCGCATGCTTAATAAGTGTAATAAGCTTTGTTGAAATAAAATTTTTAATACTAAACGAATCAAAAAAAGCCCCGCGTTTTAGGCGCGGGGCAAATTATTTAAAATAAATTTCTATAAGTTACTCTTCATCGCCTTTAAGTGCAGCACCTAAGATATCTCCAAGAGACGCTCCACTATCAGACGAACCGTATTGTTCTACCGCTTCTTTTTCTTCAGCTATTTCACGAGCTTTTACAGAAAGACCTAATTTTCTAGTCTTACTATCAACACTCGTCACGCGAACATCGACTTTATCTCCAACATTAAATCTTTCTGGCCGTTGTTCTGCGCGATCGCGACTTAGATCTGAACGTCGAATGAATGATTTCATGCCTTCATATTCAACTTCGATACCGCCATCCTCGATTGATGTAACTTCTACTGTTACGATGGAGCCACGCTTAACCTTATCAGTGGCTTGCGCAAATTTATCTCTACCCAACGCTTTTATTGACAAAGAGATTCGTTCCTTCTCTACGTCAATTTCCGTCACGGCTGCTTTTACCATATCACCCTTACGGAAATTTTGGATTACATCCTCACCGCGCTCATCCCATGAAATATCACTCAAGTGAACCATTCCATCAATTTCGCCGTCTAGACCTATGAATAAACCAAATTCAGTTATATTCTTAACTTCACCCTCGACCTCGCTATCAACAGGATGGTTCTCAGCGAAAACTTCCCAAGGGTTTCTCTGGCATTGCTTGATTCCTAACGAAACTCTCCGCTTTACGCCATCTATCTCCAAGACCATCACGTCTACTTCTTGACTAGTAGATACAATTTTACCTGGATGAACATTCTTTTTAGTCCATGACATCTCTGAAACATGTACTAATCCCTCAACGCCAGCCTCAAGCTCAACGAAAGCACCATAATCTGTTATATTCGTCACCACGCCTTTATGCAGAGACTCCAACGGATACTTACCAGCTACCAGTTCCCACGGATCTTCTTCTAGTTGCTTCATTCCTAAAGAGATCCTGTGTGTGTCTTTATTAATTTTTATAACCTGAACTTTTATTGACTCACCGATAGTTAGAATTTCAGATGGGTGATTAATTCTACGCCATGCCATATCAGTAACGTGTAGAAGGCCATCTACTCCACCTAGGTCGACGAATGCACCGTATTCAGTGATATTTTTTACTACACCCTCTACGTCGTCGCCTTCCGCCAAGTTTCCAATAACTTCCGCTCTTTGTTCTGCGCGGCTTTCTTCCAATATAGCTCGTCTCGATACTACTATGTTGCCTCTCCGGCGATCCATTTTCAAAATCTGAAATGGTTGCTTCAATCCCATAAGAGGTCCAGCGTCTCGCACCGGACGTACATCAACCTGAGAACCCGGCAGAAATGCTACTGCACCGCCTAAGTCCACTGTAAATCCACCTTTTACTCTACCAAAAATAGCACCATCCACTCTTGCATCATCTGCATAAGCTTTTTCAAGTCTATCCCAAGCTTCTTCTCTACGTGCCATTTCTCGAGAAATAACAGCTTCACCTTTAGCATTTTCGACTTGCCGTAAGAAGACTTCTACCTCGTCACCTACGGCAACTTCAGGAGCTTCGCCAGGGTTGGCAAACTCTTTTAATTCTACCCTACCCTCCATTTTGTAGCCCACATCTACAATTGCAAAGCCAGCTTCTATCGCAATGACTTTACCTTTAACAACGGAACCTTCTTGGGGGGTATCAATCTTGAAGCTTTCATTCAGCAGAGCTTCAAATTCTGCCATAGTTGCGTTTTGAGCCATTTAGTCTCTATATCCTTTAACAAATATTTTTTGGCCAGATGGTTGGTTCCACCGGTCTTTAGTTTCAATTAGGAAGCCACTTTTCGTTTTAATATGCAAAAGCGGAAACGTATTATCGCCTTCAAAGATGCGACGCGCGGGGTGTACATGCTAATTTTGAGTAAATCAAGGGGTATCTACCTCAACAATAATCTTTACTATCTATGAAATGCTAGTTTTCTAGTTTTGAATCAATAATTTTAGAAACTGATTCATAAACTTCATTAATGGTCATATCAGAAGTATCAATTTTCCTTGCGTCTACGGCTGGCACCATCGGAGACTGTTTACGATTTGAGTCCCGCTCATCTCGTTCTTGAATTTCTCTAAATACGTTTTCAAAAGAGATTGAGTGCCCAAGGTCTAATAGCTCCTTATATCTTCTTTGAGCTCTGATATCAGGTGAAGCAGTTATAAAAAATTTTATGTCTGCGTTAGGACAAATAACTGTTCCAATATCACGTCCGTCCAGAACTGCGCCACCAGGTTTTGAGGCAAAGTCTCTTTGAAATTCAAGTAAATGAGCCCGAACTGAAGGGTTTTTAGCCACTTCTGAGGCTGCATTTGATACTCTAAGTGTTTTTAAATCTAAAACTTCTAATTCATCGGCCATCAATTGACTTGCAGCGCTAACTGGATCAACTCCTTGGAGTACTTTGTATCCAACCAGTCTATATAGGAGGCCAGTATCAAGGTGCGGCACGGAGTAATTCTGGGCTATTTTCTTTGAAATTGTACCTTTACCCGATGCAGCAGTACCATCTATCGCTATAATTAGGCCAAACTTAGTCAAAATTATAAATCTCGCAGTTCTAAATTAGCCCCTAGGTCACGCATAAGGTCAACAAAATTTGGAAACGAGGTTTTTATTGGTGAACAGTCATCTATTTCAATAGGTGTTTGTGATGATAAACCCAAAATTAAAAAAGACATCGCTATACGATGATCCAAAAATGTCTGGCACATAGACCCGCCTTCAACTGTCCCGATACCATTGCCGTTTACTGCCCACCAGTCTTCACCTTCCTCTACAGATACTCCATTAGCACGTAAGCCTTTTGCCATTGCGTCTATTCTATCACTCTCTTTGACCCTCAGTTCTTTGACACCTCTCATAGTCGTTTTTCCGGAAGCATTTGCCGCTACAACAGAAAGAATTGGATACTCATCTATCATCGATGCTGCACGTTCCGGTGGCACCTCTATGCCTTTCAAATTTGGAGAAAAACAAGCTCGAATGTCCGCAACAGGCTCCCCGCTTTCCTCTCTCTCGTTCTCAAAACTTAAGTTGGCACCCATTTCAATCAACGTTTTAAACAATCCAGCTCTTGTTTCATTAAGCGTAATATTTGGAACAAGTATATCTGAACCCTCTAC
>Ga0209036_1000550_pt1 | contig 16639 bp, 11 predicted proteins | sample MarorgKNORR_S2LV_3_FD_188222 | JGI IMG/M metagenome (GOLD analysis project Ga0209036, IMG submission 188222) | Marine microbial communities from the Southern Atlantic Ocean, analyzing organic carbon cycling - DCM_A/KNORR_S2/LV (SPAdes) (version 2) | ecosystem: Environmental > Aquatic > Marine >... | reverse complement strand
GATCAGAATTATACCCATGATGAAGCTACATATGGTTGGTTACAGTTTGGTGTTCAATTTTCAGAGGTAATTAAAAATCGTCCAACTATTATCATTACCGATGATCATGATGTGGGTCATGGTAATATTTGGGGAGAAAGCGGAGTAGCTTCATCTGGCATATCAGGAGCAGCCGATGGAGGATATATGTTTCCAGCTGATTTTGTTAATATGGTAGAAAGACAGCAATGTTGGAGTTTACCTGACCCGTTTGACCCAACACCAATCAAGCAAGGGATAAGAGTATATTATACAGATTTAAATGTTGGTGGAGTAAATTTTGCAATATTAGAAGACCGTAAATTCAAGTCGGCACCACTTGGAAAAATTCCGCAAATGGGTCCTCGTCCAGATCATATAAACGACCCAGAATACGATCGTTCTGCTGTAGACTTGCCAGGATTAAAATTATTAGGTGAAAGACAATTAACATTTTTAGATGAATGGTCCAGAGACTGGACAGGTACAAAGGTTAAAGTAGCTCTCTCAGCAACGGCTTTTTGCGGAGCAGTACACGTGCATGGAAATAAAAATCCTGATAGATTGCTAGCTGATTTAGATTGTAATGGATGGCCACAGACTGGCCGTAATTTAGCAATAAAAGCCCTAAGAAGAGCAAGAGCATTTCACTTATGCGGAGACCAACATCTAGGTGTTTCTTTGCAACACGGTGTTGAAAATTTTCGAGATGGTCCTTATGCATTTACCGTTCCTGCAATAGTAAATACCGTATACGGAAGATGGTGGCATCCATTGAGTGAAAAATCTGGAGGAGGAGAACCTATCATCAGTACTCTTCCATGGGTGGGTGATTATGAAGACGGATTAGGAAATAAGATAACAATGCATGCTTATGCAAATCCTCAAGATCGCTCCATTCGCGCAGGAAGAGGAGATGGATATGGGATAGTTCGTATTAATACAACAACTGGTATGATAAATTTCGAATGCTGGCCTCGTTTTGCAGACGTATCAAAGGGTGACTCTGAACAATATGAAGGATGGCCAATTTCATTTCATATATCTGATAATGATGGACGAACACCTATTGGGTACTTAAAGGAAGTACAATTACCTCTTAAGAACTGTGTAGTTGAGTTAACAAGCGAATCTACTGGAGAGTTAATTTATTGTTATCGCACTAATGAATCTTCATTTAGAGCTCCGGTTTATTCACCCGGAAGATATACATTGAAAGTGGGAGCTAATTCAGGTGATAAGATATTATTAAAAAATGCTGCAATAGATTAACTAAATCAAACATAACAATATTTTTTTCATCGATTTTTATTCATTTGCAAGTAACGATTAGATAGAAGTTAGCTTAATTGTTATGAACGCACAAATTTTACAGTTAATATCAAGCAATGTATAGAATGAGATTAATTCAAAAAATAATATTAATTCTTCTAATGCCAATCATAGGGATTTGCAACGAAGATAATCGAATGCATATTTATTCTCCAGTTCCTGGTCTTGAATCTTCAAAACATTATAGTTTTAAAATTAGATCTCAAGGTTCAAGTGAATGGAAGAAAATGTTTGCATTTGTGACTTCTTGTAAATCTGGTGGTATCACTAACGGAGTTACAGCTAATGCTTATTATTGGCGACTTGATAAATGGAGTAATACATATGTTAATTTTGAAATGTTAGAAAATACTCCAATTGAAATTGAGATTTCTAAACTTGACGGTCAACCAATTACAAGTGCGGTTGCTCGACCTAGTCATTGTGTGGAAACATGTAAAGTAATTAATGGTAAAGCATACGTATATTTAGATAAACCCGCTTTATTTTCTGTAGACATCAACGGTCAAATGGAGGACCAAAATACTGGTCGTATTAATATGAAGGGATGGGGAAATGAATCCTTCTACAGCGGACCACCTATACACACGTTGACGATTTTTGCAAATCCTGTAATCAAAGATAAGCCCTCGAAAAAGGATCCTAAAGTTCTATGCGTTATTCCTGGACAGATTCCTTCGTCAGAGGGTGATTGGGATATTATGTATTTTCTACCCGGTGTTCATGATATTGGCGCATGTTTTAGAGTTCATGCCAACAAAAGTTATTATATTCCAGGAGATGCACTAGTGCATGGAACATTTAACAATGAAAAGATGGGTAGTGATGGACACAATATAAGAATATATGGTCATGGAACACTATCAGGAGAACGAATTCCACATCCAGATTGCGATATACCGGTAGCATTAGAGAAAGACTATTGGAAATACAAACCCATTGATATTCGGGGTGCACACAATACTAAAGTTGAAGGGATTACAATTGTTGATTCTGCTATGCATTCACTTATGTTGATAAGCGAATATAATCCTCAGAAGCCAACAGATATTTGTTGGGTAAAAATTTTTACATGGCGTCGTAATGGGGATGGAATAAATCCATTTGGAAATGGTCTGATTGAGGATTGTTTTATTCGAACACAGGACGATTGTGTGTATGTTAATGGAAGAGGTATACGAAGAGTTGTTTTTTGGACGGATGCTAATGGCTCAGCGTTTGTATTAAGTCCAATCGGAAACATGCAAAAACAATTACTCGGAAATAATATTATAGTTGAAGATTGTGATATTATTTATTCTCGGTCGATATTTAACACTCATAAGGGAGGTCGAGTATTTAATTTAAGAGGTGCCGGCAGAGGCGCTGGTGGTGATAATATTATCTTTAGAAATATTAAGGTAACAGATCCTCGGCCAACACGCTCTACCTTTGGAATTTTAAGTGCAGCTCCATGGCAACGACATCCAAATTATGAGCAATCTAGAGGTGAGGGTGAAATTAGAAATATTTTATTTCAAAACATAGAAATTAATGCTCGTTCTATTATTGGAGACTGTGAAACCTTATGGGGTACTGAAAAAGCTCCTATAAAAGGTCTTATTTTTGATAATGTTACAATATCTGAAGAATTAATTGATGATATCAACGACTTTAATCACAATAATTATGTTGAGGATATAAAGTTTAGATAATTGAAAATTTCCGCCTTAAAATTAATGAATAAATATTTAAATTTTTGATTATTTTTAAAAATCTTAAGTGTAAAAAACTTGATTTATCAATTGTTAACAATAAAATTTTAATATGAAAAATTTAATAATATTCTTCGGTATCATTTTATTAACTAGCTGTTCGACCATAGAGCCTGTATCAGATAGAAATTCGGCTCTAACTCAAGGTAATGTACAAATGAACCTAGAGGTTGGAAAAACTAGTAAATCCACTGTGTTAGAAAAATTTGGAGCTCCAAATATTACAACAAGAGATGGATCAGGTAGAGAGGTATGGACATATCAAAGAGCCGGACAAGTTTCTCAAGTAAATTCAGGTTATGGTGTATTATTTTATGCGAATAGTGCTGGTTATGAAAATACATCTAGAATGATTACTTTAATTATTAAATTTGATGAAAATGATATAATTAGTGATTTTAGAAGCAGAAGTTCTAATTTTTAAAAAATGAAAATTAAAATTATTTTTTTTATTTTTTTGTCATTTATTTCTGGTTGCGTAACAGTTGAACCGGCCATGACCCCGCTTGAAATACAAAGTATGCAACAGCGGTCATACGAAAACTCGAAAAATGTTGTTTTTAGCTCTGTAGTATCCGTATTCCAAGATCTCGGTTACACAATTAAAAGTGCTGATTTAAATACAGGCTTTATATCAGCAGAAAGCATGTCTGAAAATGATCCTATGGCACAAATATTATTTGGTTTTTCAGAAGTTAAAAATACACGAGTTACAGCATATATTGAGACAATTGGTAAATTGACTAATGTTAGACTTAATTTTGTTTTATCAAGACAGACGTCTACTCAATACGGTCAAACTAGTAAAAATGAACGAGCTATTCTTGAATCAAATGTTTACCAAAATGCGTTTGAAAAAATAGAAAATGCTATTTTTATCCGTTCAGAATAATTTTAATTACCTGCTTATGTTATTGTAATTTGTATTTCTTTGTGTAAATGTTAAATTGGAGGCTAAATAATATGACTTTTAAATTTCATTTAATTAATGCTATTGTTTTGATTATTTTTGGTTTATGGGGTTATTCAGTAGGAAGATCTTTTACAGCCCTAATTCCTGTATTTTTTGGGTTAATATTGCTATCACTTTCCAAAGGAGTGAAAAATGAAGCAAAAGTTCCAGCCCATTTAGCCGTCTTGCTAACCATTATCATTTTAATAGCTTTAATTGTGCAACCTTTGGAAGCTGCTTTATCGTCGGGAAATGTTGGGAAAATATTAAGATCATCTGGAATGATCATCACATCTGCTTTATCTACTGTCGCATTCATTGTAAGCTTCATTAACGTACGTCGAAAAAGAGGGAATTGATAAGGTAATTTTATGAAAAAAATTAATTTATTCATATTTTGTTTTATAACGTTTATTTCGACAATCTCTTGTGCAGATTTTAATGTAAACTTTTTTAGTTCTTATGGTTTTTACGAGGAAGATGGATTGAGTCCTTTGCTTCCAAATGTTGGTGATGGGGCATTAGTTCAATTAGTTTATGCTGGTAGTAATAATCAAATAGACGAAATTACAGATTATAATTTATCTACAGGGGATGATGTAGTAATTAGTAGTTTTGAAGTAATTAATGATGGTTCTGAATTTGCTGAATATGCCTATGGTACTTACGGAACAGTTCAGTCTCCATATTTAGGGGATGGTTATATTTATGGAAGAGTTTTTAGTGATCTATTGCCTATTGTAGGTACTTCTTATTATGTTGGATCATTAATTCAAGCTGTTGATATGGATTTGGATGTTGTTCCACCATTTGTCCCAGAATCATATGATCTTGGAGGAGATGCAGGTGGTATTGCGTCATCTGTTCTTAACTTTGAAACTAACGTTCCGTCAATTATTTCTTTAACGGTAACAAATTCAGTTGGAGGAGAGGTAAGTAATTCGGGTACAACTATTTATTACGAGCCAATATCCGTATCGGTTGAGGCCCTTCCAAATTTAGGTTATATTTTTAGTTCTTGGAATAATGAACAAGGAACTTCAACAAGCTCTTTAAATCCTTATGATTTTAATTTAGTTGAGGATCAAATCCTGATTGCAACATTTGAACCTGACTTATCGGATAATGACCAAGATGGTTTATCTTTATATGATGAAGTTGTTATATATGGATCCGACCCAAATCAATCGGATACAAGCGGTGATGGTTTGTTGGATGGAGTATTAGTGTTAATGGGCTTAGAGCCAAATATTAATTTTTCAAATTTGGTAAATACTGTTCAGGCTACTCCTGAATCATTTGGTGTTTATGGTGAGGCATATGTTCAGAACCAAGAAAATACAATCTCCACCCTTAATGAATTAATAACTTCACAAAATCAAGATATTGCAAATTTAGAATCAATAAGTGCTGGTTTAGTTGGCGAAATAGTTGAGCTTGGAAATCAGAATGATAATCTTAATGATCAAGTAAATACTTTGACTGAAGAAAATAATAATCTCAATTTATCTGTATCTTCACTTTCACAAGAAGTTCTTACGCTTGAAGGACAGATGAGTTCATTGACTGCAGCTAATTTGCAGCTTTTATCATCCAATACTTCATTAAGTGAACAAAATAATTCATTATCTCAACAAATTAGTTCGCTTGAAGATAGCAACAACTCCTTAGAATTAAATAATTCCCAATTACAAGAATCTGCAAATAATCTAACTGCTCAAAATAACTCTCTTTCGGAGCAAGTTTTATCTCTTCAATCCGCTAATTCGTTATTAGAAGAACAGGTATCTATTTTATCTTCTACAAATGGAAATGATATACTCGCAGAGCAAATTGCAGTTCTTCAATCAACTAATTTATTTTTAACTAGTGTTGTGTCAGAACTAATTAACGAAAACTTAGGTTTAGAAGCTACAAATGAAAACATTATTGCTCAATTTGAAGCATCTCTTGTAACAAATAATGATTTAGAAAACATCATCGAAGATTTAGAGTATGAAATTTCTGATTTAGAAGATGCATTGCAGGATTCATATGTCGATTATGAACATCCATGGTGGAAGCATAATAATCATTGGTGGTATTCATGGCATAAACCAAATAATTATTGGTGGGGTTGGGGTAACCCTCCGGCGCGTAATCTTCCAAAATGGGGAAGAGATGCTACAATTGGTAAGCGTCTTAAAATGAAAAGAATTAAAAATCGAAGAAGTTGGGGAAGTAATCGTATTGCTGAAATGGATGTTGAATTTTGTGTTGAACAAACCTCGGATCTAGTGAGTGGTGAATGGACATCTACAACAAATAACGTGAGTTTAGATATTCCAGTTGATGATGATTCGGTTAAATTTTATAGAATAATTTATAATTAATTTGTTTAATTTCGTATTATTTTTTTTCGTATTATTTTTTAAGTCCTTATTTTAAATTAAAAAAAATAAAGATATCAGTTGACCAAATATTTCTTTTTGATAGTTTGTCCGTCGCTTCAGTTGGAATCTTGATTAGAAGTCGAGATTTGAATTGAAGTTTTTTGTTCTTTGAAATTTGAATAACTCATAAGATATGACAGAAATGAAAGTACTGCTTCGATTTAGAAGTGGTGCGGTTTGTTATAGCCAATGCTTATATTAACTGTCGATTGTTGCTCTATTAATTTAGAGTGCAATTGAGTTATATTGCGAAATAAAGTTTAGGATTATATCCAATCAATTTAAATTTGATGGAGAGTTTGATCCTGGCTCAGAACGAACGTTGGCGGCGTGGATTAGGCATGCAAGTCGAGCGGGATCAATTTGTTTCAATCCTTCGGGAGAGAAACTTATTGTGAGAGCGGCGAACGGGTGAGTAATATATGGGTAATTTACCTCTTTGTTTGGGATAGCCATCGGAAACGATGATTAATACCGGATGTGTTCAGAAACTGCATAGTTTCTTATATAAAGGCGGGGATCTTCGGACCTGTCGCAAAGAGATAAGCCCATATCCTATCAGCTTGTTGGTGAGGTAATGGCTCACCAAGGCTTACGGGTAGCTGGTCTGAGAGGATGGTCAGCCACACTGGGACTGAGACACTGCCCAGACTCCTACGGGAGGCTGCAGTCGAGAATCATTGTCAATGCACGAAAGTGTGAACATGCGACGCCGCGTGGAGGATGACGGCCTTAGGGTTGTAAACTCCTGTCAGCAGGAAGGAATAATTAGATAATTAATACCTATTTAATTTGACAGTACCTGCAGAGGAAGTCACGGCTAACTCTGTGCCAGCAGCCGCGGTAATACAGAGGTGGCGAACGTTGTTCGGATTTACTGGGCGTAAAGGGTCCGTAGGCGGTCTAGTGTGTCGGATGTGAAAGCTCACAGCTCAACTGTGGAATTGCATTCGAAACTGCTAGACTAGAGTACTGGAGGGGTGAAGGGAACACTTGGTGTAGCGGTGAAATGCGTAGATATCAAGTGGAACACCGGAGGCGAAGGCGCTTCACTGGACAGATACTGACGCTCATGGACGAAAGTTAGGGTAGCGAAAGGGATTAGATACCCCTGTAGTCCTAACCGTAAACGGTGTGCACTAGGCGTGGGAGGCTTTACCCCCTTCCGTGTCTGAGCTAACGCATTAAGTGCACCGCCTGGGGAGTACGGTCGCAAGATTAAAACTCAAAGGAATTGACGGGGACCCGCACAAGCGGTGGAGCATGCGGCTTAATTCGATGCAACGCGAAGAACCTTACCTGGGCTTGACATATAGCTGCATACGACCTGAAAGGGACGTAGCCTTCGAGGGTGCTATACAGGTGCTGCATGGCTGTCGTCAGCTCGTGCCGTGAGGTGTTGGGTTAAGTCCCGCAACGAGCGCAACCCCTGTGTTTATTTGCCAGCACGTAATGGTGGGAACTCTAAACAGACTGCTTGTGAAAACAAGAGGAAGGTGGGGATGACGTCAAGTCAGTATGGTCCTTATGTCCAGGGCTGCACGCGTGCTACAATGGGTAGTACAATAGGAAGCAATATCGCGAGATGGAGCAAATCCTTAAAGCTACCCTCAGTTCGGATCGAAGTCTGAAACTCGACTTCGTGAAGTTGGAATCGCTAGTAAAGGCGTATCAGCTACGACGCCTTGAATACGTTCCCGGGTCTTGTACACACCGCCCGTCACATCATGGAAGTCTGTTGCACCCGAAATCGTTGATCTAACCCATTTATGGGAGGAAGGCGCTTAAGGTGTGATAGGTAACTGGGATGAAGTCGTAACAAGGTAGCCGTTGGGGAACCAGTGGCTGGATCACCTCCTTTCTAAGGAGAAGACCGATTGTAAAATCGGATCTAGGGTAACATCCTTCGGGATGTGACAATAGGTAACTATTGTCAAAAGCTTTTGGCTAACAAGCCGTACCATTTCTAAAACGAATCCTTATGAGTTATTCGTACAAGCAAAGCCAATTGGGGGTATAGCTCAGCTGGGAGAGCGCTTGATTTGCATTCAAGAGGTCATCGGTTCGATCCCGTTTACCTCCACCATTTTTCAAATGGGGGCGTGTAGCTCAGTCGGTTAGAGCGCATCCCTGATAAGGATGAGGTCACAGGTTCGATTCCTGTCACGCCCACCAAAGACTGGAAATTAATTAGATGCTTGTAATATCATTTTATCGCATTAGCGAAAATGTTCTTTGACAATTGTATAATATTGAATAACTGCAACAAGCGCATGTATATTTATATATGTTACTTATATAGATTTTTTATAAATCTAACTCATTTTAGTAACCTTGATTTGATCAAGCTACTAAGGGCGTACGGTGAATGCCTTGGCATCAGTAGGCGATGAAGGACGTGATAAGCTGCGATAAGCTTCGGGGAGGGGCAAATACCCTTTGATCCGGAGATTTCCGAATGGGAAAACCCAGCAGGGGTCATACCCTGTTATTGGTGTATGAATAAAATAGTGCATCAAAGCGACACTCGGCGAAGTGAAACATCTCAGTAACCGAAGGAAAAGAAAACAATAGTGATTCCGTAAGTAGTGGCGAGCGAACGCGGAACAGCCCAAACCATCTTGTTTACAGGATGGGGTGTGGACCATAATGTGGTATTCTAATGGATAGCAGAACAGTCTGGAAAGTCTGACCATAGCGGGTGATAGTCCCTTAAGCGAAATCTTGAAGAAACCTATTGGTATCCCGAGTAGGTCGGAACACGTGAAACTCTGACTGAATATAGGAGGCCCACCTCCTAAGGCTAAATACTAACTGATGACCGATAGTGAACTAGTACCGTGAGGGAAAGGTGAAAAGAACCCCGTGAGGGGAGTGAAATAGAACCTGAAACCGTATGCTTACAAACTGTGGTAGCCCTTCGGGGTGGCCGCATGCCTTTTGCATAATGAGTCTGCGACTTACCGTATGTGGCAAGGTTAAACATTTACGATGTGGAGCCGAAGCGAAAGCGAGTGTTAATAGCGCGATTTAGTCGCCTGCGGTAGACCCGAAACCAAGTGATCTACCCATGGGCAGGATGAAGCTTCTGTAAAAAGAAGTGGAAGACCGAACCAGTACGTGTTGAAAAACGTTTGGATGACCTGTGGGTTGGAGTGAAAGGCTAACCAAACTTGGTGATAGCTGGTTCTCCCCGAAATACCTTGAGGGATAGCGTCACGTGGTAGCAGATGGAGGTAGAGCACTGAGTACTCGATGGCCCCTCCCGGGGTACTGAGAGTTTTCAAACTCCGAATACCATCTGTGGAATCGTGGCAGTCAGACTGCGGGGGATAAGCTCCGTAGTCGAGAGGGAAACAGCCCAGACCGCCAGCTAAGGCCCCTAAATGATCGTTCAGTGGAGAAGGATGTCAGATCTCGAAGACAGCCAGGATGTTGGCTTAGAAGCAGCCACCATTTAAACAAAGCGTAATAGCTGACTGGTCGAGAGGTTTGGCGCCGAAAATGAACGGGGCTAAAACGATCTGCCGAAGCTGCGGGTTATGACTTACTGTTATAGCAGTAGGGGAGCGTTGTGTACCGGGCTGAAGGGAAGGTGTAAACCAACCTGGACTGTACACAAGTGATTATGCAGACATGAGTAACGATAAGAGTGGTGAGAATCCACTCCGCCGAAATCCTAAGGTTTCCTGGGGAAGGTTCGTCCGCCCAGGGTTAGTCGGCCCCTAAGGCGAGGCTGAAAAGCGTAGTCGATGGGAAACGGGTTTAATATTCCCGTACCGCTATATATGAGTGATGGAGGGACGCAGCAGGTTAGCTCAGCCACCGATTGGAAATGGTGGTCTAAAGGTGTAGGTGATTTCACAGGTAAATCCGTGAATGTTAGCTGAGACCTGATGGGACAAGGAGTCTTCGGACAAATTGGATTGAGTGATACTGTACTGCCAAGAAAAGCTTCTAAACGTTGATTATATGGCGACCGTACCAAAACCGACACAGGTAGGAAGGTAGAGTATACCAAGGCGCGCGAGAGAAAGGTTGTTAAGGAACTCGGCAAATTAACCCCGTATCTTCGGAAGAAGGGGTCCTGCTGGAGGCTAAGAACTAGCTTCTGATGTTTCTAGCAGGCGCAGTGAAGAGGCGAAGGCGACTGTTTATCAAAAACATAGCACTATGCAAACTCGCAAGAGGAAGTATATGGTGTGACACGTGACCAATGCCAAAAGGTTAAGGCAAGGGGTTAGCATTAGCGAAGCTCTAAACCGAAGCCCTGGTGAATGTCGGCCGTAACTATAACGGTCCTAAGGTAGCGAAATTCCTTGTCGGGTAAGTTCCGACCTGCACGAATCGTGTAACGATCTTCGCACTGTCTCAACAACCATCTCGGTGAAGTTGTAGTTCCGGTGAAAATGCCGGATAACCGATGCAGGACGGAAAGACCCCGTGAACCTTTACTATGACCTGACATTGGAATTTGATGTATCATATGTAGTATAGCTGGGAGACTTTGAAACATCTTCGTCAGGAGGTGTGGAGTCATTAGTGAAATACCAGTTTTGGTTTATTGAATTTCTAACTACGATCCCTTGAATCAGGGCGTGGAACAGTGTCTGGGAGTTAGTTTGACTGGGGCGGTTTCCTCCTAAAGAGTAACGGAGGAGCACAAAGGTACCCTCAGCACGGTCAGCAATCGTGCGAAGAGCGTATAGGTATAAGGGTGCTTAACTGCGAGACCAACAAGTCGAGCAGGTGCGAAAGCAGGTCTAAGTGATCCGGTGGTTGCTAGTGGTAGCGCCATCGCTTAACGGATAAAAGGTACTCCGGGGATAACAGGCTGATGATTGCCAAGAGTCCATATCGACGCAATCGTTTGGCACCTCGATGTCGGCTCATCGCATCCTGGGGCTGGAGAAGGTCCCAAGGGTTGGGCTGTTCGCCCATTAAAGCGGTACGCGAGCTGGGTTCAGAACGTCGTGAGACAGTTTGGTCCTTATCCGCATTGGTCGTAGGAAATTTGAAGAGATTAGCCCTTAGTACGAGAGGACCAGGGTTAACGTGCCTCTGGTGTTCCAGTTGTCGTGCCAACGGCATAGCTGGGTAGCTACGCACGGAAAGGATAAGCGCTGAAAGCATCTAAGTGCCAAGCCTTCTCTAAGATAAGATTTCCCTTGCTCTTCGGAGCACTCAAGGCTCGTTCAAGACTAGGACGTTGATAGGCTGGACGTGTAAGTACAGTGATGTATTAAGCAAACCAGTACTAATTAGCCGTGAGGCTTGATCTTTATTTTTTAAATATGCAAGCGCGTTGTTGTTATTTTAATATTATACTTTTGTCCCAATTTGAATTTTCCGGTTACTATAGCGTGAATGAAACACCTGTTCCCTTTCCGAACACAGAAGTGAAGAGTTACAGCGGCGATGGTACTGAGGAGTTGACCTCGGGAGAGTAGCACGTAGCCGGTTTTTATTTTCTAACCTTGGAGCTTTATGTTCCAAGGTTTTTTTTATACAAAATTATGATGAATTTATTAATTGCCACAAGAAATAGAGGAAAATTAAAAGAAATCAGAGAAGTTCTTAACTTAGATTCATCCATTGTTAAATCCTCGTTGGATTATCCTGAAATACCAGATGTCATTGAAGACAAAGATACACTAGAAGGCAACGCTATCAAAAAAGCTTGCGAAATGGCGAATGCTACTGGTTGTTGGGCATTATCAGATGATTCTGGATTGGAGGTAGAGGCGCTAAATGGTGAACCAGGAGTTTATTCTGCTAGATATGCCGGACAAAACTGTTCCTATTTAGATAACATTAATAAGTTGTTATATGAATTAGACGGTGTAGAAAATAGAACAGCTGTTTTTAAAACCGTACTATGTTTAGTAAATCTTGTTGGAGAGGTAAGAACTATCGAGGGCATATGCAAAGGAAGTATTGCATTAACTCCAACCGGAACAGAGGGGTTTGGGTATGATCCAATATTTATCCCTGATGGCTATAAGTGTAGTTTTGCAGAATTAGCCACCGGCGAAAAAAATAAAATTTCTCATAGAGGACAAGCTCTAACAGAAGCAATAAGACAATGGGGCTCTATTTTAAGTCAGTTTAATAAGTAAATTTATATTTTAAAAAAATAAATATTTATTAGAATATAAGAACAAATTAAAGGAATTTTATGATTACTTCAATTAATCCAATCGATGGTCGGTATGCTTCAAAAACAGACTCCCTCGTAAATTGTTTTTCAGAATATGCACTCATAAGAAATCGTGTAATTGTTGAAATTTACTGGTTAAAAGCATTAGCTAAAGAGGCTGGTATTAAGCAATGCAGAGCGCTAAGTGGCGGAGAAGAAGCTTTATTAGATAGTATTATTACTGGATTTGATAGTTTAGAAGCCGAAAAAATTAAAGAAATTGAAAAAACAACAAATCATGATGTAAAAGCCGTTGAATATTATTTAAAAGATCAGATAAGCGGAACCTCCATAGAGGAATTATCTGAATTTATTCATTTTGCTTGTACATCAGAAGATATTAATAATTTAGCACATGCAATGATGTTAAAAGACGGACTGTCTGAGATTTTACCAATTCAACAAGATATAATGGATAAGCTTCAAGAATTTTATAAAGAATGGAAAGATGTACCAATGCTTGCAAGAACGCATGGGCAAACCGCTTCCCCGACAACTGTTGGAAAAGAATTAATTGTTTTTGCAGATAGATTGCAGCGTCAGAATAATCAAATATCAAACATTAAGCTGCTTGGAAAAATGAATGGAGCTGTCGGTAATTTTAATGCACATTTAGCCGCTTATCCAGATGTTGATTGGGTTAATCTATCAAAGGATATTATTGAAAATCAATTGGGACTTACTCAAAATTTATATACTACCCAAATTGAACCTCATGATTATATGGCAGAAATTTTTGATGCAATAAGTCGATTCAATACAATTCTAATTGATTTAAATCGTGATATTTGGACGTATATTTCTATGGCTTATTTTGGACAAAAAACAGTTGCAGGGGAAGTTGGTTCATCTACTATGCCACATAAAGTAAACCCTATTGATTTTGAAAACTCTGAGGGTAATCTCGGGTTAGCTAACGCTATATTTAATCATCTTTCAGCTAAACTACCTATTTCAAGATTACAACGTGATTTAACAGACTCTACCGTTTTAAGAAATATGGGTGTAGGGTTTGGATATAGTTTAATAGCTTATCTATCAACGTTAAAAGGATTTGGTAAATTAAAATTAAATAACCATATTTTAGAGAATGACTTAGATAATGCGTGGGAAGTACTGGCCGAACCTATACAAACTATCATGAGAAAGCATGGTATCGAAAAGCCTTATGAGAAACTCAAAGAGTTAACTCGTGGAAATGAAGGCATTAATCAACAAATAATTAATGATTTCGTAGATAGTCTTAATTTACCTGAAGAAGATAAGAAAGTCTTGTTAAACCTAAAACCATCAAATTATATTGGTAAAATTATATAATTTTAAAAATATAACTATTTTTTAAAAAACGTCAAAAAATGGCCAAAAATGGCCAAAAATGGCCAAAAATCGTCAAAAAATGGCCAAAAATCGTCAAAAAGTGGAAAAAAGTTAATTTTTTATTTAAAAAAAAACTAGATATTAATTCTTAAATAGGCTTTATTGCAGAAGTTATTAACGACTGGAAAGGATATTATGGATATTAGTGAAATCAAACAGATCGTAAAACTTATGGAAGCAAAAGGACTCACGGAGTTTTCATTTAAAGATGATAACCGAGAGTTTTGTTTAAAACGTGGAAATGGTGACCATCCAGTAGTAATTTCTCAACCAGCAGTTCCAGCTCCAACGATTATTCCTAGTACTGAACCATCTATTAATGAACCTAAAGAAAGTAAGAATGACGATAATGATGGATTAATTGAAATAACGTCTCCAATCGTTGGAACGTTTTATAAAAAACCCGATCCTGATAAGCCTAATTTTGTAAATGAGGGTGATTCCGTTGGCAATGACTCAATTGTATGTATTGTCGAAGCAATGAAAGTAATGAACGAAATAAAAGCTGAGGTTACAGGAACAATTGCAAAAGTTTTAGTTGAAGATGGTTCGCCTGTTCAGTTTGGTCAACCTCTTTTTCTTGTTAAACCATAATAGGAAAAAATAATGTTCAAAAAGGTATTAATCGCTAATAGAGGCGAAATCGCTTTAAGAATCATACGAGCTTGCAAAGAATTAAATATTCAAACAGTTGCAGTATATTCAGATGCTGATGAAGATTCACTTCATGTCCAGATGGCTGATGAAGCAATTTGTATAGGTCCTGCTCTGGCTACAGAAAGTTATTTAAAAACTACAAATATAATTGCAGCTGCTGAACTAACTGATGCCGATGCTATCCATCCTGGATATGGATTTTTAGCAGAAAATGCACCATTTGCTGAAATTTGTTCTAACTGCAACATTACATTTATTGGCCCTTCAGCAGAATGTATTAGAAGGATGGGTGATAAAGCAATTGCTAGGGACACAATGAAAGCAGCTGGCGTACCTATTACTCCGGGATCAGAAGGTGTATTAAATCATGTTAATGACGCTATTAAATTAGTAAATGAAATGGGCTATCCAGTTTTATTGAAAGCAGTTGCTGGTGGCGGGGGTAAAGGAATGAGAGTAGCAAGAAACGAGGAAGAGCTAACGCAAGGATTTATGGCCGCTCAAGCTGAAGGAAAAGCTGCATTTGGAAATCCTGATTTATTTATGGAAAAATACATTGAATCAGCAAGACACGTAGAAGTCCAAGTGATAGGGGATAACTTTGGAAATGTTTGTCATGTTGGCGAAAGAGATTGTTCCATCCAAAGAAGGCATCAAAAATTAGTTGAGGAAGCGCCTTGTCCAACATTAACTGATGAAGAAAGAAATGCCTTGGGAGATGCTGCTGTTAAAGCTGCATCGGCAGTATCATATAATAGTGCAGGAACATTAGAATTTTTATATGATGAAATTGCAAAACAATTTTATTTTATGGAAATGAATACTAGAATTCAAGTGGAGCATACAGTTTCTGAAGAAGTTACCGGGATAGATCTTCTTAAGGAGCAAATTAAAGTAGCCGCTGGTAAAAAACTATCATTTTCCCAAGAAGATGTTAACGTTTGTGGACATGCAATTGAATTTAGAGTAAATGCCGAGGATCCATATAATAATTTCACGCCTGCTCCAGGCCCGGTAGAAGCAGTTCATTTTCCCGGAGGTCCAGGAATAAGAATTGATTCACATGTATATTCTGGGTATGTTATTTCACCTCATTATGATAGTATGATTGGAAAAATTATTGCAAAAGGAGTTAATCGAGAAGAGTCAATAAATAGACTAAAAAGAGCTTTACAAGAGTTTACAATTGAGGGACCAAATACTACGGTTCCTCTTGGAGAATCGTTAATGGACAATAAAAAATTTAAAGAAGGAAGTTATAATACAGCTTACCTAGAAGTTTTTATGGATGAAGTTTTTCTTAAAGAAAAATAGTAGGGGAAAAAAATGGAAAACCAAACAGGAAATGCAGTTACTGATACACGAGATTTATCTGTATCTGAGTCATCAAATGATCAATACGGAAAAATAAAAATAAATAATAATGTAATAGCTGTAATAGCTCATGAAACAGCTCAGAAAGTTCAGGGTGTAGTTGAGCTTCATGGGTCATTAACAGATGGACTAGCTGAGATAATTGGCAAGAAGCCTAAAGATAGAGGTATAAGAATTGAAAAAGAAGGGGATGAGTTTTTAACTATTGATTTGTCTGTTGTAATAGAATTTGGGGTAAATATACCAGAAGTTTGTGTTAAAGTTCAAGGTGCCGTTAAAAAAGCAATTGAAAGCATGACAGGACAAAAAATATTTGCTGTTAATATAGTTGTCCAAGGTATTAGAAGTAAAAATGAAGACGTGAATAAGGAGTTAAATTGAAAATAGCGGTAATAAAATTTTGGGATATTTTAGTATCTATACTTTTATTTTTAACAGGAATATTTTTAATTTATGACCACTTTTTTCAACCAAATTTTATTGATATTGATTATTACTATCATGAGTACTCGTTAGGAGCTATTATTGGGTTCCTTATTATATT
>Ga0209036_1000549_pt1 | contig 16663 bp, 20 predicted proteins | sample MarorgKNORR_S2LV_3_FD_188222 | JGI IMG/M metagenome (GOLD analysis project Ga0209036, IMG submission 188222) | Marine microbial communities from the Southern Atlantic Ocean, analyzing organic carbon cycling - DCM_A/KNORR_S2/LV (SPAdes) (version 2) | ecosystem: Environmental > Aquatic > Marine >... | reverse complement strand
GGGGGAATTGAGTTGAAGGCGTCTAGAGCTTCTCAGATATCAAGAGGCGTTGATGAAGTTTGGTTCATTAATGGAAATCACCCAGAAAGAATCAGTCAGCTTCTAGATGAGGGCTCCACCATTGGTACCAAAATACTTGGATGATTGGATTCTGTTATATGTCGAGGGTTTCTCGGAATGTCATGGTTGATGGTGCCAACGCTCTCTCTGGGTATGACAACTCGCAGGCCGAGATGATGGCTGAGCGTTGTATTCTAGTTGATCTAGAAGATAATATGATTGGATCCGAGAGTAAATTAGTCTGTCACAATGAAGAAGGTCTGCTTCATAGGGCATTCAGTGTCCTAATATTCGATTCCGAGAATAGATTGTTGATTCAACAGAGATCTCATGATAAAATCACATTTCCTGGAATTTGGGCAAATAGCTGTTGTAGCCATCCGTTGGACATTGAAGGAGAGAATGGGGACCCGATACAGGGCTGTATTAATGCGGCGAAGAGGAAGCTTCCCCAGGAGTTGGGAATAGAACAAGATATTGCAAACTCTATGGAATTCTCCCATCTTGGTTCTTTTCAGTATAAGTGCAGATGGAATGAAGAATGGTTAGAGAACGAAGTAGACCATGTTTTGATTACAAGAGTCGATTCATTAGAGATTTTTCCTAACGAGAATGAGATTTCAGGACACAAGTGGATAGGGCCTGAAGAAATTAGACAGGTAATGGAGGGTTCTGGTCAGTGGGAAGGGGAAATTGTGGCTCCATGGTTTAGACTACTTTGGAGAGAGTTTCTCGCAGAACAGTATCCACATTTTGATGATATTAAGGAAAGAGATGGGGTTGTAATATTCGGAGAAGTTTCGATAGAAGGTGAGCAGGTTTCCCCGGGTTCTTCATTGATGAGCGCACTAAAGGAACACAGAGAAATCGTGGAGAATGAGATTCTTTCTAGTTTGTCTAAGATTAAGCAAGAAAGGCTACACGGTGCTATGAAACACCTATTCACTGGGGGCGGGAAGAGACTCAGGGCAATAATGCCTAAACTTGTGGGAGATGCCGTAGGTGGATCGAATCCAGGGCATAATACCCTAGGCGCGTCTATAGAGATAATTCACAATTTTACCCTAGTACATGATGACATCATGGATCAGGATCCAATCAGAAGGGGTTTGGACGCTGTTCATGTAGCATATGACGATGCTACTGCGATAAATGCAGGCGATGCAATGCTAGCTGTGGCGTTTGAGATTTTAGCTGAATCGGAGCACATTGCTTCTGATGACCTAGTGTTCTTGGTGAAGTCTATTGGAGAGATGGTTAGAAGAGTCGCTGAAGGACAGATGATCGATATGGAGTTTGAGAAAAGAGAAGTCGTCTCTGAAGATGAGTACATAGAGATGATCGCTGGAAAGACCTCGGCAATGTTCGAGACATGTGCGATGACCGGTGCAAAGCTTTCCGGAGCATCCGAGGAGGTTGTAAAATCTCTAGCTGAATGGGGACTAAACATGGGACTATGTTTCCAGCTAATGGACGATTTGATTGATATCACTGGCGATACTGAAACTCTTGGGAAGCCAGCAGGATCAGATATATTACAAGGAAAAAGAACTCTGATTGCTATTCACGCTCTGGACTCAGGAAATTATCTGCCTTCTTTCACTAAGGCATATGGCTCTGGAGAATGCTCTCCGGATTTACTCGCTGAAGCCGTTCAGGAACTGCATGATAACAACTCCATAAAATATGCCAAAGACAGGGCAATGTATCACCATTCTAAGGCTCATTCATGCCTCGATATACTGGAAGAGTCAGAATCACTGAAAATTCTTAGGGAAATGACTGATTTCCAATTGGTCAGGATTAATTGATCTAGTCCTGATAGTGAGTCTCGCCTGGAATCTCCGGCTTCAGTCCCTTTCTTTCCCTAATCTCGCCTGTAACCTTCTCAAACAGATTAGGTGGTAAGTGGACGAAGCCAGCATTTTCCATATTCCAAATCGCCCTTCCTTGGCTTGCAGCCCTAATGTCGTTAGAGAATCCGAATGTCTCAGCGACGGGGATCGTACCAATTACCTTAGTAACTCCATCCTCGACTGGCATGTCCTCGATTATTCCCCTTCTTGTAGAGACTTCCCTAGTAACACCGCCTATCACGTCGTTAGGTGAGTCTATCTGGATTTTCTGAATCGGTTCGAAAATTACCGGTCTTGATCTCATGAAAGCTCCCTTAACAGCATTCCTGACTGCGGGAATAGTTTGAGCTGGTCCCCTGTGGATGGCGTCCTCGTGTAGTTTGGCGTCAACAAGCCTTACCATGACTCCCATTAGAGGCTCATCAGCAACCGGACCCTTCTTACAGACATCATTGAATCCATCTATGATTAACTCCCTAGTCTCATGAAGATTCTGAATTCCCTTGGTGTCATTAACAAGCACGTTTGTTCCATTGATAGCGTATATCTTCCTCATCAAGTCCTTGTCCATGCCTAGCTCAGCGAATTGATCGCCTATTTCCTTTGCATCTTTGGACCTGACAGTACCATCTCTGAATTCACCGGCTCTTAGTTTCTCGACTACAATATCAGGGAGGGGCTCTGCCTCGACATAGAATCTGTTGTGCCTATTGGGGGACTTTCCTTCGAAGGGCCTTCCCTTGTTATCAGACTGAACAGATTCTCTGTAGACAACAATTGGCTCGCTGACCTTGACCTTGATCCCTTGCTCTTCTTCTAGTCTGTAAACAGTAATCTCAAGGTGCAACTCACCCATTCCAGCAAGTAAAGCCTCACCGGTCTCTTGGTTAGTAGACACTTCTAGTGATGCGTCTGCCTTCGCGAGCCCCCTAAGTGCATCGATGAACTTGGGTAAGTCCTTCATTGACTTCGGTTCTACCGCAACAGTAACAACGGGTTCAGAGATATGTCTTATCGCTTCGAACGGGGGAGCGTCTTTCTCCCTTGCAATTGTAACTCCTGCCGCCGCACTTCTAATCCCCGTAATTGCGGCGATGTTTCCTGATGTCACCTCTGAGGTAGAAATTCTATCTCCTCCAACCATCATACCAACCTGCTGAACTCTCTCGGCCTTTGCCGATCCTATTGCCCATACTGATTCACCATGCTTAATTCGTCCGGAATATACCCTACCAACAGCTACCTCGCCAGCATGAGGGTCCATCCATATCTTAGTTATCATAAGAGATAGGGGGCCATCGGGATCACACTCCATCATGGCCTTACCTACTCCAGATTCTAAGTCCCCTTGCCAGATATTTGGTATTCTGTACTTCTGAGCAATTACCGGAGAGGGGTGCTTCTCAACTGTCATGTCTAGAAGGACGGTATGGACAGGTGCGAGCTTTGCAAGTTCTTTCTGATTATCGTCGTGACAATATTCGAAAATCTGCTTAAAGTTGATGTTGCTCTTCTGCATATAGGGTATTGACATCCCCCAGTTGTAGTATGCTGACCCAAATGCCACTGTTCCTTTCTGTACTGAAACTTGCCATTCCTTGCCAAGATCTTCGGGTGCATATGTAGAGATTAGCTTGTTTACCTTGGTGATAATCTTCTCAAACCTACTCATCATCTCGGGCCCATCGATTTGTAGCTCGTTGATTAGTCGGTCTACCTTGTTAATGAATAGGACAGGCCTAACCTTTTCCTTCAATGCTTGTCGGACTACAGTCTCTGTTTGTGGCATTGTACCTTCGACAGCACAAGCTAGAATGATGCATCCATCAACTGCCCTCATTGCCCTAGTGACATCCCCTCCGAAATCTACGTGACCAGGCGTATCAATGAGATTGATGAGGTAGTCTTGCCCATCAACGACGTGTACCATAGAGGCGCTAGCAGCGTTGATAGTGATGCCTCGAGCGCTTTCTTGCTCGTCAAAATCTAGGACCCTGGACTTACCTGCTAGTTCTTCGGACATCATTCCCGCGCCTGCAATCAGGTTGTCTGAAAGCGTAGTCTTGCCGTGATCGATATGTGCGGCTATAGCAATGTTTCTGATATGCTCGCGATCATGCATTATCTCTGTAGCTCTCTTGATGTTGTCTTCCTTACGACCCATCCTAATTCCTCAATTGTTCCGTCCACCTGACTATGGTTCATAAATCCGATTGTGAAGAGAAGTAAAACATGACTGTAAGAGTGTAGAAGAATTATCTTGCAGAAGCGGCTACACGCTCGATTTCTTCCCTCTTGCCTATGGAGTAAGCTGCAACATCCCCTTCGGCCGCCTTAGTTATCTCACTAACTATGCCTTGAACAAGAGTTCTCTTACTACCGGCTGTAGCGGAGGTACATCCTATTGCGAGGTTTCTCAACGCGATATCTAATCTTCTGCTTGGTGAGGAATCTACAGCCTTAGGAGTGCTTACTGCGCCCTGCTTGATTCTGGTTATTTCTTCGCATGGTGACGCCTCAACAATGGCATCAATGAAAGACTGTAGGGGGTTCTCTCCTGTTCTACTGTTGATTGAATCTAATGCGGCTTCATATGCCTTAGCACAATGTTGCTTCTTTCCTGAGAATTTACCCGTTCTCATTAGGTTGTTGATGAATCTTTCAACAACGGAAAGCTTTGACTTGCCGAACCAAGCGTTAGCGTGACGTCCTCCGCTATGGGGGGTTCCTATTGTTGTCAGGTTGATGTAGGGCGCAAGACCGGGATCTGAGCAAGTTACTTCTGTGGCATCCCACTTCCCAAAGACCATGGTCCCGATTCCGGCTATAGGTGCTTCCACCCTAGAATCTTCATGAATTGCTTCTTCAGACATCTCGATACCTACCTTATGGGCTTCTCTTTACGGCCCCTGACCATTTCATCCAAGGAAACGCCGTTTACCTTGATGACCTTGTATCTTACACCGGGGATATCCCCATAAGATCGTCCTTTGCTACCTCCGATACCCTCGACTAATACCTCGTCGTGCTCATCAATGAATGAAATTGCGCCATCACCGGGTGCGAAAGCAGTAAGTCTGTTACCAGTTTTGATAAGACTGATCTTGACCGCTTTTCTGATTCCAGAATTGGGTTGTTTAGCCTCGAAACCCACTTTCTCTACTACAATTCCCTTGGCCTGAGTACTGCCCATTAGAGGATCGTGCTTTAGGACACCGCCTCTCTGTCGCTTGAATTGTCGATCCCTAAACTTGCGCTCCTTCCAGCGATATCTCTTCCTATCGGACTTCATCTTCTGCCCGGAGAAAAGACCTCTACCCAAAGTAACACCTCAGAATGATGTCTCGCCGACCCTCATGGGGTATAAGAGCGTGACGGGATAGCCTCGACTTAGTGGGCCCTAGAGGGCATAATGTCACCAACATTCAAGCATGCATTGACCCCGCCCCCCGATATGGCCTTCCGTGACATGCTCAGTGGCGTTCATAATGTACAGGAATCTACTAGTGTTTTACACGGTATGATTGAAACCTCTAACAAGATGGGAGATATCCCTTTAGTTTTCAATAACATTGCCGAGGCCCCAGGGCACAGGGCAGCTCTAAACGTTCTGGAGAAGTCTAGGTTGTGTGAAATGTTTGATATTTCACCAGGTGATTTGATAGATGTACTAGCGTGGGCGATGGAGAATCCTTCTGAGCCTGAAGTTGTGGGTGCATCTGAAGCACCGGTAATGCAATCAGGCCAAGAGGAAGTAGATCTGAGTAAGATTCCGATTCCTTGGCACTTCAAAGAGGACGGGGGCAGATATCAATCTGCGTCAATTATAGTTGCTCAGTATTCAGGAGTACGGAACGTATCCTTCCATCGACAATTACTGAGGGATAGGAATCATACTGTGGCTAGGTTAGTTCCTAGGCACCTGAGGACCATCAGCGCGGAAGCAGCAGAAGCGGGTGATGATGTCCCCATTGCCGTAGTCAATGGCCCGGACCCTACCGTACTTCTGGCGGCCGCTATGTCATTCTCGGACTATGTTGATGAGTTAACCGTCGCATCTTCTTTGCACATGAGGTTGCATGGTTCTCCTCTGAAGGTCGTTATGCTCCCTAACGGTGTGATGGTTCCAGCGGATGCAGAGTATGCCATGGAGGCTAGGATAACTACAGATAGAGATGATGAGGGGCCCTACGTTGATATCACTGGGACTGTAGATGACATTAGGCAGGAGCATGTGATTGAGTATGACTATGTACACCATCGGGTGGATCCGATATTCCATGCCCTAATTCCTACAGGCATTGAACATAGGACATTGATGGGTATGCCGAGAGCCCCTACAATAAAGAATTCAGTTGCTAAAGTGGTTGAGTGTGTTGATGTTCACATGACCGATGGAGGTTGTGGATGGCTGTCTTCAGTAGTCCAGATTATTCCCAAGAATGAGGATGATGGGATGCAGGCCATAGAAGCCGCTTTCAGGGGCCATCCCTCGATGAAACAAGTGGTTGTGGTAGATGAAGACATAGATATCTCAGATCCGAAAAGAGTGGAGTGGGCACTTATGACGAGATGGCAACCAGACAAAGATACCATAATTATGAGCGGGCAGAGGGGTTCTAGTCTCGATCCCAGTAGGGCAGAGGATGGTGTGACAAGTAAAATTGGGATGGATGCTACTCTAACCCCCGGTGCTGATAAATCCCCCTTCGAATCGGTTTTGTGAGGATAATATGTCAGATTCAGATATTGCAGATAGTCTGCAACACCCTAGGAAGAGCCTCGGCGACAGGCATAGAAGTCAATCTCAGAAATATGTCAACCTTGCATTGGACGAACATGGCCACGTGATTCAAGAGCGAACGGTGAACTTAGAGTGGGGAGAGCAAAGCGCTAGGCAGGCAGTATTACATGACTTTACCAATCCCGAAAATTGGAAAGTTCTGGTAAGGGTAAAATCCCTATTAGGGGACTCCGAAGGAATTAGGTCCGTACTAGAAGACCTATTTTCGGTTCTTGGAAGAAAACCAGAGCAACTTATGCAATTGGAACACATTGATTTTTTGAGCTCAGGATACGATTTGCTTCTCGCTTCGCTAGAAGCTGACCCTCTTGATCCAGACGTTTGGTGGGGGATGGCCTGTGAATCTCAGGATGTCCTAACCGAATTTCTTGACCGGACTAGCAAGCTCGACCTCAGGGACAGGAGAGCAAATCTACTATTCTCGAGAAGAGTTGAGAGAATTCGAGATTCAGGTGACGAAGACCAATTCATTCGCCTTTCGAAGATTATCCTTGCACAGAGACCGACTAATCATGAGGCATGGACATCACTAGGAAGGATGCATGAGAGGAGGAAGGAGTATAGTGATGCCTGGCTTTGCTATGATCAGGCTCAGATTTGTTTCCCTAGTAACACAGTCAGAGACGAGTTCAAATCTAGGATGGAGGCTGAGCTAGATGGTAAGAGCAAGAGAAAATGGAAGTCCCCGGGAATAGAGCAGAGAGTTGATTTCCTCAGGAAGATGGAAGATATGGCGACTCCGAACAGCTTGTATGAGAATGTAGAGGAAGATATTGCCGAAGATCCGATTAGAGAGGTGGAGGAATTGGTTAGCGAAGGGAAGTTGTCTGAAGCTTTCTTCATGACTAGGCGGATGGCCGCACAAGGAGTAGAAGGAGCTCTTGAAATTAATCAAGAGTTACGGAAGAAAATGGAGGGAGCATGATGTTCGTATTGTGTTGGACATATTCCAGCAAGGGTGAAGAGTTTGGGAATCCTTGGGTCATGGTATTGCACAAAGAGAGGGGGTGGGAGCTTCCCGGCGGAAATATCAACGATGACGAGGGATGGGATGTAGCTGCCTTGAGGGAATTGTATGAAGAGACGGGTCTGCTGGGAACCGCTGTTTCATATGATCATGACCTCATAGATGGCGGGGTAGTCGTTCTTGTTGAGGTAGATGATTCACCGTTCCCTGAACCTTGGGGGTCTGATGATCCATCGATAGAGGAAGTTGGATGGTGTATAGAAGTGCCAACAAAACTTTCTTGGGATGAAGAAGAGATCACTAGAGTGAGGAATCATGATTGGAAAACTTCCAAAAGATTTGGGTCCTGAATCTCGTCTTTCCTGGAGGCTATGGCATCCTTCCAAACTTGCCTATTCATTTTCTCGGAAGCCTCAATGATTAGCCCTATGTCTAATCTTGATGTGCCAGATAAGTCTTGAGTCAATATTGGGAATAAGTACTCTACAATGGAGGTGATATCAGACGGGTTAGACGGAAACGTGGTATTTCCAGGTCCATGACGTGGCTTCGCCTCTTCTATTCTTGAAGCCATTGTTGGGGAGTCATCACTTATGTCATCAAGAGCTAGATCAAGCCATTCAAGAGAAGTTGCGATAGCCTCAGGAGACATTCCCAATTCTATGAATCCCGATCTGGCAGACCATAGGTGCCTCATTGCAGGACCAAAGTCATTCATTGAGCTTAGAATTCTACCCACTTCAAGCCTTGATAGTGAATTGATGTCAAGAGGGTGTCCATTATTTATTGAGATTTCAGAGTGTGTGGCTAAAGCCATCATCAGCTCACCTCGATTTGCGTGCCATGTAGCTAGATTTAGTAGAGCGAGACCGTGTACGGAAGACCCGCTGGAAATTGCATTCAGCCTATCTACACACCACCTCAATTCGGCGCCGATCATCTCCTCCGGTACTGCCCCTATGAGTGCCCTCTCTATCCTAACCCTAGCCTCTACGGCGTGATTCCTCTCGGAGGCAGACCTAGATCTCTCCAGTATTGAGTCTGAGAGCTCCCTAGCATCGGATATCTTTCCTTTTGAAAGAAGAGCGAGCATGGACTCTAGGTCGTCACTTAGAGCACTTCCTTCAGAGCCTCTCCCTGACATATTCTCACTGTGATTCATATGCTCTAACTAAGCTATCGTATTTTTCTCTGAGCTCGTTCTCTTTGGAGGAAAGCCTATCCATGTGTTCTTGGAAAGCACTCATGGATTGCTCCAGATCAGTCTTCAATGATTCTCTATCTTCAACCTCGAGAAGAAGGCTCCCAATAGCTCTGTAAACTGGCTTTGAAGGATTCTGTGTCGATAGGGCATCGATTGTAATTGTCAACTCACTTAGTTGGGTGGTGACATTTTGCATCTGTGCCAGCGTTGTCTGTAACTCTTGGGCTACTGCCTTAAGGGCCTCTGCAACATCATTGTTGGCATTCATATTATTCACCTGATTCCTTTATTGCATTCAATGCTTGCTCGGATGCTATTATTCCTCTCATGGTAGAATTCCATATAGCCCTAAGATCTGAAAAATTGTTCGATGATATTGAGATTGAGATGATTCCATGGTCCTCGGTAAAGTCCGATTCAGTCTTGAGTCCACTGGCGATATGCTTCGCTTCGGCGTGTGGAAAATCTAGGAACAGAGAGATTGTGCCCTCATTCTTCCTCAGAGTCGGCAACTTCGTCCGCCTCCACTAATTTTCTCTCGAAATCGAGAGCAGCCTGCTGAGCGATGACTGCCATGTCGGTAGCTGTGGCCCCCTCCATTGATCTTCTTACCACCCTATTATTTGCATCGGAAGCTCTGGTAAAGGGTTCCCAAACCCCTCCTGTAAATGTGTAGTTACATTTCTTACATTCCCAGATTCCTGCGGCCTTTCTCCTGACCTTTGGATAATGACATGAGGGGCATACGTACTGCCTTGATTTCTTTTTCAGAGCTGAGCCTGCTCTCCTCCTAACACTAACTCCGTATCTAGATCCGAAGCGCGCTGTTAAGCCTGCTTTCTGTGTTCTTTTTGCCATTCAATCACCTATCAGTCTACAATTTTCCTTAATTCGGCGCACCTAGACTTGGCGTGCTCCATTATCTCTTCAAACTCATCTGCCGTGAAGATTCCCTTTAGACCCTTCTGGAGAGAGTGAACGTGATTATCATCTCCCAGAGTAATATGAATTCTCTCATCCCCTCCAAGTTCTTCCTTGTATGATGCATCATAAACGAACCTTCCACCTACTTTGTGGTAGGAACACATAATCGGCTTTTTGGACACCTTTAGAGGTGAATCTTGACCTACCTCAAACCTCTCTGCAGGAACTGTCGCGCTCCTTAGGGCGGCTATACCTGCTAATGCGAATGCATCGAATAGGTTACCGTCATCAGATATTGCATGAAGATCTAGAATGACCTGCCAAGCTTTTTCTCCTGGAATAATACAGAGGTCGTCAACATCGATACATCCAGATTCTCTGATGCCACGATCTACTACTCTTCCTAGCTCTATTGCTTCGGGACTGGGCGGACCTGCCTCCCAGTGTCTTCCCGCTATCGGCCTTACCTCACATGAACACATCAAACCGCCTTGATTGGGCCTGTCTGGATATGGAGTCATCAGCTGGAACTTGACCCCTGCCAATACTATCGTATTACCCATTGTGACTCTAGCGGACCCTTCCGCCCTTGGGAGAATTCCTGTTTCTAATTTGAGTTCTCTCGCTCCAAACTGATCTCTACCATCTAGTCTAGAGTCGTTTTGTGCGAGGTCAGCGAGATGATCCCTAAGTAGATTGGGGACTGTTGGGGCAGACATCAGTTGTCACCTCCCTTTAGTGCATCAATCATTAGTTTGTGGACTTCCATGGCGGCATCTACATTGTAATCCCAAGCTTGCTTGAATTCATCTGGCGATAAGTCGCCATCCATTTGTAGGAATACTAACTCTCCAGTGTTAGGCAGTATTCCCATAGGAAGGTCTGCTTCCCCATAATTGTCCTCTTCTTTGTTCAAGTCACAAACTACGACGTCGTTGACCTTGCCACTGGCTACACTGATGACCATGTCTGTCATTGGAATTCCAGCATCAGCAAGGGCTACTGAGGCGGCAGTGAGTCCTACGCACCTAGTTCCTGCTTCTGCAGAAACAATTTCGATACTTACTCTAATCTTTGATCTTGGGTATAGCTCCAACAGAACTACGCTCTCCAACGCATCTTTCGTAACCTTACTTATCTCCCTACTTCGACGATTGAAGCCCGGCCTTATCCTATCGGTTGTAGAAAAGGGCGCCATATTGTATGCGACATCTATGACCGCCCTGTCTTGGCGTTGGATTTTTCTAGGGTGTGCTTCCATCGGACCGTAAACTGCAACTATGGCCTCATTAGTACCCCAAACCATCCTGCATGAGCCATCTGCGACGGGAATTACGCCTGTTTCGATTGATATTGGCCTGAGATCTCCCGGCTTTCTGCCATCCATCCTCAGTCCGTTTTCATCAATCATCTGAACATCTCCGTAACCACCCACTATGCATCAACTCCTATCATTTTGGCCTCTGAAGATATGCTATTAATCCTCTTTCTGACCTCTAATATATTTTCAAGCTCTCCATCGATCCAGAGACGGCCATTATCGGCAACGACTATTCTACAGTCAGTCTGCATCTTCATTTCCCTGAGGAACGCGCCTCCTTTTCCTATGAGCTTCCCTAAGAGATGCGGGTCTAATTCATCCAGTGCTCCCGAACGAATCTTTCTGAGGCCCATTCCTTTCATTGTGACGACGCTCTGGTGTGTTTCTTCGACCTCCTGAACCCTGCAAAGAATGGAGTCGCCAATGTCTAATATTTTCCTAGTGCCTCCAAACTCAACCTTAGCCGGGCCGAGGCTCATTGGTAGAATTGAGTTGAATGGGGCGCCTATGTCAACAAACCATATGTTGTTGGTACACCCCTCAATGTGACCTATGACCAAGTCTCCGGGCCTAGGCATATATCTTGTATGCAAAGGGCTAACAGAAATTGTATTTCCCTTTCTACTCATTTTTCCTTGTTTTGTCGATATGACTCTGTCACCGACGACTAAAACGCCGTGTCCAGCTTCAATTCCCTCTGATGACCCCAGGTCTTCTCCTGGAACAACGACGAGGGTGCGTTGCGTGTCTCGCGGACCGTCCGCGCTGCTCTCAATACTCATGTTATCGAGCTGCCCGACCGGCCTACTATTCATAACCGTTGATGTCGACACCTTCGGTGGGAAGTCAGTCAAGCTCCTTGACTTCGGCCTCAGAAGCCCTACTCGCGACCTTGCTAATCAGCTCGTTCTTCATGCCTCCAGGAACCTCAACGATACATGCCCATGTCCCATCAGTGAGCCATTCTTGGCGAATTACTAGGTCTCTAAGAATTTGATTGACGGACCCGTAAGATGAGCCGGGAATCTTGAAGGCCAGGCGTATTGTAATGAATTGAAGAGGAATTAGTGGCTTCAGTACCTTTACGGCATCTGAAACTTGACCCTCGACGGACTTGAATGGGTCGACAGAGAAACGAGCTTCTTCGAGAGCATTCTCTATCCTAGTCCTAGGATGTGGCATCCTTGTCTTAGGATCAGTAGCAGTGGTTGCAATTTCATTGATGATCTGGAGCTTCTTCTCTTCAACCATTTTCTTTCTCTGAGCTGTAGTTAGTTGAATTGATCCCTGTTTCAGAATAATCTCCACGCATTGTTGAAGATCGTTACTTCCAAATACGCTTTCCAATGCATCTGATGTGGGCCTCTCGCCATTTCTAGAGTCTGTCCAGACCTCACTGACAGCAAGAAGTTCATCCAAATCAACAGAAGATGGATCCTCCTTCCAAGCATCGACCAAATCGGGATCCACTAAAATCTCATATCTTGAACCGCCCTTTTCTAGTCTAGCGATAACCGCATCGTCAAGACTAACCATGTAAGTCGTAGATGCTACAAGCATAAGGACATAGTGGAGTTATTCTTTCAGAGCTTGGAAATATGCTTCTCCAATTCTGTAGCGGTGAGCTCTCTGTAACCTTCAGAGTCTATGACGCAGATTTCTACTGATTCCTCGGATAAGCCGTCTTCGAATGTTTTTGAAAGTGCCTCTAAACCTATTTTTATTGCCGCATTTTCCGTCATATCTGGCTTCCACTTCTCCTCAAAGTAAGATATAACCTCGCTTCTCCCGCTTCCAATAGCGCCTGCCTGATATGAGCCATAAGCTCCGGAAGGATCGGTTTCGTACAGGTGAGGCCCGTCAGAATCTACTCCAGCTATCAGTAACGCAGTTCCGAAAGGCCTAGCACCACCATACTGAGTGAATGATTGCTTGTAATCACACATTTTCTTGACTAGGGTTGTTACATCAATGGAGTCTCCATAGGTCATCTTGTTAATTTGGCATTGTACCCTAGCCCTATCGACCAATTGTCTTGCATCAGCGACTAATCCAGATGTGGTTATTCCTATGTGATCATCTATCTTGTACATCTTCTCTATTGACTCAGGGATTACAAGCTTACTGGGTATTCTCTTAGCTACTATCAATATGACGCCATCTCTGAATTTTACACCAACAGTCGTAGAGCCTCTCTTTACTGATTCCCGGGCGTACTCAACTTGGTGAAGACGTCCGTCTGGTGAGAAAGTTCCTACTGAAGAGTCGTATCCGCGGCCGCTCGGTTGCATCGTAATCAGTGCGCATGCATCAACGGCCTCTTATCAAGGTTAGTTGAGTAGAGCGTCTTCCTTCGTTGCATTCAAGCCGAATGGTCGGTTCGTGGATACATGCGTGTGGCCGTGTTATGCTCCGGTGGGAAGGACTCGACATATGCAACTTGGTGGGCCCTGATGAGGGGCTGGGATGTTCGTGCTCTAGTTACACTGTGCGTTACGGGGGATGATTCAATGATGTTTCAAACAGGAGGAGTCTGTGTTGCAGGACTCCAATCGGCCTCTTCCAAAATCCCATGGCTCCCCATTGTTACGGATGGCATAGAAGAGGAGGAGATGCTAGATTTGCAAAGGGGATTATCTGGGATAAGTGATCCTACTGAAGATTTCAATCTGTTCTGGCCTGATAATTGGGACAGCGAGGGCATAGTTTTGCACGAAGGAGCACTAGAAATCGATGCCCTAGTCTCGGGTGCTCTTAGATCCGACTACCAAAAGACCAGGATTGAGAGGATGTGTTCCAATATTGGCATTAAATCATTCTCACCACTTTGGCACCATAGTCCTAACGAACATATTAGATCCTTGCCAAGACTTGGTTTTGATGTCAGGATTTCCTCTGTAACATCTGATGGCCTTGATAGTGAGTGGATAGGGAGGAAATTAGGAGTTTCAGATGTGGAAGAGCTAATTGGCATCTCATCAAAATTCAGATTCAATGCTGATGGAGAGGGAGGGGAATACGAGACATTAGTTTTGGGCTCCCCTCACATGGAAAAAGGAATTATTCTAGAAGGAGAAATGTCATGGCAAAGGGGCAGAGGATCTTGGAATATTTCCTCAGGTCGACTGACTTCTAATCGCTAGGCTCAAACCGGAAGTACCAGTCGCGTGTTTGAGGATACAATGTCGGTTTCACCTCTAGACTACAGATATGGACGAGAAGAGGCCAAAGCAATTTGGTCGAGAGAAGGGCGTCATTCTAGACAACTGGAGGTGGAAAGAGCTCTTGTCTGGGCCCATTGTAGGATGGGAAGAGTTAGTGCTGAGCACTATGATATAGTTGCAGATATTTCAGACCCGGGAATAGTTACAGCAGATAGAGTGGAAGAAATAGAGGCAGAGACCAAACATGACATCATGGCACTTACCAAGGCTATGGCCGAAGCCGCCGGGGAAGCGGGCTGGTGTATACACCTGGGAGCTACTAGTAATGACATAGTTGACTCTGCTGTTGCCCTTCAGATAAAAGACAGTGTAGATATACAATTAGACTCACTAAAATCACTAATGAGTACATTGTGTGATTTAGCTGAGAGGGAGAGGGACACGATTATGATCGGCAGAACTCATGGGCAGGCTGCCGTACCGATTACCTTCGGGATCAAGGTTGCGGTATGGGTAGACGAGTTTAGGAGGCACCTAGAAAGGCTCAACTCAATGAGATCGAGGATTATTGCTGGTAAGTTCCTGGGAGCGGTTGGTACTGGAGCCGCCCAGGGAGAAAATGCGCTAGAGTTACAGAGTCTTATCCTTGGGGAGTTGGGTTTGGAAGTTCCAGTGGCCACCACGCAAGTAGTCGGAAGAGATCGCTACATTGAATGGGTAGGATGGATGGCAAATGTATCAACAACTGTAGAAAAGATACTACAAGAGGTCAGGAATCTCCAGAGAAGTGAGATTGCAGAGGTTGCAGAGGCGTTTGACGTTGAAAAGCAAGTTGGATCTTCCACTATGGCTCACAAAAGAAATCCCATTACGGCGGAAAACGCGTGTGGGCTGGCAAGAATTGTTAGATCGATGATAATTCCTTCTTACGAAAATGCACTTCTTTGGCACGAAAGAGATCTTGCAAACTCCTCTTCCGAGAGATTCACGCTTTCACATTCGATGATATTGCTTGATGATATTATTTCGAAGTGTGACAAAGTGATGTCTAGACTGGTAGTCGACAGAGACAGGATGTTGCAGAATATAGAATCCCAGAAAGGCCTGGTGATGGCTGAGAAAATCATGTTAGCTCTTGTAGACAGTAACATGCCTAGAGACGAGGCTCATGAGGTCCTCAGGAGTTGCTCGATGGAGGCATTGAGCTCTGGAAGGCATTTGAAGGCCGTATGTTCAGAGAATGAGCAGATTAGCTCTGTCTTCGATGAAGATGAGTTGAATTATCTATTCTCCCCAGAGAGTCACCTCGGAGTTTCGGGTGAAATCGTAGATAATGCAGTTTCTATTGCACGAGGATTCATGTAGATTTTGAGACTCAATGAAGGCATACTACCAACTATCTCCCAGAGAATCTAAACTTCGCAATCAGCAGGGCTCCAACTAGGAGGATTGAGGCTCCAGCCGAGATTAGTGGATCGATCATAGCTAATCCCAAAATAGAGCCTGTCAGAACTGAAGCGAAACCAAGGAATATGATCATCGCATGTGGCCCGTATTGATTTGCATCATCTAGAGCCACATTCAGAAATCCGTCTTCTACTATTGACGAAATTAGTCCGTCTTCAGAGTCCCTAAAATCAGGCGCTTCGCGCCTCGGAATTCTCTCATTCATGGTTCTCCCATACAGTTGATGTGGGAGGGGATTGATTATATTTCTCTGAAAAATGCTTCAGTAATCCTCTTTGACTATGTCACATACGGTAAATCGTGATTGACTTCGAAGGAAGGGCAGTGCATATTTCGGCATCGCCCGGGGCAGGAAAAACCACTCTTTGCTTGGGGATTGTCTTAGACACAATATTGAATGGGGGAAGAGTGATATGGGCCTGTAGAAAAATGCCTGATCCAGATAGGTTTAGGGAAATTCTGCACGATATCGATGAGCAGGGCCTAATGAGAATATCGATTCTAAATTTCTCATCGGACTTTGCAGGAAATTTGGGCTTAATTCTCAGGGGGGCTGAAGACTTCGGAAGAGATGATGTTGTGATTGTTGATGACTGGTGTGAGAGTCATGGGAGGGCTAGGAAGGATGACGTCCATGCTGCTAAGAAACTGTCTTTGATTGCTCACAAGACTAGCCTAATCATTACTTCGTCATCATACGAAGACGCGTCTGGATTTTCTGACAGTGGTTGGTTGACTCGTGGAGGTGCCCAGATTGAGAGTTCATTTGCGACGTTTTTACTCCTTAAGCACCCCAAAAAGGATGGCATAAGGATTATTTCTGGTGAAGATTTAGTAGTTCTAGCCAGGATTACTTCGAAGGGGCTAAAGGAATTAGTCAGTTGAGCTTTGAAATT
>Ga0209036_1000548_pt1 | contig 16675 bp, 22 predicted proteins | sample MarorgKNORR_S2LV_3_FD_188222 | JGI IMG/M metagenome (GOLD analysis project Ga0209036, IMG submission 188222) | Marine microbial communities from the Southern Atlantic Ocean, analyzing organic carbon cycling - DCM_A/KNORR_S2/LV (SPAdes) (version 2) | ecosystem: Environmental > Aquatic > Marine >... | reverse complement strand
AAAACTTTAGTTCTCATACCAGCTATCGAAGCAGATATAAAAAACGAAAGACTTCAACGACATACTATGAGACAAGTGAATACCATGATGGCCTTGGTAATTACAAACAACAATTTCGTTGGAAATCGTGCAAAAAGAAATTGCCAAAAACTGCCTTGACTTTTTCATAGTTGACCCCATATAATATATAAATACTTTTGTAATTGCTCAAAAGAGGATTACATTATATTAACTTGCTATAATTTAGGAGAAAAATATGACGCATTTAGATATATTTGGTCAATTCAGACCGTTCGCAATTGGATTTGATAGATACTTCGAAGACCTCGATAGACTATCGAATATTTCACAACCTAACTACCCACCTTACAATGTTGTAAAGGTTGACGATGAGCATTTCACCGTTGAACTTGCAGTTGCTGGTTTTGGTAAGAAAGATGTTTCTGTTACTAAAGAAAAGAATCTTCTTGTCATTGAGGGTAAAGTAGAAGACGCCGAGAAAGAATTCGTTCACAAAGGTTTGGCTTCTCGAGCATTCAAGAGGTCATGGACTCTTGCAGACAATGTTGAAATTGATTCTGCAGAACTCAAAGATGGTATCTTGTCTGTTAGTTTAGTGAAGGTTATCCCCGAAGAGGATAAACCAGTTTCTATAAAAATCTCATAAAACCCTATAGACTGATTAGACCTTTAGTGTTATACTGGAGGTCTAATCTTATATAAGAGAGAGGTATTATAATGAGTTTAGAAGTTGGAAATCCAATTCCAGTTGTAGATTTACCAGTTAGAGTCGATGGTGAGTTTACTAACTTAAATACAGGTGAGATTGCACAGGGGAAAAGAATAATTATCTTTGCACTCCCAGGCGCATTTACACCTACATGTTCGACTTTTCAGTTGCCTGGCTTCGAGGAACAATATTCTGCGTTCCAAGAGAAGGGTATAGATGAAGTTTACTGTTTATCAGTTAATGATACATTCGTTATGAATGCATGGTTTACTGCACAGGGTATCGAAAAAGTAAAAGCATTACCTGATGGTAGTGGTAATTTTACTACAGGACTTGGTGCAGCTGTTCGAAAAGATAATCTAGGATTCGGTCTTAGGTCTTGGAGATATGCAATCGTAGTAAACGATGGTGTTATTGAATCAGTATTCAGTGAAGAAGGATTCAGGGACGATGCAGACACAGACCCTTATGAAGTGTCTAGTCCTGAGAATGTTTTAAACAATCTATAAAAACCACATTGACATAGAGCCATTGTATATTGTATAATGGTTCTATGTACTTTCAATATACACTAAAAGACCTACAGGAACGCAGTTCCAAAAAAGAATTCAACTATATTACATTTTTTGCAGGCGGTGGTGGTTCATCGTGTGCATATAAACTCGCAGGTGGTGATGTAAGATACATGAATGAGTTTCAACAGATTCATGTAGACACCTATCTTAAAAACTTTCCTAACACAGTTCATGAGTGTAAAGATATCAAACAGGTTACTGGTAAAGGTATCATGGAACTCACTGGACTCAAACCATATGAACTTGATTTACTAGACGGTTCACCACCTTGTCCACCATTCTCTATGGCTGGAACTAAAAGAGAAGGATGGGAACAAGAGAAAGTTGCATATGGAATGAAACAACAAAACATAGAAGACCTTACATGGGAACAGATTAGAATTGCTGGTGACCTCATGCCTAAAGTTATTGTATGTGAAAATGTAAAAGGTCTCTCCATGGATTATGCAAGAGACCATCTAAACAAAATGGTGAGAGACTTTGAAGCTCTAGGTTACTCAGTTGTATGGAAAATCATGAAAGGTCATGAACACGGTGTTCCTCAAAAGAGAGAAAGAGTATTCATGGTTGGTGTTCGTGATGATGTATTAGATGCAATTGGTAGACCATGGATGACACTTGGAAGTTTATTCCCTGACCCATCAAATCAACATACCAGTATCGGTGAAGCAATCGATGATCTAGAGACTGATGAAGAGAATATTGAGGATGCTAAATACTTAGAACAGGCAATGAAAGAATCTTCAAAAGGTCACTGGGTACATGGATTTGAAAAACATCCTGACGAAAAGTTTGCAAACTGTACACCTTGTAAAGGAATGGATGGTGTTGCAGATAAAGAAAATTTATCATATGTTTCTGTTGGAGACCACATTGTAAAACCTTGGTTCCAAGAGAACATCAAACTAGGAAACATACCAGCAGAAGACGAGAAACATTCTTATTATATGTCAAGGGTTGTTCCAAAACATTTACCAGCTCATTCCTTAACTGAACAAGGATGTCAACCTAAGTTTATGGGTGGTAACCATTTTCATTATAGTGGTAAAAGAATTTACACACCAAAAGAAATGGTACGACTCATGTCATTGCCTAACGATTATCAGATGACTGGTGATTATAATGACAAGGGTGCAAGAATAGGATTAATGGTAGCACCATTATGTTTATACTATCTTGTAGAACAAATAAAAACACAGATATTAGAACCATGGAATTCATTGCAAAAGTAGACCATGGGTTAAAAGAGACCCATGAAAAATGGAACGGAAAGTTCCTCGACAAATCATCATACGATGAAGTTATATCATCTATTGGAGTAGATGAGAAAGTAATTAAGATTAGTAAACCAGTTGCATCCGTTACGGGTGATAGAGCTCCACTTGCATATATTGTAAAAGGTGAGTATACTGGTGACATGTATCAGAATATCAAAGACACTTTGTTCTCTATAGATGATGTATCTACAATGAGAGCAAATGCAGCTGGGCCGATTGATAAAGAAGAGATGGCAAAGAAAGGATTGATTGAGGGTGTACACTACAAACTAAGAACACCTAACTCATATTATCCTCTTAAGAAGAACGGACAGTTCAATCGTATTGCAGAATCAAATGCAATACATTCTGTATTGATAGGATACAAGAGAGGTCGATTCACTGGTATGATAAAACAAAGTGGATGGATGGATAAGAAATCAAATCAAGAGAAATGGGAAGTATTACAGAACATTGCACCTATTAATGAAGGTGCATTAAAAGTCGCTGCTCCCGATGTGTGGCGTCAGCAAAGAACATTTGCAGACAATTATATTGAAAGTAAGTATCACATCGGGGGCGCACCAATCACGGCTTTATCTGCAAACAGATATTCCAGTGAAGGTACTGCAAAGATGTCTGCTCATGTAGATGGAAAAGATTTAGAGTTTGGGTTAACAACAATGTGCGTTTTCAGAATCGGAGATTTTGGTGGTGCATATCTTTGTTTCCCAAGATACGGTCTTGCAATCGAAGCTGACGATGGTGATGTATTGATTGCAGACTCAAACGAATTGCATGGTGTTACACCTATCGAAGGAAACGGTGTAAGACTATCATGTGTTGCATATTGTGATGAACATGTTGCAACAAAGGGTATTGGTGGTAAGTCAGAGAATCCTATCGGGCCACACAATAAAGATAAACACGGATCATTGGATGCATTCTTATGATATTTTTAATTGGTGGAGTACCATGTTCAGGAAAGTCAACCCTCATGAGGGGGTTGATTTCCCGTTTAGGTTCACATAAACTAATAGAACCTATGCCACTATTCAAGTGTCAAGAACATGATGATATATTAGTATGTGGTCAGTATCCCGAAGGAGAAACTTTTGGTGGGACTGATAAATTATCTTACGGTGCAATTCCTAAGTTCAGAGAGTTTATTGACTTTGCAAATCAAAAGTATAAACATACAATTATAGAAGGAGACAGATTTTTCAGAGCTGAAGATATTGAGTGGGTTGTAGACAACCATGAAGCTGTTGTCTATATACTTACAGTAGATTTACAAGAAGAAAGACGAAGACACATAGAACGAAACGATTCTCAAAATGATTCTTGGTTACAAGGTCGTAGAAGTCAAATCGATAATATTCAAAAGAACTTTAATCTTATGGGTCATATCAATGTTGTTTCAAACAATGATATAGAGACTTCTTTAAATATACAAGACGAGATTTATGGAAAAATTATTTAAGAATGTCTACCATGTTGTAGAAAATCCTAACGAGGAAAACGCTGGTATTGAAATTGTTACTGGTGAGTTCAAAGGATTAGTATATCAATATGGCAGAGTTGAATTTGAAGAAGGTAAACCTCATTTGAACTTTGAAAGAACTATACGAAGACTTCCCGAAGATGGAAGAGAAGTAAAGGAACTAGAAAAGAACGAAGAACTAAATACATTGATGGGTGATATTCTTGTTGAACTCATGCAAGAACAAATAGATAGGGAAAACAAAAATGAATAAAGAAGTTTTAAAGGCACAAATTAAAGACCACGAAGGTGAAGTCCTAGAAGTATATGAAGATAGTCTAGGATATCTTACACTTGGCGTTGGTCATCTAATCCAAAAATCTGACCCTGAATATGGTCAGTCAGCTGGAACACCAGTAAGTCAAGAAGTAGTAGACATGTATTACTCAAGTGACTTTGATAAACATGTAGAAGAAACATTGCATGTTTGTGAAAATAATAATATAGATTTTGATAGTCTACCTGAGAATGCACAACATACATTAGTTGATATGTGTTTCAACCTAGGTGCAAATCGTTTGGGTAAATTCAGAAACATGTTATATGCATGTTCAGTTTCAGACTGGAATGAAATGGCTAGACAAATGGAAGACTCTAGATGGTACGCTCAAGTCGGAAGAAGGAGTAAGTTCTTACAAGAACAAATTTTGGAGTTAGCATGAAAGATATGACAAGTGATTTATTAAAGGGTGTTGTTGCTCATGCAGACGGACAGATACAAAAACACAAAGTAAACATTCTTGTTCATTGCAAGAACTCAGCTGGTGTTGCAGAACATGGTGACCATGTGGAAACCATTCAAAAAGAAATGGAACAGATTGCACATTATGAAGACATAAAAGATGTAGTCCGTAAACATTTTTCCGAATATACAGACAGAACTACATTGACAGAATAGACTCCATCTAGTATAATTACTGTATGGATTTCTACACAAATGTCTGTCGAACACGCGACAAAATACTCGTAAAGGGATATCAAGGTAGGAAACAAGTCAAGATGGCTGTTTCTTATCGTCCCAAACATTACATCCCATCCAAAAAAGGTCAAACACCTTATCGTGCATTAGACTCAAGACCACTCGAAGTTGTTGAACTCAACTCAATGGGTGGTGCAAGAAAGTTTAGAGAAAGATATAGTGGTGTCGAAGGATTTGAAATCCATGGATACGACAGATATATTTACACCTATATTGCAGACAAGTTCCAAGGTGATATAGAATTCAATCAGAAACTAATCAAGACTGCTTCACTCGATATTGAGTGTGAGTGTGAAGATGGATTCCCCGACCCTATGATTGCAGCTGAGAAAGTCAATGCAATCTCTATCAAACCTTTCGGAAAAGAAACCGTAGTATTCGGTATCGGGCCATGGGAACACAATCGTTCCGATGTAATCTATCACAACTGTACTAACGAAGCAAACTTGTTGATGAAGTTCATCAAGTATTGGAGAACAGAATCATTTGATATCATTACAGGTTGGAATGTAAACTCATTCGATATTACATATCTTTGTAATCGTATTGATAAGATTCTTGGAGAGGACGAACATAAGAAACTATCCCCATGGAATCAATCAGATGTTCGTGAGTTTACTTCTCAGGGATATCAAAAGAATATGATATACAATCTCTATGGTGTCAATGTCCTTGACTATCTAGAACTATATCGTAAACATACATTCGTCAATCAGGAATCCTATCGTCTAGACCACATTGCAAATATTGAACTCGGTAAGAGTAAACTTGATTATAGTGAGTATGGAAACCTTCATACATTGTATCGTCAGAACTATGCAAAGTTTCTTGAGTATAATGTTCAGGATGCTGTACTGGTCGAAGAACTAGAAGAGAAACTTGGACTGATTGAATTAGTTCAAGCCATGTCATATAATGCAAAGTGTAATTACAATGACACTTTCGGTATGGTGAAGTATTGGGAAACAATCATATACAACTTCCTCAAAGAACAGGGAATCCAAACACCACCACAAAAACTCAAGACTGGTAATGACAAGATGAAACCTATCATAGGTGCATATGTCAAAGAACCATTAGTGGGTGGACACAACTGGGTTGTATCATTTGACTTGAACTCACTGTATCCACATATCATCATGCAACATAATATTTCACCTGAGAAGATGGTGAAGGAATACAAAGAAGATGTATCGATTGATAGATTACTAAACAAAGAGTGTGACCTATCATATCTAAAACAACAGAACAATACTGTATGTCCTAACGGAACTAAGTTCAAGAGAGACAGACAAGGTTTTCTTCCTGAACTCATGGAGAAGTTCTATGATGAGAGAAAGGCTTGGAAGAAAAAGATGATTGAGTATCAGAAAGAACGAGAAGTCTGTACTGATAGAAAGAGGAAAAGAGAACTCGACACACTCATCAAGAGAGCAAACAACAATCAGATGGTTCGTAAGATTGCATTGAACTCAGCTTACGGTGCATTGGCAAATCAGTATTTTGCATTCTTCTCAGTTGATCTTGCAGAGGCAATCACTACCAGTGGTCAATTGATTATCCAATGGTCAGAAAGAACTATCAATGATTTCATGAACAAGACTCTTGGAACTGAGGGTGAAGACTTTGTGATTGCAATGGATACTGATTCAGTGTACATCACTATGGACAAACTGGTACAGAAAGTTCTTCCCGAAGAGACAGACAAGAACAAGATTATTGATTTCTTAAACAAGTCCGAAGGGATGTTTGAAAAGATACTTGCAGATGGATTTGATGACCTTGCAGAATATACAAATGCATTTCAGAACAAGATGGAAATGGGGAGAGAGGTAATCGCTGACCGTGGTATTTGGACTGCAAAGAAAAGATACATTCTAAATGTCCACGACAACGAAGGTGTAAGACTTGCAGTTCCGAAACTCAAGATGATGGGTATCGAAACTGCAAAGTCTTCTACACCACAATGGGTAAGGTCAAGACTTACAGATGCTTTCAAGGTTGTTATGAGTGGGACGGAACAAGACTTATGGGAGTTCGTAGAGACTGCACGAAAAGAGTTTCGTAACTTACCACCCGAAGAGGTTGCATTCCCTAGAGGATGTAAAGGTCTAGTTCAATATGCATGTCCTACAAACATTTATTCCAAGGGAACACCGATTCATGTTCGTGGTTCTTTGTTATACAATCATCAACTCAAAAAGAAGAACATCGACAGACGATATGAAATGATTAAGAATGGTGAGAAGGTACATTTCAGCTATCTTACTACACCGAATCCTATCAATGAGAATGTGATATCATTCATGAATGTCTTACCAAGAGAGTTGGACTTACACAGATTTATTGATTATGATATGCAATTTGATAAAGCTTTTGTTGACCCATTGAAGGTTGTCATTAGTTTGATTGGTTGGAATGTAGAACCAGTTGCATCGTTAGACAGTTTTTTCGGATGATAGTAAGAGAGGTAGATTATAGAGTTGCAACTTTATTTTTACAAAAGTGGCATTACTCTCCTATCATACCTAAACTTACTAAACATTGGTTAGGTTGTTATGTTGATGATGAGTTGATAGGTGTACTATCTTTAGGTTGGGGAACTAGACCTAAACATACCATACAAGTTTTATTCCCTGAGTTGACTTCAGCTGATTACTTTGAAATCGGTAAGATGGCGATGACTGATGACATGCCTAAAAATTCTGAGAGTCAAATGTTATCTCTAGCAATCAAATGGATTCGTCAACATTTAAGAATCAAATTTCTTTTTACATGGGCAGATGGTATAGTCGGTAAGGTTGGATATGTGTATCAAGCTGCAAACTTCCTATATGGTGGATATTCTGAAACCGATCTATATGTAACAGAGAATGGTGAGAAGGTTCACCCTAGAACAATGCAAGGACTTTTACCTAACAAAGATGGTAAGAAGTATGGTCATAGACCCAATTACGAACAGAGAATAGAATTAGGACTCAAGAGAGTTAAAGGTAAACAATATAAGTACATATATCCTATAAACAAAAAAGATAGAAAATATTTACAGAACTCTACAGTTGACTGGACTTTGAATTATCCTAAACAAGATAACCTAGAATGGAAAGTTATGGAAGCTGGAGATAAAGAGTGGACTACAGTAAGTAAGATACCATTCATTTATAATAAAGACTTCCAAGAGTTCAATAAAAGAAATGTAAATAAGATAGAAGAAAAGTTCGGAAATGCAAGTTTAGACACCTTCTTCGGATAAATAGTATTATGGCATACAGTAAACAAGTAGTAGAAAGATTCAATTCAGTCCTGAATAATCCCCAAAAACATTCAGTTGGTAGGTTTGACCCTAAAGACCCTAATGTTGCAACAGGTATGACTGGAGCTCCTGCTTGTGGTGATGTCATGAAACTAGATTTAAAACTTGACATCGATGAAAAGATAGAAGATGTGAAGTTCAAAACATATGGGTGTGGTAGTGCAATTGCATCATCTAGTTTGTTTGTTGATATGTTGATTGGTAAAACAATCGAAGAAGCAAAACAGATTAAAGATAAAGACATTGCAGCGATACTAGACCTTCCGCCGATAAAGTTACACTGTTCAGTTTTAGCAGAGGACTGTATCAAAAAGGCAGTTGAACACTGGGAGGAAAAAACTGCACTTAGGAAACATAACCAAAAATAAACACTATGTATGAATATAAAGTAAGTATTACTAAAGTTGTTGATGGCGACACAGTTGATGTCGATATCGATTTAGGCTTTGGAATGATTTATAAAAAACAAAGGGTGCGTCTGATGGGTATCGATACACCTGAATCAAGAACAAGAGATTTGGTAGAAAAATTATTCGGTAAAGCATCAAAGAAACATCTTAAAGAAACTTTATCTAACGCTGAAATGATTACATTAGTATCTCATGATAAAGGTAAGTTCGGTAGAATACTAGGTGAACTCTTTATATACGAGAATGTAGGACATCCACAATTCGAAGTTCACTATTCAATCAATCAGAAAATGATTGATGACCATCATGCAGTAGACTATGGTGGTGGTAACAAAGAAGAAATACAAACAAAGCATCTAGAACACAGAAAACTATTAATAGAGAAAGGTGTCGTAACTCAGGAAGATATCGACAAAGTATCATGATAATATCAGTTATGGACATTTTTTATCTTTGTATGATATGCATCATATTTGGATTCATTATCCACCTAGAAGCTCAGGTTTCAACAATTAAAACTATGATTGAAAGTTTCTTAGAAAAGAGAAACGGTAAGGCAATCAAAGATATTCCAAAAAAGAAATAAAACCCCCTTGTAAAATCCTTCACTATATATTATAATGGTTATATCATTATGAGAGGTGAATATGTCATTTATTAAAGACTTAGTTAAAGCAACAGGAAACGAGTATGCAAATATCGTTTCTGATGGTGTTGCAGCTGGGGATGTTGACTCATTCGTTGATACGGGTAGTTATGTCTTCAATGCATTACTGAGTGGTTCACTATACGGTGGACTGCCTAAAAACAAAATCACTGCAATTGCTGGAGAATCTGCAACTGGTAAAACATACTTTGCATTAGGTATGTGTAAACAGTTTCTAGATGATAATCCTGACGCTGCAGTAATCTATTTCGAATCCGAATCTGCAATCAGTAAAGAAATGATTGAAGACAGAGGAATCGATTCAAACAGAATGGTTATCGTGCCTGTGGTAACAGTTCAAGAATTCAGAAAACAGGCAATTTCAATATTAGACAAATATCTTGAAACACCCGAAGACAAGAGACCGCCTATGGCAATGTGTCTTGATTCATTGGGTATGTTATCTACTACAAAAGAGATTGAGGATACTGCAGAGGGTAAAGAAACCCGTGACATGACTCGAGCTCAAGTTGTTAAAGGTGCATTCAGAGTATTGACTCTAAAACTTGGTAGGGCAGGTGTCCCTATGATAGTGACTAACCACACTTATGATGTGATTGGTTCTATGTTTCCACAAAAAGAAATGGGTGGTGGTTCAGGATTGAAGTATGCAGCTTCATCTATCATCTACCTTTCTAAGAAAAAGGAAAAAGATGGAACAGAAGTCATCGGTAACATCATTCACTGTAAGAATGCAAAGTCAAGACTTACAGTTGAAAACAGGATGGTCGATGTACGACTAAACTATGAAACAGGTTTAGATAGATACTATGGTTTACTTGACCTTGCACTTGCAAGTGAGATATTCAAGAAGTCTTCTACAAGAGTAGAACTTCCGAATGGTAAAACAGAGTTTGCAAAAACAATTAATAACAACCCTGAGAAATTCTTCACTGATGATGTGATGGATAGACTAGAGGAAGTAGTAAGAGAATATTTTAAATATGGAAACACGAATAGAACAGACGATACTCAAGAATCTGATTCGGAATGAAGAGTTTACACGGAAGTGTATTCCATTTCTAAAGCCTGAGTATTTCACGGATACAGCTGAAAGAACAATCTATGAATTTACATATGATTACTTTGAGAAGTATACCAAACCACCTACAAAAGAAGCACTTCTCATAAATCTTGATAACTCAACGAGTCTATCGGAGAGTATTGTCAAGGACGCAAAAACTATTGTAGGAAGTTTCAGTGGAGAAGAATCACCACAGGACTGGTTAGTCGATGAGACTGAACAGTGGTGCAAAGATAGAGCAATCTATATTGCAGTGATGGATTCTATCGAAGTGATCGACAAGAAGTCACAACGCTCCACTGGTGAGATACCTGAGCTTTTGAAGGATGCACTTTCCGTGTCCTTTGATACACATATAGGACACGATGTATTAGAAGATGCAGATGAAAGATTTGAATTCTATAATACAGAAGAAGAGAAGATGCCTTTTGACCTAGAATACTTCAATAAGATTACCAAGGGTGGTTTACCAAACAAGACTTTGAATATTTGTCTTGCTGGTACTGGTGTTGGTAAGTCATTGTTCATGTGTCACATGGGTTCAGCTGCTCTCATGATGGGTAAGAATGTATTATACATTACCCTAGAAATGAGTGAAGAAAGAATTGCAGAGAGAATCGATGCAAATACTTTGAATGTTCCTATGAAAGAACTTCCTGATATGTCTAAGAAGATGTATGACAAGAAGATTGAGAAACTCAAGAACAAAACAAAAGGTAAACTTATTGTCAAAGAGTATCCAACTGCAGCTGCACATGCTGGTCATTTCAGGCACTTACTACAAGAGTTGGATATTAAGAAAGACTTTCAACCTGATATCATCTTCATTGATTATCTAAACATTTGTGCAAGTCATAGAATCAGGCCAGGTGCTGGTGCAAACTCTTACACATTGGTTAAGAGTATTGCAGAAGAACTTAGAGGTCTTGCAGTGGAGTATGATGTACCAATCATGAGTGCAACTCAAACAACAAGGTCAGGATACGGTTCAACAGATATTGGACTCGAAGATACCTCAGAATCATTTGGTCTTCCAGCTACAGCTGATATGATGTTTGCATTGATTACCAGTGATGAACTAGAAGAACTAGACCAGTTGGTAGTCAAACAGTTGAAGAACAGATATAATGACCCTACAATATTCAAGAGATTTGTAATCGGTGTAGACCGTGCAAGAATGAAATTGTATGATTGTGAACAGGAAGCACAGGAAGAATTGTTAGATTCTGCAGAAACATATGATGATAGTGTACCAGTTGCAGACAGGGGAAGAGATAGATATTCGGATTTTAAGATATGATAAGAAAGAAAAACATACAAAATAGAAGAAAAGTAGCATTAGACAACCTACTTAAAGTAAAGGAACCAAATGACCGTCAAAAGACGGAGATTGAAACTTTAAAAAAGGCCTTGTCAATTGCATAAATAGTATGGTATACTATAAGATGCATTATGAAGAACGATACTTTAAAATCAAATGAGGTGATAGATTATATCACTTACAAAATTGAATTAAAAAAATCATTGCGAGAAGCCAAGAAATCAGGCAATCTGAAACAGGCTGACATGATTGCATTGAAAATCCAACAAGTAGAAGAGAAACTACATTCCTCACCATTGTCAAAAACCTAAATAGTTCAATAAAACTATTTTTAGGAGATAACAATGGCATGGTCAGATGATATACAAGCCCTTGACTTAAGAATTGCACGACAACAAAGATATATTGATGCAATCGAAGGCGTTAATTCATGCGAACTTGGCCCAAGAGGGGTAAATGCAGACCCCGATAACCCTTTACACATAAACGGTTGTGACCCTGATGACGATTTAGCAAAAGCTCACAGAAACACTATGACTGGTGGTGCAGATGCTTATTTTGCATGGTGGAGAAGTGGTATTGGTGCAAGTGTAGATGCAAGTGAAAGTAACACTATGATTAAGGGTATCTATGATTTGTGGAAAGAGTGGGACGAACAAGGTCAAGACTACGGTGCTATGGCTGGAATGGCAACACTTCTTTCACAAGCAAAAGTCTTCAAACAATCATTCGAAGATAAGAAAGCAATATACCAAAACAAAATTGATACTGGTGCCTTAGACGGGCCACAGTAAACAGGGTTAGATTATGGGTGCAAAGAATCTACATTTAGAGCATTTAGAGGATGAGATAATCAATCAAGGGATTGATGGTGGTCGTGGTGCAATAAACTTTTTACAAGGTCTAAGAGACATGTTAAAAGGTAATGCATCATCAGGTGTAAAGATGACAGTAAAATGGGATGGAGCTCCAGCTTTATTTTGTGGTAAACATCCTGAGACTGGTCAATTCTTTGTTGCAAAGAAATCACTGTTTAATAAGACAGGCCCTATGTTCTACACATCAGAACAAGAAATTAAAGATGCATCTGAACTCTCAGGACAATTACAAGAGAAGTTCCTAACATCATTCAAACACCTATCCAAACTATCTTGGAACACAATCATGCAAGGTGATTTGATGTATACTAATGACAAGAAGATGCAGAAGATAGACGGAGAATCATTCGTCACATTTCAACCGAATACAATTCTATATGCAGTTCAGACAGAGAGTGAGCTGGGTAAGAAAATAGCTAAGTCTAAAATGGGAATCGTTTTTCATACCACATATTCAGGTTCTACGATAGAGGATTTAGGAGCTTCTTTTGGTGCAGATATATCAAAGTTAGGGAATAGTTCAGATGTATGGATGGATGATGCAACATATAAAGATGTTAGTGGTAAAGGTTCTATGACTGCAAAAGAAACTCTTGCATTAACACAGGAGTTATCAAAGACAGGTAAAGCATTCCATGGTATCAAAAAGAATGATCTAAAGAAGTTTCAAGAATTACAATCTACAATTGCATCTAAAGGAGCTGGTGCAAGTTACAAAACATACTGCAATTCACTAATCAGAGGTGGTAGTTTTAAACCATCATACGATGGGTACATGAAACACTTTGAAAATTACTGGAGAGATAAAGTAGTTGGTAAAGTGAAAACAGAAAAAACAAAAGAAATTAAAAGAGAAATCGGTGAACAAATCTATAACGAGATGAGGTCTCTCAAGAAGTTTATTACTAATCTTACTGCATTTATGGGACACTTGGTTGTTGCAAAACAAATGGTTATTGATGTCCTAAATAGAGTTAAGAGTATAGGAACATTTAAAAAGACTGCAAATGGTTTCGAGGTAGTAAACCAAGAAGGTTATGTTGCAATCGATAAAACAGGAAGTGCAGTTAAACTCGTTGATAGAATGGAGTTTGCATTTAATAACTTTACTGCACAGAAGAATTGGGACAAATGAAAACATTTACTAACTTTATATCAGAAGCCAAAGAAAAGAGTTGTACATTTACTTTTGGTAGATTCAATCCACCTACTACAGGTCATGAGAAACTTGTCAAAAAACTTATGTCTGTTGGTCGTGGAACAGAAGTATTACTATTCTCATCACACTCAAACGACAAGAAAAAGAATCCACTAAACCACAGAGACAAAGTAAAATATCTTAAGAAGTTCTTTGGAAAGATTGTAGTTGATGCAAATGTTAGAACAGTATTTGAAATTGCAAACTATTTACAGGAACAAAAGTATGTCAATGTAAATATGGTTGTAGGTTCAGACAGAGTAAAAGAGTTTGAAGCATTACTCACAAAGTATAACGGAGTAAAAGCAAGACACGGTTATTACAAATTCAAGAACATAAACATTATATCAGCTGGAGAAAGAGACCCCGATGCAGATGATGTATCAGGAATGAGTGCATCTAAGATGAGAGAGTTTGCAGAGAAGGGAGACTTCGAAGGATTTAAAGATGGTGTTCCAAGTAAAGGTAAGAACCTTGCAAAGAAACTCTATGATGATATAAGAAAAGGTATGGGTATCAATGAGGGTAATCTACCTCAATACATGATGGAGGATTTAATCACAGAAGGTGTTTATGATCCAGGCATCTTTAAAGCTGTGTTCCTTATGGGTGGGCCAGGCAGTGGTAAATCTGCAGTTGTAGATAAACTTGCACTGAAAGCTCTAGGTCTTAAGTTAGTAAACACAGACAAAGCATTTGAGAACGGACTCAAAAAAGCAGGACTAACTCTTGATCTAAGACAAGCAGACTTTGACCAAGTTGACCCGATTCGTGCAAAGGCAAAAAAGATAACTGGTAAGAATATGGATGCATATATCAGGGGAAGACTAGGTCTGATATTTGACACCACAGCTGCAAACAAATCTAAGATTGTTAGTTATAAGAAACTATTAGATAAATTAGGTTATGAGTACAAAATGATTTTTGTAAGAACAAGTCTTGAAAATGCACAGAAAAGAAACGACATGCGTGCAAGAAAATTACCACCTGAAATAGTAAAAGGTGACTGGGAAAAAGCAATGAAAGCTTCAGACACCTTTAAGAAATTATTCGGAAGAGATTTTGTAGAGATTACCAATGATGATGATGTTGCATCATTAGACAGAAAAGCAAGTATGTTATACAGTAGAATGTTAACTTGGACTTCAAAGTATCCTAGTAATAAACTTGCACTTAAATGGCGTGAACGCATGTTGTTACAGAAAAAGGGATAAATACTATTATGGCTGCAAAAAAATACAGAGAATTTAAAAAGGAGTTACCTATAGAAGAGGGTAAACTCGTATCTGATTTTGAGAGTATCTTAGGTAAAATTATGAGTGACCTAAAATCTAAGTTAGGTAAAGAATACAAGAAGAACTCAGAGAAAGGTATTGCAATGATTAATACAATCGGTGCAATGGTGGGTGCAAAAGTCACAGACAAGAAACAGACTAAGGGTAGACTATTCCTCAAGTTTGGTGACATAGAAGAAGTAGAAGAAGGTGCAAAGTATACTAATGTCCATAATAAAATCAAGAAGATTAGAAATCTAAAAAGAAAAGAATCAGAGTTTATTGCAAGTATAGACCCAGCAGTATTAGGTCAAGTAGTTAAAGCTCTTTCACCTATGTTTGAAGCAAAAGATATACAGGAAGACGCTGCAACTGACGCTGCAAATCTCAAGGCAAAACAAACCGAAGAGATGGAAAGACTTAAAGATAAACAACAAACAGAAATGGAAGCTCTCAAAGACAGACATGAAAGAGAGATGGATAGAATCAACGATCAAAAAGAAAAAGAAGCTGCAAATAAACAGATAGAATCAGAAAGAGAAGCTGCACGAAAAGCTGCAACAAGTGAAGAAGTAAAAGAAGATAAAGAAGAGCAAGACCGTGATGTATCTAAGAATAAGGGTACACAACCTAAGAAATACTATAAGGGTTTAGATAAAGAAACAAAACAGAAAAGAGATGCACATTTCAAAGCAAAGAAATCTGGCCCTGCCCCAGGCGATGAAGACGAAGATGGGGAAAAGGTAAAGACTAAAAAGTCTACACATACTAAAAAGTTTCAACAAATGTATGGTGAGAAGTTAGATAAAAATGCAGACGCAGGTGATTATGTAAAAGATTTCAGGAAATCAGATGCACCTCAATTCAAAGGTAAGTCTGATAAGAAAATTCAAAAGATGGCTGTTGCAGCCTTTCTAAGTAAAAAGGAGAAATAACAAATGTGTTCATGTTGCAAATGTTGTAATTGTGATTGTTGTTAATTAGTTATGTCAGGGAATAAACACGATAACGGAGTTCTAGAAGCTGGAACTGATGAGATACGCATATCTTATCAAGAGGACACGCCTGGTCAAGATATAGAATCATATATCAAAGAACAGGAGAAAGCTTTTCATGAACAGAAGAAAAGTGTGAAAAAGAATTTCAAAGATGTCTTTGGTAATCCTTTAAAAGGTTATCCAGCAAATGAAGAATTTGAAGTCGAAGAGATTAAAGAACAGACTGTTCCTTTTGCAATACCTGATTACCCTATGCAAAGAGTAGACATCAAATATACAGATGGTTCTTGGGCAGTCGGAGAAGAAGAAAAGGCATACGAATATGATGCAAGTAAAAGTGGTGATGAGAATATGAAACTTATGGGTGATGAAGTAAAGGCAGACAGAGCTGAAAGATGAAAACCTTTAGAGATATAATGTTAGATGAAACATTGTCACAGATGCAAGAGAACAATGTTAATATATTCGAT
>Ga0209036_1000547_pt1 | contig 16680 bp, 10 predicted proteins | sample MarorgKNORR_S2LV_3_FD_188222 | JGI IMG/M metagenome (GOLD analysis project Ga0209036, IMG submission 188222) | Marine microbial communities from the Southern Atlantic Ocean, analyzing organic carbon cycling - DCM_A/KNORR_S2/LV (SPAdes) (version 2) | ecosystem: Environmental > Aquatic > Marine >... | reverse complement strand
GAGTGACAAGTCCCTAAACAATTTATCGATAACCCCTTTTAAGTAGAAAAAATTGTCTGTATTGTAATTAACTAACCATGATTCTTCAAACACTTCTCCACAAAGAGCAATTGAAAGTGTCCTTTTCTCATTATTATTTTTATCAATTTTTTGATAAGTATTACCTATTTCAAATAATTTAAGGTTTTTATTTTGTCTATTAAAATTAAAAGCTATAGTCTCAATCATTCCTGGAAGTAATGAGACTCTAAGATTAGATAATTCAACACCTTGAGGGTTAATAATTTCAATAGGAGTATGCTTATTACTTAGTTGATTTGCTTCAGGAGAACAGATAGAATTCGTCATAATTTCATTAAAACCCGCTCCAATAAGGCTTTTACTAAGTAAATCATCAATTGTTTTATAATTATTTATAATGTAGTCCTTTGATGAAAGAATCAATTTAGAGCTTGACTCAATATTATCATAACCATAGACTCTAAGGATCTCCTCAATTAAATCAATCTCTCTATTTACATCTGCTCTATAATGAGGAGATATAACATTTAAGCCATCATCTGTTGCTGCCTCAACTGTTACATCTAGAGAGTTTAAAATAGATACTATAACATCTTTATCTATTATCTTACCTGATATTGAGTTAATCTCATTATACCTTAAGAAAATCTTTTTCTCATCGAGCTTAAGATTGTTCTCTTGAATGATATTTGACGAAATAGATTCTGGGCAATCGCTTTTGATCAATATTGAGGCTCTTTTTAAGGCATATAAAACCATTTCAGGGTCAATACCCCTTTCAAACCTAAAAGAAGCTTCAGTATATATTGAATGTCTTTTTGATGATTTTCTTATAGATATAGGATTAAATATAGCAGATTCCAAAAAAATATTTTTTGTATTTGAGGTGACACCAGAGTCTAAGCCTCCAAATATACCTCCTAAACACAATGGATCACCTTCTGAACAAATCATGATATCCTCCTCATTAAGAGATATCTCATTTCCATCAAGAGTTTTAAATTTTGTTTTTGAAGGCAGGTTTTTAACTTCAATATTAGTGATCTTGTCTAAATCAAAAGCATGTAAGGGTTGTCCAATTTCATGTAAAACATAGTTAGTAATATCAACTATATTATTTATAGGTTCATACCCAATTGATTTAAGTTTATTTTTAATCCATGTTTGAGACTCTTTGACCTCAATATCTTTAATAATTATACCTGCATATAAAGGAGATAAGGTTGTATCCTTTACATTTATTTTGGTTTCAATTTTAAAATCATCATAAGTAAAATCACTTGTACTAGGTAACTTCAGAGTTGTCTTTTCATTGTTAAGCTCAAAAAATGCTTTTAAATCTCTCGCTACTCCATAATGACTCATTGCATCAGACCTATTAGGAGTTAGTCCAATTTCTAATATACTATCTTTTTCAATCTTATAAATTTGACTTAGTGGAGTTCCTGACTTTACCTTATTATCTAAAATCATGATTCCATCATGAGAATCCCCTAATCCTATTTCATCTTCAGCACACACCATTCCATTACTTACAACACCTCTTATTTTAGACTTTGATATTTTAATCTTTTCTCCAGAATTTGTGTAGATAGTAGATCCAACTGTTGCTACTGGTACTTTTTGACCTTTGGCGATATTAGGTGCACCGCATACAATTTCAAATCTCCCTTGATCTCCTAAGTCAATACTTGTAAGTTTAAGTCTATCAGCATTTGGGTGTTTTTTACATGACATGACCTCACCAACGATTACACCTTCAAGAGATCCTTTTATAGATTCAAAATCTTCTATTTTTTCAACTTCTAAACCAAGATTTGTAAGTATTTCTGCAACTTCATCAACAGGTTTGTCAATGTCTAAGTAGTCTTTAAGCCAATTATATGAAACTTTCACAGTTTATAATGTAATTCATAGCAAATATAATTATATCAACTTATATATCTCCATAAATTTTTTGATTTTCCTGATTGAGAAATATACTCTCTTATTAATGAATTTGACGGTGATTTTAATTTAGGGTCATTAGAAAGTATCTCTGATACACAATCTCTTGCATTTGACAGAATATCATGGTCATTTATAATATCAGCTATTTTAAATTTTAATATCCCACTTTGTTTTGTCCCTAATACATCTCCTGGGCCTCTTAATTTAAGATCAACCTCTGATAGCTTAAATCCATCATCTATTTGAACCATTGTATCTGTTCTAGTCTTAGCATCATTTGAAAGATTGTCTTTTGTCATAAGTATACAATAACTTTCATCATTTCCTCTTCCAACTCTACCTCTTAATTGATGTAATTGGGATAGTCCAAATCTTTCAGAGCTTTCAATCATCATAACTGAAGCATTAGGAATATTGACACCAACTTCTATAACAGTTGTGGATACAAGTATTTGAGTCTTATTATTAACAAATCTTTCCATTTCGATATTCTTATCTATTGATTTCATTTTACCATGAAGAATTCCGACTTGATATTCGGGTCTTGGAAAATCACGAAGCATACTCTCATAACCATCAACTAGATCTTTATAATCAAGCTTCTCAGATTCATTTATGAGAGGATACACAATATATACTTGTCTGCCAAGCTTAATTTGATCTCTAAGAAACTTATATACACTTAATCTATCTTTATCATATCTATGAACTGTAGTTGTCTTTTTTCTTCCAGGAGGAAGCTCCTTTATAATTGATATATCAAGATCACCATATACACTCATAGCCAAAGTCCTAGGTATCGGGGTTGCAGTCATAACTAATATATGAGGTGGAGACGTATTCTTTTTCCACAATTTAGCTCTCTGTGCAACTCCAAATCTATGTTGTTCATCTATTATAGCTATACCTAAATTTTTAAACTTAACTATATCTTCAAGAATTGCATGAGTGCCAATTAAAATATGAATTTCTTGATTTAGTAGTTTTTGATGGATTCTATTTCTTGATTTTTGAGCGGTTGAGCCAGTTAATATCTCAACATTAATATTAAAATCTTCTAATAATTTCGATATAGAATCAAAATGTTGATTAGCTAATATCTCTGTTGGAGATAGTATACATGATTGATAACCATTGTCTATTGCAATAAGAATTATCATCAAAGAAACTATTGTTTTTCCTGAACCAACATCACCTTGAAGAAGTCTATTCATTTGTTTACCGCTGTTAAAATCTTTACGAATCTCTTTTATTACCTTTTTTTGATCTCCTGTTAACTCGAATGGTAATGAATTATGATAAAATTTATTAAAGTTATCACCTACAACATCGAATTTAAAACCATCAATCTTTTCTATTCTATCAGTTTTTGATAATAAAAACCCAAGCTGATTTAAGAATAGTTCTTCAAATTTTAATCTATTTATTGCCTTTTTTAGTTTATCATTTGACTCTGGAAGGTGGATGTTGATGAAAGCACTTTGTCTGTCTATAAGTGAATATTTTTTCCTAATATATTCGGGAAGATTCTCTTTAATCTTACCATTAGTTGATTGAAGTAATTCATATATGACTTTTATAAAATATCTTTGTGTAATTCCGCTAGCTGTTAGTTTTTCTGTTGAAGAATAAATTCCGTGGAGTCTTCTTGGAACATTTCTATCAAATGTTGATTTTAATTTGATCTCTGGATGAGTTATTGAAATTTTATTCTTGTACCAATTTAATTTTCCAAAAACAACATAATCTTTATTTTTATCTATTGAGTCTTCAATCCAGTTATATCCTCTAAACCAGATTAATTCAATTTGCCCTGTATCATCTTGAAATGTTAGAGTTAATCTCTTATTAAACTTAGTGTTAACAGATGTCTTTTTGATAACTTTTCCAATAATTTGAACATCTGTTTGTAGGTCAGGAAGATCTTTAATTTTGTAAAACTTTGATCTATCTACATACCTAAAAGGAAAGAAATTAATTAGATCATCATAGTTAGTAATCTCTAACTCTTCTTTAAATAGCTTTGCTCTTGAAGGTCCAACTCCTTTAATAAACTCAATAGAAGTGTCAAGAATATTTTTTTTATTCACTTTTTAGAAAATCTAAAGCAAGATTTGTCATTACTTTAACGCCAAGAAGCATAGAGTTATCATCAATAAAAAAATCTGGAGTATGATGAGCAGGAGCTTCTCTAGTTTCATTTGTATTGTAGGCGCCAAGTTCAAATAAAAAACCGGGTATTTCATTCAAATAATAAGCATAGTCTTCTGCTAAAGTTTTTGCATTACTAAGAATTACATTATCACTACCTGCAGATTTCTTTATTGATGGCAACATTTTGTTCATCATATCAGGATCATTATAGGTTATATCTGCACCGTCATCTATTTCAACAATTGCATTGCCGCCATATGATTCAGCAATTCCTTGAGAGAGTTCAATTATCCTTTTTTTTATATAATCTCTCATATCGTAATCAAGTGAACGAATTGTACCTACCAAATTGACTTCACCAGGAATGATATTAAACCTATTACCTCCTTCAACTTTTCCAAATGATATCACTGCAGGCTCTTTTGTTAGGTCAGATTCTCTAGAAATAATAGTTTGTATTGAATTTATTATTTGTGCAGTAATGACAATAGGATCAACAGATAACCATGGTGTTCCGCCATGAGCTTGAGTTCCAACTACTTTAATTGTAAATCTTGATGAAGATGCATAAAATCCTCTGGGTTTATAATAAATCTTATTCATGGGCAGTTGAGCGGCAATGTGAAGACCAAAAATAGCATCTACATCTGGGTCTTTAAGAACACCCTCCTTTATCATCATCCTTGCACCACCTTCCTCACCTGGAGGCGGTCCTTCTTCTGCACCTTGAAAAATAAATTTAACTGTCCCTTGAAAATCATTATTTTTTGATAAAATCTCTGCTGTAGCCATTAAAATTGACATATGACCATCATGTCCACATGCATGCATAACTCCCTCGTTTACAGATTGAAAGGGCAAATTATTATTTTCAGTAATTGGTAAAGCATCCATATCAGCTCTTAAAGCAACAACTTTTCCTTTAGACTTCCCTTCTAGAATGCCTACAACTCCATGAACACCAACATTTCTTTTTACCTTAATTCCAAGGGACTCCAGATGTTTTGCAATTTTCTCTGAGGTTTTTACCTCTCTATTAGATACTTCAGGGAACTTATGGAAATCATGTCTCCAAGAAATTAACTTTTCTTCAATTGCAGAAATTTGATCATTTAGATCTTGTGAGAATGAAAAATTTGAAACAGTTAACAGTAAAAGGACAATTCTCTTCATAAGTATTTATTTAATTAATCCTAGATGAACGGTTAAAATTCATTTATTACTTAAATTTATAATAATGTTAGAAGATAAACAATCTTATCTAGATGATCTTAATGAGGCTCAGAAAAAAGCTGTGTTGAAGATAGATGGTCCATCAATGGTTATAGCTGGTGCTGGATCAGGAAAAACAAGAGTCTTAACATACAAAATTGTACACTTAATTAAAAATGGTATTGATCCATTTGAAATACTTGCACTAACATTTACAAATAAAGCTGCTAGAGAAATGAAATTTAGAATTTCATCAATGATAGGTGATGGAGAGTCAAAAAATATATGGATGGGAACATTTCATTCAATATTTGCTAAAATATTGAGGTTTGAAGCACATAAAATAGGATTTACATCTGACTTTACTATTTACGACATTCAAGATTCAGAAAGACTAATTTCATCAATAATTAAAGAAATGAATCTAGATAAAGATTCATACAGATCAAAGACAATTAGAAATAGAATATCATCATTAAAAAATAGCTTTATTTCAGTAAATGCATATTTCTCTAATTCAGATTTAACAGAATCTGATAATCTATCTAGAAGACCAAAAACTGGAGAGATATATAAAGAATATACTGATAGGTTGATTAAATCAAATTCTATGGATTTTGATGACCTACTTCTGAAAACAAATGAATTATTAAATAATTTTCCTGAAGTACTTGCTAAATATCAAGAAAAGTTTAAATATATTCTTGTTGATGAATACCAGGATACAAATAATTCACAATATTTGATAGTAAAGTCGCTTGCTGATAAATATCAAAATATTTGTGTGGTAGGTGACGATGCCCAAAGTATTTATTCATTTAGAGGTGCCAATATTAATAATATTATCAACTTTAGAAAGGATTATGATGATGTTGAGGTTTATCGTTTAGAACAAAACTATAGATCTACAAAGTATATAGTTAATGCAGCAAATTCTGTAATTGACAATAATAAAAATAAAATACATAAAGAAGTCTGGACTGATAATGAGTTTGGTAATAAAATCCAAATAACATCTAATCCATCAGATATTGCTGAGGCAAGGCTAATCTCTCAGAAAATATTAAGCCTGATTAAATTAGAGAATAATTATCAAGACTTTGTTATTCTATATAGAACTAATGCTCAATCAAGAGTTATAGAAGATTCTTTAAGAAACTCTAGTATTCCTTATAAAATATATGGTGGTGTTTCATTTTACAATAGAAAAGAAATTAAGGATGTTTTAGCTTATTTAAGACTTTTGGTTAATGATAACGATGAAGAGAGTCTTAAAAGGATCATAAACTATCCTCCAAGAGGAATAGGTCAGGTAACTATAAATAAGATTATAGTCGGATCAAAGAATAATAACTTAAGCATGTATAATACTATAAGATCTGCTAAAAAAATAAATTTAGGTTTATCAAATTCGGCAATAACTAAACTTGAAAATTTTATTGATCAAATAGAAGCCTTTAAAATCCAAAATGGAAAATTAAGTGCATTTGATATTGCAGATTTAGTTATTAGAGAGACAAAAATTATAGATGAGTTAAGAAAAGATGAAAGTCCTGAGTCAATTGTTAGAGTTGAAAATATTCAAGAATTACTAAATGGAATTAGAGATTTTATTGAGGATCAGAAGGAAATTGCAGACTCAAAAAATAATCTTTCTGAATTTCTATCAACTGTATCATTGGCAACAGACTTTGATCTAGATTTAAATTTAAGTCAAGATTTTGTATCATTAATGAGCCTACATTCATCAAAAGGTCTTGAATTCAAAAACGTCTTTATTGTAGGCCTTGAGGAAGATCTTTTCCCCTCGGCATTAAGCTATAATTCAAGAGAAGACTTAGAGGAGGAGAGGAGACTATTTTATGTTGGAATTACAAGAGCTAAGAAGAACCTGTATATATCATATGCTAATTCTCGATACAGATGGGGGAAGTTAATCTCTTGTGAAGAGAGTAGATTTATTGAAGAAATTGATAATGATTTTATTGACTTTATAGATAATAATGACTTTGAAATACTTCAAAATAAACAAAAACCTACTCCATTTATAAAGCAGAAAATTCTAAGAAACGGTAATTTTAAAAATATATCTTCAATTAAATCAAAAAGTAACTTTAGCTCAAAAGTAGGAGTTGGTGATAAAGTTGAACACCTAAAATTTGGAAAAGGTCAAGTCATTGGTCTTGAGGGTAGTGAGCAGAATATCAAAGCAAAAATTAAATTCGATAAAATAGGAGAGAAGAATCTTTTATTAAAATTTGCGAAACTAAAGATTTTGTAAAAAAAAAGCATGCTATTTACTAGCATGCTTTCTTTATTTTTAGACTATCTTAAATTAGTCAGGCATATTGCTAGAATCTATTGTATTATCATTGTCAATAGTAGACGGAACATTCATTGTTTTACCCTCTTCTATTAGATTAAAAAATTGATCTAATTTAGGTAGAACAACTATTCTAGTTCTTCTATTTCTAGCTCTAGTAACTCTTGAATCATTATCTGCAATAGGCATGTAGAAGCTTCTTCCTGCAGCTACAAGCTTGCCAGGATCAACTCCATAATCGTTTTGCAGAATTCTTACCACTGAAGTTGCTCTTTTTACAGATAGATCCCAGTTATCAATTATACCAGGAATTGTTTCAGCAGCTTTTTCTTGATCAATACGTAAATTATCAGTGTGACCTTCAACCATAAATTCTAAATCTGGTTTGTCACTAATGACCTTTGCAATTTTTTCAAGAACTTTTTTAGCCTTTTGAGTAACTGTAAAGCTACCACTGTTAAATAAAAGTTTATCAGATATTGAAACATAGACAACTCCTTTTTCAACATTAATTTCAATGTCATCGTCACTTAATGTTCCAAGTGAACTTTTAAAACTTTGAACTAATGCTAGAGTAACAGAATCTCTTTTTGTTACGGCATCTTGCATTCTTGTTATAATAAGGTCTTTTTCTTTAAGACTCTCAAGAGAACGCTCTAGGTTTTCTGCGCCCTTTTGAGTAAGTGTTGTTAAATTACCCATATTATCAATCAAATCTTGATTGTTTGCTCTTAGAAATCTATTTTGCTCAGTTAGAGCAGCATTCCTTCCATTTGCAGCAGCTAAACCTTGACTAGCTCGATCTAATCTGCTTGAAGCATTATCTAGTAATTCTTTTGTGTCTTGTTGAAGTTTTTCTAAATCTGAATACTTCTTTTGCGAAACACAAGAAGTAAGAAGTAGACCTAGAACTCCAACTACTAAAATATTTGTTTTCATTTCTAAAATAATTGGTTATTAAAATTTTCAGCTACAAATCTAATATAATTATGCTAATTTATTGTATTTCAGTTGAAAGAATTTCTTTTTTTTTAAGATAAAAAAACTATAGATTATACTGTTTACATAGTAATAATCTTCTTTTTTTATAGAATCATCCCTTTTATTCAGTATTATTAAAAAATTTGCAAATAAGCTAAAGTATGCCCTGTAAACAGACAGAAAGCTCATAAATTTTAAATTAGATAGAAGGTAGAATGAGGATATTATATCAATAATTATGCGTTGAGGTAGAATAGTCCATAATTTATTATATGGAAGATTCTTAACTATCATGTATAAAGAGTTTCTGTAATTTAAGAATGTCTTAGAAGAATTTTCTTTTATTGTGTAAGCGCCAATATGAAAAACTTTCGATGAAGTAATAGCTTTACATATATAACCATAATTATATGCTCTCCAGCAGAAGTCAATTTCTTCTTGATGGGCAAAAAAATCTTTATCAAATCCATTTAAAGTATTAAATACTTTTCTCCTAACAAATAAACATGCTCCAGTAGCCCAAAAGATTTTAGAATCTTTATACTGATTTATATTATTTTCTATTGAATTCAAAATTCTTCCTCTACAAAAAGGATATCCATATTTGTCTATGAAACCACCAGCTGCTCCAGCATATTCAAATTTTTCTTTATTATTATAATCTAATATAATTGGTTGTGCAATAGAGGTATTTGTATCATTAAACTCTTTAATTATTGGTTCTAACCAATTTTCTGTTACTTCAATATCAGAGTTTAATAAACAATATATCTCCTCATTAACATTTTTAAGTCCTCTATTATAACCTTCTGCAAAGCCGTAATTTTTATCAAGTTCTATGACATTAATATTTGGATGATTAGTTTTTAAAAATTCTACAGAACCATCACTAGAAAAGTTATCAATTACATAAATATTAGCTTCTTTAGAATAGTTTATGGTATTTGGAATAAATTTTTTTAATAATTCTATTCCATTCCAATTCAATATTACTACAGCAATTTTTTTCATTCTAGATATAAAGGTAAATCATCAATAAATTCATGTTTTCTATTATCAATATCAAATTTTAAAAAATAGTGATTAATTCCATTCGAAACAACAAGATATGTACTTTTTAATTCTATATTATATCTCATTATCTGATCAAAATGATTATTAAGGATTTTCTGTTTGAATGACTTACATTCAACAAGAATATTTACTTTTCCTATTTGATTAAAAACAACAATATCATATCGCTTAGAGACCCCATTAATAGAAAACCCTTTTTCGATATTCATTAGAGATAGGGGGTAACCTTTTGATTTTATGTACATAACAAAATTTTGTCTAACCCATTCTTCAGGTGAGAGAAAAATCCATTTCTTTCTTATTTCATCAAAAATGTAAGTTTTATTATTATTTTTTTTTAATTTGAAATTATAAGTCGGGAAGTTTAACTTTTCCATAATTATTTCTTTTGATGAGCGAATACAAAAAAATCATTGCTAAGATAAACAATGAAGAATTCTTTCCAATCTATATATTAGTCGGAGATGAAAATTATTTTGCTGACAATATAATTAAATCACTTACTTCTAAACTAGTAACAGAAGATTCTAAAGATTTTGATTATTTTAAATTCTATGGTGATGAAGTTAATGAGGACCAAGTAATTGATGCTGCTAAAAGGTTTCCATTAGTTGGAGATTATAATTTTATTGTAGTAAAGGATGCTAAATCTATTTCAAAAAACTTTGACAAACTTTTAAACTATATAGAATCTCCTAATGAGAAAACAATCCTTGTGTTGTCTTTTATAAATCAATCGTTGGATAAAAGAAAAAGAATTTATAGTCTATCAAAGAAAAACGGATTAGCATTTGAGTCAAGCAAGATTTATGAGAACCAAATATTTAACTGGATCAATGGAATTGCAGATGAGAAAAAAATCAAACTTCACCCTAAGTCAATTCAAATTATAACTGACTTTATAGGTAATAACTTATCTCAGATTGAGAACGAGCTAGATAAGCTTAAGATTAATTCTTCCCCTAATGACATTATCAGACCAGATGAAGTTGAAAGCATAATAGGCTTTAGCAAAGAGTATAACTTTTTTGAATTAACAAAACATATTGGTAAAAAGAATTTTACTAAAACAATTGAAATCATTGAATATATGTCGACTAATTCTGTAAAATACCCTCTTACATTATTGATTTCATCTGTTTTTTACTTTTTTAATAAACTTTTCCTATATCATTCTGTTGAAAACAAAAGGGAGGCATCAAAAATAATGGGTGTAAACCCTTATTTTATAGAAGAGTATAAGCTAGCATCTCCTAATTATTCAATGAAAGATATATCACAAATATTTAATTATTTATTAGAGGCTGATAAAAAATCAAAAGGAATTGATTTTGACAATACAAACTATCACGCAATATCTTCCGAGCTTATTTATAAAATATTTAATAAAAATTAAATATTTCTGTATTTATTTGGGTCTACCTCATTCATAATCATATAAACCTCTTCAAATATATCTTCAAAAGAAGGCTTACTAGAATAGTCGCCATCCGAACCATAAGGGGGTCTATGTTCTTTAGCAGTTAAGAGATGCGGTTTGCTATCAAGTTTATCGTATATTTTTTGAGTAGTTAATAATTCTTGAAGAATATAACTTGAGGCTCCTCCTGGCATATCCTCATCTACAATTAGAATTCTGTTAGTTTTTTCAACACTTTTTTTAATTCTATGTGATAGGTCAAATGGTATTAGTGATTGTAAATCTATTATTTCACAATCTATTTCATAATCAAGTAGTTTTTCCCCCACTTTTTCAACTATATTTAAAGTTGAACCATAAGATACTATTGTAAGATCCTTCCCTTCTTTTATTATATCAACTTCACCGATAGGAGTAGTAAGCTCACCAAGGTTTGATGGCATCTCTTCTTTAGTACGATATCCATTTAATGGTTCAATTACAATTGCTGGTTGATCTAATCTGATTAAAGAATTGTAAAATCCTGCTGCTTTAGTCATATTTCTAGGAGTTAAGATAAATATTCCTCTTAAAAAGTTAATTAGTCCACCAAGAGGAGATCCGGCGTGCCATATTCCCTCTAATCTATGACCTCTTGTTCTAAGGATTATCGGAGCTATTTGTCTTCCATGAGTCCTATAGCTCATTGTGGCTAAGTCATCACTAAGTATTTGTAATGCATATAGAACGTAGTCCAAGTATTGTATTTCAGCGATAGGTTTAAGTCCTCTAAGGGCCATTCCTATTGCTTGACCAACTATTGTTGACTCTCTTATCCCTGTATCGAATACTCTATTTTTTCCATATTTTTTTTGCAATCCCTCGAGTCCTTGGTTTACATCACCTATTTTACCAACATCTTCTCCAAAAATGAATAAATTATCATTATTCTTTAATAATTCATCAAAGTTATCTCTCAATACAATTCTTCCATCAACTTCATTAGCATTATCATAAGTTGGATAGGTATAAGTTTCTTTTGAAAGATCATCAATATCAATTGAATATAAGTCTGTAGAGTATTTCTCTGATAATAGATCTTTTTTAAGCTTACACCAATCTTCTAGCTTATCTTTAACTAATTTATCACTAGCATCTAGGTCATATATGGCATTTCTAGCAATCTTTAAAAGCTCAGAGAAGTTTAAGTCATCTATTAATTCAATTTTTTCTTTGATTGTATCTTTTAGATGATTTTTATCAGATAGAGTAAATATAGATACTAATTCATCTTTTGATTTTAAAAAAGGTGCTTGATAATGTTTCCATGCTAGTCTCTTTTCCTCTTGTACATATTTTTTAATCTCATCATCAATATTCTGTAATTTTTTTTCTGTGCAAATTTTATTACCTATTATCCACTCTCTAAATTTTAAATTGCAATCATTTGATTTTTCCCAATCTAATCTTTCTTTAGATTTATATCTTTCATGTGAACCAGATGTAGAGTGACCTAATGGTTGAGTTAATTCAGTTGCATGAATAATTACTGGAACATGATAATTTCTAGCAATATTTTCTGCATATGAATATGTCTTCATAAGAGAAGAGTAATCCCATCCTTTAACCTCGAGTATTTCAATTCCTGACATGTTCTTTGTTAATTTAAATCCACTTAGAACTTTAGATATACTTTCTTTTGTTGTATGATATTTATTTTCAACGGATATCCCATATCCATCATCCCATATACTAATTACAGCAGGTATTTGCAATACACCACATGCATTCACCGCTTCAAAAAAGATTCCTTGACTTGTGCTTGCATTTCCTATTGATCCCCAAACTATTTCATCTCCGTTACTAGAAAACTTACTTGAGTTCTCAATTTTATTATTTCTATAAATTTTTGATGCAAGTCCTAATCCAACTAACCTTGACATTTGACTTGCAGTAGGGGAGACATCGGATATATGATTTTTTTTATTTGTCTGATCTATCCACTCTTTATTAGAATTTAACATCTCTGTTAAAAAATGACCTGCCATTTGTCTTCCTCCAGACATTCTTTCATAGTTAACATCCGCATGACCATAAAATGTAGAAAAGATTTCTCTAGGAGAAATTAGATCTTGAGAGAGAAGTAATGTTTGGTCTCTATAATACCCTGACCTGTAATCTCCATTTTTAAAGAAGTGACTAAGAACCACTTGAGGTAGCTCTTTGCCATCACCAAAAATTCCAAATTTTCCTTTACCTGACAAGACATCTCTTCTTCCCATTACACTTACTTCCCTGCTTAAAGAGATAGTTCTATAGTCATTAATAACTTTTTCTTTAAATTCTTTTAAATTTATTTCTTCTTGAGTTTTTGAAAGCATAGGATTGATAAAAATACAAATATTATTTGCATTTATATTTTAAAACCATTTTCTAGAAAATAAATTAATTAATGAGTCAACCTCATATGATAATACAAATCTGATTTTATTATAGTATCTATAATCATTGATCTCTAGACCATTTGAAGAACTGATTGGGAAGTATAGTTCAAAAAAGTCAGGGAGTAGGTTAAGTTTAATACCTGTTCCATAAAATTCTCTTTTCTTTTGGTTCTTATCTTTTAATATTCCAAGATCTAGATAACCCTCAAACCACTTCCATATTCCTAAATTTATATTAGTTGCAATCATAAGATCATTTGATTTTGGATTCTCAAAAATAGATTTAAAACCACCCCCCGCCATAACAAACTGTTGACTTAGTAATCCTGTTCTTTCAGATCTTCCTAAGTAATCGGTAAGAAGTAGATATCCGTCTGAACGACCTAGATCATTTCTGAAATTATCATATAATTCATTATTCCATAGAAATTTTCCAAAGTAGAATCTAAATTGAAATTGTCTGTTATTTTTAAATAGTTTTCTATAGTCAAAGACAAGGTTAATCTTACTAAAATTATCTGATAATCTAGTATTTACAGATGCTTTTAAATATTTTGATATACCTATGTCTGAATAGGTATAGCCTAAGTCATATACTGTATAATTATCTAAAAGATTGGGTTGTTTCTCATAAACATCTTTATCAACACTAAACATTGATAATGATAGTAATTTCTTCACATTTGACCTTAGGTCATTATTATCTCTAAAAAACATTGATATAGAAGGTGAGAAGACCTGATACCTAAGATTATCTTTATAATGATTTGTTATATAGTATAAATTAAATATTGTGGAATAATTATCTGTATTTTCTTTTTGTAAATTATATGTAAGCTTACTTGAGCCAATTAGAGTATTCTCTTTAAAAGAGAATTGGGGTAATATTTCAAAATTAAATGCCTTATACTTAACACCTGTATTAAATATGTTCATGCCTGGTGAAATCCCATCGTAATAATTATATGTTAACTCAGGTCTTAAAAATATCTTCTTATACTTAGGATTTTCAATATCTCCTATAAAGGATAGTTTAAAAGGCTTGGATCCATTATTTTTTAGATATTCCCAGTTATTTGACTTATTTATTTCAGGTAGCTTTATACTAGGATTTATAGCAATATAGTCAGCATCTAGATTTGGAATGTTTTCTATTTGATATTTATCATTCCACTTAGAGAAAACAATAGAATCATTTTTTATTAAGGATACTTTATATGGGATAAGTCTATTATTTTTTTCAGATGCTTTATAAGTAATTTGATTAGAGTTTTTTAACACATCAACACTTAGATCTAATGATTCTCTTTTTGATAAATACTCATCTATAAACCAGTCAATATTTTTATCTGTAGAACTCTTTAAAGTCAACTCTATATCATTAGACTTTAATGAAATGTTTCTTAAGTTACCTATTAATCTTTTAAAGCTTTCTTCTCCTATGTAACTCTCGATGTAAAGAAGACCAATACCAGTATGATATGGTGAGGAAATATTATAGTTTGCTTTTGTAAGTGTTTCACCCGATTGTAAATCACTCTGATGAAGATTTAAACGTTGTATTGATTCATAGTAGTGAATAAATAAATCGTTGAAACGTATATTAGATAAATCATAATTTCTTAAAATTTTAAAACCTGACAATCTCCCTAAATACCTAACTTTGCTATGATATTCATCTATATATTTACTAACAAGGAAAATTGATAAGCCATTATATAAAAAGTGATTTTTTCGCCTATTTACATTAATTTCCTCAGTTATATAATTATCAACAAATGATTTAAGGAAAGTGATTTCCTCAAGAAATGTTTTTGAAAATGGACTTAAGAAGTTAGGAAGTTCATTTAATCCGTAGAATGGGTTTTTATCATAATCACTCTTAGGGACTAATACATTATTAATAGATGGTCTAGGAAAATATTCCTCAATAAAACTGATAATCCTATTTATTTTATTGCCTGCCTCTATCGGATCAGATTCAGTAAATATATCCGTTACTACATTAAGGTTTGAATTAGTAAAACTTTTAAAGCTTTTATTTTTTTGAATAATTAACTCTACTTCTTTAATATTTGACCCGCTAAAAGTTATATCTCTTATTCCATTATCTAAATCCTCTTCGATAATCTTATTTAAATTTGAAACAGAAATATGAGATCTAGGAATTTTAAGTTTTATTAGATAATTAGATTTTTGAAGTGACTGATCATCTAAGTTAAGATTTGAATGTTTTAGCCAAACATTATTACTAATAGCAGATACGGATATTATCCAGTTTTTTAGATGGTAATCTGAGTTGTTTCCATAACCATAACCAGTAAACCTTTTATCAGGTATTTTAATTGAATACTTTAGATGAATTAACTCAGATTCATTTGGATTAATATCTTTATTTAGTGATAATTTAATTATATCATTATTAGTATTCAGCCTTATCCAATCAATATTTATAGAGTTAATTTGAACCTCTTTAAGATTGGTATATCCTCTTCTGTTTTTTGATGCAAATGAGAAACTTCTATCATACTCGTCAGTAATTCTAGAGGCAAGATTTGATTCATTATTTATATATGAATTTCCCCAATCTTCAAGATATATTTCAGAAAGATTATTACTTGATATGTTTTTAAATTTTATAGACTGTGTGACTTCAATAATATTTCTCTCTATATCTAATTCTGCTTCAATATTATAGGAATGTGTTTCTTGAGAATAAATATTAACACTTAAAAAATTAAATAAAGACAAATATTTTTTGTTAAAGCATCCAAAGCAAGGATCAGGAATGATAACTTCTATATCTTATTCGGATGGGGTATTAGAAATACCAGAAGATGTCAGTGTTATTAAAAAAGGAGATATTTTTGATTTTTATGACTTTGATAAGTTAATTTAATAATTTTTAAACTTATACCTTATAATGATCTTTTCATTTTCATTATAGCTCTCTAAAAATTCATAACCTGATTGTTTGCAATAGTGTTCAAAGTCAGCAGTAGCAAGAGGGTCAGTAGCTACTACCTTGATTATGATCTCCTTTTTTAACTCTTGAGCAAGCTTTCTTGCTTTTAATACAGGGATGGGACATTCTGTACCGCTTGTATCAAGAACTATTTCAT
>Ga0209036_1000543_pt1 | contig 16719 bp, 16 predicted proteins | sample MarorgKNORR_S2LV_3_FD_188222 | JGI IMG/M metagenome (GOLD analysis project Ga0209036, IMG submission 188222) | Marine microbial communities from the Southern Atlantic Ocean, analyzing organic carbon cycling - DCM_A/KNORR_S2/LV (SPAdes) (version 2) | ecosystem: Environmental > Aquatic > Marine >... | reverse complement strand
CGAAGATGGCGATGACCGCCGCGATGACCGTGATCGAGACCCGCACCGTGAAGATGAAATCGTCGTCCTGGTTCATTGCTGGATAAGCGTCCAGAACAGCCCGATCAGTACGAGTACGAGGACGGTGGTGAAGGCGAGAAATCGGTTGCGGGCCACGCGCCGCTCGTAGCGCAGCGGCCGAAGGCCCTGGATGCTACCGGCGGCGAGAAAGTTCACCAACTTCGGGTTGTTGGAGACCGGGGGTTTACGAAAGTTTCTGCTGATGCGTTCCCAAAGCGTCCCGGGGCGTTCCGCTTTTGTGTCCAAAGTCTGAGTGGAGGCGGCTTCGACCGGCCGCCTCGGCAGCGGCTGATCGTCGGGCTTGAGATCGTGGACGACCGGTGCCGGCTGGCTGGCAAAGGGCTGGTTCGGGTCACCGAGTTTCTCGATCTGCGACTGCAGGTCGGCGAGCTGGTTCCGGACCGACTTGGCCCGGTTGTCGAGGGGATCCCTGTTTTTCCGAAACAAACCCATGATGCGCGCAACGCCCAGTCTTTAACTGCGGCTGAGAAGCAGAAGGACGACAATGGCAATTCCAACCAGCACGAGCGGCCAGGTGAAGGCGAGGCCAAGCTTGCTAAGTTGCCCGAAGCTGAGCTGATCCAGCCCGGGCCGGTCGGCGGCCTGCACGGGTTGGGTGATGGAGGCAACGCTCGGGGCAAGCTCGGTTTCGCCGTCGAGCAGCGGCCATTTCAGGCGGGCACCGTTCCATTCCATCCGCGAATTCTCGATGGTGGTCAATGCCTTGGTCAGTTCGACGCTCCAGTTTTCATCGGTCCACTCCTCCTCGTTGATGAGGTTGATTTTGTCGAGCGAGGTACGAAGGTCGGCCACGGTTCGTGAGAGCTGCTCCGCAGTGCGGCCGCTGGAAAGCTCGGCCTCCTCGAGCAACCCGATGCCGCGGGTGAGATTCTGCACCATCTCCTCCCGTCCGGTGGATAGCTCGGAGCGGCGTCTGCGAGCCTCTTCGATCTCGGTGCGTTCGCGCTCGAGTTCCTCCTGCATCTGCTTGAGTTCGGCCAGCTTGTGCTGGGTCTCGGAAACGCGCTCGGTGAGTTCCTCTGCGCTGGGGGGAGGCGGAGAGTCCTCAGGGAGCGGTTCCGGCTCGGGGGAAGGGGCGGCCGTTTCGTGCGCGGCCTCGAGGTCGCGATCCACAAAATCCGACTCGTCGAACTTGGACGGCATCGACGAAAACTATCGCCCTCTCGCGAGCCTGTAAAGCGTCGATGTTTTTTGCTTGAAAGAGCCGCCGGTTTGTCGCTGATGTGGCGCTACGGATGACGATCGAGACAGCCAACGCGGCGACCGTGCCGGGACTGCTCAACACGCTGACATGGGCTTGGTTGTTCACAGCGTTGCCCACGGCGGTGTGTCTCTGGTTCATTAACGCACCCTACGGCAGGCACAACCCGGGAAGCTGGGGGCCACAGGTCAACGCGAGGGTTGGCTGGCTACTGATGGAATCGCCATCGGTGTTGATCCCGCTTGGTGTGTTCATCTACGTGCGAGGTTGGGAGTCGACGGCTATCACCGTGTTCTTTTTGATCTGGCAGACCCACTACGTCCACCAAGCATGGGTGTATCCGTTCCGCTTGGCGCAGACGAGCAGCCCGATGCCGATCGCGTTGGCCAGTTTCGGCGCTATCTTCAACTTCATCAATTGCGGCCTGCACGGCACTTGGCTGATCTTATTTCACGACTCAATCGCGCTGGACTGGGCCGCGCCTCATTTTCTCGCGGGAATATGCCTTTTCATAATCGGGATGGCCGTAAACATCGACTCCTGCACGCGGCTGCTTCGGCTGAAAAAAGAAAACCCGGGCGGCTACACCGTGCCGCAGGGAGGGCTGTTCCGCTGGGTTTCCTGCCCGCATTACCTCGGCGAAATCATCGAGTGGTTCGGTTGGGCGCTGCTCACGTGGAGCCTGCCGGGGCTGACGTTTGCCGTCTGGACGCTGGCCAATCTCGGGCCGAGGGCGCGTGCGCACCACCACTGGTACCACAAGCAATTCTCCGATTACCCGGCCAAGCGCAAGGCGCTAATCCCCGGACTTTTCTAGCGCTTGGCCATGCGCAAACGCCGGGCTGATGGTTCCCGGCCACCCCCCGCTTGGCCAAGCGGGAGAACAGCACGGACCGGATGGCACCCCACCTCGGCTTGCCTTGGCCAAGGCCGGTGGATACGCTGCGGCGCTCATGCGTCTGATCGACCGCTACCTCATCCGCGAATGGCTGTTCCCATTTGTCTATTGTCTGGTCGGGTTCATGGTTTTGTGGATCGCGTTCGACCTGATCGCGGAGTTGGACGAATTCGCTGAGGCCAAGCTGAGCGCCGGGGAGATCGCCCAATACTACTGGATCACGCTGCCGGAGCATTTCTTCGTCGTCGCGCCGGTGTCGCTGCTGCTGTCGTTGATGTACGCGATCAACCAGCACGCGCGACAAAACGAATTCATCGCCATCCGAAATGCCGGCGTCGGGATGCTGCGAATGAGCACTCCGTACCTGATCGTGGGCGTGCTGCTCTCCGCGGGGTTGTTTTGTTCCAACGAATACTGGCTGCCAAACAGCCTGCGGGACGGGGCCGCCATCCGCGCCGGCAAGGCGACGGTCGAAGAGGGAGAGAAAAATCAGACACTCAAGCCCCCCTGGATAACCAATGCTGATTTCTTTAATTACGCCGCCAATCGGGATTGGCAAATCCCTGCATTTAATCCTGTAACGGGAGAGATGTACGGAGTGGGTAACAAGCCGATCGTCGTGAAGTGGAAATGGGACGAGGATCAACCCAAGCGAGATCTCATGGCAGCCAAGGCGGTCTGGGAAAATGGCGCATGGACGTTATACAATGTGAATGACTATCGACCCACGGAGGGCTTCCCGGAATCTCATCCCTTGAAATTTCACCCGAAACTTGTGATGGATGAGTTCGACGAATCGCCCGGAGAAATTGAGGGTGAGTTGAAAATCTCGCCGCTGTTCGACAAGCGTGCGCACAAGCGCTGGGGCGTTTCCCTCGCGCAGATCGACGGCTACCGTCGGCTGCACCCCGGGATGGAAAAGGAAAAGAAGGCCATCCTCGACGCTCAATATCAGGCGCGCCTGGCCGAGCCGTTGACGTGCCTGATCGTCGTGCTGATCGCCATCCCGTTCGCCGCGCCCTCCGGTCGTCGCAACGCCGCAGTTGGTGTGGCTGCCGGGATCGTTGTCTGCCTCGCGTTTTTCATGGTGCAACAGATGTCAATGGCCTTCGTCGGCCAATACTCGGCATACATCGCAGCGTGGACACCGCATTCTCTGTTCGGCGGAATCAGCGCTTGGCAAATCACCCGCGTGCGTTAGCCTCTCGGCGTTCGCACATGAAAAATCGATTCACCCTCCGGCTCATCCTCGGGCTGTTCCTTGTGACTGGTGTCGCCACACAGGCGGCCGATGCCAAATTCAAGCCACTCTTCACCGGCAAAAATCTCAAAGGCTGGGAACCCACCCCGGGCGGCAAATGGGAGGTGAAAAACGGCGTCATCGTCGGCACCAGCCCGAAAAGCGAACGCCGTCATGGCATCCTGCTCACCAAGAAACGATTTAAGGACTTCGTGGTGAAGGCCAAATTCCGTGTGCTCCACGGAGACAGCGGATTTTACTTCCGAGTCGACCGCGTGAAGAGCGGAGTCAGCGTCCACGGCTTTCAGGTCGAGATCGATGAAACCGACGAAACCGGCGGCCTGTACGAGACTGGCGGCCGGGGCTGGGTCCACCAACCGACCGCCGAAGTGGCAAAAAAGCGCGCCTACAAAAAAGGCGAGTGGTCCGACCTCGAGTTGACGGCCAAGGGCGGCGACATCACCGTGAAAATCAACGGCGTCGTCTCCACCAAGCTGACCAATGACAAAAGCCGCAAGGAAGGCCACATCGGCCTGCAACTCCACGGCAGCCAGGTTATGCACGTCGAATACAAAGACATCCAGCTAAAGCCCCTCTAAAACCAAGCGCTTGGCCAAGCGGTGGGGAGCCTGCCGCGTGAATCATTCATCCGTTTTGGTTTGGAGCAGCTTTGTCCTGTCACCTCGTTGTCGCGCAGGCTTGCCCGGTGGTGGGGTGGCCGGTAACGTGCGCGCCGGTTTTTCGGAGCCGTTTTTCTCATGAGTGTTCGAGTTCGTTTTGCCCCCAGCCCGACTGGCTATCTTCACATCGGCGGCGCCCGTACGGCGTTGTTCAACTGGCTTTATGCCCGCCACACCGGCGGCACGTTCGTCCTGCGCGTGGAGGACACGGACGACGCCCGCAACACGCGCGAAGCGGTCGACGTGATCCTCGACGGCCTGCGGTGGCTTGGGTTGGATTGGGATGAAGGGCCAGTCTCGGGCGATGCGATGCAGGAGAGCCGGGGCGATCGTGGGCCGTATTTTCAATCCCAGCGCGGCGAGATTTATCAACGCCGGATTCAGGAACTGCTCGACAAGGATCTGGCGTACGAGCATGAGGGGGCGATTAAGTTCCGCATGACCCGTGAGCCGGTGACGATCCCCGATCTGGTGGCCGGCGACGTGGTGCGTAAGCTGACCGACCGCGAGGAGGCCGATCCCGACTTCGTAATCGTTCGTTCCGACGGCAAGCCGGTATTTCATTTGGTGAACGTGGTGGACGACATCGAGATGGGCATCTCGCACGTGATCCGCGGCGAGGATCATCTCTCGAACACATCGAAGCACGTGGAGCTGTTCAAGGCTTTCAGCGTGGAGTCGCCGAAGTTCGCGCACATCCCGCTCATCCTGAACAATGACGGCTCGAAAATGAGCAAGCGCGACACCGGTGCGTCGATGACCGCGTACATGGAGGGCGGCTACCTGCCGTCGGCCGTGGTGAATTATCTCAGCCTGCTTGGCTGGTCGCCGAAGGACGACACGGAGGTGATGCAGGTGGCGGAGTTGATCGAGCGGTTTGACCTCCCCGGTGTGCAGCGGGCCAACGCGCGTTTCGACATGACCAAGCTGGATTGGCAAAACTATGAGCACATCCGGGCGCTTGGCCCGGATGATTTCAGGAGCCAAGCGCTTGACCAACTGCAGGCGGCCGGGTTCGACACCGGCGACCGGGACGCTGCATACATCGATGCCGCCATCGCGACGTGCACCGACAAGATTAAGAATTTAAACGACTTCGCGGCATACATCGGATTTTATTTTCAGGACGAGGTCACCTTCGACGAGCAGGCGGCGGAGCAGGCTTTGACGGCGGAGAACAAGCCCCATCTGGCTGCACTGCGCGAGGCGTATGCCGGTCTGGCCAAGTTCGATGCCGACACGCTGATGGAGTCGCTCAAGGCGACTGCCAAAGCGCGCGAGGTGAAAAACAAGGTGCTTGTCATGCCGGCCCGCGTGGCCTGCACCGGCAGCAAGGTGGGGCCAAGCCTGTATCATTTGTTCGAGGTGCTTGGCCAAGCGGAGGTGTTGAAGCGGTTTGACGCCGCGCTGGCCAGAATGTAAGCCTCTGCGGCCGACGCGTGCCGTCGGCAGGCTTTTTTTGAACGGGACAGCCCTGTTTGGTGACTGTTCCGTTGGCCAGGCCGACCCAGCGCCTGGCCAAGCGAGAAAAACTCCATGGTAATTTTAACAACAATTTACGTCGTCGTGGCCGTGCTGTTGCTGTTTGGCGCGGCGATCTTCGTGCACGAGTGGGGCCATTTTTACGTCGCGCGCAAGTGCGGCATGAAAGTGGAAGAGTTCGCGATCGGCTTCGGCAAGATTTTGTGGAAACACGAGAAGGATGGTATTCTTTACACCATTCGCATGATCCCGGCCGGCGGCTTCGTGAAGCTGCCGCAGATGCTCACCAGCGAGGCGATCGAGGGCGGGAACGGATCGGAGGAGACCGAGCCGCTGCCGGACATTTCGCCCTGGGCCAAGATCGCGGTGGCGGTGGCCGGGCCGATCATGAATGTCGTCTTTGCGTTCGTGTTGGCGACCATCATTTATTTCGTCGGCCTACCGGAATCCATCACGCCTCCTATCGTCGGCGCGCTGGACAAGGAGTCGGAGGAATATTCCCTCGGTATTCGCGAGGGAGACATCATCACCAAGATCGATGGCGAAGCCATTCCGAGTTGGGAAGAGGCAGCCAAGTTTACCGCTCTGGCATTGACGAACCGTTTCGCCGTCACGTTTCAGCGGCAGACGGACTCGGGAGTGGAAGAGTTCACCCAGACCCTGATGGCCAAGCCGATCAGCGAGAAACTCACCATCAAGCGGCTGAAACTACCACCGAAGTTTCGCCCGATCGCCGGAAAAGTGATGGACAATGGCGCCGCCGCTGAGGCGGGGCTGAAGGCGAACGACGAGATTATCTCACTGGGTGGACTACCCGTCGGCGGGCAAGGGCAATTGATCTCGGCGCTTCAAGAAAACGGAACGAACAAGACGGAGATTGTCGTGCGGCGCGAAGGAAGCGAAATGACTTTTCCGATCACGCCCAAGGATGTTAAAGGCGTGATAATGATAGGTGTCCAGTTTGCCCCGGCGCCGCAGACATACATCGTGAGGAATCCGGGGCCGACCCCGATTGAAAATGTCTCCGGAGTGGCAACACTCATGTGGCGAACCATCAATGCCCTATTTCACCCGAAAGAAACCGGTGTGGGGGTAAAGGACCTGAGCGGCCCTGTGGGCATCCTCGCGATGCTCGGTGCCTGGGTGAAAACCGACTACCGGCTGGCACTGAACTTCCTCGTGCTGCTCAATGTAAACCTTGCGATTCTGAATATGCTCCCGATCCCGGTGCTCGATGGCGGGCATACCGTGATGGGATTCATTGAGGGTATTTTTCGTAGGAAAATACCCGTAAAAATTCTCGAGTGGACATCAACCTGTTTTGCAGTCGCCCTGATTTCGTTGATGCTCTATGTGACATTTCACGATGTGTTTGAGCGCGGAGGCTTCTTCGTTGATATGTTCGGTAACGAATCAGAGATTCAGGGGCCGGCCGACCCCGGCGAATAGTATCGGTGATGAATTACTGCGACTCTCCGTACCGTTTTCAGCGTCGGGAAACCCGACCGGTGACCATCGGTGATACGACCGATGGGGGAGTCGTCGTCGGGGGAAGCGAGCCGATCGTACGCCAGTCGATGATCACCTGCAGCACGCTCGACACAGAGGCGAGCGTCGAGCAATCGATGGCGCTGGTCAATGTCGGTTGCCAGATCGTCCGTATCACCGCGCAGACCAAGCGCTACGCCGCCAACCTCGAGCACATTGTCGCCGGCATCCGCGACCGCGGTTCCAACGTGCCGGTTGTGGCGGACATTCACTTCAAGCCGGACGCCGCGATGGAAGCTGTGAAGTGGTGCGAGATGGTGCGTGTCAATCCCGGCAACTATGCCGACTCAAAGAAGTTCGATGTCCGCGAGTACACTGACGAAGAGTACGCCGCCGAACTGGCGCGCATCGAGGAGGAATTCGCTCCTTTGGTCGAGGAGTGCAAAACGCGCAATCGGGCGCTTCGCATCGGCACCAATCACGGCTCGTTGAGCGACCGCATCATGAACCGTTACGGCGACACGCCGCTGGGCATGGTGGAGAGCGCGCTGGAGTTTGCCCGTATCGCACGTGACCGTGACTTTCACAATTTCAAGTTCTCGATGAAATCGAGCAACCCGAAGGTGATGATCGAGTGCTACCGGCTGCTGGCCGCACGCTTGGCCAAGCTCGGGCCGGATTGGAACTACCCACTGCACCTCGGCGTGACTGAGGCAGGCGACGGGGAAGACGGCCGCATCAAGAGCGCCATCGGCATCGGCTCACTGCTGTGCGACGGCTTGGGCGACACGATTCGCGTCTCGCTCACCGAGGATTCACCAAACGAAATCGCGGTCTGCAACGACCTGATCGCGCAAATCCCCGAGCTGACCGACCCCGGCGCCGAGGTACCTAGCGTGCCTCTATCGTATAACCCGTTCGACTTCGAGCGCCGTAACACACCGGAGGTCGAGTTGGCTGACGGTGTCGTGTGTGGCGGAGAGCAAACCATCCGCGTAGTCGTTACCCAGGCTGCGTGGGACAAGCTCGCCCCGCGAATCCGCCCAGGCGACGACGTGAAGCCGGAGGCGATTTACGAGGAACTCAATGTGCTGGAAGTCGATCCACGCGAAGAGTTTACGGTCAACTGCGACACGCAACTAGTCACGGTAAAAGACGACATTGGCCTGCCCGCCATCACGGCGTTTCGCCTACTCGCGGGCCGGCTCAAGGCGCTTGGCCAAGCGAACCCCATCCTGCTGAAGGATTGCCTGACATTCGGCGATACCCGGCTCGAGCCAAACATCGCCCTGCTGCGAGCAGCAGTCGTGATCGGGGCGCTGCTGTGCGATGGCATCGGCGATGCGATTCTCGTTCGCGGCGAGAGTGGGGCCGGCCAGTCGCTGCGCTTGGCCTACAATATTTTGCAGGCAGCAGGCTGCCGCTCATTCAAGACGGACTACGTCGCCTGCCCAAGCTGCGGTCGCACGTTGTTTGACCTGCAGGAAGTCACCACGCGGATCAAGACCCGCACCGAGCATCTCAAGGGCGTGAAGATCGCCATCATGGGCTGTATCGTGAACGGCCCGGGCGAGATGGCTGATGCCGACTTCGGCTACGTCGGCGGTGCTCCGGGCAAAATTAACCTCTACGTTGGCCGTACACCTGTGCGCTTCAACATCCCCGAGGCCGAGGCTGTCGAGAGCCTCGTCGACCTGATCCGCGAACATGGCAAATGGGTCGAGCCTGCCGCCGAGCCGGTTCCCGCCTGATGACCAGCCACACCGCCAAGTTGACGCCGGAGCAGGCGGAGGCGTTGCGCGGGATTTTGGCCAAGCGCGACTTCGAGTCGGCCGAGGTGCCGCACGCGGTTTTCAGCTACAAACGGCCCAAGCTGGCGATCACGTGGTACAAGAGCGGCAAGCTGCTGATTCAGGGCAAGGGCACACAGGAATTTGTCGAGTTCACCCTCGAGCCGGAGGTGCTTGGCCAAGCGGCGTTCGCCGATGCGCTCGATGCACAACCGGAGCAACTCGAGCCGCGCCTTGGCGTCGACGAAAGCGGCAAGGGCGATTTTTTTGGGCCACTGGTGGTCGCCGGCGTGTACGTCAACGAGCCGGTCGCCCGTGCGCTGGACGGCTTGGGGGTGAAGGATTCCAAGGCAATCGCGAGCGACAAAAAAATCGCAGCCTTGGCCAAAGGCATCCGCGACACGCCCGGCTGCGTGTACTCCGTCGTGCCAATCGGCAACGCATCGTACAATCGGCTGCACCAAAAGATGCGCAACGTGAACAAAATCCTTGCCTGGGGCCATGCGCGTGTGATCGAGAACCTGCTTGGCCAACGCGACCGGATGAACCCCGAGCCGCTGCGGGCGATCAGCGACCAGTTCGCCCGAAGCAAGGCCACCATTCAAAGCGCTCTGATGGAGGAGGGCCGCCAGCTAAAACTGGTGCAAATGCACAAGGCCGAGTCGGATATCGCGGTGGCGGCGGCTTCAATCCTGGCGCGAGACCTGTTCGTGCAACGCCTGTCCGCGCTTGGCCGGGAGTTCGACCTCGAGCTGCCCAAGGGCGCATCGTCAAAGGTGGATGCCGCCGGGGCGGCGTTCCTAAAAAAACACGGAATGGACAAACTTGGCCAAGCGGCCAAGCTCCACTTCCGCACTACACAAAAGATTCAGGCCAGTTTGCTCTGAATGATGTCCTTGGCCAAGCGGACTCGCTGGCTCGTCCCTCCAATTTTGCGCTTGGCCAAGCGCGGATAAGCCCCCTATTCGATGGGCTGGAGGAGGTCCTGCTGAATGAAGTTACGGTTGTCGGTGAGGGCCTGATGTAAGGCGTAGCGGATGTTACCGAGCTTGTCGACGGTGCTCATGGGCTGGCCGTCGGTTGTGTCGATATCCGCCGCAAGGGCCTTGACCGTATCGAGCATCATCTGCGTGGCGGATACCTCGCCGAAGTGTTGAATGAGATGCTCGGCGTCCTTTTTCAACGCCGGGATATCGCGCTCGACGATGGCCTCTTTTTCGTTGGCCAAAAGGTTGTCGCGCAGGGAAATCAGGTTGCCGAACAGGTCGCCGTCGGTGCGTGAATCCTTCACAAGGCCGACCGCGCCGGTGGCGCCGGTGTTTTCGCCGGGGATGGCAGGCGTAACGGAGAAGCCGCTTCCGAGTTGTTCGACACCCACTTCGCTGCTTCCTCGGTAGTTCACCTCGGTGATCTTGCCATCTGCATTCTTCTTGGCCTCGAACGGTTCGGACTTGGCCTGTTCGCCTCCAAATAAAAACCCGCCCTCCTCAGTCTTGCGATTCGCGATGGTGACGCCTTCCTCAAGCAATTCGTCCACTTTTCCGGCTGCCTCGTTCAACGCCTCGGGCGTTGCCTCGGCAGCTTTCTCGGCAATCTCGCCGGCCTGACTTTGGACGTTTTGCAGATCGTTGAGCGCCTGCTCGTTGGCCTCCACCTGCACCTTGAGATCGGCCGCCTTGGTTCCGTCCAGCTCGAGGCTTTTCATGGCGATGCTAGACGGGCTCTCGGCCCGGTTGACTTCATCAACCGGGGCGGTGCGCTGCACGCCGCCCACGCCCTCGACCGCAGCCGCGCGGGCCGCCTTGGCCGCTGCCACGCGTGATGCCGTGGAGGGTTTGCTGGTGCCGACTCTGGATATTCTTCCTGCCATCGCTCGTTAGTTTATGGATTTAATCGCTAAACCGTAGGAAAGCTGACTTGCCGCTTGGCCAAGGGCAACCCTTTTTTCGCTTGGCCAAGCGCTTGGCTAAGATTATTCAGTCACGATCTGCAGGATGCCTCCAACCGGGTCGCGCCCGTTTGAGGGGGTGGCGACGAGCGGAAGCAGGTAAACCTCGCCCTCGGCATCCTCACCGAAGCTGGCAATCTGGTAGACCGTTCCCTTCTGCTGGTGAATGGTGCCGTGCTCGGTCGCCTTGCCGTTCTTTTGGCGGACGGCAAAGATCAGGCCGGTGGCAAAGTCGCCGTAAATGTACGCGCCCTGCAACGCGGGGATAGCCGTGCCCCGGTAAACGTAGCCACCGGTGATGCTGACACCGTAGCCGTGACCGGGGAATTTACTATCCTTCTCAAGCCCGGCGTGGTGGGCGTACTCAATGACCGGGTCGATCCAGTCGCCCTTGGCCGGGCCGTCCTCCTTAAACTTGTGGAACGACTCGCGAATGTTCCAGCCGTAGTTCCCGCCCTTGGTGATGAGGTTGACCTCTTCCCACTTGTTCTGCCCGACATCTGCCGCCCACAGCTCACCGGTCTTGCGGTCGATGCTCATGCGCCAAACGTTTCGCAGACCGTAGGCCCAGATTTCCTTGCGCGTGTTGTCCTTGCGATCGGCGAACGGATTGTCGGCCGGGATGCCGTACTGCAGGTTGCCGCTGCGGCTGTCGACGTCAATGCGCAGGATTTTGCCGAGCAGGTTGTTGAGGTTCTGCGCGTTGTCGTGCGGGTCGTTGGCTTTGCCGCCGTCGCCGGAACTGATATAGAGCTTGCCATCCTTGCCAAACAACATCACGCCACCATTATGATTCCAATACGGCTGAGGGAACTCGAGCAGGATGCGCTCCGTCTTCATGTCCGCCTTGTTTTTGTCGGACTTGGACACGGTGAACTCACTCACCACACTGCGCTTGGGATCCTGCTGGGAATAGTAGACGTAAAATTTCTGGTTCGACTTGAAGTTCGGGTGAAACGCCAGCCCAAGCAGCCCCTCCTCATTCTCGACCCACGGCTTGCGGTCGTTGATGTTGAAGAACTCAATCCGTTCCTTGCCGGACTTGGCCTTGGGCAGGATTACAATCCCGCCGCCCTGCTCTATGCAGAACAGCCGGCCGGAGCCATCCGGCGCAGCCTCCAGCCAGAGTGGCCGGTTCAATTCCAAACCCTGCCATACCGGCTTCAGCCCCACCTTGGGAAGTTCCGCTTGTGCCGTGGCCAAGCCGATTGCCAGCGATAGTCCTACTGAAAAAAGACGCAAATGCATGGGCGCGAGTAAACGGCCTGCCCCCGCGAAAGTCAACCTAGCGGCAAAAAACGGCTGAATTCAGCGCCGGCCGCTTGGCCAAGCGGAAAAATTTGAAATAAAATGTCAGGATTTACGTCTGATTGACGTTCTTCAACCGATGGCGCCTTCGGAACAGGGTATTTTGCAGCGGCTCATGAGCCAGCGGGATCGCATTTCTGCGGCCGCCTGGCTGGTCGTGCGCGATGCCCATATTGCGGAGGATATCTTCCAGAATGTCGCCCTCAAGGCCTTGGCCAAGGAGGTGGCGTTTGACTCCGACGGGGCGCTGATGTCGTGGGCCTTCATCACCGCGCGCCGCGAGGGGATCGACTGGTTGCGCCGCCAAAAAAATGCGCCGGTCAGCCTAGACGAGACCATCCTCGAGCTGCTCGAGGCGGAGTGGGCCAGTGAATCGCTTGGCCAAGCGGGAGGCCGAAGCCAGGCGCTGCGCGACTGTCTCAGCGAACTACCGGCCAAGTCGCGCGAGCTGCTCAAGATGCGTTACTTCGACGGCCAACGCTGCGAAGAAGTGGCCGCATCCCTCAACACCAAGCTGGACGCCATCTACAAGCGGCTCTCCCGATTACACCAGGCGCTAAAGTTCTGCATCGAGACCAAGCTCACCCAGGCGCCGAGCTGACATTTTTCAATCCTATGGCTTTGAACGAAGAACAACAGGCACAGCTACTGCGACACTTGAACGGGGAATTGTCCCCGGCTGAAGCGTCGGGTGTGGCCCAACTTTTGAAGGAGGACGCCGAGGCGCGGGCCTTCCTTCGCGGCGTGGCCGAGCAGGCGGTGGTCGTCGCGGACGTCGAGCGGCTGGCGCAACATCGCGAACCGGCCAAGGTCGTGCGCCCGGTTTTCAGCCCGGTCAAGTGGGCGGTCGCCGCCGCCATCATACTTGTGCTGGCCGGCTCCTTTTTATTCACGGTCCAGTCCGTGAACCAAGGCCACACGGCGGAAGTGATCGCCATTCACGGCCCAAACCAGCATCTCGGCGCGGATGGTGTCACGCGACCGGAACTGGCCCCCGGTGCGATGCTCAGGGTAGGCGAGAAGCTTCGCACCCTGTCCAGCCGCTCTTGGGTAAGATTAAAACTCAACGACGGCTCATACGTAATGCTCACCGGACGCTCGAGCCTGCGGATGATCCGGGACGAAAGTCACCGGGCGTTCCTACTGCGATACGGCAACCTCTGGGCAACGATCAGCACGCCGGAGGGAGCCAAGCCGTTTTCCGTCCTCACTGAAACCGCGCGGATCAATACCAGCAACGCCCAGTTCGACATCGAGACGAAGTTTCAGGAAATCTCAGTCGTCAGCGTCGATAGCGGCTCGGTCACCACGGAACGCCTCTCGGACGGCAGTCAGGTCGAAGTCGCGGCTGATCACCAAACCATCATTTCCATGAGCCAGCGCCGGGCGCTCGCCGCAAGGCGCCAGCCCGAGCCGGTCAACCAGTGGAACTGCAAGATGCTCTCCAGCCCTGAGGCCGTCTTTGGCAAGTGGCTTGCCCCAAATGCAAACAACGCAGTACGGCTGAATGCCACCCCGTTGTTGATCGGCAAAAATAAAACAATTTATGCCGCCAACTTTTCAGTACGCAGCAGCGGTTCGCCGCCGGTGATGATTGAGAAAGGGTCACGGTTTCGAATCCGCCTAACGACCAAGACCGCGGATCCCGTCTACGTCGGCATCACCACAAAAAAACACCGGGGCGGATTCTTCGGGAAGTACACGGAAAAAGTGGAAGGCGACCAGCTCGGGCAGGCAGGCAAAACCCGCATGATTGAAATTCCGGTCAGCGACTTTGTGCCGTTGGACAAGTCACTCAGCCCGTCCTCGGTCGGGACGGAATTGACCGACATCTGGGTGGTGTCCCCGAAGGAAAGTGCCGAGTTGGAGATTCACAAGGTTGAGTTCGTCGCAAGGGAGGTGGGCCAATGAACTACAGCGCATCCATTATCGACGAGGCGGCCCCGCTCAAGACCTCGCCAGCCAAGCGCAACCTGCCTGCTAATGTCGTCGCGATGCCGGGGGGTGTCATCCCGGCCGAGATCGTCACCTTCCCCAAGCCGGTCAAGCGCGAGGTCATGGCTGAGCCAACCCGCGAGGAAGTCCGGGCGGAAGACCGCCGACTGGCCATCGACGCGCAGGGAGGCTGCCTTCAATCCTTCGAGCGCTTGGTCGGGCGTTTTGAAAAACCGCTGTACAAGTTTCTCAACGAGAAGACCAAAAACCATCATCTCACCGAGGACCTGTTGCAGGACACATTCATAATCGCGTACCGCAAGCTCGAGCGGTACAACCCGGAATATGCATTTGCCACCTGGGTGTTCACCATTGCCAACCGTCTGGCGATCAGCAATTACCGCAAGCAGAAACCGCAGGTTGAGGAGTTTGACTTCGCGACGGACGAGACTCCGCTTTGCACGTTGATGGAAAGCGAAAGCCACAAGGCGATCTGGGTGCAGGCCAAGCGTCTGCTCCCGAATAATCATTTCATCGCCCTGAGGTTGTTTTACGCAGAGGGAATGAAGGTGGATCAGATCGCCGAGGTGATGGATCAGGGGGTTAGCTCCGTTAAAGTCTGGCTTCACCGCGCTCGCAAGCGTCTGGCCATCCACTTGAAACCGGCCTGATACTCAGGTAGATTCCCCTCCACTGCAGTCGATCGGATGGAATCGGTTCACACAAAAAGAATAGACACACTGCGATGGTTGCTCATCGGGGCCATCGCTTGGCCAAGCGCAATGCTGGCAGGCGACAACCCCTTTCGAACCATCACCAAGCGCAACGCCTTCAATCTCGGGGCCGAGCCGCGCTTGGCCAAGCCGGCTGCGAAGCCAGCAGTCGAAAAGCCCACCGACATCAAGCTCACCGGAATCTTCAAGCGCAATGGCGTGGAGCGCGCCGCGATCGCCGTGCTCAAGCCAAGCGACAAGTTCGCCAAGCTAAGGTTTCTGCAATTGGCTAGGGGCGAAGAGCGGGAGGCTATCCGTGTCGAGACCATCGACCGCAAAAACGGAACCGTCACCCTCACGGTGAACGGCAAACAAAGGGAGTTGAACTTCAAGGACGACGCCTACTCGTCAACCGTCACAAAGGCCAACCGATCCGGCGTATCGTCCAATCGATCGACTCCGCGTCGGGAACCGGAAAAGAAAGAGAAGGAGAAGAAGGAAAAAAAGTCCGACGCAGAAAAACTGGCCAAGATTAACGAGTCGCTTGCACGCGGAAAAATTTCACAGGCATCCGCTGAGTTGAAGGTCGCCATGATAAATGGTAAACTATCTGGTGAACGCGCCAGACTCGCTTCGATGCTAGAAAACGGACTGATCGACAGTCGCTCCTACGAGGCGTTGAGCCGTCTTGATGACAAGTCACTGAAGGCTTCGCTTTCCGAGTTGAAGCAGGCTCGAAAACTCGACAAGGTAAAAGCGCCCAAGGAGAAGAAACGGAAATAGCCCGCCCAGGCGCTTGGTTCGAAAACAATTTACATCATGAAAAACAAACTCCTATCCCGCCTGATTTTCTCAGGCTCAATCGCACTCGCCAGCAGTGTGGTCGCCGATGATGCAGTCGACCTCAAGGCGCTCGGGGCAAAACTCAAGGCAGCCGTGATCGCAGGCGAGATGACACGGGAAGAGGCCACGGCCAAGTATAAGGCTGCCGAATCCGGCGGAATGGGCGCTACTGCTGGACTCACCATCAATGGCTACTTCGTCGGCGAGGGAAAAGGTGACGATGGCCAATACAAGGCGGCGATCATCGTGCCTTCCAAGGGGAAGGATAAAAGAAAATGGCCCAAGGTCACTTTCACCGGAGAAAGCCTAACTTCTAAATTTGGCGATCTAAAAAAAGGGGCCGTCGTGATCCGGATTGATGACGGTTTGACAAGAAAGACGAGCAACGACAAAGGAGCAGCCAAAAAGGGAGAAAAATTCGCGATTAGAAAAAAGGGCGGCAAGGGCGGGGCGGCAAATTTTTACTCCATCGTCATCGGCCGGATGAAATCCAAGGACATCGAGCTGGGGGAATTTACCATGGATGTCGACTACGCCACGGTGAATCGAAACGGCAGCGTGAAGGTTCGGGACGCGATCATGGGGAAGACGGTCAAGGTGACAGGGGTGTCCGGGCAATTCAGAGATAACCTTCTGCTAATTAGAAAAGGGCAGACGCTCAAGGTTAGAACCGGTGGTTATTCGTTTGAAAACCAGACACTTTCTTTCGCACATAAATTCAATGTACTTGAGCGTGCTGTCCCGTTCAGCCCAGATGCTCATGGCGTCCCTCCTGAGACATTCCGTGGATTTGCCGGGACGCTTAAGGGGAAAATTCTGGAAAGCGGCGGCTATGAATTGCTGATGCTTGTGGATGAAGTCGTAAGCGTGGCCGATGCCAACAAGGCTACTGCACCGAAGAGCATCATGGGGAAGCGTATTCGCGTAAGCGGTTTTTACAATGACCATGCCGACAAATTTAACAGCCTTTTGCCGAACGACATCATCCGCGTCGGGATGCTTCATCGCAATACTGACTTCGACATGTTTGAAGTCACCGATGTGTTGGAAGTTTTGGAGCCATAAATCGAGCACTTAACGGCGACGATTGTACCAATGGAACAAACCGGGAA
>Ga0209036_1000540_pt1 | contig 16764 bp, 15 predicted proteins | sample MarorgKNORR_S2LV_3_FD_188222 | JGI IMG/M metagenome (GOLD analysis project Ga0209036, IMG submission 188222) | Marine microbial communities from the Southern Atlantic Ocean, analyzing organic carbon cycling - DCM_A/KNORR_S2/LV (SPAdes) (version 2) | ecosystem: Environmental > Aquatic > Marine >... | reverse complement strand
ATCCGAGAATTCGAGGGTGGCGATGAAATATTCGGTTTTCTCGGCGCGATAATCCCCCTAAGTCGGGTGAACGAAGTCTTTTCCTTCGGCGATCTAATTATCGCCTGTGGTCTCGCCAATCTAGGCTTCCGTGCCTTCTTTCCATTAAGGGAAACAGCTAGTTATTATGACGAAGCTTTGGACTACGAGCAATTCCGTGATGGCGATCAAGTCGATCCGTTTGAGGGTTACGATCCGACCGCTGCGAAATGGTCCGCCAATACCGAATCATTCGACTCCCAACTAAACGTAGATAAAACTCAGGAAAGTTTTTTGGACATCGAAGATCACGACCCAACTCATAGGCCGACTAAAGAGACATGACTCAACCCGAGATTGAAGACCCGATTCTCCAGTCAAGAGCCCGCATTCGGATGGCAACACGGGTAGGAAAAAGGCTCGGGTACGGCTGTTTCATGGGGGCAGTGATCATTTTTCTGATCAACTACTACCTGGAAGGCAGTGGGTTTTGGACTTCGTTCACCGTCACCTTATTAGTGATTGGATCACTTATTTTGGCGCCTTCAATAATTTTCGCTTATGCCGCGAACGCTGCTGATAGGGAAGACCAAGGGCTCCCTCACGGGCACTAGCACCGACTCCCTCATCCGAACTCAAAAGTTCAAATCATTTCCCAAGTCGGTAGCATCCTCTCTCGATAGAACCTGAGCCTATGCCGACCCGCCTTCCCGCAGCCAAACGAAGAGAACAGTTACTCGACGTCGCTATGACGGAGTTCGCTGCTAACGGGTATCACGGAACCTCCATGAACCATGTAGCAAAGGCCGCAGGAATCACAAAGCCCGTTCTTTATCAGCATTTCGCTTCCAAACGAGATCTATACGTGGAGCTTGTAGACGACGTCGCTGACAGATTGGCAAGCCAGGTACTCAAATCAATTCATCCGACTGATAGCTACTTTCAAATAACAGTCAACGCTCTCAGCGCCTACTTCTCGTTTGTCGAACAAAACGAGCGAGAGTTTCAGCTTCTTTTCGGGCGCTCCGCGCCTCGTGATGAGGACACGGCGAACGGCTCCCGAATGGTTGAGACCCGAATGTCACAAACTATTGCTGACATTCTAAAAAAATGGCTTAGTGGTGAAGAGGTAGAGCTTTACGCTAGAGCCATCGTCACTATGTCCGAGGGCGTATGCCGCCACTGGCTAACTGAAACAGACCGCGCAGCACCGGAAGAATTAGCCGAGCAGCTAGCCGGACTGATACTTAGTGGCCTGGCGGGCCTAGTAGAAAGCTCCTCCGCAGACAATTAGCCGCTAAGTAGGCACGTGGTGGTCTTGGCTGCAATGATCAACGAATGGCAGAGGGTTCGTTAAGCGGTATCCGGGTGATCGATCTGACAACGGTTTTGATGGGACCGCTGGCTACGAGAATGCTGGGAGACCACGGGGCCGAAGTTATTCGCGTCGAGAGCACCGACGGAGATTCAACACGCAATGGGCTTCCTCGAAGGAACGAGGGCATGTCAGGCTTCAGTCTCAATCTACAGAGAAATAAAAAATCTCTAAGTATCGATCTTAAGAACGATCGCGGCTACGAGGTGATGTTAAGTCTTGTTCAAACGGCAGACGTGATCGTCACAAACATGAGATCGCAAGCACTTGAACGACTAAAACTCGATGAAGCGTCCTTAAATTCAGTTAACCCCAAGATGATCTACTGTCGCGCAAACGGATTTGCGAGCGACGGGCCCTATGGTGAGAAAGCTGCCTACGACGACGCTATTCAAGCCGCATCAGGGTTAGCCGCTCTTTTCTCCAGCACGACCGGCCAGCCCACTTACGTTCCTGCTGTGATAGCAGACAAGGTGACCGGGCTACACATTGTACAAGCCGTAATGGCTGCCCTTATTCACCGATTCAAAACGGGCGTTGCACAAAACATCGAGGTGCCTATGTTTGAAACTATGGTCAGCTTCAATTTGGTTGAGCATCTTCGAGGGGCAGCCTTCGAGCCCTCAGAGGGGCCGTTTGGCTACGAGCGCCTTCTCACGCCAGCTAGGAAGCCTTACCAAACAGCCGACGGCTATGTTGCGATTCTCCCGTATACCGACAAAAACTACGAGGATTTTTTCACCTTTATCGACGAGCCATTACTTGCTGAAGACCCGAGATTCAAATCACACAATGACCGAGTTGCGCATACTACGGAGCTCTACGAGCTAATCGACAATGCAGCCCGGAATTTCACAACAGCGACGTGGTTGGAATTCTGTGACCAAGTTTCGATCCCGGCCGCAGCCGTACTTGATTTGGCAAACCTTGATGATGATCGGCATTTGTCAGAGGTAGAACTCGTGCAAATAGCGACCCACCCATCCGAGGGAAAATATAAATACGTACGTGATCCTGTGATCTACTCAGAAAGTTCTACAGAACTGCGGTTACACGCTCCAAGACTTGGTGAGCACAGCGCAGAACTACTTAACGAACTCGGATATAGCGAAGAGACAATCTCCGACTTAATCGCTGACGGAGTAGTAAAGAAAGCTTAAAAATTACGTACTTAGCCGCCTGTCGGGTCCACCAGAATCTTGACCGCATCAAGTCTCCGTTCCGCTAAATCATCAATCGTTTCACCCAGCGAGTCGAGGCTGATGACACCGTTACGAAGAGGGGCAACCGAAAGTCGGCCGTCGTCAATCATCTGTGCTGTCGCCTTCATTTCTTCCAGAGTAAAAACGATGGATGTGTTCAGGGTCACCTCTTTGCTAATCCATCGAATAGGGCTGATAGTGGCTTCCTGACCGGTTACACCGACTAGACAAACTGATCCTCCGCGTCGCACCATGTCCACGGACTGCTGAAGGGTCTGGGGAATACCTGCACAATCGAAAGCGACGTCTGCTCTGAGCCCGTCTGTCACTTCATGGAGGATGCTTTCAAATTCATCCCCGGGAGCGACGGCAAGATCACTACCTGTCTGAAGCGCTAGAGCCCTTCGTGCTTCGTCAGGCTCGACGGCGATCACCAGACCCGCTCCTGCAGCTTTCGCTACCTGAGCTGTCAGCAAGCCGATGGGACCACAACCCACGACACAAACGATATCTCCCACTTTCAGGCAGCTGCGTCGGACTGCGTGAAACGCGACCGAAGCTGGCTCAATGAGCGCCGCGTCATCAGTATCTATTCCGTGCGGTATCGCAATTACTCGTTCCGCCTTGAGGCCCATAAATGGCGCAAAGCCTCCAGAAGTTGGGGCGGTAGGTCCCCCGTAGTCAGACCAAGCTGTTCGGCAGTATTGGCTTATATCATTTCGGCACTCACGGCAGCGGCCACACCCAGGAGCTATCGCGCCCGTGACACGGTCACCTTCCTGAACGTTAGCTACGTTCCTTCCAGCTGCCGCTACTAATCCGACCCACTCGTGACCACAAACGCCCGGCGCGTATTTCCAGCCTTCCACATAAGCGTGAACGTCGCTTCCACAGATACCACAACGCTGAATAGCAACGACTACTTCGTCAGCTCCCGGCGTCGGATCTTCTCTTTCCACTAGTTCGAACTTGCCCTTGCCAGTGACTAATCCTGCTCGCATCATTTACCGCCCCAAAATGATTGACAGAGCTAGCGTCTAATTAGCTCAAGAAAGATTCTGACACGATTAGGCGGCGACTCGCGACGAACTGTTTTATCAAATCTTTAATTTCTAATTTATGAGTAGCTCTTCAATTCGATCGCGTGTATCCATAAAGAATGCGAGGCGTTGCCTTTGTGCTCTTAATCACATTTTTATTTTGCGGGTGTGGCTCATCAAGCACAGCCAATGGAGAGAATGCCCTTTTCGCGGCGAATAGCTCGCCGAATACGACCGACGGCCAAAACCCAGACTCCCACACCTCTTCTCCACTAGCTACGTCTGAGGCAGCAATAAGCGATCACGAAGACCTCCAAAATCAAGAGCCTGATTCGGACAGCAACGAGAAAAACACCTCTAAAGAGGTTGCAACTTCGCTTGTTACAGTAAGCGCCAGAGACAGCAATTCCGCAGATGGAGCGCTGGTACCGGGAGTCACTTTTCTCAATCTAAGCGGGATCTTGACCACTGATTTGGAGCAATGGGCTGAAGTCGCAGAAAACAAAATGGCCAGCCAAAATGCGAGGGTGCTAACCGTGCTCTACAACATCGGAGGAAACCTTGGACCCGAAGACCCCGAACGTTTCGCGGGATTTCCTTTTACCCCTAATGAAGTTCTTCTAACGAAGAGGCAAATCGACGATTTAATGGCGGGCATCGAAGATTGGCTCCGCTCAGATCCCTGTATGGGCCGTATTGAGCAACGAAACCATCTTCGAAATGAACTCCGCCAGTATCGGGTGTGGTTAGAGGAAGGAGCTGACACTTCCACACAACGCGCCCTATGCGAAGAAACAAGATTTGTCATGATGGCCTTTCAAAGTGGAGGGCCGATCTGGGATCTTCAGCGTTTTTTGGTTCACGAGCTTTACCACGCGTTTCAACAAGATCTAGAAGGCGACTGCAATGAAACAATCGACCGGAGAGGGCGAGGTGATCACGTACCAGTAGTGGTTGAGGGAGCCGCTGAATATTTCACTTTCTTCACCGCCGGAGAGTTATATAACGATCCCGACCCAGTAAGCACCATGCTCAAAGAAGCCAAAACCGCTACTACCCTCGACCAATCCGACGACGTTATGGGCTCGGGGATGGCAACTCGAGCGGCCGCGTTGGTACGCCTAATGATCGAAAGAGGGCAGTTAGATCATCAAAGCATCATCGACGGAAGCTTTTTCCACAACTGCCAGCGCTCCAAGTTGGACGGTTCCAACCCAGAGTTTCTCTACGCGATGGATAACTGGAACCAGATCGAACAGGAGGGAACGGAGTGGAAATTTACAGCCTCAGCATTGGCAGGCAATCCCTAGCGTTCCATTTCGATCGAGGCACCTACAAAAATGTTTGAGGACCGCCTATCTGACGGTCCTCAACACTAAGACGCTCTAGGCGTCCTATGTAATAGCAATGGCTAGTTAGCGGCCACCGATACCCTTACCAAGAGCCGAAATCGCAGCATCCTTGATTGGGATGAATGCGAGAATGGCAATCGCGGTAGCGATATCTGCTCCGAACCTACCCATTTGTAGGATTTCTGTACCTGCTCCGTAGCCGAAAAAGCTTCCGCCATCATTGACGTTGCTAATCACGACGAAGAGATAAGCCCAGATGAGGTTGAGATTCGATCCCACTACCGGAATCGACTTCAACATTGAGTTCACGTTCACGGTGTCGAGAACGCTGTCGATGACTGCCATCACACCTTGAAGCAGCATGCCCATGATGATGATGGTCAAAATCGTTGACATCATTTTGCCAGGACCCCCTTTGGTCTACATGACTGGCCGTGCATCAGTCGATTTAGATCAACTGAGCACTATTCCCATGTTAGTGAACCTCAAGACCCTCATCGCGCATATAGCAAAGATCCTGACTTTAGACTTTTATTTCATAATTTTTGGTGGTACAAGACGCCTTTAATTTGGACACTCACCCCAAATCAGCTTTTCCACGCTTCTATTCGATTCTCAAACCTGATATGGCTCGACTAATAACCAATTGCTGGATTTGTTCGGTTCCTTCGAAAATGTCGTAAATCTTTGCATCTCGATGCCATCGTTCAACTGGATACTCACGGACGTAGCCATAACCGCCCAAAATCTGGATCGCTCGTTCCGTAGCCCAAACAGCTACTCGACCAGCTTTGAGTTTTGCCATGGATCCCTCGGCGCTTTTGTATTTACGTTGCTTGCCGAGCCAAGCGCCGCGCCAAACTAAAGCACGCGCAGCATCAATCTCCATCGCCATATCGGCCAGAGTGAAGGCAATTGATTGATTTTGAATGATCGCCCGGCCAAATTGCTCTCGCTCCTTCGCGTAGTCCAGAGCATATTCGTAGGCAGCTCGAGCAATTCCGACAGCTTGAGCGCCGACAGCTGGTCGCGTGGATTCGAATGTTTGCATCGCAGCTTGAGCGTTAGATGATTTACCCTCGCGAACGCGAGCCAGACGCTCATCAAGTTTTTCCTTACCTCCGAGTAAGCAGTTTCCAGGGATCCTGCAATCGCTGAGCACCACTTCCGCCGTATGGCTCGCCCGAATACCGTGCTTCTGAAACTTCTGTCCTTGCGATAAGCCCGGCGAATCTGGCGGAACTACGAAACTAGCGTGTCCTCGGCTACCGAGGTCAGGGTCAACGACGGCAACGATTACGTGCACATCAGCGATACCACCATTGGTGATCCATGTTTTAGTGCCATTAAGCACCCATTCATCCGATGATTCGTCATAGACCGCTCGAGTGCGCATAGCCGCCACGTCTGACCCCGCATCGGGTTCTGACGAAGCAAACGCTCCCAGCATGAGTTTTTCAGGCGTCCCGTAGCACTGAGGCACCCATTCCATCACCTGCTCAGGGGTACCCGAAGCTGCAATTCCAGCGGCGGCTAAACCGCTGCCCATGATCGACAGTCCTATGCCGGCATCACCCCAAAAGAGCTCCTCTAGGGCTACGGGCATAGTGAGCCCAGTTGGGTCGTTCATCATGGCTTCCGCCATGAATTCCCAGCTATACAAACCTATTTCAGCAGCCTCTTGGATAATGGGCCATGGAGTCTCTTCGCGCTCATCCCATTCAGCAGCGGCAGGACGAACCACATCTACAGCGAAGTCGTGGACCCATTTTTGAAGTTGAAGTTGATCTTCGTTTAACTCGGGGTTGTAATCCATACTTGAAAGTTACCCCGCGGTAATCACGGCGACAATCACAAATGCTTTTGTCTAACTCATATCTCTTAGTTAGACAGCAGTAGAAGCTAACTCGTCACCCCGGCCACAGATAACGAGACTTTCTTCTCCATTGCGTCGAGCCCTGAATGCTTCGCGGCCGGCAATTTCAATTAAATCATCAGGTTTGTTCGAGCCATTAGGCGCATAAGCCACGCTCACGCGAGGATCAACGTCTACGGATTGACCAGAGATAGCGAAGGGTTTTTGCAGTCGCTTCAAGATTCGCTCACCAACGACGCTGGCGTCTATAAGCTCATGTAATCCTTCAAGAATCACGACAAACGCATTCGCATCGCTAGTGAGGACTTGGTCCTCTGCCCGAACAGATCCACTTATCCTCTTGGCCACGACCTCACGGAGCGATTCAACTTTGACCTGCTCGGGGAGGAAGCCGTTGTCCGCTATATCCACATAAACGACTGCGAAACCTTCGCCAGGGTCTCTCCTTCTTTCGGAGCGATCAGTCTCTAAACCACTTTTATGAAGCAGTAACGCAAACGTCGAAGAGATGTGGCGATGATTCGCTGCGGTGCAAGCAAGCACGAGGAGAATGCCTATTTGTTGTAAAACCGTCGCAGCGCCGAAAGGCACCTCCTGGTAGCGCCCTGCCGCCCAAAATTCTCCCGCCGCATAAGCCAATAAAATTCCAGCGAAACAAACTGCCATGCCATTCAGGTCAAATCGCAGAGCCGCTTGCGTGAGCGGGAACAACAATAAAGCCCACAAGGGACTTGCCGGGTTAAGGCCAACCAGCAAGATCGCAATAAAGATTATTGAACTGTCTAAGACCATCTCGACAATTCTTCGTTGGCGAGCAACCCGCTCAGGGACTTGGGGATCACGCGTGGGGTCTACGAAATTCACGAAAAGCAGGAGGCCTGCCAAGACAAGGCCTAAAGGCAAGGGTGGGAGAGTTGCACCCGGTACCTCATCTGCTGCTTGAGCCGAAAGCATCAAGACCAAAATTACTGCTGAGAAACCGCGCACCCTTCTAGCAACTGCAGCCTGATGCCTTAAACCGTAAATTACGCTGGCATCATCTACGGAAAGCTCTGCTTTTAAATCTGCTATCGGTTCGTCTTCTGCGGCAGGCAGAGAAGTCAAAGTAGTGATGTGAAGCCAGAGTACGGATATGTCTCGCCTTATTGTGGTATTTCATCAATCTTTATAAAAAGTTTCATTTGAGGAACGACATATGTTTGACCAGATATGCGCAAAAGGTCTTGGATGAGCGAGGCGCTCTAGATACCGTTCTCCTCATGGCCACTGTTCCAGACAAACCAACAATCGAAGGTCTCGAGTCAAAGTGGGACGAAATCTGGAACGCCCAAGGCGTTTACCGTTTCGACAGGAGCAAAGGTCGCGACGAGGTTTTCAGTATTGACACTCCTCCTCCTACTGTCAGCGGTTCTTTGCACGTCGGACATGTTTTCAGCTACACGCATACAGACGCTATTGCCCGGTATCAACGCATGAGTGGAGCGGAGGTGTTCTACCCAATGGGGTGGGATGACAATGGTCTACCTACCGAAAGAAGGGTTCAGAATTATTTCGGGGTCCGCTGTGATCCGACCCTTCCATACGACCCCGACTTTGAACCGCCCACAGATGCTGGAGACGAGAAAGCAATAAAAAAGCGCGGTGACGTCAATGTCTCAAGACGAAATTTCGTCGAGCTATGTCACATCCTGACAACCGCAGACGAGCAGGCGTTTGAGGACCTGTGGCGACAATTAGGGCTAAGCGTTGACTGGTCGATGACCTACGCCACAATCGACGAACGCTGTCAGCGTGTTGCCCAGAGAGCATTTCTTCGAAACCTTCAACGCGGTGAGGCATACCAGATAGAGGCCCCATCCTTATGGGACGTGACATTTAAAACAGCAGTTGCTCAGGCAGAGTTAGAAGACCGTGAGCAACCGAGTGCATACCATCAACTCAAGTTTCACAGTTCAACTGATAACACCGAAATTATCATCGACACCACTCGGCCTGAACTGTTGCCCGCTTGTGTTGCTTTAGTGACACACCCCGAAGATAAGCGTTATCAAAATCTCCTCGGCACAACGGCGACCACGCCTATCTTTGGTGTTGAAGTACCAGTCCTGAGCCATGAATTAGCCGATCCAGATAAAGGGACCGGGATCGCAATGGTCTGCACTTTCGGTGACACAACTGATGTCACTTGGTGGAGGGAACTTGAACTTCCGGTCCGCGCAATCATTGACCGTTCGGGGCGCATTACGTCCCATCCACCTGAGGCCATTACTTCCGAAGAGGGACTAGAGGCTTTCAAGTTGATGGCTGGCAAAACTATCTTCTCCGCGAAAAAAGAAATAGTTCGGCTGCTCCAAGAAGCGGAAGAAATGGTTGGCGAACCAAGGCCAATTAACCACGCCGTAAAGTTCTTCGAAAAAGGTGACCGGCCACTCGAAATCGTGACGAGTCGTCAGTGGTACATCAGAAACGGCGGCAGAGACCCCCAATTAAACGAAGCACTGATAGCCCGCGGCGATGAAATGAGATGGCATCCCCCGTATATGCAAGGCCGTTACACCAACTGGATTGAGGGACTGAACGGTGATTGGCTTATCAGCCGACAGCGGTTCTTCGGTGTACCTATTCCACTCTGGTACAGAATCGGTGACCAAGGTGAAGTGTTGTGGGAAGAACGCATCGTTCCATCTGAAAATGAACTCCCTGTAGATCCAGCATCACATGTTCCTTCAGGTTTTGATGAAAGTCAGCGAGACCAGCCAGGTGGCTTTATGGGTGAAGTCGACATCATGGATACGTGGGCTACCTCGTCATTGACTCCACAGATTGCCTGCGGATGGGAAGAAGACGAAGACCTTTTCTCTCGCACGTATCCGATGGATATGCGACCTCAAGGTCACGACATAATTAGAACTTGGCTCTTTTCGACGGCAGTCCGTTCGCATTTAGAAGAGGACACTGCGCCCTGGCGTAACTGCGCTCTGTCTGGCTGGATTTTGGATCCGGACCGAAAAAAAATGTCCAAGTCAAAAGGAAATGTAGTAACACCTGCGGGACTTTTAGACCAATACGGCTCTGACGCAGTTAGGTACTGGGCCGCTAATGGACGGCCGGGTACCGACACAGCTTTCGATGAGGGCCAGATGAAAATCGGTCGCCGTCTAGCGATAAAGATATTGAACGCGTCGAAATTCACTTTGACGCTTGCTAGCGACTCCAACGTGGACCCAAGTTCAGTTTCCAATGCTCTAGATCAGGCGCTCCTCGCCAAGCTTGTAAACCTCATTGAGACAACTACCGTCGCGTTTGACGAATTTGATTACGCCCGGGCCCTCGAAAAGACTGAACAGTTTTTTTGGAGTTTCACTGACGACTACGTAGAGCTGGTGAAAGCTCGCGCCTACGGAAGTCAAGGAGACCAAGAAGCACAGTCAGCCCACATCACACTAAAAGTCACACTTGAGGCTCTACTTCGTCTCTTCGCTCCTTTCCTTCCATTCGTTACCGCAGAGGTCTGGTCTTGGTCGCACGAAGATTCAATTCATTCAGCGTCATGGCCCACAGCGGCTGACTTGAGCAATCGGCTGGCTAAGGGGATTCACATCGGAACTTTGGATGCAGCTTCAGAAACACTCTCCGAGGTTCGCAGGGCTAAAACCGAGGCAAAGCGAAGTCTCAAGGTCAGGGCCGCCACAGTTGTCGTTTCCGCATCAAGTGAACGACTCAAACAAGTCGAGCTGGTTCGCAACGATCTAGTTGAGGCTGGCAACATTGGTACTCTCGAGCTAGTAGAACAAGAAGAAGCTCCACCTAGCGTTGAGGTAACTCTTGCGCCAGACGAGTAGTTCAGCTCAGTTAACGTCAAGCGAAGTGATCTGCAGAACCCGCCATCAATGACTCGCTCTTTTCTTTTAACCGTCTTCCTCTTCGGGGTGCTCTTCTGCGCCCCCCATAACGCTTTGGCGGCTGATTGGCTTGAACCGGGTGTTTACACCGAGACTGATTCCAAGAAGAGTGGAGAAGTCCATGCCTTCGGTAACGCGGAGCGCCTTGGTGATCTTTCCGACAACGGTCTATCCGATCTTGCATCTGTAGCCTCTTCAAACGCAGGGTCTGGCTATTTCGTCGCAACAACAGCGGGAAAAATACAAGCGTTCGGAGACGCTATTCATCGCGGTGACTTAGGCGCTATTTCCTTGGATGCCCCAGTAGCGGATTTGGCTATCACGCCAGATGGCAACGGCTACTGGCTCGTGACCACCGCTGGCACCGTTTACGCATTTGGGACAGCCCTGTGGAGGGGCTCCCTAACTCACCTCACTCTCCAACAACCAGTTGTTGACCTTGAACCTCACCCATCTGGGGACGGTTACTGGCTCACCTCAGCAGACGGTGGGGTTTTCGCTTTCGGCGAGGCCGAATTCTTTGGCGGATTAGCCGACCGGCCGCTCTACCGCCCAATCATCGATATGTTGTCGACTCCTGACGGAACCGGCTACCTCTTGGTAGGAGCGGACGGCGCCATTTACCCTCGCGGAACAGCTCTCTTCCGAGGATCATTGGCTAACAACGAATTATCCAGCAGGACCATCATCGCAGCCGAACAAACATCCGATGGCAAGGGCTACTGGCTTATTGGCCAAAGAGGAAAAGTATTTACGTTCGGTTCGGCACCTTACTTTGGACAAATGGTGGCGCACGAACTCGCTCCCATCGAAGCATTCGCAGTCAGCGGCAACGATGACGGTTACTGGATCATGACTGCAGCACCACCCGAAGTGCCCGCGAACTCTGGGTCGGGACGACGAGCGATCTATTCGAAATTGGAGCATCGCGTCTGGCTTGTCGAAGCTGATGGGTCTGTTAGTCACACCTTTCTTGCAAGTGGTCGAGCCGATAGACCCAAACCCGGCTCCTACAGAGTGTTTTCGAAATCCCGCCACACGACCGCCGGACACGACGGTATACGAATGGAATACATGGTCCGCTTTGCCTGGGGCACCGAATTAGCGATTGGCTTTCATAGCATTCCTATTGACAAATTTGGTGAAGCTATGCAATCAGAAGCTCAGCTAGGCACTTTCCAATCGGGAGGATGCGTACGCCTCCGAGATGATCAGGCAGAAACGCTGTACGCCTGGGCGGGGATAGGAACTCAAGTAGTAATAATCGGCTAGATATTTCGACTCAATCAGAGTCGTCAGTTCCGCCGCCTTGCGAGCCAGTCTGAAAACCGGGCCCTTCTCTCTTGACTGGTGCTTTCTGATCCTCTTCAGTCCGCAACCAGACTGTTCTTTGCGGAAACGGAATTTCAATTCCCGCCAGATCAAATGCTTCTTTGATGCGTTTTCGGAGCATTCGGCCTGTACTCCACTGCTCAGAAGGCTCAGTCCTCACAGACAGTCGAATAGTTACCGCATCAGAGCCGAAATTTTGGACTCCTGAAATTACCGGTTCCTCAACAATGGTTGCCTCTTCCAATTGTTCTTCCCATAGAGCATCCGCCACATCCTTGATCGTCTGCATCGCTAGGTCCAGATCAGTGTCGTATGCGACATCAATGTCAAGAATTGCTCGCGCCCAAACTTGCGACATATTTCCAACGCGTCGAATTTCGCCGTTCGGGATATGCCAAAGAGTTCCGCGGATATCGCGAATGCGGGTAGTTCTTAATCCGACCGACTCGACAGTTCCGGTCGCTTCGCCAACATCAATTACATCGCCCACACCGTATTGGTCTTCTATGAGCATGAAAATGCCACTGAGTAGATCGCGAACGAGTGATTGCGCACCAAAGCCAACAGCAACGCCAACAATTCCTGCTCCCGCAATTAACGGTCCCAGATTGATGTCAAATTCACCGAGAAGCATCATGAAGGTGACTACGCCAACAACGGCAGAGGCAATACTCTTGAACAGGACTCCGAGAGTTTTAGCTCGCTGGCGAGCTCTTTCTGTTCGCTCTCTGAGATTGGCCAGTTTTTCCGCCAGAATGTCACGCCTCAACGTTCCCGTCGCGGCCTCCGCTGCTTCTACTGCATCGCGTTCTTCCGAAGACCGCTCAGACATCAAGCGGTCGATGAGACCGTCAATCGCCCGATGCACAACCCTTCTGACAACCATCGCTAAAAGAACGATGACCAGCACTTTGACAGGGCGGTCAACCAACCAGGTAGCAATTCCTGCCAAATCCGAATTATCCGTCCAATCGAAAATCTTTCTGCACAACCAAGCTGGTTCAGCTCCGCATGCATCGGTAAGAGAGGCGGCCATGAGAGGGAAATTATCAGTCACACAGTCCAGCTTAGATTGACCCATCCCGAACAGCTGCGCACTTACTAGGCTCGCTCACGTGACAAATATTGAAGAAGCAGCTCTATATGAAATTAATCAGGGTGTAGCAACGATCACTTTGAACCGTCCCGAAAACAAAAACGCACTAAGCGTTGAAATGGTGAATGCGCTTGGTGATCATTTCAACTCTGCTCAGGAAAATGACGATGTGCGGCTAATTCTCTTCACAAACATCGGCAACACTTTCTGCGCCGGTGCCGACTTAAAGGCAGACCAACCCGGAGTGACGCAGCCGACGGCACGACACAGCTTCGTCCAGATTTTGGATGACATAATTGAATCACCCAAGCCAGTTCTTGGAAAGATTTCGGGACATTGCACGGGCGGAGGAGTAGGTCTAGCAGCCGCCTTTGATATTTCCATCGCCGCTGACGACATTATTGTCGGCTTTACAGAGGTCCGAATTGGCGTTGCACCAGCAGTAATTTCCGTTGTCTGCCTACCGAAGTTGAGACGAGCCGACGCTAGCGAGCTTTTTCTGAACGGCGAGCGTATCGCGGCTACGCGAGCGGCAGAAGTAGGGCTCATCAATCGAGCAGTCCCCAGAGAACAGTTAGACAGTGAGGTAGCCGAAACTTTGCTAAAGGTTGTCCGCGGCGGGCCTAAAGCCTTAGCTGCCTCCAAGCAGTTGATATCAAAAGTTCCTCAAATGGCGCGCCAAGATGCTTGGGAGTGGACTGCTGAGCTCAGCCAGTCCTTATTCAAAAGCGACGAAGCAACAGAAGGCATCGGCGCTTTTCGCGAGCGACGCACCGCTTCATGGGTACCTGACGGTCAAGAAGAAAATTAGCTTACTGCTCAACAATTTGCACTTGTCCAACTCTCGCCAACGCGATCCAAGTATTCCCAGGAGGAAATTGAATTGTTTCTCCTTGACGATCAAGATATCGAGTCAGGTCCTGAGCCGAGTTCCTTTCCCATGATCCCTCCATCACGCGACCCTCAAAAAGAAAAAGTGCTTCCCCGCTACCAACGAGAACGGCCTCCGGCGAACGTCCATCCGCTGCACTTCGTCTATAGGAAATAGTCTGAACAATGACAATCTCCGGAGCAACAGCGATGTCAGCAGCGTCGACGTGAGGAGTGCCATTTTGAGTACGCAACCAGCCCGACAAACCTTGATTCCACCTATAGCTAACTTGCGTAGCGCCGAAGTCAAGATCAATTCCGTTGACCGGACTTCCCGGGTCGACAGAATTAGAGTCATCGCTTTCTCTTTGGAGAAACACCGGAGGGGTACCTCCTAACCCTCGCTCAGAACCAGCTTCCCGGAGAGATACCGCGTTTGTCACGAAGTTATGTGGGGAGGGTCTTTCATCCAAACGGGAGTAGGCATCAAATGCAGCATTGGAGCTTACATCCACAAAGTCAATCTCCTTGAGCAAACCCAAGACGGCTTCATTGCCTCCTGAATTAGCGAACAAGGGCTGATTTAAATTTCGCAGCAAATCGAAGTCGCTGGTTCTAACGGAACGTATCGGGCCTACAATTTCCGGATTCTCGGAGTGGAACAGAGCCGCAAAACGAGTTAATCCGCCCTCAACTATTTCTTCGAACACGACATCAGCTGAATTAATTCCATACTGCGGACGCGCTCGATCATGATTATCGATTTTCGTAACTAGTACCGGCCACAAACCCGCTGCATCGGTTGCCACACCGGTAAGCGGCCATGCTCGCCTTCCGCTAGGCAAGGGAGCTAATGGTACCTCGAGAGCTTCCGGTGGCTCGCCTGTTGTCACCCCTTGGTTTGAGTCTTCTCTTTGGTCAGCAGTTGCCACCACCGCCTCACTCGTCGGAGTTTTTACTGAACGCGCGGTTTCTGGCGTAGCTGCACAGCTCAGGACGATGCCAGTCATTAGAAGCAGTAGTTGAATTCGCAAGGTAGCTCTTGCCATCACAGCTTGAGGTTAGCGACCCAACGATGTTGTCGAATGCCGTGTACGGTTCAGAACGTGAGTGGAAATGTGCAAATTCTGAAAAGTGGGCGTGTCGGTCAAATACTTCTTGATCACCCAGAGCGCCACAACGCTATTAGCACAGAGATGTGGCAGGGGTTACTTGATGCCGCACTTGAGCTGGGGGGCGATTCTGAAATCAGGGCTGTCTTGTTGCGAGGAGCGGGGCAAAAGGCATTCGCAGCAGGAGCTGACATTAGCGAGTTTGATGAAAAACGAACCGATAGTAGCGCAAACCAAGCGTATGACAACGTCTCGGACTTGGCCTATCAAGCGCTGTCAACGATGCCCAAACCCCTTATAGCTATGATCCATGGCTATTGCATAGGCGGCGGCCTCGCAGTTGCGTTAACGGCTGATTTACGGATCGCCGCTGACGATGCAAAATTCACAATTCCGGCTGCAAAGCTTGGGCTTGGATACCGGGCAAGCGGCTTGGGAAAGTTAGTTCAACTGATCGGACCATCAGCGACCAAGCGAATTTTGTTTCTTGCAGATCGATTCGGCGCAGAGGAAGCACTGACAATGGGATTAATAAACCAGCTCGTGCCAAAAGCCGAACTGGAATCCGTTACCGACCAATGGATGCAGAGAATTTGTGAAAACGCTCCGTTGACAATCCGCGCTGCAAAGGCAGGGATTGACGAATGGGCCAAGCCAGAGTCAAGTCAAGATTTCGAGGCCGTAAATCTCCTGGTGGATGCGTGTTTTGACAGCGCCGATTATCGCGAGGGAGTCGAGGCTTTCATGCAAAAGCGGCCACCACGCTTCACCGGTCGTTAGGTTCGTTTCCCATCGCGACGACGGCGCTGTGATCGTTGATATTCGTCGATTTCACGCTCGAGTATGGAAATTTCTTCCCAGAGGGATAGATAAGAACTCAATCGATTTATATCTATTTGTCCGCCATCGACTTCCGATAGAACCGAACATCCCGGTTCACCTCGGTGAGTGCAGTCAGCGAATTTACAATTACGAGAAGCGGCGCTGATTTCGTAGAAAACTTTTTCGAGACCCATGCTGTCCCAAATCTGCACTTCGCGAAGTCCTGGAGTGTCAATGACAATGCCGTGATCGACTACTAATAGCTCCCTGCGTATCGTCGTATGGCGTCCGCTGCCGTCCTGCGTAACGGACCCCGTCTGTAGGCTTTCTTCACCCAGAAGACGATTCACTAATGTTGATTTGCCGACACCTGACGGGCCGGTGACAGCAAGTGTGTCGCCCGCACCAAAGAGTCTCGATATCTCGCTAAGCCCCTCACCACTTTTCGCGCTAATAACCACGATAGGGCAGCTGATTCCCCTCTGCATCAGTTGATCCCGAATGCTCGCAGCACCACCTAGATCACTTTTATTGACAATAAGTACTGGGCAGGCGCCACCGCCCTCGGCGATTACCAAGTATCGTTCGACAATTTGCAGATCAAGACTTTGGTCCGCCGAAATCACTACTCCTAGCACGTCAACGTTCGCAGCAACCACTTGGGGAATCGGAGCAGCACCAGGAGCTTTCCTCAAGATTCTAGATTTTCTTGGAAGAACTGCTTGGATGCCTCTTCGATGATGGTCTACGGGGTCCATAGAGTGGAT
>Ga0209036_1000536_pt1 | contig 16850 bp, 9 predicted proteins | sample MarorgKNORR_S2LV_3_FD_188222 | JGI IMG/M metagenome (GOLD analysis project Ga0209036, IMG submission 188222) | Marine microbial communities from the Southern Atlantic Ocean, analyzing organic carbon cycling - DCM_A/KNORR_S2/LV (SPAdes) (version 2) | ecosystem: Environmental > Aquatic > Marine >... | reverse complement strand
TGTTCGTAATTGGCCTGACCGTCTACTTTAAAACATACAGTGTAGGTTCCTTTACCAAGTCCAGTTACTGATCCTGATTTACTTGTTCCATTGATTTTAATAGGATTTGCTACTCCGCTCACTGTTACAGTATAATCATAATTTGCATCTATCACTGAAAATTGTAGATAACCATCTTTTTTTCCATTACAAGTACAACTTCCAACAGATATTTTGTTGTTATTATCTGGTAAATTAAAGCCCTCTCCGGAGACGGAAATGGAAACTGTAGCAACATTACTTTCACTTCCAGAATCATTAACCGTAAACTCAAATAGTGGCCATGATTGTCCATTTCCTGGTCTCATATCATTCCATTTGATTCCATTATTTCCAAAATTCATTTGACCATAATCTTCTTGTCCAGCGTTATTGGGTTCACCTGGCCACCAGTTTTGGTAACCTCTATCTTTCAAGGTAACTCCATCGACCCAAGTCCAGCCCCCCCAATTTTGATTTTCTCTCCCGGGTTCCGCATAATCTGGGGATGTTTTGTCTTGATAAAGACCTAACCAATACCTAGTTCCTGAACCATTCAAACCCATAGAACCAAGACCATCCCAAACTAATTTTTCCATTTCAGCGTTGAGTATGATATACATTTTCGCTCCATCATAACTATCAGTAGCTGTTTTGGCAACAGTCCAATCAACAGGGGAAAAACCAGATTTTCCAGTATTAGAATCAATCAAAAAATAAGTTTTTCCAGCAGGCTTATTATAAGTTACAGGTTCTCCATTGTTATTAATGATTGTCAAACCATTCGCTGCGGCAAAAGATGCAATTGAAAGGTCTCTAGCAACAAAAGTAAAAGAATCATTTCCAGAAAATCCAGCTGCTGGAATATACTTTAGAGTTGAAGACCCTAAGATTCTGGGTAAATCTGACTGAGTTATTGTTGTGTTTCCATCCTTTAAATTACCATTCTGTGGTAAACTCTTTATAACATATGTTAAAACATCATTATCAATATCAGTTGCAACAAGGGTTATTTCTTTAACTGTTCCTTTAGAAGTATCAACAGATTGATCTAGAGCTACAGGAGGTGTGTTTTGCGAATAAATGTTTGAGGAAATTATTAATATTACTAAAAGTGTTTTTTTCATAAAACTTACTATTTAGCAATCTTTTCTAATGTCAAACCTTGGAACAATATGGTAAATAAAACTACCATATATGTCAAAAATAAAATTAATTCTTTGCCGTCACCTATTTGATCTGGTAAATTTAAAGCCAATGCTATACTTAGACCTCCACGTAGTCCTCCCCAAGTAATTATAAGTGAAGTATTTTTTTCAAATTTTTTCTTTAAAGACAAAATACTTATAGGTATTGTAACACCAATACCTCTAGAAACAACAACCAAAATTATAGTTATTACTGAAACAACTAAAAATGATAAATTGAAATTTTGGAAAATTGGAATTATTTCCAAACCTATCAATATAAACAAAATGGCATTTAATGTTTCGTCAAGTAAGTGCCAAAACTTGTATACATATTCTCCCATTGCCTGTTGTACACCATGTTCAACCTTATCGGTATCTATATTTCTGTTTAAAAATAGCCCCATCATCACAACAGCCAAAGGTCCTGAAAAGTGGAACTTATAAGCAATCACTGAAACAAACAAAACTAATGAAAGAGTGATCAAAACCTCTAATTCAACATGTTCGTTTTCAATGTACTTTACTACTTTTAAGCCAAGGAAACCTGCAATAGAACCGAGCAACACACCACCAAAAACTTCTGTAGCAAATAAAGTGGTAACAAACTCAGGTGTTACATTTTCAACCCCTAAGGATTTAACTTTTAAAAGAGTTAAAAAAATCACTACACCAATACCATCATTAAACAACGACTCACCTGCAATTCTGGTTTCTGTTAAAGAAGATAAATTCATTTTTTTAACAATGGACAAAACAGCAATGGGATCAGTGGGTGCAATCAAAGCACCAAAAAGGAGACAGTCAACGTATGTTAAACCTAAATCATTGAGGCCGAACATTGGTTGTTGTATCAACCAATGAACCCCTGTTCCTACTGCAAAAGTTGAAAAAACAACTCCAAAAGATGCTAAAAAAAGTATGGTTAATTTATCCTTTAACAGATCATGCACATTAACACTTATGGCTCCAGCAAATAAAAGGAAAGGTAGCATTACATCAATTAAAAGAACACTAAAATCAAAACTTTTTGTCAAACTTGTTACTGTCGACAAGAAATCAGGAAAGATTAATCCAGACAACAAAACAATAACAGATAAACAAATGGCTAATATCATCAAACCAATTGTTTGTGGAAGTTTTAATAATCTTAAATTTATTATTGAAAATATCGATGCTAATAAAAGTAAAACTGTTGTAATTTCTAAAATGCTCATATTATTTAATTAATATAATGATCTTTTTTTTAATTGCGTAAAATTTCAAAACTATGTTTTATAATTGTGTCTTTTCTTATGGTTGATCCGACAGAACAGTATTTATCTATTGAAAGAGAAATAAAACGTTCTGCCTCATCTTGCTTTAAATCTGATGAATAAATATAATATTTAATATTAATAGATTTGAAATATCTTGGTGCTGTTTCTGCTCTTGTTCCAGATGATTCAGCTTTTATATTTTTAAAATCTCTTCTCCTTTTTTTTATCATCGAAACAATTTCAACAGCAGCACATGATGTCACAGCTCCCAAAAGCAGCTCAACAGGGGAAAGATTTTCTTTTTTTTCTGATTCGTACATGTCAATTGTAACTGTGTTTCCTGTTCTGTTTTCAACATTATATTTTTCATCATCAACATAACTCATTTTAATTTTTGGATCCATATTTGAAATTTTATTTAAAATAAAAATTTGTTTACAGTTACCGACAGATTATTGATATATTTTTTTCATAAAATTTACGCCAGTTATTGATGCTGATGTAATTAGGCCAGAAAACAATGCTCCCCCAACTCCAGCACTTACTATATCTTGACCTGTTAAATAAAGACCTTTAATATTAGTTTTTGGACGCAGAAATTTCTGTTCAAATCTTTGAGGTGAATGATCGATACCATAAAGCTCCCCTTTTTGGTAGTTTACAAAATGTTTTGTTGTTAACGGACTAGAAAGCTCGTAATAATCTATTTTATCTCTCAGATTTGGCAGATGGTTAAATAAGTGTTCAAGTAATCTCATAGATATGTCCTCTTTAGTATTTTCATATTCTGGACCCCTTTTTTTCCATGAAGAACCTTCCCATTTTTCAAAGGATTCATAAGGAAGTAATGTAATTATATCGATTGTACTTCTGCCTGGGTATCTATCATTCCATGATGGATCCTTAGCAGATGGAAATGAAATATAAACGAGTGGAAATTCGTTAGACTGGTCCTTTAAATACAATTCCACTGCTGAATCATGATCGATGTGGTCTTGGTATATCCAAAGGTTATTCTTAGGAAGTTTTAAAGATTTTGTATCTCCTTTTAATCCAATATAAAGACAGCCGTGGGCAACTGAAGGGTTCAGTGATTTAAGTTGTTTTTTAAATCCAAGTTTCTTAGATATTTTACTACTAATTAATTGATTGTAGGTATTAAAAACTCCTACTCCGCTAACAATTACATTTGAAAAAACTTTTTTACCATCTTCCAGTTCAACACCAATTGCTTTGTTCTTTTCAATAATTATTTTTTTTACATGAGCTCTAACAATAATTTGTCCACCTGATTTTTCAATAACCGGATCAATTGTTTTAACAATTTGAGATGATCCGCCAACTGGAAAACTCCCCCCCTTGAAATAATGTTTAACTACAGATGCATGCATTGCGAAACTGCTTAGTTTGGGTGTTAAACCATAATCTCCGTACTGGGCAGTTAAAACTTTTATTAATTCTTGATTCTTTGTGATTGAGCTTAAAACTTCATAGGTGGTTTTAGAAGAATATTTTAAGTATGGTCCCCTAAGAAAAAACCCAAACAGTGAACTTAAAAAATTGGGTAATGTTTTTTCTAAGTAAAATTTTTTCATTGCCTTGTTGGCATCAAAAACTAATTGAACATACTTGTCAATAACAGAGGACTCGTCAGGAAAATATGATTTCATTTTTGATTTGAAATTTTCAACACCTTTTACAAAATCATATGTCTTCTGACCTACAATGATTTTATCATATACCTCACCCATATCTTCCCATTTAATCTTCTTGTTTGAAATGTAATCAAACATTTTTCTAATTGGGCTGTATTGGTTTTGAACCTCCCCTATATAATGTATACCAACGTCCCATTCATATCCTTTTCTTTTGAAAACATGTGTAAACCCTCCTGCAACATAATGCCTTTCCAAAACCAAGACTTTTTTTCCTTCTTTTGAAAGTAAAGCCGCAGTTGATAAACTACCAATACCTGAACCAATAATTATAGCATCGTAATTTTCATCAATTTTGGGTTCTCTTTTATATGAGGATATCATTTATATAAAATTATGATATTTTTATTTTCAATAACACAAGTATTGACAATAATCATATAAATTACTAATTTTCAATTAACATAATAACCTAAATGTATGGAAAGAAGAAGTTTTAATAAAACTTTAGTATCATCAATAGCTGGAATATCAATAAGTCAAAACATTTTTTCTCACTCAAAAATTAGAAAAAAATTAGGTGTTGCATTAGTCGGGCTTGGTAGTTACTCTAAAGGAGCTTTAGGGCCTGCATTATTAGAAACCGAATTCTGTGAACTAAAAGCAATAGTAACAGGAACAAAATCAAAAGTGAATGAGTGGAAATTAAAATACAATATAAATGATAATGGTGTCTACAATTATAAAAACTTTGAATCAATAGCAAATAATGATCAAGTTGATATTGTATATATAGTTCTTCCCAACAATATGCATAAAGAATACACAATCAAAGCTCTAGAAGCTGGTAAACATGTCATTTGTGAAAAACCTATGGCATTAAACGCTGAGGAAGCTAAGGAAATGATTGAGGTGAGTAAAAAAGTAAGAAAAGAACTTTTTATGGGTTATAGACTTCATTATGACCCATACCATTTGGAGTGTATTAATTATTGTAGAAACAAAACATTTGGTAAACTGAATGTAGTCTTAGCAGAGTTTGGATATGGAATTTCAAATAGAGACCATTGGAAATTAAAAAAATCCTATGGTGGGGGTGCATTAATGGATGTAGGTATTTATGCAATACAAGCTGCAAGATATTGTACTGGAGAAGAACCAATTTCTTTAAGTGCAAAAGAATACAAGACAGACCAAACTAAATTTAATGAGGTTGATGACACAATTGTTTGGCAAATGGAGTTTTTGAATGGAAAAGTTGCTAATTGTGCAACCTCTTTTTCAGCATCTATGAACAACTTACATCTGGGCTTTGAAAAAGGGTTTGCAAAACTTCATCCTGCATATACCTGGAGAAAGGTTTCAGGATACACTTCAAAAAAACAATTAAGTTTTCCTAGTATCAATCAACAAGCATTACATATGGATGGAATATCAAATTATTTAATAAATAAAATTCCACACAATAATGTTGGAGCCGATGAAGGTTTGAAAGATATGATTGTTATTGATAAAATTTTTGAATCAATCAGTAACAATGGACAAACTATTTCATTGTAATTTTACATACTAGTCAGTATTTTTTTTATTTACCAAACATATTATTTGTATTTTAGTGGATATTTATTTCTATGAAACTACAGATTGAAAATTTAACAAAAACTTATTCCAATAAAATTAAAGCCCTTGACAATGTCAATTTAAAAATTGGTAAAGGTATGTTTGGCCTACTAGGACCCAATGGTGCTGGAAAATCTACATTAATGCGTACGATAGCAACCCTTCAGTCACCTGACTCTGGAACTATCACTTTTAATGAAATAGATGTACTGACAGATCAGTTGTCTTTAAGAAAAGTGCTTGGCTATCTTCCTCAATCATTTGGAGTTTATCCAAAAATGTCTGCCGAAGAATTACTTAACTATTTTGCTTTATTAAAAGGAATTTCAATAAAAAAAGAAAGGGATGAACTTGTAGATAAGCTTTTAGACATAACAAACCTTACTGATGTTAAAAGAAAAAATGTGGATGGATATTCAGGTGGAATGAAACAAAGATTTGGAATAGCTCAATTACTTTTAAACAGCCCAAAGCTTATCATTGTTGACGAACCTACAGCTGGCTTAGACCCTGCTGAAAGACAAAGGTTTTTAAATGTTTTAAGGGAAGTTGGAACAAACAGTACAGTAATTTTTTCAACACATATTGTGGATGATGTCAAAGAGCTATGTAACGATATGGCAATATTAAATGGAGGTAAAATTTTAAAACACATTAAACCGGTTGATGCAACCACAGAAATTAAAAATAAAATCTGGATAAAAGTTTTAGAAAGAAAAGATCTTGATAAGGCCGAAAAAGAATTTAATATACTTTCATCCAATTACAACGTCGACAACTCACTAACCATAAGAGTGTTTAGTGAAAAAAAGCCTGGGGTTGGATTTAAAAAATCAGAACCACAACTAGATGATGTATATTTTATTGCACTTAAAGAAGACCAACTAGAAGAATCAATAAAATAAAAAATGTTTTTTACAATTTTTTTTAATGAAATAAAATATTGGTTTGGTAGACCTGCACTTTATATCTACACAATGATTTTTTTATTCATTGCTTTAATGATCTCTGGTTCAGCTGCAGGTCTTTTTGATTTTTTAACAGTTACTACAGGTTCTTCCAAAATTGTAAACTCTCCTCTAGGAATATCACAACTTTTTGGAGCACTTACTGCATTGATAATCTTTTTATATCCATCAATTATTGGTGTGGCTGTTTACAGGGACTACAAGAGTGAGATGCATACTATTTTGTACTCCTACCCTTTTACTAAAGGTGAGTACTTGTTTGCAAAGTTTTTTAGTGGAATTTTCATTGTTCATTTCATAGTTCTATTTGTAGCTCTTGGTATCGGATTTGGTTTTGTTCTTCCTGGAACAAATGGTGATATAGTTGCTGATTTTGAACTCCGCCCCTATCTAGATATCTATCTTATTTACATATTACCCAATATGCTGTTTATGGGTGCGATTATTTTTGGAGTCGTGACCTTTACAAGAAATATTTCGGCAGGTTTTATTACAGTTCTAATAATTCTTATTCTACAAGGATTTTTAATAAGTCTATTTGAAGATCCTGAAAAAAGATACATCGCTGCCCTATTTGATCCATTTGGAGATGCTGCTCTTGCTTATTACACACGATATTGGACAGTTGCTGAACAAAATGAACTGTACATACCTATTCAAGGAGTCTTAATTTATAACAGACTATTGTGGGGGGCGATTGGTATATTGTTGTTTGCTTCCATATACAGATTATTTGATTTTGGACAAAATGCATTCACAATCAACTTCAACAAAAAAGATTCGAAAAGAATTATCAAATCAAATTTTGGAGGAATCATAAGAGTCATACTTCCAAAAACTAAATTTGATTTTTCAATTAAAAATAACCTCAAAGCTCTTTGGAAACTTTCCAACATAGACTTTTTTTTTATTATTAAAAGTTGGCCATTTATATCCATAGTATTGGTTGGCTTATTAATTAATCTGATTGGACTTTTTGAACTAGGTCAAGTTTTTGGCACATCTACCCTTCCAAGAACCTGGAGAATGCTTGAAGCAGGAAACTCCTTTACTCTAGCCATCAATATTTGTATCTTTTTATATTCAGGCATCCTGATTCATAGATCAAGAATATCAAAAATAGACCAACTTGTAGATACATCACCTGCACCAAACTGGGTGCTATTGGGCTCTAAATTTTTAGCTATTTTAAAAATGGTTCTTGTCTTAGTCTCACTTGTCTTTATAACTGGGATAATTTTTCAAATTTCAAATGGCTATTATGATTTTGAAATTGGACTCTATTTCTATGAGCTGATTGTACTTGGTTTAATTTATTTCATTATTTGGATAATGCTTGCATTTTTGGTTCAAACCTTAATTACAAACCCATATGTGGGGCTGTTTGTAATGATCGTTCTATTTATAGGAATTCCTCTTACCAACCTTGCAGGAATTGAGCAGTCAATGTTTAAATACAGCCAAGGGCCTGGATTTAATTACTCAGACATGAACGGATATGGAGCAACTATCAATCGATATTTATTTTATAAAATTTACTGGTTGTGCCTGGGAATAGTGTTTTATATTTTATCAGCCTTATTTTATTACCGTGGATTACCCTCAAACTTCAGTGAAAGATTTAGAATTTTGTTTTCAAGATTCAATTCGAAATATGCTTTTACTCTAACATTATTTATGGGTCTTTTCTTATCAATGGGATCCTATATTTACTATGTAAATAATATTTTAAATGAAAGAACGTCCAATAAGGAATTTGAGATACAAACAGCTGAATGGGAAAAGAAATACAAAAAATATGAAACATACAAACAACCAAGAATAGTAGCGGTTAATGTTAATGTTGACTTATTTCCTAAAACACGTGACATAAAAGCTAGTGGTGAGTATATAATGATTAATAAAAGCACTGTATTGATTGACAGTATTTTTTTAGATCACAATTCCGCTCCAAGTACTTTCAAATTTGATAAAGAAAACTCATTAGTTTCAGAGGACACTCTATATAATTTTGATATTTATAAGTTAGATAAACCTCTACTTCCCGGGGATTCGTTAAAACTAAACTTTACCGTTCAAAACAAACCCAATACTCTTTTGAGAAATAACTCCAGAATAATTTCCAATGGAACATTTATTAATAATAGTTATTTCCCTAGTCTTGGTTATAGTGGTGGAGAATTAACAGACGACAAAACAAGAGAAAAATACGATCTTCCTCCTAATAAATTAAAACCTCATCCATCTGACTCCACTGCTTTGGGTAATACATACATATCTATGGATTCTGATTGGATTGACTTTCAAGCAACTGTGAGTACGTCAAAAGATCAAATTGCCATTGCACCGGGCTATCTTCAAAAAGAATGGATTGAAGACGATAGGAGATATTTTCATTATAAAATGGATAGTAAAATATTAAATTTCTATGCATTTAACTCAGCAAAATATGAAATCAAAAAAGACAGGTGGAACGATGTCAATCTTGAAATTTATTATCACAAAGGTCATGAATACAACCTTGATCGGATGATGAAAGGAATGAAAGCTGCTTTGGATTATTGCAGTGAGAATTTTAGTCCATACCAACACAAACAGGTCCGAATAATAGAATTTCCTAAAACTGCTGGTGCTTTTGCACAATCCTTTCCAAATACCATCCCTTTCTCTGAAAGTGCAGGTTTTATTGCTGACATTGATGATTCAGAAGAAGGAGGTAATGATTACGCTTTTTATATAACTGCACATGAAGTTGCGCATCAATGGTGGGCTCATCAAGTGATTGGTGCTGATGTTCTTGGAGCAACTGTTCTTTCCGAAAGCTTATCTGAATATGTATCTCTAAAAATCATTGAAAGTGTTAACGGTAAAAACAAAATGAGAAAGTTTTTGAAAAGATCTCTAGACACTTATTTAACCTCGAGGACATTTGAAAGTAAAAGAGAAAATGCTTTGATGTACAATGATGGACAAGGCTACATACATTACCAAAAAGGATCTTTAATTTTTTATGCACTAAGTGATTATATTGGGGAGAAAAACCTTAACAATGCATTAAAGAAATATGTTAAAAAAGTAGCGTTCCAAGACCCTCCTTACACTACTTCAATTGATCTAGTGAATCATGTCAAAGAGGCTACTCCTGACTCTCTAAACTATTTAATAGAGGACATGTTTGAAACCATAACTCTTTATCAAAATAGGATTGTTTCAACTGAATCAAAAAAACTTGATAATGGTAAATACCAAGTTGATATAGAATTCAAAGTAAGTAAGTACCGAAATGATGAAAAGGGAAAGATTTTCTACGGAGACAGGGAAAAAGATTCAATTTCTTACAAAACAGAGGAAATGAGAAAGCCTGAATATTCAGTTTATCTATCGGATTATGTTGATGTAGGTGTTTTTGGAGAAAACGACGATAAAGAAACCGAACTCTACTTAAAAAAACATAAAATTAGTTCCATTAACAACAAGGTGACCATCGTTGTAGACGAAGAACCAATTGAGGTTGGAATTGATCCTTACAACAAACTCATTGATACCAATTCGGATGACAATAGAAAAAAAATTAATCCAATTTTATAGTTGAGAGAATTTAAATCATTTAATATAAATTTAAACATGCTTGGATGTGCTTTTATGGTACCAATTCTATCAATTGTCCTATTTGGTTTGATAGAAATGAATTTTCCTGGATCTCTAAATAATATTCAAGATGAAATAATACTTTCATTTTTAACTTTAATTGTTGTTTTAATTATTTCTTTTATTTTATTGTCTTTAAACTTTACGATCGTAAACAATAGGGGAATTGAAATCAGAACACTTTTTCCTAAAATCTCGTTGAAAAAGAAATCATGGAGGGAAATAAAATATTATGCACATGTCATTGAAACATGGACTGGAGAACATGGTTCTAGTGATTGGAAAGTCATTTGGTTCATTGATTTTGATGACAAAGTTTGTATTCGAATTCCAAGAAGAGCGAGTTTTAATTTAAAGAATGTAATGAAAGAGGTCAGTAAATTTGAAGATAAATTCGAAATAGAACTTAAATTTAGAAATCCATATCTTACAGCATATGGCTGGAAAAAAATTGAATATCCTAAAGATCTAAATAAAAATGAAAAGAAGATCGTTTAACAAAGCAATTGGAGCATCATTAACTGGGTTACTTTTCCATGATGCATATTCTTTAACTAATCAAACTCAAAAAACTACCAAAATTTCATTGGCACAATGGTCTCTAAACGATATGATACAAACAGAAAAAACATTAGACGCTATTAATTTTCCTGTTATGGCATCTGCTTTGGGTTTTGATGCAGTTGAGTATGTATCAACATTGTATTGGCCTTTTTTGGAGAAAAACTCATTTAATAGCCTTACAAATAATCTAGTCCAAAAATCCTCAACAAATAATATTAAAAATCTACTTATTATGGTAGACGAGGAGGGAGATCTCGCATCATCTGAAAAAAATAAAATTCACAATTCGATTGAAAATCATAAAAGATGGATAGAGCTAGCTAAAATACTGGGTTGTCATTCTGTTAGAGTGAACCTCAATGGTGAAAAAAACATTGATAAATGGAGTGATAATTCAAAGTATGGTTTATCAAAACTTTGTGAATTTGCTAGTGATTTTGACATCAATATAATTGTTGAAAATCACGGTGGGAATAGTTCTAATGGGAAAGAACTAGCAAAAGTTCTAAAGAGCGTAAATCTACATAACTGCGGATCCCTTCCTGATTTTGGGAATTTCTGTATTCAAAGAGAAAATGGGTCCATGTATAGTGGACCATGTGAAATTGAATATGACAAATATCAAGGAATGAGGGATTTAATGCCATATGCAAAGGCAGTTAGTGTAAAATCTTATGATTTTGATGAGTTTGGAGAAGAAACTACAATTGATTTTGAACAAATGTTTAAAATAATTAAAGATTTTGATTACAACGGATACCTTGGAATTGAATTTGAAGGAAACAGTTTGAGTGAAATTAAAGGAATAGACCTAACTAGAAAATTAATAAAAAAATACCACCATTAACTTACATTTTAAAATGGTTGTATAAACTAAATAGATACAACCCAATTGCACCCCACATCAGAAATATAAAATGTGAAGAAGGGATCCAAATATATGCTAAAACAATATTAGAAAACAATAATATTCCCAATACCATTAATATCCTAACTCTCAAAGCTTTAATTTCAAGTATTTTATTTTTTGAAAATGACATTACAAATAGACCTATTCCAAGAACATACATTCCTAAAAACCGATAAATTTGTTTTAAATAATCGCCTAATGTTTCATTTCCCTTGATTGAAAACAGTTCTTGAAATGTAATTCCTAACCTTTCTTCATTTGCTACCTGATCCAACAACCACGGTTCAGAGCTTATTAACCATCTAAATCCTGAAATCACCAATGATAAACCTATTATTGCTAATGAGTATTTTATGCAAGTAATCTTTTTCAATTGTTATCTTGAGATTATTAATTTTGAATCCTATCTATAAAGATAGATTAAACTTTTATATTTGTTTGAGGTCAAAAAATCTAACTGTGATAAGAAAAATAATCTTTTCGGTTTTTTTTATACTCTGCTATGCGATTAGTTTTTCACAATTAAGTAAAGTTCATTACATACCCCCTCTTACAAGTGGACCCTCCAATGCAGACCCACTTGATCAGTGGTTTTACATTTCGACCCCAAAAAATGGTGATGTTTCTTTTAAAGTTATACCAGTTGGAGATCCTAGTCAAGAAACATCATACATAGTAAACAATGCAAATCCAAAAAAAATACAAATTGCTTCGCTTGGGTTTTCTCAATTATTTCAAGATCCACTGACAACAAGTACTGTAACTAATGATAAAGGTTATATCATTGAATCACAAGATGTGATTTATGTTTCAGTTAGAATGAATGCTGGTGGTTTTGCTCAAGCAGGAGCTTTGGTTAGTAAAGGCGAAAATGCATTAGGAACCAAGTTTAGAATTGGTACTTATGACAATAAAGGAAATCCAGGTCCTAATTACATGAACTTCTTTTCTTTAATGGCAACCGAGGATGACACAACAGTAAACCTGACTAATAACAATCAGAGTGGACTCGTAATTCAAAACTACTCGGGACAGTTTCCAATTGAAAACATTAAACTTAACAGAGGAGAAAGCTACACTGTTGCTCTACAAGTCATTGATTCGGATGCTAACAGAGATGGATTAATTGGAACCCTTGTAAGTGCAGATAAAAGTATTGTTGTTAATTCTGGTTCTGCAAATGGAAGTTTTGGTAATGGAGGCGCCAGAGATTACGGAATTGATCAAATTGTAGGACTAGAAAAAGTTGGAAAAGAATACATATTTGTTAAAGGAGGTGGAGATGATTCTTATGAAAATGTGCTTATTGTTGCACACTATGACAATACAAAAATTAAAATAAATGATGAATCTACAGAAACAACTATTAACAAAGGGAGTTATCTTATTATAGAGGGAAATAAATTCATAAATGGAAATATGTATGTCTCATCCTCTGAAGATGTTTTTGTATATCAAGGTATAGGGGGAAATAGTGAAGCAAATCAAGGTATGTTTTTTGTGCCTCCACTAAGTTGTGAAAGTAGAGGTGATGTAAATAATATTGCATTTATTGATGAAATAGGTGATAATACATTTGACGGTGGAGTTACTATTGTAACAAAAAAAAGTGCTACAGTTAAGGTTAACGATGTGGACATCTCCAATCAGCCAACCGGTATTAACGTTGTAGGTCCAACTGATGTTACTGGAAACAACAATTATATAACCTTTAAAGTAACAGGACTAACCGGAAATGCTTCTGTTAGTAGTTCAGATGAACTTTATTCAGCTTACTATAATCAAAATGGTGCAGCAACGTCTGGGAGCTTCTATGCTGGATTTCCATCAAACCCCAATGTATCATTGAACCTGGTAGCTTCGTCTTTAGGGTCATGTATCTCAGAAGAAGGGGTGTCAAATGTAACATTTGAAGTTATCAACTCCGGAAGTTATGATAGTTTGCAATGGATAAAAAAGGATGAAGGTTTAGATACTTATACAAATATTGATGGCGAAACAAGTAACACATTCAAACCCAGTCAAGTTGGTACTTATGCTGTTAGAGGGACAATTACCTGTACTGGAGCAGTATACCAATCTTCTGATGTAAGACTCAGTATTTGTCCCAAAGATTTTGACAATGATGGAATTATTGATAACATCGATTTGGATAATGATAATGACGGAATATTAAATTCTGTAGAGTCAGGTGGAAAAGGGATTTTTAATTTGTCTGATCCAGCCAATCCAACATTTTCACTTGAAAGTGGTGAATCGAGTACTGTAACAATAACAGGAACTCTTACAAAAGAAAGTTCAGTTGATGCTGGTGCAAATTCATTATCTGCTACCGCAACTGGTATTTTTGAATCCAAACTATTAGGAGCAGAAACAGAAACCAACACATACACCATCAATACTACATCCAAAGATTCACAAAACCAAGATGAACTTTTATTCTTTCATGCAACTTCTGACCCGAAAATAACCCACAACATTATTGACGGTGAAAGTTTTATTTACAGAGTTCTTCCGAGTGACAAAAACATAACAGTTTGGGATCCTGATGACCGCATACTGATTGATACCAATTTAGATGGAAAATACGAAACCAATGTGGTTTCTTGGACTGCTGGTGAAATTCATTTTAAAATTAATCCAAACCCCAATGGAACCACTCCCTATGAGTTTTTTGCCTCACAATGTAAGTCACTAACATTTATACATAGAAACATAAATAAGGATGAATCTTCGTCTTATTCGGGGTTTATTGAAACAATAAATTATAATTTAAACTCAGATTCTGATTCGTCTTTTCAATATGATTATTTAGATTTGGACAGTGATGATGACTTATGTAATGATTTAACAGAAGCAGGTTTTGCAGACAAAGATCCAGACGGTGATGGAATCATGGGAGAAGGTCAACCTACTTTTGATAATGGAAAAATAGATTCAAGAGGAAAGTATAAAGATCACTCCTATCCAGATCCATTGAAAGATATTGACAACTTATTGTACCTTTTTCAAAAAGCAGGTAGCTCAGTTTCTATCACAAAACAACCCGACAACATTACAGAATGCGAGGATAGAAATGTAAGCTTTGATGTAAGTTCTGGTAATCCCACTCCAAGTAATGCTACAGTTTCGTATAAATGGCAACTATTTAATTCAAATAATAATACATGGTCTGATTTGAATGATGATACTACTTATTCTGGAGTTAATACTAATAAATTGACTATAACAGGAATTAATAATTCTATGTCAGGAAACAAATTTAGAGTCAATGTTAACACCAATGAATATATTTGTGGAATTGACTCGGATGAAGTTACTTTGGACGTAGTTGCTACTCCCAAAAAACCAAATGTTCCACCAATACAAATTTATTGTTTTGACACTAATAATCAACCCAAAGTTTCACAATTAACAATAACTGAGCCTGACTCAACATTAACAGTAAAATGGTTTGAGAATGAAGTAGGTGGTACTGAAATAGATCCAAATACAGAACTAATTCATGATAAAAAATATTATGCCGAAGTAACAAATACTTTAGGGTGTTCAAGTGTAGCAAGAACTGAAACTAAAGCCTTTATATCAAACCCAACACTAACAGCAACAAATGATGCAATATGTATAAATGAATCATCAATAATTTCAGTCACTGGAATTCCACAAACAGCTCAAGATTTTATTAATGATCATCCAGAACTTCAGTTATTTTTAACTTATGGTGGCTCAAACTACTTTTTAAAAGAAGAGGCCATGCCATGGGAGGATGCTTACAATTTAATACAAAGCTATGGTGCTGGAGCCTCTATGTATCAAATCAATTCCAGGGAAGAAGAGGACGCGGTTTATGATGAGTTAAGCAAAAGAGGTTGGGCAAATGCAGGAACAAATCCTAATAATCACTTTTGGTTGGGCTTAAAACAATACAATACGGTAGAATTGAATCCGAACAATAAACTAGATGAAGGATGGTATTGGTTAGATGGACGTCCTCTAACAGATGAGCTTGCCAACTGGGCTCCTGGAGAGCCGAATGACTGTTGTAGCACAAACACCGAAGATGGTGAAGAAGATTATGGTCAATTTGATTTTGGAGGTGTAGCAAAAAAATGGAACGATATGCAAAATGTTCAAGCAAGTGGAAATTCATGGCCACTGTTTGAGTTCAATGGCACAACATCTGTTACATGGGGAGAGTATACTAATGATGAAAAAACTGAGTTTAATTTATTTAATGAAACCACAAGTAGTTTGACTGTATCACCAACAAAAACTACAACCTATTTTCTAGAGGTTACAATTGACAATGTGGTTTGTAGAACTGAACACGTTATTGTGGTTAACCCAGAACCTTTATCATTACCAGTTGATGATATGGTTTTTTGTGATGACAATAGTGACGGTGATGATACAAATGGAGTTATTCAATCGATTAATTTTGAAACTTTATCTACTAAAATATTGGGTGAAACACAAGGCATAAATGACTTCACTGTGACCTACCATCTATCACAAGCAGATGCTGATGATGTATTAAAAGATGGGCTAACATCTCCTTATACTAATTCAACTTCGGGTGGAGAAAAAATTTATGTAAGAGTTAAGAACAACGCTACTGGTTGTATAAAAACCAATAATTCTTTTAACTTGGTAGTTAACCCACTTCCAAAAGCAAACGTTGTTGAAAATATAATTAAATGTGATGATAGCTCTGTTGGTGATGACAAGGATGGCTTTATATCAACTTTTGACTTGGATTCCAAATCAGCATCGATTCTTGGTAGTCAAGATCCAAACATTTTTGAGGTTTCTTACCATCTGAGTCAAAGTGATGCTGATGATCTAACCAAAACTGGGCTTTCATCTCCCCATACCAATGTAAATACCAATGGAGATAAGATATTCGTTCGAGTCCTAAATAAAAATACCAATTGCTTTAGATCAACAACATCCTTTGAAACACAAGTTGCACCACTTCCAAAAGTCAAACCCCAAATAGTCATCGAACAATGTGATGATGA
>Ga0209036_1000535_pt1 | contig 16874 bp, 17 predicted proteins | sample MarorgKNORR_S2LV_3_FD_188222 | JGI IMG/M metagenome (GOLD analysis project Ga0209036, IMG submission 188222) | Marine microbial communities from the Southern Atlantic Ocean, analyzing organic carbon cycling - DCM_A/KNORR_S2/LV (SPAdes) (version 2) | ecosystem: Environmental > Aquatic > Marine >... | reverse complement strand
CAAAACAAAAGATAAAACAAATGTTTGCTTACCGAAGGAACATTACCAAAAATGATCTGACTGCTCAATCAAATTATAATGGAAAAGCTCTTGACATTGCAATGACCGGAGGGTCTGGATTGATTGGCTCACAGCTCAAACCGTTCTTGACTACTGCTGGACACTCAGTAGAAAACATTGTTAGAGGCAGACCGCAGAAAGGAGAGCTTGGATGGAATTTAGAAAATAATACAATGAGTAATCTATCTGGTAAGGATGTCGTAATTCATTTGGCTGGAGAACCAATCAGTAAGCCACTAGGTGGAATGATTCCTTTACCTTGGACTAGCTGGAAACGTAAAGAAATTTTAGAAAGTCGAGTTAATGGAACAAAACTTGTTGCTGAACATATAGCCTCATTGAATAATCCTCCGAAAGTTTTGATCTGTGCATCTGCAGTAGGATACTATGGAGACCGAGGAGAGGACTTACTTAGTGAAGATGAAGAAAGTGGAAATGATTACTTTTCACATGTAGTTAGTGAATGGGAAAAAGCTGCTCAACCAGCTATTGATGCTGGCGTTCGTGTAGTTTTCCTAAGAATTGCTCCTGTTATGTCTCCATTGGGTGGAGCATTGCAGGTGCTAGGAAATGCTGCCAAATTAGGGTCAAGTCCCCCTGTGGCTGGAGGCAAACAATGGTGGTCATGGGTCTCAGTAGATGATGTTGTAGACGTAATCTATCATTCTATTATCAACGATAAATTATCTGGGCCAGTCAACGTAGCCTCTCCAAACCCGGTCAGGCAAGGTGAGTGGGCTTCAACGCTTGCAAAAGTAATTTGGGGAAGATTTGGAAAGCTAACTGGAATAATTCCAATTCCTGGATTTGCTTTGAAAACTGTCTTAGGAGAGTTTGGCGATGTTTTAGCGTTATCAAGCATCAAAGTAGATTCTTCGAAATTAATAGACTCAGGGTATAAATTTAGATTTGAAAATTTAGAAGATTGCTTTAGACATTTACTAGGTAAAAGGACTGCGGAGGAATTACAATGAAAGATATTGTAGTTGTTGGTGCTGGATATGGTGGTTTAGTCGCTTCAGCTTTACTAGCAAAAGAAGGGCACAATGTTACGGTAATCGAAAAGAATGAGCAGCCTGGTGGAAAAGCTAGCTTACTCAAAAAAGATGGATTCCAGTTTGATATGGGGCCTTCATGGTACATGTGGCCTCAGGCATTTGAAAAATTCTTTGAGGAATTTGGAGAGGATGCTACAGACTTTTTAGAACTGAAACAACTTGATCCTTCGTATAGAGTTTTCTTTGACGATGGTGAAATTATTGATATTTCAAGCGATATCGAAAAAAATTACGAGATTTTTGAAAGATTAGAAGAAAATGGTGCAGAAAAACTTCGTCAGTATCTAGAAGTATGCAAGAAACAGTATGATATTGCAATGGATGGATTTGTTTATCGTACATATAATTCGATTTTTGATTTTTTCACCCCAAGTATGGTAGCCAATGGATTGAGGCTGAAAGCTTTTTCAAACTATCATAAAGGAGTCCAAAAATATTTTAAGAATCATAAGGCTCAAAAATTGCTTGAATGGATTACTGTATTCTTAGGAGGTGATCCAAGAAATGTTCCTGGCATGTATTGTATGATGTCTTATTTAGATCACCATCACGGAATTTATTATCCTAAAGGTGGAATGAATGGACTTGCTCAAAAAATTTATGAGATTGCTTTAGAAAATGGTGTTAAATTCAAATTTAATGAAGCTGTAACCAAAATTAATGTCGAAGGAAAATTAGCAAATAATGTAGTAACTGAAAATAGTGAATATATTGCTGATTTGGTAGTGAATAATGCAGATTACCACCATGGTGAAACTCAATTATTAGAAGAAAAGAATCAAACTTACAATTCAAATTACTGGAACAAAAAAACTATGGCAATTTCTATGCATTTAGCTTACATAGGCGTGAATCGCAAAATTGATAGTCTTACACATCATAATTATTTTTTCAACGAAGACTGGAATAACCATTTTGATCAAATTTTTAAAACACCCCAATGGCCAGATAATCCTAATTTTTACGTTTGCTGTCCCTCTCGAATCGACAGCAGTGTTGCCCCTGAAGGAATGGAAAATCTATTCTTTTTAGTTCCGGTTGCATCTGATTTAGAAGACTCTGATAGTATTCGAGAATCTTATTTTGATAAAATCCTAGATAAATTTGAAAATTGGACTGGTGAAAAAATTAAAAATGATATTGTTGTAAAATCACTATTCACTCATCGTGATTTCAAAAGCAGATATAATGCTTACAAAGGAACTGGTTTAGGAATGGCCCATACTTTATGGCAAACTGCAGTATTCAGGCCTAAACACAAAAGCTCTAAGGTTAAAAATCTATATTATACAGGACAATATAATCATCCTGGCGTTGGAGTTCCAACAACTGTTATTTCTTCCCAAATTTTAGTTAATGAAATGAAAAAGGAGGGGGTGTTAACATAGTATACGTAAGAACAAAAAATATAAAAGGCAAAAAATACGCTTATCTTGTTGAAAGTAAATGGGATAGCGAAAAGAAAACATCAAAACAAAAAGTTATTGAATATCTGGGTTCTGTAGAGAACTTAACAATAGATGATGTACCAAAAGAATATCATTCTGGCTCAGTCAGGAAATTCTTCGTTAAAAATCAAACAAAATTGGATGATAAAGTAGTTGAAAGGCAAAAAGAATTGGAAGTCTTACTAGCTAGGTGCCTACAAACTGGTGACGAAGAAATGTCTTTTGAAAAGGCTGATGAACTAATAGAATTAATTGGTTTACAACGGTTTTATGTCGATTCTGTAACTGGAGTAATGAGAGAAACTGGGAAGCTGTGGGTTGACGGAGAAATTGGAATTGCTCAGGAACATATGATCACAAATATTATGAGAAAAATAATTCAACAATATAATGCTAAAATTGAAATGAAAGGACTAGTCGAAGGTTTGGCTGTTATCTGTAACCCAGAAGGTGACGACCACAGTATGTCTAATTTAGTTCTTGAAGGGCTTCTAAAAACTAGAAAATACCGTGTTACTAACATAGGTGGTGCATGGTATATGGGAGATAAGAGGGCTGTAACAAACAAAGCTATCATCGATTTTGTAACTCATGCTAGACCAGATATTGTGTTTATCTCAGTTACTATAGCAAGATACTTGTTTAATGCAAAAATGATCGCCCGAGAATTAGTCAAAGAATTACCTAATACTAAAATTTTCTTAGGTGGGTTAGGCACAAGAGGCATTGTAGATGGTGAATTGCAAGACGGAATTCATTTAGCGAATAAAGATACTCTAAGGACGTTGAATAAATTATGAAATCTAAATTAGGCACCAACCTAGCTCCTTTAAATACCTACAAAGCCGAAGTAGATTCTAGTATGGCTAAAAACGTGTATTCATCAGAGACTTATGGAAACCGAACTTCCACCACAAATCCTGATGAAATATTCAGAAAAGGTAGTACAACTTACTACTACAGTACAAAATTATTTCCTGCAAAAATAAGGAAAGAAGTAACTCAATTGTACAACTTTGTCAGAATAGCCGATGACTATGTAGATTCTGTACCACAAGATACCGAAGGTTTCATGAACTTTAAAGAAGATTACTACCGCGTACTTTCAGGAAAGTCTTCTGATAATGAAGTTATAACTGATTTTGTTAAACTATCACAAAAAAGAAAATTCGATAATAAGTGGGTTGATGCTTTTCTATTCTCAATGGAGATGGACACTAGAAAATCTACTTACAAAAACTTAGATGAATTGAACACTTATCTCTACGGGTCTGCTGAAGTTATTGGTTTAATGATGAATAAAGTAATGAATGTAAACCAAAATGCAGACGATTCGGCAAGATACTTGGGAAAAGCAATGCAATTTATAAATTTCATAAGAGACATAGATGAAGATTTAGATTTGAAAAGAACTTATTTCCCTGTAGAAGACCTAGACTCATTTGGTTTATCTGGTCTTACTAGAGGGGAAGCTAGAAGAAAGCCTAAGCAATTCAAAGCTTTTGTAAGATCCCAAATTCAACTTTATTTTAAATGGCAAAAGCGTGCTGAATTAGGATTTAAATTTATACCTAAAAATATGAGAATTGCTGTTAAAACAGCTTCCGATATGTACCTTTGGACAGCAAAAGAAATTTACAAGAATCCGTTTATTGTTTATGACTTGAAAATTAAACCAAGCTGGACTAAGGTTTTGCTTAACGGTTTAAGAAATACTTTCCAAGCTTATAATCCTTTAAATCGAGGCAATATTTCTGGTTCCTCAACTAAAGAAACATCTGCTCTTTGATTCTCAGTAAACTATAAAAAATAGGATAAGAATACTAAATCATGATAAGTGTAACCGATATTGCTGCTGAGAAACTTTCAAAAGCTCAGGAAGGGCAAGACATGACTGGTAAAATGCTCCGCATAGGTGTGTTCTCTGCCGGTTGCAGTGGCGGTTATCAATACGCTTTAGGATTTGATGCGCGAAGCGATACTGATTCTGTATTCGAATCAAATGGTTTAGAAGTGATTGTTAAAACTGAAGATGTTGAAAAAGTCAGTGGAACTGAAATTGATTACATCGTAAGCGAAATGGGTGAAGGTTTTAGAGTAAATAATCCTAATCCTGCACCTGAAGGTGTTAAAGGTCAATGTAATTGTGGCTCAGACAATCCCTGCTAGTTAAATGAAACGAAATACGCTATCTGAGCAGATCTTTTCCGTAGTTGTTGGTTTAATATTTGTATCTAGTTCGTACCTTCTAATCATTCAGGAATCAATCGACGAAGAATATGATATGAGAGTCCCTGTTTGGGCTAGAAGTCAGCTAGACTATGATACTTCACAGCCTTATAGTTTTGTTCTGAATCAAGGAACTTATCAACTATTGGAAACTGATAATGAATTTGATTCTGTTCATGTTATGATTCCATATAATCTTCCTTTAAGCGAAGGTGGGGCTGCTGCTACTTGCCAATTTGGCGGCGAGTGTCCGCAAATTAGTTTGGCCTATTGGAGACCAAAGGTACCTTCTGGGATGAAAGTGCCAGTGATAGCTGAATTCGGACCTTACTTTGGAGAAACCTCAGCCTCCACACCAGATGTTTCCCAACCTGGTAGTTGGTTGGGTGTAAGTGTTATCCAAAACCTTCTACCTCATGGATTTGCTTTTGCACAAGTTTCTGTAACTGGTACTGGAAGCTCTAATCATTGTATGGATTTGATGGGGTTTGCTGAACAAGAGGGTATCAATGCTGCCGTTGAATGGCTAGCAACACAAGAATGGTCAAATGGAAATGTAGGAATGATTGGAAAGTCCTATGACGGTTCTACTCCATGGCAAGCTGCAATGTATGGAAATGAATATCTAAAAACTATAGTCCCTATTTCAGGACTTATTGGAGTGAGAGAGCTAATGTGGAAAAATGGATCTTCTGAAGCTCGCGCACCTTTCATGCATAACGTTGTTTACGGCTCTTATGGCTACGAAGCTGACAAAGAAGAACAAAATTTACAAAATGCATGTCCAGACTACTTGGCTTCTAGTTTGTACGGAGGTGAAGCTTACGTGTTCGGAGGAAGTGAAGTCAGTGGATATTGGGATGAAAGATACTTCCTTGACCGTGTTTTAGAAAACTATAGAGGCTCTGTCTATATTGTACAAGGATTTCATGATTGGAATGTAGATCCTCACATGGCAGTTCCTGTAATTAATACATTATTAGACACAGGGATTGAAGCAAAGGTTTTGATGGGGCAATGGGATCATGATTATCCTGATAGGCCTGACTATCAAAAACAACGATCTGATCCTGGAAGGGGATCTGAAGCTTACCCTCAAATGGTTCGATTCGATTGGATGCAAGATTTACTAGAATGGTTTACGTATTATTTACAGGAAAAAGGGCCTAAGCCAAGTCTATACTTGGAAATACAAAATAACCGTGGTGAATGGCGAGTTGAAGAAAGATATCCTGCAAAAGACTCTCGTATTATTGAAATGCCTTTAGGTGGAAATAATCTTAGCTTGGTTGCAGAAAGTGCGTTAGGTACAAGTGTTTATCCAGGAATGGAAGCCACCGACGATCAAGTAGTCTTTGAAACCAACGTATTTAGTTCCGATTTTAGATTTGGCGGATTGCCTCAGTTACACCTCGATGTTACTCCAGCTGGTCCTGGAGGATCAATTTATGCACTAATGGAAGATTGTTCTGCTGAAAATGAATGTATTCATATTGGTCACGCTATTATGGACTTAAGATATCACGAAGGCGGTACTGAATATCAAAATGTGATTCCTGGTGTAGAAATCAGGGCCAAAATGGAGTTTTTCGCTATGGATGTTTTAGTTCCTGAAGGGCATAAAATTCGCCTTTCTCTAAGAGATATTGGAGAAGATTATCTTCCTCCAAGTACGGAAGCTGCTGTTGATATTGACATTAGTGGTAACAGTGTGCTCAGAATTCATGAAATAAATACAGACGAAAAAATATTTTTTGAGCCTCCTGTATGCATGCATGAAGATTGTTTATCTGAATAAACAAACTATATATCCTAGGAATAATAGTATACAATAATGCGTAGAAACTTGTCTAAGAACAAAATGCTAAACATTTCTGTAATTGCATTGTTTTTAGCGGTATCTTTCGCGGGATGTCTAGAGAATGATGATGAGGATATTATTTCTCCAAATGACGTTGTAGTCAACCCAGTTACTCTAGTTGCAGGAGAATTCCAACCTTTGGTGATTTCTGCAAAGCGTGATGTTTCTGTTTTCATTCCTCATATGGTAGTTGATCCAGCTTCAAATTACCTTCAAAATGGAACTATTCTAGATATGCGAACGGGGGAAACAAAGCAACTCACAATTCTTGCCCCTCCTAGAATAGATACTGCATTTATCTTTCTGTCTAATTATGGAACCGAAGTGTGGTCAATTAGAAATCCAAGTGAAAGCTGGAAGGACTGGGTGGAGAGAGGTGGAATTAATCAAGAAGGCCTGGCTGTATCAAGAGTTGAACCCGAGGAATACGCCTCATTTTATACTTTAAACTCAACTGAAGAAAAAGCAGGCAAAAGTGTTCCTATCAAGATTGATCTGAAACGTGAAGTCTCTGCTGCTTATACCGTAGACGAAGGAAGTCTATTTTCAAGAGGGTTTGTTGATGGACGAACTGTGTTCAACAGTATAGCTCGTATTTCTGATGAAACTCCAGATATTTTAGACCCTGCCGATGGAGCTGTTGGATATTTAGATAGATGGGCAGGGCAAGGAAACTTAGCTTACGAAGATGCAGCTCAATTTTTGATTGCCGAGATGACTTCATATGGACTCAGAGTAGAGGTTCAGAGATTTGCAATAGAAGACGTACTAGGAAATGTTAATCCAGAAGCTTACAATGTATGTGGATTCCGAGATGGTACATTATATCCAAATGAATGGTTAGTATTTGGAGCTCATTTTGATATTGCTCCTCCAATAAATGGAGGGCTAGTGGATCCTCACATAACGGGATCTAGAACCTATGGAACTCGAGTTGGAGCTTATGATAACACTGCAGGAACATCAATGGTTCTTGCTGCAGGAGAGGCAATGGCAGGCATGCCATATGATACTAGAAGAACAATGGTCTATTGCTTGTGGTCTGGTGAAGAAGGAGGATTACGTGGTAGTGATTACTGGACAGATACGCTAGCCGATAGATATCCTGATGTGACTGTTATGAATTATATTAATTTGGATATGGCGGGTGTTAACTGGCCAGGGGGTGGCGGAGCTCCTTGTGGTGGTGAACATGGAGGTGGTGATGGAGATTGCGATCCAGATCCGCAGCCTGATACTGATGGGTATCCTAAAGATAGTGAAGTATGGCCAATGAGAATTTACATTGGACCTTCTCTAAATTACAATAAACTTGATCAGCCTGATCTTGTATATCTCAGCCAGTGGATTGGTTCCGATGCAATAAATGTTTCAATGCAGCAAGACATCCTAGTTGGAGCTGACAATAACTCAGAAGATACATGGAAGTATGATGTTTGGGTTGAGCAGGATAGGCCTGAGATAATAATTTACGAGGATACTACTGCCAGAAGCGACCACGCTTCATTTCAAAATAATCTAGATACTATAACTCTTGGATTTGGTGGATTAGTCGACGGTTATTGGTGTTACCACCAAACATGTGATACCGTACAAGAAATGATAGACTGGATGGATAATGAAGCTAGAGGATATGGAAATAATGCTACAGGACTAAACAATCTAGTTAACGCGTTAGACATGATTACTTGGTGGGCAACCTACAGCTTTTTTCATATGGATCAAAAGCCTATCTTGAATTCTTTGGATGATTAGGATGGATTTTGTTAAATGAATCCATACATCGCACTAACTAGACCTGGAAACGTTGTTCTAACTGCTATAGCCGTAGTTGCCGGATCTTTTATTGCAGCTGGGAACAATATTGTAGATTTTCAAATAGAAATATTAATTGCGTCAATTTCAGCAATGATGCTTGTTGGTGGAGGTAATGCCCTAAATGATTATAATGATCGAGAATCTGATAAAGAAAATCATCCGAATAGACCTATTCCAGCTGGATTGGTCAGTGCTGAAGATACTCTGCTTTACTCACAAATCCTGTTGGCAGGAGGATTGTTGGTTGTTCTTTTTGGATTAGCTAATAAGCTGCCATTTATCATAGCACTAATAGGAACTATAACGCTAATTTCATATGAAAATAGGCTGAAAGCCCTAGGTATGTCTGGAAATATTGCTGTTGGATTTATGTCAGGCGCAGTTTTCCTTTTTGCTGGAATGGTTGTTAATGATCCTGGTCCAACTTTATGGATGTTTGGACTTGCTTTTTTCGCAACAATTTCTCGTGAGATAATTAAAGACATCCAAGATCTCGAAGGCGATAAGGATAGATTTACTCTACCTGCGAGAATAGGAATTTCAAATTCTTTAATCGTAGCCGGCGCTATTTTGATCACTGCGGTTGCACTAAGTTATACTGCCGCTCCTCAATTTGGTGGAATGGCCTTGAATGCTTATTTGATTGGAATCTCTGCAGCCAATATAATGATGTTAATTGGTTTTCAAAATGCCAGAAATGAAAATTATTTTTCAGGACAAAAGAGCATAAAACAAGGAATGGGAATTGCGATGTTAGCATTTATCGCTTCTGCAGGCCTTTAGATATATTAATATATGTACATTTATACATGTATTTATGGACGCAGTTATTTTCAAAGCCTTAGGAAATATTACGAGATTGAAAATAATTGAAATGCTGATGATTAAAGAGCATAACGTTTCCGACCTGACTAAAATATCTAAAAAGGATCAAACTACCGTATCAAGACATCTTGCAAGCTTGAAAGAAGCAAAGATAATCTCTCAAAAAAGAATTGGAAGAAATAAAATTTATGCTATTAAAGATTCAAAGATGAAAGCTTGGTTGAATATGGCCATCCAAAACAATAATAAACCTGAGGAAAACACTCCACTTAGAGATAAAATAAAGGACTTTTTAACTAATCAAGAGAAATAAATATGAACGATGAGGAGAAAGAAATTCTAGATGAGAAACTTGTTCGATTGAGACAACTAAGTAAAAATCTAGATGAAAGCTTTACAATCCCTGGAACCAAAATTAAGTTTGGAATGGATGCATTACTTGGACTAGTACCTGGAGGTGGAGACATAGTAAGTGGAGTCTTTTCATTATACATGCTAAGAGCTGCAATCAAAATGAAATTACCTAAAAGAGCTATATTCTCAATGTTTCTAAATATTATAGTAGATACTACCGTAGGAGTCATACCCGTTGCCGGAGATATATTTGATATCTTTTGGAAATCTAACAAAAGAAATTTAGAAATTATAGAAAAACATTTGAATAAACAATCTAAAAGTTAATCGATACAATGCCTAGTGCAGACTGTTCCATGTCTGATGTCTAAGTTTGGAGTGTAGCTACTAATTTATTGGCTAAATTTTGCTTTAGCAACTAAATTATGCTTTACCGAGTATGCGGTACATTCCAGTGCCACAAGTTCCGCATGATCCTTTCATTGCTTTACGACCATTCTTCATTGTGACTTCTTGTCCGTTACCTATTTCTCTTTTGGCTTTACACTTTACGCAGTATCCTTCCATACTTACATATCGAGGAAGATGGCATATAAAATAAGCGGCCGTAGGAGGCACTATATAAAGATTAGTATTCTATTATTTTTCTATTATTTTCCTATTATTTGTCTATTATTTTCCTATTATTTGTCTATTATTTTCCTATTAGGTTTTATATAGTATGTCAATAATTATAAATAGATAAAAATGAGCGAAGGCAAAGAAAAAGAATTGAGACGCGTGCCTGTTACTGTTTTGACTGGATTTTTAGGCTCTGGTAAGACTACTCTACTAAATCACATTTTGTCAAGTACCGAACATAAAATGAAGTTCGCTATTGTTGAGAATGAATTTGGTGACATTGGTATTGATGAAAATATATTAGTCGAAACTTCAGAAGAAGAAATTATTGAGGTCGTTAATGGCTGCCTTTGCTGTAACGTAAGAGGAGACCTTACCGAGTTACTTTATGACATGTATGACAGAATCAAGGACTTTGATGGATTGATAATTGAGACAACAGGATTAGCTGATCCAGCTCCTGTTGCACAAACTTTCTTCGTTGATGACAAAATTTCAGAACGTTATGAACTTGATGGAATTATAACTGTAGTAGATGCAAAGAATATAATTCAACACGTAGAAGAAGAAAAGCCTGAAGGAATAGAAAATGAGTCTGTTGAACAGATAGCTTTTGCAGATAAAATTCTACTAAACAAGACTGATCTTGTAGATGAAGAAGAGCTGTTAAATGTTGAAAAACAAATAAAGGTAATCAATGGGTTTGCACCAATATTTAGAACTGAGCACGGAATCATAGATCCTAAAAATTTGATTAATATCGGCTCTTTTGATTTAAAGAGAACTCTTGAAATGGATCCTGAATTTCTTGATACTGATGCAGAACACGAGCATGATCAACGTGTAACATCTATAAGCTCAAAATTCGAAGGATCTCTTAACGTTAATAAACTTAACAAGTGGATTGCAGAAATTATCGATAAAAAAGCAACGGATATTTTTAGATACAAAGGAATACTTTCAGTGAAAGGTATGGATAATAAGTTTGTATTTCAAGGCGTTCACATGCTCTTTGGTGGAGCATATAGCCAAGACCTTATGTGGGAAAAAGATGAAAAACGTGAATGTACTTTTGTTTTCATAGGAAGAGATTTGGATCACGAAGCACTAGAAGCTGGATTCATGGAATGTAAAGCTGAAGAACTACGTTTTAACGTAGGAGACATGATTTACGCAAATGTAGGGGAATTTACGAAAGGTAAAATTTTAAAATGTTGGGATGAAGGAAATCCATACCGTGTTGAGCTCCAAGACGATGAAAAGAAAAACGTGTGGGTCCCAATAGATAGCGACGAGTACGTACGAGAGACAATTTAGAGAACACTATCTAATTAACTTTCAAAAGATGATTGAATCTGAAGCCTTACCTACTATGTTTGTGTGCGATGGATGCTGCTGCGGACGTACAGAGAAAGGACACGCCGAAGTTCCTGTAAATAAACTAAAAACGACTTGGAAAAGAGAAAAGTTAGATAAAAAAATTAATTTAAAGATTTCAAACTGTTTAGGGTATTGCAGTTTACACAATGTTACGGTATTGAAGAATAAAAATAAAAAAACTTGGATCGGAAAATTAAGTAGTGAAGAACACTACAAGGCTGTTATTGAATGGGCAGAAAATGTTGCTTTGGATGGAGTTAACGCAAAAATGCCAAATATTCTTGTTCCACACCTTTTTTTACCAACTGAAATGTAAATTAACTTGAATTCTGAGATGGCAAAATTAAAGGCTTTATTACGAATTGAAGCGTAGCTACACTTCCAAAAATAATAGCTGCAACCAAAGCAATCATAGAGCCGCTTCCTGTTTCTAACTCGGCTGAGTAATATAGACCTAAAAAGACTGACAAGAATCCAAATGCTTGTGACCAGATGAACGATGAGCGGAAACTACTACTGACTAACTGTGATGTTGCTGCTGGAGTTACTAATAGTGCAGTTACTAGGAGAGCTCCCATTACTTGAACCATGCTGACTACTGTGGCTGCTGTAATAATGCTGAAAGCAAGGCCCGAAGCTCTTACGGGAATACCTTGAACTGTTGCAGCAAGTGGATCAATACTAGAAATTAATAATATTTTGTAAGAAAATGCAAGAAATAAAATTGAAATTAAAGAAATTGTACAAATTAAATTGAAGCTTTCTTTATCAACCAGCAATAAATTACCGAACAAATAACCTTCAATGTCATTTTGAATACCTCCTCCCCAGATTCGTAATGATACAAGACCAAAAGCAAGCATCCCAGTTAAAAATATACCAATTGAAGCATCGCCAGACAGTATCTCTCTAACTTGCAATTCATAAATTATTATAGCCGATATAATGCTGAGAACTAGGGCATAATACAACGGGGCTGTTGAACTAAAAACAATGGCTAAAGCAACGCCACCAAAGGACACATGGGCTAACCCATCGCCGATTAGAGCCAGATTCCTCATTAGCAAAAAAACACCCAAGAAACCGGACACTAGAGTTACAAAAATAGAAGCTAGAAGAGCTTGCTGACCTATTTCCATTTCAAAGAAAAATTTAGAAAATGTTTTGCCTGGCATTAGTGGCGCTATGTATTCTAGAAGAGGTGCAAATAATTTCAACACTATCTCGCCGATATCGATGGTGATAGCAATGATCATGATGATAACAAAACACGTGATGATAATGAACACTATTTACTCTCCATGTCTTCCAATTGGTAAATTTGATTTTCATTATAATTACTCTTATGAACTGGTTCAATACCTCGCAAATTTGCAAGCTCAGACAAACTGGGAAAACAACCTGATTCTCCATCGTACTTTATAGTCTCTTCCAAAAACACCATCCTATGAGATGATTGTTGAATTGCGGCTATGTCATGGGAAACCATCAAAATTGTCTTTTGAGACTCGTGACAAAGCCGGTCTAAAAAATTTAATAACGAATTTCTTGATTCGCGGTCTAATCCTACTAGAGGTTCGTCAAGAAGAATAAACTCGGCATTTGAAGCCAACGCTCGAGCTATAACTGCACGCTGACGCTGTCCTCCTGAAAGATTAAAAATATTTCTATCCTCTACTGATTTAAGTTCTGTTAATTCAATAGCGCGTGCTACTCTTTCCTTCTGCTCAGAATTATATGTCCAGAACATATTACTAGAATTTAAAGTTCCGAGTTCAACTAACTCCCTTACTGTAATCTTAATATTTTTAGGGATATTAGAGGCATGTTGGGAAACCCAGCCTATCTTTCTAAAGATATTACTAGAAGGATTTCTAGATCCGAAAAGTTCAACACTTCCCTGGATTGGTTTAAGTATGCCTAAAATAGTGAGGAGGAAGGTAGTTTTACCTCCTCCGTTTGGACCCACCAGTCCTACGAACTCTCCTCGTTCAATAGTTAGAGAAACGTCATCTAAAACCACTCTTTTTGAGCGATTCACAGACAAGTTCTCAACTACCAGAGGAGAGTTCGCTTGCATAATTTATTATTAGACTAAGTCTAAGAATGCTTATGCGTACTTTTCTGCGTCAGCCTTCGAAAGAATTCTGAACATTTTGTGTGTTTCGCCGTCGATTGTGACAGATGCTTTTGCTGCTGGTCTGCCATTTTTCATAGTAACTATTTGAAAATCTTTTTCTTCGACTTCGACTGATTTTTTTAGTTTTACATTATAGAATTGCATTTTTTACCTCCTTTAATTTATTTGATTACCTAGAGCTCCGTATAAATCAGCACCCCATACCAGTAACAAGGCTTTGGAGATTCTTATCCATCAATGTTAGATAAGTATCTTCGCTGTCTTTAGGTGGGAGTTCCATTGTGTACAAAATCTCTATAGTAACGCCAGTTTGCTCAACAATTACATCAACTGAACTTGTATCAGTATACTCTTCTACATACAGTACAGTTATGTTTTTCTCTTCAATTTGCTCAACAACTTCTGCTATATCTGCAGCTGATGGTTCGCCTTCGGGATCAAGACCGTGAACTGTCAAGATTTCAATGTCATATCTTTCTGAGATGTAAGCATAAGCATTGTGGTTAGCCACAATTGTCTTTTCAGTACTACTTACGTCACAAGTTCCACCTTCACCGAAAGCGGCTGTATAGTTTGCATCTAATGTATCAAGTTCGACCGAGTATGCTTCAGCATTTGCTTTGAAGTCTGCTTCTCCTTCTGGGAAAGCTGTGGTTAAAGCATTCAGAACAACATCAATTTGCGCTTTGTAAGCCACCGGACTTAACCAGCTGTGTGGATCATAGTCGAAAGCTTCTTCGTCTGCATCTGCAACTATTTCACTACCATCGTCGGAGTGATCTTCATCATCTGAATGGTCTTCATCATCTGAATGATCGCTGTGATCGTCACCATGGTCATCGTGATCGTCATGGTCGTCGTGATCATCATGGCCTCCTTCTCCCATCAGAATGAAATATTCAATACCAGATGGTAAAGCAAAACCATAGTCTCCTTCTTCCTCTACGTGTAGAGTTGCGAAAGCTACATGGTGATCATCGTGGTCGTCATCATCTTCGGCTTCCCAAGCAACCCAGAATTCATCAAAAGAAAGTAATGAATCGTTATTGGCGTCAAAGAAATTTAACACATCTTGAGGAGTTGGGACGTCATCGCCTTCAATATCATCATCATGTGTTTCATTGCCATCATGATCGTCGTGGTCATCATCATGTGTTTCATTACCGTCATGATCATCATCATGTGTTTCATTGTCATCGTGCCCGTCGTGATCATCATGATCGTCGTGGTCATCATGGTCATCATCATACTCGTCTACTGCAGGAATGAAAGACTCAAGTTCAGTCAGGTTTAGGAAGCCATCACCATCTGCGTCTGAGTTATTGAAAATGGCCATTAGCTCAGTCATCTCTTGATGATGATCATCTCCGTGGTCATCGTGATCATCTCCGTGGTCATCGTGATCATCTCCGTGGTCATCGTGATCGTCTCCGTGGTCATCATGGCCATGGTCATCGTGTCCACCACCTTCTTCTGCGACGTGTTCAACATCCTCACCAGCTGAATCTTTCAGGTAGTGCTGAGTATTCTCAAATTCATAAGGACTGTGAGCTGTAAATGCTGCGAAGCCTGTCATTCCGGTTGTGTCCATGTTGAATGAAGACATATCCGCAGTTTCGTCTACAACAAGATTAAAGCAAGAACCTTCAGACGCAATAGGAGTCATAGTGCCTCCATCTTGAACATCTACACAGGAATCTCCTTCAATAAGAGTTTCTGCGTCTTCTTCTAATGAATGCATGGTAGTTTCTGTTGGAGTATCAGTTGGAATAATTACAACTTTCATACTAGGATCTGCATAAGCACCATCTTTCTTCTCCATAGTCCAGGTATGAGCTGAATCACTAATACTGAAAATTCCTGCCCACTCGTATGGGCCAGAACCATGTCCATGGTGGTCGTGGTGAGCGTGACCGCCCATCATCTTGAGAACAACCATATCAAACTCGGTAGCTGCTCCGTATTCAAATTCTAATAGATATTCTCCTTCTTCAAGGTGGAACACAGATACAACTGTGTCTGAAGGACAATTTGCTGGATTACTGATTACCTTTTCAGCCATTGCATGGTTATGTTCTGCGTGGTCGTCATGATCATCTCCATGGTCATCGTGATCATCTCCATGGTCATCGTGATCATCTCCATCGTCGTCGTGGTCATCTCCATGGTCATCGTGATCGTCATCATGGTCATCGTGATCATCATCATGGTCATCGTGATCATCATCCATTTCTGGATAAGATACCTTGTGAGTCATGGCTTCTGCATGAATTTCAACGTCTCCTGCCTCATCGTGATGATCTGCAAGGGTTACTGCCTCGTAAGCATCATCATTCAATGCTTCACATATGTTGTTTAGAAGCATGGATTGGTAATCTAATGTATTTTCACCAGAAGGCATTGCATGGGTTTGTACTGCAAGTGGTGCATTATCTCCCAAGCTTGAAATTGTTGAATCTACCCAAGGCTCAAGGTTCAAACCGTGGTAAAAGAATAAATCAACATCCTGTAATCTGATTAAATCTGCCGCAGATGGCTCATAATCATGAACTGGAACATTGGAAGGACTGATAATTTCAACAGTGACTCTATCTCCTCCTACTGCCCTTACTAATTCTGCAACGTGATATGTCGAAACCATTACATTGCCTAGGCTCGAAGGACTTGTGACAGTACTTGTCTTTTCTTCGTCAGTTTCTATACAACCTACGAAACTAGAAAAGATCATTACAATAGCAAAAACTAATGCTGATGTTTTTGTGCTCATCTAACAGCACCCCAGTGTACAATTACACTCTACTTCAGGGCCGTGATTGTGGCCATGCTCACACATAGGGTATAGAGCGTCTATTGCTCCTTGGTCTAACGACCATTTCAATAAATCTGAAATTAGTTGAGAGCGACTTATTCCCTCTATGTTAGTTTTCCATCCATCTAGTTGCTGAACTAGAGATACTGGAATATCTGCTGAAACTTTTGACAAAGCATACCTTGAACGTCGTGTCATAATTACTTTTGTGCAATATACTATAAATAGATTATTATCCTATTAGGATTCTATTATTTTAGTAACTTATAGA
>Ga0209036_1000534_pt1 | contig 16879 bp, 15 predicted proteins | sample MarorgKNORR_S2LV_3_FD_188222 | JGI IMG/M metagenome (GOLD analysis project Ga0209036, IMG submission 188222) | Marine microbial communities from the Southern Atlantic Ocean, analyzing organic carbon cycling - DCM_A/KNORR_S2/LV (SPAdes) (version 2) | ecosystem: Environmental > Aquatic > Marine >... | reverse complement strand
TGATCATTCACAAATTACGTTATCTTATGCTGCAAAACTGAATGATAACATGAGTTTAGCTATTGTAGGTTATAGCAACGATTTTGCTAGAAACTGGTACAAGTTAAACAAAGTTAATGGTATGAGTTTAAGCTCAATTACAAAAACAACTGCAGATGGATGGAATGATTTTTATCTATTAATGGATGCACAAAATAGCGCAGATGATGCTTATAGAATTAAAGCTAATAATAGAGAATATTATTCTTCAGGAATTCAAGCAGTATTTAACGTTAATGCAGGTGGACATGATATTCAAGCTGGGTTAAGAGTTCATAGTGATGAAATGGACAGATTCCAGTGGGAAGATCGCTATGGAATGCAAAACGGTAAACTGGTAATGACTACTCAAGCAACAAAAGGTTCAGATTCAAATAGAATTGATTCTGCTGAAGCAACTGCTTTATTTGTTGAAGATAGATTTACTACTGGAGCGATGACTGTTACAGCTGGCGCTAGATATGAAGAAATTACAGTTATGAGAGATGATTGGGGTAAGACAGACCCTGATAGATCCGAAACTCCTTCAAAAAGAGAACATACTATAGATGTAATAGTTCCAGGTGTTGGAGTTGAATATGCTATAAATGAATTTCAAACTGTTTCATTAGGAGTTCATAAAGGTTTTGCTCCTCCAGGTCCAGGAACTTCTGGAGTTACTGATAAAGCAGTAGATCCAGAAACCAGTATGAATACTGAAATTGGTTTTAAATCTAATAAAGGTTTAAATAGTCTAGAGTTCACTCTATTTATGAATAGCTATGATAATCTTCTTGGAGCAGATACTGCTGCTTCTGGTGGTGGTTCTGATGAGTTATTTAATGGTGGTGCTGTTGATATTTCAGGATTTGAGCTTTACTTGAGAAGAATCTTGGTTGATAATGGTAGAATCCAAATGCCATTAGAGTTATCATGGACAAACACAAATTCAGAATTCCAGGAATCATTTGACGGATTCTGGGGAGATGTATCCAAAGGTGATGAATTACCATATCTTCCAGATACAATGGTTTCTATAAATCTTGGATTAAATGTTGATAAAATTTCGGCTAATATGACTATGAAGAAAACATCAGAAATGAGAACAGTTGCAGGTTCTGGAAGTATTTCACGTTCAAATGCAACTGATGCAATCACAATAATTGATCTTGGCATGAGATATGCTCTTCAAGACAATGTTACCCTATCAGTTGGTATCAACAACTTCATGGATGATGATGGTATTGCTGCAAGACGTCCTTATGGCGCTAGACCAACAATGCCTCGTAGTTTCAATTTAGGAGTCGATTATACTTTTTAAGGTTGTCTTCATTGCATTTTACTCTTAGGCCTTATAAAGTACCTGAACGCCCGATCTTCTGTCATTCGGGCGTTCTTTTTTTAAGGAACTTTGATAAATATTTTTTGTCAAATAATTAGTATATTTTTTAAACTTTTTTTTACTTATAATTACACGTCAAATGAAAACTATATTAATTACAATTTTTACAATATCTTCAGTTTTTAGTCAATCAATTAAGGATTTAACTGAAAGACCTGTATATAATTCTATAAAAACGACCGAAAATATTACAATAGATGGAAATTTTGATGAATATGCATGGAGCAATGCTCAAATAGCTACAAATTTTACTGGAGCTGGAATTTTTCAAGGTCAACCTGCAGATCTAAAAACAGAAGCTAAAATTCTTTATGATGATAAGTATTTATATGTAGCCTTTACAGCATACGTTGATAAAAATGATTTAAGATATTCTGTTACTAAAAGAGATAATTTAGATGGTAGAGATGATAGAGTATTTATTCAAATTGATGCATTTGATGATGAATCACTAATTTATGGTATTGGTGTTAGTGCAAGTAATGCTCAAATTGACGGTAGGGCTGGCTTTGGCTGGGATCAGTCTTTAGATTTAATTTATGAAACTGCTGTAACTATTTTTGACGATAGATATCAAGCCGAATTTGCAATTCCGTTTTCTAGTATTCGTTATTCTATTGCGGAAAAACAAGATTGGAGAATTACGTTTGGAAGAGGTTATACCCTTGATGATGAGATAACAAGGTTTGTATGGTGGGCAAACAAAGTTGACGGAATTGAATGTCAAACATGTCAATTAGGATATCTTAAGGATATTTATCCTCCAAAATTAAAAAGAGGAGAGCCAAGCTATATACCTGCTTTGGTCGGTGGATTATCTGATGATTTTGAAAATGATGAATCTTCCAGCTCAAACGAAGCTTCTTTATTTGTAAAATATCCTATTTCTTCAGTTGATTTGTTTGAAATTGCCATAAATCCTGATTTTAGTCAAATTGAGTCTGATGATATAAGAAATGATATAAACTCTGTTAATGCATTATATTTTCCAGAAAGAAGACCATTTTTTAGTGAAGGTTCAGAGCTTTTTAAATTTCAATCTGAAAGAGGATTTATAAATCTTTTTTATTCTAGAACAATTAATGATCCTTCAATTATAGGAAAGTATACAGGTAAGATAGGAAAAACCTCTTATGGGGTTATATCTGCTAGAGATGATTCATCTTTATTGTTATTACCATTTGAAGAAAATAGTACAATTGTTTCAATGGGCGAGGCAACAAATCACGTTTTTAGATTAAAACAGATGTTAAAAAATGGAAGTTCGGTTGGTGCATTTATTTCTAACAGGAATTTTGACATTGGTGGAGATATGACAACTAGCGGCATCGATTTGCATTATCATCCTGGTTACAATATTCACTTAACTGTTCATGCAGCATTATCCGTTCATAATGAGTCAAATAATTTGGAATATTCTCCGGAAGATGAAGAAGACCAAACATTTGATGATGGTAGACATACTAAAGCATTTGATGGAGAAGAAATTAATGGTTCAGCATTAGGGATTGGAATTAGCCAATGGACAAGAACAGACAGTAGAGGAATTGTTGCTCGATTCAGATCTCCAGGATTTAGAACAAGCAATGGTTTTGAGCAAAATAATAATACTAAATGGATTAAAGTCTCGAGGGGTAAAAGTATTTTTCATGATAATCATCCAAAACTACTTAAATCAGACTATAAAATTGAAATTACACATAAAGAAAATTTTAGTGGTTTAGTCAAAAGACATGAAATAGAAATTGAAGGAGATTATAAACTTAATAATGGTATTAATTTTTATTGGGATCTTGAATCTCAAAATGAAAATTTTAAAGGTGTTCAATTTAATGGGGATAATGAAGTTAGATTTGGATTTGATGCTCAGTTAAATAAAAAGATTAATTTAAGGGCTGGCGTTAATCATGGAGGTAGAATAATTAGATATTTGGATATACCTGAAATTGGTACTGAAAATAGTTTTGGTATTAAATTAAATTATAAGCCATCAAATCAAACAGACTTTGGTATAGGTTTTGATTATGAAGATGTAAGCGATTATTATCATGGGTTTTTACTAAAATCTTCAGTTAAGCATGCATTTTCATCTAATTTATCTTTAAGGACAAAAATCCAGTACAGTGATTATTCAAATACTTGGTTTATTGAGCCTATGGTAACATATCAACCCAGTGCTTATAGTGCATTTTATGTTGGCATAAACGATCTTTTAGAATCTCAAGATGGTATGTTTTCAAAATTAAGAGAAAATGAGAGACAGTTTTTTATTAAATTCCAATACTTATTCTAGATATGAAAAAAATATCAATCATTATTGCCACACTATTATTATCTGCTTGCGTTGTTCCAGTATCAATTGGAAATAAAGCTGTTGCAGAACCAAAAGATAACAATGAAGTAGTTAATACTGTTTATGCTAAAAATGGAAAAACCATGGTAGCCCTAAATTATATTTTGCCTCAAAGAGCAGGTCAGTTTGAGATGTTAACTAAAACCATAATTATGCCTGCAATAAAAAGACAAGACATTGAAGTATTTAATAGTTTGAAATTTTTAGTTCCAGAAGAGCCTAATGAAGATGGAAACTTAACATATATGTTCATTGCTGATCCTTATCTTGAAGATAAAAATTATGATATTTTTGAAATTTTAGTTTCGCAGTATGGTAGAGCTAGAGCTGAAGAGTATTTTGATAGATGGATTACCTGTTTTGCATACGAGCAAGAAGTCATTTCTTTCAGATGATAAAAACATATCTTTTTGAACACATCTATATTAAATTTTCTTTAATGAAATCATTAAAAACGTTTTTAAGTCTAATAATCTTAATGAACATAGCACTTTCTCAAAGTTCTGAAGATTTGGAGGCAGAAAATCCATCGAGCGATAATTGGCAGGAAAATTATAGATCACTTTCAAGAAATGAATCTACAATTAATATTTATTCTAATGCTGCTGTTGCTGATGTATTTGTGTGGAATTCTCCATGGCAATCTACAGAACGTACATTTCCAGCTGTAATCTCATTACCTACAGATAATAGGGTTTACACTATTAGTTTATATTCTCAATCACAATTTCAATATATTACAAATGAGTTACAAAATTTTGATTTTGATAATAGAGATATTGCTGAATTTGAGCTTTTACAAGATGAGTTTGAGCGCATGAAGATGGGAACAAAGAGCGTAAGACCTATTCCTGGAACTGGTGAATCTGTATTTTTAACATATTGTGACTCAGATGACGCAAATTGCGAAGAAGGAATGCATTGGTTGGATAAGTTTTATGCAAAATTTTATGACTCAAAACAAGAAAAAGTTTTGGCTTCAGATCTTAATGGAACAGATCTAACTGATGCTGAAAAAGCCTTAGTAAGAAGACATCGTTTGGGGGTGGCTGGAATGGTTGGATTTTTCACCATGGCCGTATTTTTAATTGATAGTTCAGCCTTGTGAGTAAGATTTCAGTAAATATCAAAGGTCTTAGTTTACAAGAATTCTCTAAAGGAATTACTCCTCTTGAAATAATGAATGAAGCTAAGGGTGTACCTAAAGATTCAATTATTTGTAAAGTAGACGGTTTACTAACAGATTTATCTGCTCAGTTATCGAATGATTGTGAACTGCAGTTTATGGATGCTCAAAGCAAAGAAGGTCATAGCGTTTTACTTCATAGCACTGCTCATTTGATGGCTCAGGCTGTAAAAAGATTATTTCCAAAAACAAAAGTAACTATTGGACCATATCTAGAAAATAGGTTTTACTATGATTTTGACGTTGAGACACCATTTACGGAAGAAGATCTATTAAAAATTGAAGATGAGATGACCAAAATTTCAGAGGAAAATCTTCAAATTACCCATGAAATCAAATCTAGAGATGATTCTATAAGTTATTTTGAGAAAATTAATGAAAATTATAAAGTTGAAATAATAAATGATTTAGATCCAAATGAAACATTAAAAGTATATTCGCAGGGTGAATTTACAGATTTATGTAGAGGCCCGCATGTTCCTTATACAGGTGTCATTAAATATTTCAAGCTTTTATCTTCATCAGCGGCTTATTGGAGAGGCGATGAAAAAAATCAAACTCTTCAAAGAGTTTATGGAACTTCATTCCAGAATATTAAAGATTTAAAAAAATATCTTTTAATGTTAGAAGAGCAGAAAAAACGTGATCATAGAAAAATTGGTAAGGAGCTTGATTTGTTTTTCTTTGATGATGAGGTTGGTCCAGGTTTGCCACTTTGGACACCATCTGGGACTGTGTTAATTGATCAGTTAGAGGCTCTAGCAAAAGAAAAAGAAACAGCGGGTGGATACTTAAGAGTTAGAACACCTCACTTAACAAAAGGTGATTTATTTTCAAAGTCAGGACATTTAGACCATTACATGTCAAGTATGTTTTCTCCGATGGATGTTGATGGTATCGATTATTATATGAAACCAATGAATTGTCCATATCATCATAAAATTTATGCTAATACTCCTAAAAGCTATAGAGATTTACCTTATAGAATATCTGAATATGGTACTTGCTACAGGTATGAAAAATCTGGTGAATTATTTGGTTTAATGCGTGTTAGAAGCATGCAAATGAATGATGGTCATATTTATTGTACAGAGGAACAGTTTAAAGAAGAATTTATAAATGTGTGTAATCTATATATGGAATATTTTAAAATTTTTGGAATAGAAAAATATGAAATGAGATTAAGCCTTCATGACCCAGAAGGTCTTGGTGATAAATTTATAGATAACCCAACACTTTGGAAAAAGACTGAGGATGACGTAAGAAATGCTCTTAAAGGAGCTAAATTAAAATTTGTCGAATCTGTTGGTGATGCAGCATTTTATGGTCCTAAAATTGATGTTCAGGTTTGGAGCTCAATCGGAAGAGAATTTACCTTGGCAACTAATCAAGTAGATTTTGCTATTCCTGAGAGATTTGATTTAACTTATACAGATAAAGATGGTACTGCTAAGACGCCTTTATGTATTCATAGAGCTCCGTTAGGAACTCATGAACGTTTCATTGGATTTTTAATTGAACATTTTGGAGGAAATTTTCCTCTATGGTTAGCACCTAAACAAGTAACTATTCTTCCTGTATCAGATAAATTCAATGATTATGCACAAGAAATTACAAACCACTTAATAACAAAAGGCGTGAGAGCTTCTATTGATAATAGATCAGAAAAAATTGGTTCAAAAATTAGAGATGCAGAGATGCAAAAAATTAATATCATGGTAATTGTTGGAGAGAAAGAACAAGAAAATAAAACTTTAACAATCAGAAGAAGATTTGTAAAAGAGCAAGAAGAATTAAATTTGGATGATTTTTCTAAAAATATCTTAAGCGAAATAAATGAAAGGAGAGTTTCGAATTAAAAAACAAAAAATAAGAGTTAACGAAAGAATTTATGCTGATGAGGTAAGACTTATCAGTGAAAACAAAGAACAAATTGGTGTTGTAAGCGTAAAAGAGGCTTTATCAAAAGCTCAAGATGCTGGATTAGACCTTGTAGAAATATCACCAAATGCAAAGCCACCAGTCTGTAAAATAATGGATTTTGGTAAGTTTAAATATGAAGAAAAAAAGAAAGCTCAACAAAGTAAAAAGAAGCAACAAGTTATAAAAGTTAAAGAATTAAGAATGAGACCAAATATTGGTGATCATGATTTAGATAATAAATTAAAAATGGGAAAAAAGTTTTTAGCTGAAGGTTATAAGTTAAAATTAACCTTAATGTATAGAGGAAGAGAAATGTCTCGTCAAGATTTAGGACAAGAGTTAATGCAGCGTGTTTTGTCGACGCTAAGTGAGCATGCTGAACTTGAAAAAGATTCTCCTTTGACTGGAAGAAAAAAATCTATAATATTAGCCCCGAAATAGGAATTTATTATGCCAAAACAAAAAACAAGAAAAAGCGTATCAAAAAGATTTAAAGTTACAGGTTCTGGAAAATTGAAACGTAACAAAGCGGGGCACAAACACATGCTTATTCGTAGAGATGGTGATGTTAAACGTGCTGCTAAGAAAGCTACTGTTGTAGCTCCTTCTTTTGAGAAGCGCATGAAAAAAATGATGGCGAAAGCAGGAAGTTAAGATGCCAAGATCAAACAGTTCAGTTCCAAGACATAGAAGACACCGTAAAATTGTTAAACTAGCCAAGGGATATTTTGGAGCTAGAAGTAGAAACTTTAAAGCAGCAAAAGATGCAGTAACAAAAGCTGGACTTTATGCTTATAGAGATAGAAGACAGAAAAAGCGTCAGTTTAGAAGACTTTGGATTGTAAGAATTAATGCTGCATCAAGATTAAATGGTTTATCCTATTCAAATTTTGTACATTTACTGAAGGAGAAAGGGGTCGATTTAGATAGAAAAGTATTGGCAGATTTAGCTGTTAATAACCCATCTGTCTTTGAAGACCTTGTAAAATACTTAAAGAAAAAATAGAAAAATACGATGTCATTAGATAAAACCATTAAAGGATTAAAGGCATCATTTTCTAAAGAGTTATCCAAAAGTAAGACCTCATCTGATCTCGAAAAATTCCGAATAAAATATTTAGGCAGAAATGGACAACTAGCTTCTTTATTTGAAGAGTTCAATAAGTTGCCAGCATCTGAAAAACCTCGCTTTGGCAAGGAATTAAATATTTTAAAGAATGAATTATCATCAATGTATCAAGATGTTGTAGGTGGTTCTAAAGGTAGTTCTATTTCAAATAATACAGATTTTTCACTTCCTGGATATAACTTGCCAGATGGAAATGTTCATCCATTAGAACAAATTACTTACGAAATAAAGTCTATTTTTCAGTCAATTGGTTTTTCTGTCGCCTATGGTCCCGAAATTGATGATGATTATCATAATTTTGAAGCATTGAATGTTCCAAAACATCATCCTGCGAGAGATATGCAAGATACTTTTTTTATCAATCCTAATACGGTATTAAGAACTCATACATCAAATGTTCAGATTCATTTAATGGAAAATCAAGATCCTCCTCTTAGACATATTTGTTGTGGAAGGGTATATAGAAATGAGGCAGTAAGTTATAAAAGTTTTTGTTTATTTAATCAAGTTGAAGGACTGGTAATAAATGAAGACTCTTCCTTCGCAGAGATGAAAGGCACTCTTGAGTATTTTGTTCAAGAAATGTTTGGAAAAAATACGAAAATGCGTTTTAGGCCGAGTTATTTCCCATTTACTGAACCGAGTGCTGAAGTTGATATATGGAATGAAAAATTAAACCAATGGATGGAGATTTTAGGCTGTGGAATGGTAAATCCTAATGTACTAACCAATGTTGGATATGATAATAAAAAATATCAAGGATTTGCCTTTGGAATGGGTATTGAAAGAATAGCAATGATTAAATATGGTATTAAAGATATCCGTTTATTTTACCAGAATGACAAAAGATTTTTGGAGCAATTTTAATGAAGGTTTCCTTACATTGGTTAAAAAGATTTGTCGATTTTGATTTAACTGCTACTGAATTAGCTGATATGTTGACAATGCGTGGTTTTGAATCTGAAGTAGTTACCGATTTTGATAATATTGATAATTTAGTTGTTGGAGATGTATTAACTGCTAAAAAACATCCAAATGCTGATAAATTAAAATTATGTAGCGTTTCCGACGGATCTGAAACATTTAGTGTTGTATGTGGAGCTCCAAATGTTGATAGTGGTCAAAAAATTGTTTTCGCTAAAGTTGGAGCTATTCTTCCTGGAGATTTCAAGATAGGTAAAGCAAAGATTAGAGGTGTTGAAAGTTTTGGAATGATTTGTTCAGAAAGAGAGCTTGGTATTTCTGAAGAACATGATGGAATTATGGTTTTGGACAGCTCTTTAAAAGCCGGAACACCAATAAAAAAAGTTCTTGGTCCAATATTTAATGCAATTGATATTGAGGTTACACCGGACAAAGCTTTTGGTCTTAGTCATAGAGGGATTGCTAGGGAGGTAGCAACTATGGTTAATGCTAAGCTTAAAACTCCTATTTCAGCTGTAAAATTGAATTCTAAGTCTAAAGACGTTATATCTGTCGAATTGGATAAAAAAGATGGATGTACACGCTATATTGCAGGTGTAATGAAAGGTGTAAAGGTAGGACCTTCTCCTCAATGGCTAGCTGATTACTTAAAATCTGTGGGTCAAAAAAGTATTAATAATTTAGTTGATATATCAAATTTTATGCTTTTAGAGATTGGTCACCCAACACATATATTTGATTTAAATAAATTAGCAAAACCTGCTATTAAGGTTTCTTGGGCAAAAAAGGGTGAAAAGTTTGATGCTTTAGATGAAGAAACATATGAATTGAGTAGTGATCATATGGTTATCACCGATACAAAAAATACAATAGCATTAGCAGGTATTATTGGTGGAATGGATAGTTCCGTTACAGATACAACCACAGAAGTATTAATAGAAAGTGCCTATTTTGATCCTGTTGTAATAAGAAAAGGGTCAAAAAAATTAAATTTATTATCAGAAGCATCTAGAAGGTTTGAAAGAGGAACGGATCCAAATGCAGCTTCAGAAGCATTTAATATGATTGTTCAGTTAATGCAAGAAGTTGCTGGAGGTACTTTAGAGTCTATAATCACTGATGAATGTTCAATGAATTTAAGTAATTCTAAGGTTGAATTATCCTCAGAAAAACTACTAAAGTATGCAGGTCAGGAAATTCCGTCTAAAAATGTAGAATCAATCTTAAAAGGCCTTCATATTGATATTAAAAAATCTAAAAAAGGGTGGAGTTGTTCAATTCCAACTTTTAGAACTGATTTATCATCCGAGACCGACTTAATTGAAGAGGTTTTTAGATGTTATGGTTATGATAATATTAAATCTTCATTTAATTATTCATCAATTATGCAGTTTGCAAATGATGAAGAATCAACTATTTTTTCTTTAAAACATCATCTTTCATCTCTTGGATTTCATCAATCTTACAATAATTCCTTAGAAGATCTCGAAGAAGTAAAGCTGTTTGGAAAAGATCCCATAAGTGTTATGAATCCATCTTCAGAAAGAATGAATACCTTAAGAACAACGCTTCATTTAGGATTATTAAAAAATCTTGATTTTAACTATAGAAATGGATCGTCAAATACAATGATATATGAATATGGAACAATATTTGAAGGCAAGAGTGAAAAATTAGAAAGTATAACACAAAATAGCAGTCTTTCTTGTTTGGTGCATGGTGATTTGTTTTCTAAGAATGTACACTTTGATTCTATTTCTGCATCATTTGCTTTTTTAAAGGGGATAGCCTTAAATATTTTTGAAGATAAAAAACTAAATATAAATATTAAGCTTCTTGAGGAAAAACATCATTATTGCGAGACATATTTTGCAATTTTAGATGGTAGAAAACAAAAAATTGGTGGAATTGGAGTGATTAGTAAAACCTTATTAAATAAGCTAGATATTGCTCATAAACATGATGTAGTAGTTTTAGATATAGATCCTACAATTTTTATAGATTATAGAAATTTTAAAATAAAAGTTAATGACGTTGTGCCATATCCTGCAGTTACAAGAGATTTAAATTTCAAAATGGATAGTTCAATAAGCGTAGGTGATGTTACAACTGCAATCAAATCAGTAAATCAATCAATCTTACAAACTGTATTACCTGTAGATATTTATATATCAAAAAAAGATAAATTATCTAAAGATGTTTTGTTTTCATTAACGTTTCAATCACCTAAAAAAACACTTGAAGATAATGATGTAAATACAGTTATTACTGAAATTATAAATGTTGTATCTAAAAAATTTAATGCTAAATTAAGAGATAATTAGAGGTATATATGGAATCAAATAAAAAACTAGTTAATGTGAGAATCTTTGGACAAGAGTACCCAATAAGAGCTTCATCAAATGAAGAATATATTAAAGAAGTTGCATCTTATGTAGATAAGAAAATGCATGAAGTGCAACGATCTGTACCATCGTCAATGAATGCATCCAAAATTGCAATTTTAGCCGCTATGAATATATCAGATGAATTGTTTGGTGCTAGACGTGGTGAATATTCCTTTAAAGGTGAAGTAGAGTCCAAAGTTAAGTCATTAATTGAGCGCATAGAAGAAATTACAGATTAAGGGGATATTGTAATGGAAACTGCTATATTATCTGGCCTGGATGCCAGTAAAGCTTTATATCAAAGTCTCGAAGAAAGAATTGCTCGTTTAAAAGATCAAAATATTACTCCTGGTCTAGCAGCAGTTTTAGTAGGTAATAATCCTGCGTCTGAAATCTATGTAAAAAATAAAACAAAGAAGTTTGAAGCTTTAGGTTTAAAAACTGATGTATTTCGATTAGAAGAATCTGTTTCTGAAGACGAGCTTCTTTCACTTATATTAGATTTAAATAAAAATGCTGATTTTCATGGAATATTGGTTCAATTACCATTACCTAAACACATAAATAGTGAAAAAGTATTAAATGCTATAGTTTCTACAAAGGATGTTGATGGTTTTCATCCAGAAAATGCAGGATTACTGTCTATCGGTAAACCTAGGTTTATTCCATGCACACCTAAGGGAATAATATTCATTTTAAAGCATTTTAAGATAGATTTAACTGGAAAACATGTTGTTGTAATAGGTAGGAGCAATATTGTAGGAAGACCAATATCTATCTTGGCAAGTTTAAAAGATTTAGGAAATGCAACAGTTACTCTCTGTCATAGTGGTACAAAAGACTTAAAATATTTCTCAAAACAAGCAGACGTTTTGGTTGCAGCATTAGGATCACCTGAATTTGTAGACGCATCTTATATTAAAGAGGGAGCATGTTTGATAGATGTAGGTATAAATAGGGTCGAACAAGATGGAAAATCAAAAATCGTTGGTGATATCAATCAAGAAAGTGTATCAGGTATAGCAAGCGCATTAACTCCTGTTCCAAAAGGAATTGGACCAATGACAATAGCTATGTTAGTAGAAAACACCGTATTGTCAGCAGAATTATTATTAAATTAATCCGATTTTACAGGAGATATGATGTTTAGAAAATTATTTATTATTTTAGTGCCAATTTTACTTTTTTCATGCTCATCTAGTGTAGATGAAACTGAAGTAAAAAAAGCACGTCAATTTTTTGAGTCAATTTTTCAAGATTCAGTAATTGATAGTCCAGAATTTCAAGCATCTTTAGGATATAAGTCCAATTATGATAAATGGGATGATATTACTTGGCAACATTCAAGAAAAAAAGCAAAGCAAGCCATTACTGATTTAGACTATTTAAAGGAAAATATTGATTATCAAAAACTAGATGAAAGCACTAAAATTAGCTATCGCCTAATGGAAAAAAGGCTGCAAAGAACTATTGATAATGATAATTATATTTTTCATAGCTATATGATAACTCATAGAGGAGGAAAACATTCTCGAATTCCTTCTTTTTTAATTAATTATCATAAGGTTGATGAAGAGCAAGATATTAAAGATTATATAGGTAGATTACGTAATGTAGAGCCATTAATGGATGATCTGATTGAGCAGTTAAGATTAAGGCAAGATGTGCGAAAAATTGCTCCAGCATTCGTTTTTCCTCAAGCAATCAAAACTTCAGAAAATATTATATCAGGATACCCGTTTGAAGAAACTGATACAAAGAATGTTATTTATAATGATTTTATGAAAAAATTAAATGCGCTTGATATATCAGATGCTCAAAAATTACGTTATCAAAGCGAAGTAGAAGCTGTACTAGTTACGATTGTAAACTATTCTTATACAAAGCTTATAGATTTTCTTAAAGAACAGCAAAAATTAGCAGATAATAATCATGGTGTTTGGAAGTATGATGATGGAGCTGAATATTACCAACATACACTTGATGGATATACAACTTTAGGTTTAACTGCAGAAGAAATTCATGAAATTGGTCTTAGTGAAGTTGAAAGAATACATGGTGAAATATATGAAATCATGGATCAAGTAAGTTTTGAAGGAACACTTAAAGAATTTTTTGATTTTATGAGGGAAGATGACCAGTTTTATTATCCTGAAGGACCAGTTGGCAGACAAATGTATTTAGATCAAGTTCAAGTTGTGGTCGACACCCTTGCAAATCGTATAGAAGAATTATTTTACGGTTTACCTTCTATACCGCTTCAAGTTAAGGCAGTAGAAGCATATAGGGAAGCTTCTGCAGGGATTGCATTTTATCAACGAGGTCAAGCTGATGGTAGTAGACCTGGAACATATTATGCCAACCTTTATAGAATGAGAGATATGCCTATTTATAAGCTTGAAAATTTAGCATACCATGAGGCTATTCCTGGTCATCATATGCAAATATCTATACAGTTAGAAGTCGAAGATATGCCAAGCTTTAGAAAGTATGGTGGTTACAGTGTATTTGCGGAAGGATGGGCATTATATTCAGAAACGCTTCCTAAAGAAATAGGACTTTATAAAGATCCATATTCTGATTTTGGAAGACTCTCAGGAGAGCTTTGGAGAGCTTGTAGACTAGTGGTTGACACTGGTGTTCATCATTACAAATGGACCAGAGAAGAAGGTATTGATTATTATATGAATAATACTGCAAATCCAGAGGGTGATTGTATTGGAATGGTTGAAAGACACATTGTTTGGCCAGGGCAAGCTGTTTCATATAAAATTGGCATGATAAAGGTGCAAGAGTTAAGAGCTTACGCAGAACAAGAGTTAGGTAGTAAATTTTCACTGCAAGAATTTCATGATGTTGTATTAAAAAATGGAAGCGTAACAATGGATATCCTTGAAGATATTGTATATGCTTGGGTAGATAGTAAATAATGATCATAATTAAAACCAGCACAGATAGTCATAAGGTTATGAAGCTTATTGCTAATACATTGCTTAATAATAAGCTTGCAGCTTGTGTAAATATGATTCCCCGTATGCGTTCAAAGTATATCATGGATGGTAGAATTACTGAATCAAGAGAAATTATTATATTGATAAAAACAACTAAAAATCTTGAGAAAAAAGTATATAAAACTATTAAAGAGCTACATAATTATGAGATACCTGAAATTTCAACTATCCAAACATCAAATGTTGACAAAGACTATGAAAAATGGTTGAAAGATTTTGTTGAAAAGTAGTTCATGAAAATAGAAAACCTTTCTGAAAAAAACGTTTTAAAACTTGTTGTTGTAACATTGTTTTCAATAATGCTCTTAACTGTAGCGGTTGTATTATCATTTAATTTGGATACTTTAAAACAAAATTTTTTTGATAAACAAGTCGAAACCTTAACACTAATTCCAGATAACGAAGAAAATGTACTCAGAGTAGTATTTACTGGTGTCAGTTCACCGTTAACTCCTCATATTGCGCAACAAAGCGTTGTTATATCAATAAATAATAAAAACTATGTATTTGATGCAGGTTCTAGATCTACAGCTAATTTTATATCTCAAGGAACCTTAGATGCAGCTTTTATTGAAGCTGTTTTTATTACGCATACGCACTCAGATCATATAGGTAGTTTGGGAGAGCTTGTATTAGCTTCATGGGGTAGAGGAAGAACATCATCTCTTCCAGTTTATGGTGCAGGTAAAGAAATTCAGAATGTTGTTGATGGATTTAATCTTGCATACCTACCAGATCGAGAACATAGAACAGTCCATCATGGTGAAGAGTTTTTTAAGCCTGAAAATGGACTTTTAATAGCAAAAATCTTTCAGATGCCTAACCCAGAAAGATTAGTGTTTGAAGATAGTAATATTAAAGTTTTTGCTTTTGTAGTTCCTCATGGACCTATTCACGGCGCTGTTGGATATAGAATTATTGCTGATGATAGATCGGTGGTGATATCAGGCGATACTGATGTTATGGACAATTATGATTTTGTAAATGGGGTAGATGTATTGATTCATGAGACAATAATTGAGGAAATAAGTACAAAAGTTAGTGAATCAGCTTATCGTTTAGGCAATGAAAGAATTGGTGAGATTTTTAAGGATATTAATGATTATCATGCTAACTTAATTGATTATGATAATAGACCAGGCTTATTGAGTAAGCTTGAAGAAATAGATTTAGGAATACTAGCGCTAATTCATATTATTCCAGATAAAGATAACATTATTGTAAAAAGAGCATTAAAGCGTTTTAAATCAAAATCTAAACATAATGTTGTAATTGCTGATATTAATATGGAAGTACAATTACCACTAAACTCTAAGGAGATTATAGTAAAATGAACATAATTGATAGTTTAAATTGGAGATATGCTACTACAAAATTTGATACACAACGTATCATTTCAGATAGTGATATTGATAAACTAAAAGAGATTGTAAAATTAGCACCTTCATCATGGGGTATGCAATTTTATAAGATAATAATAATTACAGATAATGAATTGAAACAGAAGTTGTTGCCTGCTGCATATAATCAAAATCAAGTAGCTGATTGTTCACATTTATTTGTTTTTTGCAGCTTAAAAAAGGTGTTTGAAGAAGATATTAATCAAATGATTGATGAGTTTCATCGTCTAAGGGTTAACGATGATAATTATAGTAAAGAGGGAACAGATAAGTATGCTTCAGGTGCAAAAAAAAGCATCTTAGGTATGGATTCTAAAAAACAATCAGAATGGCTTAAAAAACAATGTTATATTGCTTTAGGTCAATTAATGGTAGGATGTGCAGAAATGCGTATTGATTCTTGTCCAATGGAAGGGTTTAAATCTGATGAAGTGGATGAGATATTAGATCTTCAATCTCAAAATTTAACCTCTGTAGTTCTTTTGCCTTCAGGTTATAGATCTGAAGATGATAAATATCAACACAAAACAAAGGTTCGAAAACCAAATAATCTTCTTTTTGAAGACAAATAAACGTTAAATTATTAAACCATGGAATATATTATAATTTTATTATTAATTGTTTTAATCGTTATGATTTTTATGCAAAATCGAAAATCAGATAATGATACCTCAGACGAGAAAATTAAAAATATTGTCGATGAACTAAATAATTCTTTCAAAAATCTTTCTAATGAAGTTTTGGTTGATCAGTCAGATAAATCCTTAAAGAAAATGAAAAATAGTTTAAATGAGCTTTTAGATAATTTTAGCAAGAATCAAATTAATTCATTAAATGAAAGTACAGATGATTTAAAAAAAGAAATAATCATACAAAAAGAGCTCACAAAACAAATAAGCGATGATAACAAAAAATTTGAAAAAATTCTTAGTTCACCTGGTCCTAGAGGAGATTGGGGAGAGTTAAAAATAAGGACTATTTTAGAGTTAGCAGGTTTAAAAGAAGGAATCCACTTTATACACAATAAAAAGACTGAAACTTCTAAAGACAGACCAGATTATGTGATAAATCTAGCTGACGGAAAAAAACTTATTTTAGACTCAAAATTTCCTTTTACTGCATTTAATGAACTAGTTCAAACAGATG